>Ga0208356_1000515_pt1 | contig 9992 bp, 7 predicted proteins | sample NGESurshal072012_4_FD_184467 | JGI IMG/M metagenome (GOLD analysis project Ga0208356, IMG submission 184467) | Arctic peat soil microbial communities from Barrow, Alaska - NGEE Surface sample 53-1 shallow-072012 (SPAdes) | ecosystem: Environmental > Terrestrial > Soil > Wetlands > Peat ... | reverse complement strand
CGCCGGCGGCCGAGCAGGACCGCCCCGCCAGCCCGGGACCGCGCAGCACCTACTTCGCGGCGCACTGGTCGGCCCAGCCGAGTCGAAGCCTGCTGCTGGCCGCGAAGTGGTCCTGGGATCCCGAGCCGGGCCCGGCCGCCAGGCTCGGGTTCACCGACGGCCTGGACTGCCACCTGGCCGTCACCATGTGCACCGCCCTGGCCGCCCACGTCGGCCTGCCGCCTGCGGCCGACGCGGTCCTGCGGTGGCTTGACCAGAGGATGGAGACCCGCGGCGAGTCCGCCCGGCTGCGCGACATGGCCTCATCGGCCGAGCGGTGGGCGCGGAAAATCACCGAGCTTGCCAGGGCCGGGGCGATCACCGCCCCCGGCCGCCTTGCGCTCCACGTGAGCCCGGCGGACAGCCCGATCGCGGCCTACGGCCGGCACGGGCTGCGCCTGACGGCGATCCGCCCGCTCGCCCGGCCCGGCGCCCGCCGGCCGGCCACGGCCGGCGACGTCATGGTCCCGCTGTCGGCGGTGCCCGCCTGCCCGCCGGACGCCACCGTGCTCGAGGCCCTCGAGCAGATGCTGAACTCCGGCCAGCAGACTCTGCCGGTGCTCGACGGGCCGGTGACCATCGGCGTCACCACGCTCACGAGCCTCGCCCAGGCCATGCTCCAGACTCGGGGCCTGCCGTCCATCCAGCGGGTGGAGACGCTGCTCCAGCCGTACACGGCGGTGACCGCCGACACCCCGGCATCCGCGGCCGCCGCGATCGCGGCCGACGACCAGGCGGGGCTGGTGGTGGTGACCCGGGCCGACGGCACCCCGGCCGGCTACCTGACCCCCGGATCCCTCCTCGCCCAGGTCCAGGGCACGCCGCCGGAAGACGGCGAGAGCCACTGGCACGCCGCGGCGCGCCTGCCGCGCCCAGAGATGTACGGGGACGCGCTCCGCACCGGCTGCTAGGAATCCAGGAACGCGGGGAACCCCCGCACCGGCGATCAGTGCGGGGGTCCGCGTTGACCGGGACAGCCCCGGCGGCCGGCCGTCAGGCGTCGCGCAACCGCAGCACCAGCCCGCCGACGATCAGCGCCCCGGCCGCCCACAGGGCGAGCACGCCGAGGCCCTGCCAGGGAGTGAGGGGGAGGCTGCCCAGGCCGGCGGTGGCCTGGATGGAGAGGCCGGCGCTCATCGGGCCGATCTGCTGCAGGTGACGTGACCAGCGCGGGTTGAGGGCGCTGGCGATGACCGGGAACAGGTAGAGCAGGCCGAGCACCAGCCCGATCGACACCGCCGAGTCGCGGACGGCGGTGGCGACGCCGAGGGCGAGCAGCGCGATCAGCGCCAGGTAGAGGACGGAGCCGGCCGCGGCGCGCAGGTCCGGGCCGCTGGCCAGCGACAGCGGCGGGTAGCCGTGCGTCAGGGTGAAGCCGCGGCCGGGCAGCATTAGCCGCCCGGCCAGCATGGACGCAAGCACGCCGACCGCGCCCGCCGCCAGCGCGAGCCCGGTCACCGTGACCGCCTTGGCGCCCAGCACGTCCAGCCGCCGGGGCATCGCAGTCAGCGTGACGCGGATCATGCCGGTGCTGTACTCGCCGCTGATCGCGAGCACCGCGAGGATGGCCACCACCGCCTGGCTGAGGTCGATCCCGGACAGGGCGACCTTGGCCGGGTCCTGGCCGCAGCCCGCGGCCTGGCAGCTCGCCGCGCTGGCGGCCCCGGCGCCGACCGCGGCAGTGAGTGCGATCACCGCCAGCAGCAGCCACCAGGTCCCCGCCAGCGTGCGGAGCTTGGTCCACTCCGCGCGCAGCGCGTCCACCGGCGCCGCCGTGCCCACACCAGCCGACCGCGCGCCAGCCTCGCGGACGGACGTGGGAACACTCACGCGTCCCTCCGGTTCAGCAGCCAGACCGCGAGGCCCAGGGCGACGGCGGCCCAGGCGCACAGCACCGCGAAGCCCGCCCACGGGTCCAGCGGATAGTAGCCCGCCGACGGCGTGTAGACGTTGTTGACCTGCGGGTACTGGATGAGCGTCTGCTGGACGGCGAACGCGGCGGCCGGGGTGACCCGCGCCAGCCAGTCGGTCGGGCCGACGGGCAGCAGCGGCGTCGTCACCGTGAGCAGGTAGGGCAGCACGATCACCACGATCACGGCGGCGACCGCCCCGGCGCTGCGCCGCAGGATGGTCCCGATGGCGAGGGCGATGACGGCGGCGACGGCGAGCACCGCGGCGGTGCCGACGATCACCCGCACCTCGGTGAGCGCCGTGACCGGCCAGACGTAGACGCCGTGGGACCGCAGCATCCGCTGCCCGAGCGTGACCACGATGGTGGCGCTGACCAGCCCGGCGGCGAAGGTGACGGCCGCGATCACGACCGCCTTGGCCGCCAGCACCCGGCCTCGCCGAGGAGTCGCGGCGAATGTCACCCTGATCAGCCCGCGCCGGTACTCGGCGGTCATGAACATCGCCCCCACCACGGCCACCGCGATGAGCCCGGCGAAAACGCCGATGAGCGTCTGCGTGATCGTGACGCCGAGACCGGCCGCCCCGGACACCGACGGCGCGATGTCGCCGGTCCCGGTCACGGTGAGCCGGCCGCCGGCGTCGGCCAGGCTCCCCGGCGAGCCGGCCGCCGGGCCGCCGGCGTCGCCGATGGCGGTTCCGGCCCACCCGGCCCCCGGCCGGGAACCCTGCAGGCTGACGTGGTCGAAGACGCCGGTCGCCTGGCTGGGGCCGCCGCTCACGCTTGTGCCGCCACCCGATGCCTGCCAGTACGGCGGAGACGTGGCGAACAGCCCGCCCTGCACCGTCGATGCCAGCCCGGCCAGGGTGGCGACGCCGACCCGGGTCCAGTTGACGCCGTTCGCAGAGTCGTAGCCGGTGAGCGTGTCGCCCGCGCGGGTGAGCCGCAGCCAGCGCGGGGACCGCACGGAAACGGACCCGGCCAGACCGGGAGCGTCCCCGGTGTAGTCGTACTGCATCCGCACGCCGTGGCTCCCGGTGATCATCATCGCCGCGTAGGCCGACCCTTGTCGGGTGCTGGCCTTGATGATGATCCCGGCCTTGGCCCACGGCACCAGTCCGCTGCTTGTCTGCGGCCCGTTGCTACCGCCCCCGGTCCCGGAGAAATCGGGAATGAGGCCGGCCAGCGACGTCATCCGGACGGTGATGCTGCCGTTTCCTTCCAGCGTCTGGTGCGCGAAGTAGAAGCTGTCGGTCACCGCCTCGCCGCCCGGCCCGAGCGGCTGGGTGCAGGCCGAGCCGGGACCGTTCATGCCGCAGGAGCCCGAGCTGCTCGGGCCCAGCCCGAGGGCCACGATGGCCAGCACCGCGACGATCATCCCGACGACCCAGCCTCGGACCGTCCGGAACTTGACCCACTCCGCCCGCAGGGTCTGCGCGAACCCGTCGCCGCCCGAACGCACGCGGGGACGGTACACAGTCGCTGTCATCGGACCGACTCCCCAAGGTCTCGAGCCGGCGGAGCGGCGGGGACGCCGCGGGCGGCGCTGAATTCGACCGCGTCCTTGGTCAGTTGCAGGTAGGCGTCCTCGAGGGTCGCGCGGTGGGCGCTTACCTCGCTGAACGGAACCTGGGCGGCGGTGAGAGCCGCCACGGTCCGTTCGGAGGAAAGATGTTCGATCACCAGCACATCGGAAGCGCTCGCGGTGACCGTAGCCCCCGCAGCGGCCAGGGTTTTCGTCGCCTCGGCGGGAGCCGAGGTGCGCAGCCGGACCAGGGCGCCGGACGCCGCCGCGAGAAGGTCGCGCATGCTGGTGTCGGCGATGACCCGGCCCCGGCCGGCCACGATCAGGTGGTCGGCGGTGTCCTGGAGCTCGCTCATCAGGTGGCTGGAGACCAGCACGGCGCGGCCCTCGGCGGCCAGCGCGCGCAGGAAGCCGCGCAGCCAGATGATCCCCTCGGGGTCCATGCCGTTGAACGGCTCGTCCAGCATCAGGATCGGCGGGTCGCCGAGCAGCGCGGCGGCGATGCCGAGCCGCTGCCGCATGCCGAGCGAGTAGCCGCCGGCCTTGCGCCCGATCGCGGACCGCAGGCCCGCCTGGTCGATCACCTCGTCGACCCGGCGGGCGCCCAGGCCCTGGGAGCAGGCCAGCCAGAGCAGGTGGTTGCGGGCCGACCGGCTGGGTTGCAGGGCGGCGGCGTCGAGCAGCGCCCCGACGTGGCTGAGCGGATGGCGGAGGGTGCGGTACGGGCGGCCGCCGATCAGCGCGGTGCCCGCGTCGGCCGCGTCGAGGGCGAGGATGATCCGCATCGTGGTGGATTTGCCTGCGCCGTTCGGGCCGACGAAGCCGGTGACCTGACCGGGGCGGACGGAGAAGGTCATCCCGTCCAGCGACTGCGTGGCGCCGTAGCGCTTGCGGAGTTCGGTGACTTCGATCATGGCGGCAGTTCTACGCCGGGCGCGGTGTCAGGCCGGTGCCGTCGGTTGACACCGGGCTGACACCGGGCGGCCTGCCATGCTTAGCAGCATGAGAGTGCTGGTGGCCGAAGATTTCGAGGTGCTCGCCCGGTCGATCGGGACCGGGCTGCGCCGTGAGGGGATGGCCGTCGACGTGGTCCTCGACGGCGGCGACGCGCTCGAGCACCTGGCGGTGACCCGGTACGACGTGGTGGTGCTGGACCGGGACCTGCCCGGCGTGCACGGCGACGAGGTCTGCCGCCGGATCGCGGCCGAGGGCGGCGGCAGCCGGGTGCTGATGCTGACCGCGGCGAGCACGGTCAGGGACCGGGTCGAGGGCCTCGGGCTCGGCGCCGACGACTACCTGCCCAAGCCGTTCGACTTCGCCGAGCTGGTCGCCCGGGTGCGGGCGCTGGCCCGGCGGTCCGCCCCGGCCGTGCCGCCGGTGCTGGTCGCGGGCGACCTCCGCCTCGACCCGGCGCACCGGACGGCGGACCGGGGCGGGCGGCGGCTCGACCTCAGCCCGAAGGAGTTCGCGGCGCTCGAGTGCCTGCTGGCGGCCGGCGGACGGGTCGTCTCGGCCGAGGAGCTGCTGGAACGGGTGTGGGACGAGATGGCCGACCCGTTCACCACCGCGGTGAAGTCCACCATCCGGCGGCTGCGGGCGAAGCTGGGCGACCCGCCGGTCGTCGAGACCGTCCGCGAGGGCGGCTACCGGATCGGGGGCGCCTGATGTTCTCCGGCACGATGCGGACCCGGCTCGCGCTGCTGTACGGGGGAGTGTTCCTCGTGCTGGCGATGGTGTTGCTCGCGATACCGTTCATCTCGGTCAGCGAGACGATGCGCGTCGGATCCAGCGGGCCGCCGGTCGTCCACTATCCCGGTCGGAGCCTGCTGCCCGAGCTCAGCGTCGTGCTCATCAGCCTCGCGATCGCGGTGGTGGCGTCGCTCGGGCTCGGCTGGCTGCTGGCCGGCCGCCTGCTCCGGCCGCTGCAGGCGATCGTGGCGACCGCGCGGGATATTTCCGCCACCAACCTGAGCCGTCGGCTGCGGACGGGGGAGCGCGATGACGAGTTCAGCCGGCTCGGCCAGACCCTGAACGACCTGTTCGCGCGGCTGGAGGCGTCGTTCGAGTCGCAGCGGCACTTCGTCGCCAACGCGGCCCACGAGCTGCGCACCCCGCTGGCCGCCGAGCGGACGGTGCTGCAGGTGGCGCTGCGCGACCCGGAGGCGAGCGTGGCGTCGCTGCGGGTCGCCTGCGACGAGGTGCTGCGACTGGGCCAGCAGCAGGAGAAGCTGATCGACGCGCTGCTCACGCTGGCGGGGAGCGAGCGGGGCATCGCCCGCGCGGAGCTCTTCGACCTGGCGGACGTGGCCGCGGGCGTGATCGCGGACGTCGCGATCAACGCCTCGCTCGACCAGGCGCCCGCCGAGGGCGATCCCCGGCTGGCCGAGAGCCTGGTGACGAACCTGGTCGGGAACGCGCTGCGGCATAACGTGCCCGGCGGCTGGGCCTCGATCCGGACGGGGAAGGACGGGGGACGGGCGGTGCTGCGGGTCAGCAACAGCGGGCCGCTGGTGCCGCCCGCGGAGGTCGACCGGCTGTTCCAGCCGTTCCAGCGTCTGGGGGACGAGCGGGTGCGGCGTCAGGACGGGCCCGGCGGCGGGCTCGGGCTGGGGCTCGCGATCGTGCGCGCCATCGCGGTCGCGCACGGCGCGGACGTCAGCGCGCACGCTCGGCCCGAGGGGGGCCTGGACATCACGGTGACGTTCCCGCCTCCGTCCGTCGGCCAGCTCTAGCGCCGTGGTGCGGACCTACTGGCCGACGCGGCCGTCGACCCGTTCCCTGAGCAGGTCGGCGTGGCCGCAGTGCCGCGCGTACTCGTCGATCATGTGCACCAGGAGGCCGCGCAGTTCGGCCTCGGTCCCGTCGGTCATCGGGACGCTCGCGCCCACGTCGGGAATGTTGGCGCCGAATTCCTCCGCGAACGCGACCTCCTCCCGCCACGCCCGCCAGGCGTCCGCCACGACGGCCGGGTCGGCGACCGCGCCCGCCCAGTCGGCGTCCTCGACGTCGGTGGACCAGTACAGCGGGGCGCGTCGGTGCCCGCCATCACCCGCCTGAACCAGAACCGTTCCACGTCGGTCAGGTGCCGCACCAGGCCCAGCAGGGACATCGGGGACGGCGGCACCGACCTGCGGGCGAGCTGCTCCGCGTCGAGGCCGGCGCACTTCAGCTCCAGCGTCCTCCGGTACGTGCGCAGGTACTGGACCCTGGTCCCACCGATCGGGCACCGCGCTCCTGGCCCCCCGGTCAGCCCGCGACCCCGGCGCGCACCTGCCGGGCGGCCGCGACCAGGTTCCGCAGCGCGGCCTCGGTCTCGGCGTAGCCGCGGGTCTTCAGCCCGCAGTCGGGGTTGGCCCACAGCCGGGTCGGCCCGATGACGCCGACCGCGGCCGACAGCGCCTCGGCCATCTCGGCGACGTCGGGCACCCGGGGGGAGTGGATGTCCCACACGCCCGGCCCGATGCCGCGCGCGTAGCCGGCCGCGGTCAGGTCGGCGATGAACTCCATCCGCGACCGCGCCGCCTCGACCGTGGTCACGTCCGCGTCGAGCCCGGCGATCGCGTCGATGATCTCGCCGAACTCGCTGTAGCACATGTGCGTGTGGATCTGGGTGCCGTCGGCCGCCCCCGACGTTGCCAGCCGGAACGCCCCGACCGCCCAGGCCAGGTAGGCGTCGCGGTCGGCCCGCCGCAGCGGCATCAGCTCCCGCAGGGCCGGCTCGTCGACCTGGATGATGCGGATCCCGGCCGCCTCCAGGTCGGCGATCTCGTCCCGCACCGCCAGCGCGACCTGGCGGGCGGTCTCGGCCAGCGGCTGGTCATCGCGGACGAACGACCACGACAGCATCGTGACCGGCCCGGTCAGCATGCCCTTGACCGGCTTGTTCGTGCGCGACTGGGCGTAGCGGGCCCAGGCGACGGTCATCGGCCGGGGGCGGCTGACGTCGCCGTGCAGGATCGGCGGGCGGACGTAGCGGGTCCCGTACGACTGGACCCAGCCGTGGTCGGTGGCGGCGTACCCGTCCAGCTGCTCGGCGAAGTACTGCACCATGTCGTTGCGCTCGGGCTCGCCGTGCACCAGCACGTCCAGCCCGATCTCTTCCTGCAAGGCGATGACCCGGTCGACTTCGGCCCGCATGACCGCCTCGTAGTCGTCGGCGGTGATGCGCCCGGCCCGCAGGCCCGCCCGCGCCGCGCGGATCTCGGCCGTCTGCGGGAACGACCCGATCGTGGTGGTCGGCAGCGCCGGCAGCCCGTAGTCCTGCGCGGCCTGGCGGACCGCGTAGGGGGTGCGCTCGGGGCCGTCGCCGAGTGCGTGCAGCCGCGCCCTGACCTCAGGGTTCGCGGCCGCGACAGCCTTAGGGGCCGGATCGAGGAAGACCCGGTCGCCGTGCAGCCAGCGGCCGAGCTTCACCACCTCGTCGACCTTCTGCCGCGCGAACGCCAGCCGCCCGGCCGCCTCCGGTGCCAGCGACGTCTCCGCGTCCAGGTCCAGCGGCACGTGCAGCAGCGAGCAGGACGTGCTCACGGTCAGCTCCCCGACCAGGCCGAGCAGCGACGCGCACAGCGACAGCACCGCGGGCATGTTCGCGCGCCACACGTTGCGGCCGTCGACCACGCCCGCGACCAGGATCTTCTCGCCGATTCCGCCGACCGCGCCGAGTGCCTCCCGGTTCCCCGGCCCGGCCACGAAGTCCAGGCCGATCGCCTCGACCGGGCTGTCGGCCAGCACCGGGAGCGCGTCGCCGATCTCGCCGAAATAGGTGCTCACCAGCAGCTTGGGCCGGCCAGTGAGGGACCCGAGCCGCTGGTAGGCGTGGCGGAGGGCCTCCAGCTCGGCGTCGGTGCGGTCGGCCGCCAGGGCCGGCTCGTCCAGCTGCACCCACTGGGCGCCGGCCGCGTGCAGCTCCCCGAGCAGCTGCTCGTACGCGACCAGCAGCGGGTCAAGCAGGTCAAGCGGCGCGAAGCCGGGCTCGACCGCCTTGGACAGCAGCAGGAACGACACCGGGCCGAGCAGCGCCGGCCGCGTCTCGATGCCGAGCTGCTTCGCCTCCCGGTACTCCCGGACCGGCTTGTCGCCGACCAGCCGCAGCTCGGTTGCCTGCTCGAGCTCGGGCACGAGGTAGTGGTAGTTGGTGTCGAACCACTTGGTCAGCTCAAGCGCCGTGATCCCGTCGGCGCCGCGCGCCATCGCGAAGTAGGCGTCCAGGCCTTCAAGCGCCGCGAACCGCTTGGGCACGGCGTTGACCATCACAGCGGTGTCAAGCACGTGGTCATACAGGGAGAACGTGTTCGACGGGATGTCGGACAGGCCCGCGTCCCGCAGCGTCTCCCAGGCCTGCCTGCGCAGGCCGGCGGCGGTCTGCTCGAGGCCCGCGGCCGTCTCCCGGCCCGCCCAGTACGCCTCGGTCGCCTTCTTCAGCTCGCGCTGCGGGCCGATCCTGGGGTAGCCCAGTACGGTCGATTCCATGGCTTCCGTCTCCTCGCCTGGCCATCGGATCACCGCGCGCCGGGTGGCGCACGGGGCGGTGGCAGGTCTTCGGGCTCACGGGCGCGACGCCTGGCCGGCGTCTCCTACTGGCCGTCGCTTCCCGGGCTTTTCAGGGCCCAGTGCTCTGTAACGGCGGTCGTTCCCGTATACCGCTGCGGGGCAGCCCCGGATTCTCACCGGGTTCCCTCTTGCGACCCACCCCGGCCGTAGGGCCGGAGCGAGAACCATCGCATCGGCAGTCTAGGGAGCCTCGACTGTGGGAGCAACCAACCAGAGAAGGTTTTTTCTGTGCTGTGCCACAATTAGACTGCGCCGGTCCGTCGGCCTAGTCGGTCCTAGACTGGCCGATTATGCGGATTGTGTCGCTGTTGCCGTCGGCGACTGAGATCGTCTACGCCCTTGGCCTGGGCGATCAGCTGGCCGGGGTGACGTTCGAGTGCGACGAACCCGCCTCCGCCCGGACCGACAAGACCGTGGTGGTCGGCGGGCGGGACACCTCGGGGATGGACCCGGCCGCGATCGACGCCTACGTCCGCTCTCAGCTGGCCGCCGGTGAGGACCTCTACACGCTGCACGCCGACGCCCTCGCCGCGCTGGCCCCCGACCTGATCCTGACCCAGGACCTCTGCCGGGTCTGCGCGCTGCCCGCCGGCCACGTCGAGGACGCCCTCGACTACCTCGGCTGCGCCGCCGAGGTCGTCTCCCTGGACCCGCGCCGCCTCGATGACGTCCTCGCGACGATCCTGACCGTCGGCGAGCACGCCGGCGCTCAGCCGCAGGCGGAGCGCCTGGTGGCCGCGCTCCGGGAGCGGCTGGCGGCGGTCGCGGACCGGGTCGCGGGCCTACCCCGGCCCGCGGTGGCGGTCATCGAGTGGACCGACCCGCCGTTCACCGCCGGGCACTGGGTCCCCGACCTGGTCACGGCGGCCGGCGGCCGCCCGGTCGCCGCCCGCGCGGGCGGCCGCTCGGAGCAGGCGACCTGGGAGCAGATCGCGGCGGCGCGGCCGGAGGTAGTTGTGGTGGCCCCGT
>Ga0208356_1000514_pt1 | contig 9994 bp, 11 predicted proteins | sample NGESurshal072012_4_FD_184467 | JGI IMG/M metagenome (GOLD analysis project Ga0208356, IMG submission 184467) | Arctic peat soil microbial communities from Barrow, Alaska - NGEE Surface sample 53-1 shallow-072012 (SPAdes) | ecosystem: Environmental > Terrestrial > Soil > Wetlands > Peat ... | reverse complement strand
CCTGGCTGGTCGTCACATCTGTCACTGGTGTCTCCCTGTTTGTCAGGAGTTACACCGTTAAAATTACAGTCCCCCGGCGAGGACCGCATCGAAGGCGGCGGTGAAATTTGATCCGCGGTCGCGGATCATGAACTTGACCCGGCCGGCGTGGTCGCCGAGATCCATGATCAGGTTGCGGGCCTGCTGGGTGGTCCATTCGCCGGTGGGATGCAGGGTGATGCCGAGGATGCGGATGCGCCGGGTCGCGTGCTCGATCACGGCCAGGACGTAGGCCTGGGTGCCGTCGAGCAGGTCGGCGCTGAAGAAAGCCGCGCCAGGACCGCGTCGGCCTGGGAGCGCAGGAATTGCGACCAGGTCGGCCCGGTCTGCCCCCGGGCGGGGTCGATGCCGCTGGCCTTGAGGATCTCCCAGACGGTCGGCGCTGCGACCTTAACCCCAGGCCCGCGAGCTCGCCATGGATCCTGCGGTACCCCCAGCCGGGATTCTCGCGGGCCAGCCGCCGGACCAGCGCCCGGATGCTACGCCGGGTCGCCGGCCGCCCGGTCCTGCCGCACGCGGACCTGGCGCCCCAGCGGCGGCGGACGATGTCGCGGTGCCAGCGCACGATCGTGTCCGGGGTGACCAGCAGCCGCAGCCCCTGGCGCCGCGCTTTCGGTGTCACGGCGAGCAGGGCGGCGAGCAGGGCCCGGTCCGCCCAGTTCAGCTTCGGCCTTCGCGGCTGCCGGCGCTGCAGCACGGCGAGCTGGTGCCGCAGGATCAAGATCTCCGCGGCCTTCCATGCTTCTGCACGCCGCGAAAGCCGCAACCCCGCGGCGACCCGCGTGACCAGGAGGAACACGAACCGCAGGCACATGACCGGTGATCATCACGGCCGGACGACCAGAAGAGCAACCATGCTGGTCAGAGCCGCGGACGAGATTCTCGGCACGCACAGGACGACCCGGCCGGCGAGCCCAAGCACGGCGGCCTCGTTGGTGGGGCTGTGGCCCACCACCAGCGCCCGGCCGCCCTCGGGCAGCCCATCTACCACCTGCCGCAGCGCCGAGGCAAGCAGCAAAGACTCCCGCTTGACCAGGTCCGGGTCGATTGCCCGCATGGCATCCAGGTCTGCGCCCTGCCCCGCTGCCTTGGCCGCTTGGCGCCAGCGATCCTCGACCGATGACCGCAACCCCGTCGCCGGGGTGATCGGTGTTTCGTCCTGGCCGGCCGCGTGCCGCAAGATTTCCAGCATCTGGGTGGCGCGGGCCGCGCCGGTGGAAACGAACGCGGCGTAAGGCGGGTGCAGCCCGTCCCGGCCGATCACCTCGGCATCTGCCGCTCCCTGTGGTGTAAGGAGATCACCCTCGTTGTCGGTGTGCCGGCGCAGCTCCACATACCGCATGGGCGGGTCCTGCCCTGTTGTGGCGTTGTCATGCTCGTCCTTGCCGGATCATCCATGCCCGGGTAGGGACGCTGGTCATGTCAGCAGCTAGCCTGGACGGCGATGGCAACAGGAGTTCCGGCTTGCCGCCGGGGGATGCCCAAGGTGGCTGGTGACCGCGGAACTACCCGGCAGGCGCCGGGTTCCCGGGCGCAGAGATGTGGTGATGGCCATCGCTGAAGTGCCGCTGGCTGACACGCTGGCGCGGCCGCTGCGCGACCTGCGGATCTCGGTGACCGACCGCTGCCAGTTCCGCTGCACCTACTGCATGCCCCGGGAGGTATTCGGCCGCGACTTCGTGTTCCTGCCCCGCGAGCAGCTGCTCACCTTCGAGGAGCTGACCCGGCTTGCCCAGGTCTTCACCGGCCTGGGCGTCCGCAAGCTGCGGCTGACCGGCGGCGAGCCGCTGCTGCGCCGCGACCCGGAGAAGCTGGTCGCGATGCTGGCCAGGGTCGGCGGCATCGATGACATCGCCCTCACGACCAACGGGGCGCTGCTGGCCGGCAAAGCGCGGGCGCTGGCCGCGGCGGGCCTGCGCCGGGTGACCGTCAGCCTGGACTCCCTCGACGACACGGTGTTCATGGTGCTCAACGACGCCGGGTTCCCGGCCGCTCGGGTGCTGGAAGCCATCGCCGCAGCTGCCGGTGCCGGGCTGGCGCCGGTGAAGGTGAACATGGTGGTCAGGCGCGGGGTGAACGAGCAGTCGGTCCTGCCGATGGCGGCGCATTTCCGGCGCAGCGGGCACGTGCTGCGGTTCATCGAGTACATGGACGTCGGCACGACCAACGGCTGGCGGCTGGAAGAGGTCGTCCCGGCTGCGGAGATCATCTCGCTGATCGGCGGCCAGTGGCCCCTGGAGGCAGTCGCGCCGGCCTACCCGGGGGAGGTCGCCAGCCGCTACCACTACCGTGACGGCGCCGGTGAGATCGGCGTGATCGCCTCGGTCACCCAGCCGTTCTGCCGCAGCTGCACCCGCGCCCGGCTGTCCGCCGACGGCAAGCTCTACACCTGCCTGTTCGCCGGCGCCGGGCACGACCTGCGCGGCCCGCTGCGCGCAGGCGCCAGCGACCAGGCGCTGCGTGAGCAGATCAGCTCCATCTGGACCCGGCGCACCGACCGTTACTCCGAGCAGCGCACCCGCCAGACCGGCCGCACCCAGCAGGTGAAGCCGAAGGTGGAGATGTCGCACATCGGCGGCTAGCAAGCCGCCTGGCCAGTGGACCAGGCCCGCCCATGCAAGCCCGCGCGGCGCACAGGGCAGGTCACCGAGGGAGGTGGAACCGCCCATGACATACGTGATCACCGAGCCGTGCATCGACGTCAAGGACAAGACCTGCGTCGATGAATGCCCGGTCGACTGCATCTGCGAAAGGCGAGCGGATGCTCTACATCCACCCCGACGAGTGCGTCGACTGCGGCGCCTGCGAGCTGGTATGCCCGGTCGAGGCGATCTTCTGCGAAGACGACGTGCCCGGCCAGTGGGCGCAGTTCACCACCGAGAACGCCAGGTTCTTCGACCAGCTCGGATCGCCCGGCGGCGCTTCCAAGACCGGCGCGCTGCCCTATGACACCGACTACGTCGCCAGCTACGTCACCAGCCGCTGACGGCGCCGTGGCCAGGCCCAGCGCGGCACAAGGCCCCGCGCCCCGGAGCAGGTGACCGGCATGCGCTACCGGCTCGAGGTCCGGCTCACCGCGGCCGACGTCGGCAAGCGGGTCGTGATCCGCTGGCGCCGGCCCGGCCCAGATGACCGCGAGCAGATCGCCGACGTGCTGGGCATTCTCGAGGAGCATGACGCCCAATCCTTCGCAGTACGCACCGCCGACGGGCGACTTGTCGTGATCCCCCGCACGCGCGCGCTCGCCGGGAAAGTGGTGCCACCGCCGCCCGTCCGCCAGCGCCGTGCCGGCCCCAAGCCTCCCTGACCGGCGACTCCGCGGACGCGGCATGGCCACCTTCCTGCGGGTGCCGAAAACCTCATCCACGTCATGCGACCTGCGTGTATTCATTGATGATGCCGCCAAGGCGATCGCGCCGCTGGACGTTGAGATGATCTAGGTTCGCAGGCTCAGGGAGACCTCTGAGCGGGCTGGCGTGTTGACGCGTCCGGTGTGGTCGATGCCGGTTGTAGTGATCTTCGTACTCGGCCAGGACACGTCGCAGGTGCGGCAGATTCCAGATAAGAGTCCGATCCAGGATTTCCCCTCGGCAGGAGCCGATCCACCGTTCCATGATCGCGTTCGCGCGAGGTGCCCGCACCGGAGTCTTGATGGTCCTGATGCCGACGCTTTGGAGCACCGCGTCGAAGGCGGCAGCGAACTTGGCGTCGCGATCGCGGAGGAGGAACTTGATCGTCTCGGCACGCCCGTCAAGGTCAATCAGAAGATTCCGCGCCTGCTGGGTGACCCATGCTGCGGTTGGATGGGCAGTGCAGCCTATGATGCGGACCCGCCGGGTGGCGTGTTCAACGACGGCCAGGCAGTGCACCTGCGCACTGTTCAGCAGGTCGACGGTGAAGAAGTCGGCAGCGATGATCGCTTCGGCCTGGGAGCGCAGGAACTGTGCCCACGTCGGCCCGGCCCGTCGCGGCGCAGGGTCGATTCCGGCCCTGGTGAGGATCTTCCACACCGTCGAGGGGGCGATCCGGATGCCCATGCCGGCGAGTTCGCCGTGGATTCTCCGGTATCCCCAGGCCTGGTTCTCCCTGGCCAGCCGGAGAACCAGGCGACGGATGCCGCGTCGGATAACAGGGCGACCTGAGCATCCCGCGCGGGACTTGGCGGCCCACCGGCGGCGCAGCAAGTCGCGATGCCAGCGCATCACCGTGTCTGGAGTCACCACCAGCCGCAATCCCGCCTGCCGCGCCTTGCGGATCACACGTGCCAGCGCAGCGATCAGCGCCCGGTCGGCCCGCGTCAATCGTGGTTTGCGTGCCTGCTGCCGTTGGAGCACGCGGAGCTGGTGGCGTAGCAGAAGGAGTTCGGTGTCCTTCCAGGCCCCGCCCCGGGCGGCCAACCGCAGCCAGGAGAACCCGCTGACGACGAGGAGGTAGACGAACCGCAGGCACATGACCGTCCATCATGCCGGACCGCGCAGACAACGCCCCTTCCCGCACAGACCCGTATCAATGCAGGTCACACGACATGGGCGAGGTTCTCGGCACCCGCAGCACGGCCAGCCAACCATCACCGCATCAAAGGCTGCTGGCGATGGCGCAGGTCAGCCACTCAATCGATTATTCGAGCGGCACAGGCGCGGGTGGCCCTTCAGGCCTTCCGTCTTGCGGCTGAAACTTTTCGGGATCGTCCCCGCCGGGGTCGTACTTCGTAGGAGCACATGTAGGCGCCCGCGACCTTGTGGGCGACGCGGTCGATTTCGGCGTCGGGGAAAGCCTCCCGCAGGAACTCGAGCTCGGAGCTGCAGGCGAGTCCATAACGGACCGCGACCCCCAAGATCGCGCAGTTGTGCTCTCTGATGAGGTAGGTGCCGTCGGGCCGACTCTCGAAGTCGGCGAGGTAGCCATCCTCGTCCAGGATCCTCGCCAGCACGGCAACCTTCTCGTCGAAGGTCTTGCCGGCCAGGCGCTTGCGGGTCGCCTCCACGCGTCGCTGCCGGCGGCGCTCGAAGAGGCGGACGAGTAGCTCGGGGTCTTCCTCCTCGAGGTGCTCGAGGAACTCGTTCGTGAGCTCGTGGTAGGTCTTCGGGAACAAGGCCTCGGCCGGCTCGGTCAGGAAGTACGCGAACTTGGGTCGCCCCGGGCCGGCGTGAATCGTGCGGTAAGCGACGAGCCCGTCGGCCCGAAGGGCGCTGAGATGCTGGCGGACGCCGCTCGGCGTGATCCCGAGGGCCTCGGCGATCTCGCTGGCCCGGGCCTCCCCGCGCTTCTTGAGGGCGAGGACCACCTCCCGCGCCGAGACGCTGAGGCCTGCGAGGGAGGGCTCGGCCGCGCTCAACATGTTCACAAGCATAGAAGCATGGCCGGGTTTGGAAACTTAAACAAGACAAAACTTGCTAGACTAAGTCCGGCGTGTCAGCTATGGCCCCCCGCCGAGAACGGCCGGAAGGAGCTTGTGACCCATGCAGACCCCGGACTCGCACCCGGGCCTCCACCAGGCGCCTGATGCCGCGGCAGAGCCATCCGCCGGTCCTGAACGGCTGCCGGGGATCCGGCACCTCATAGCGGTGGCCAGCGGAAAGGGGGGCGTCGGCAAGTCCACGGTCAGCGTCAATCTTGCGCTCGCGCTGCAACAGTTCGGCGGCCAAATTGGGCTGGTCGACGCCGATGTCTTCGGACCGAGCATCCCGGTCATGCTAGGACTCCCCACCGGTCAACAGCCGGAGGCGACCCCGGACCAAAAGCTCATCCCCCCCGCTCCCCACGGCTTGAAAGTGATATCGATGGGCATGCTGAGGGGAGACGACAACCCCGCCATCCTGCGTGGACCGATGGTGGGCAAGTTCCTGAACTTGTTCATCGGCGGCGTGCAATGGGGCCAGTTGGACGCCCTGATCTTCGACCTCCCGCCGGGGACTGGTGACACCCAGCTGACGCTGGCTCAGAGCCTCCCGCTGTCCGGAGCGGTCATCGTAACCACGCCGCAGGACGTGAGTCTCAAGATCGCCCGCCGCGGGCTCCGGATGTTCGAGACATTGCACGTCCCCATCCTCGGCATCATCGAGAACATGAGCACGTTCACCTGCCCGCACTGCGGGAAGGACACGGATGTCTTCCGCAGCGGCGGCGGCGAGCGGATGAGCGAGCAGCTCGGGGTTCCGTTCCTCGGCGCGATACCCCTCGACGCCGACATCGTCACCGGCGGGGACGAGGGGCGTCCGATGCTCCTCGATAAGCCGAACTCGGTTGCAGCCCAGGCCTACCAGGCGATCGCCACGGCACTCGCGGATCAACTCCAGGGTCTTCCGACCATGGTACTGAGGCCATTCGCGTGGACGTGGGAGTCGGGCGAGGGAGAGCCAGCCTGGGCCGAGAGCGCCGTTCGGCCGCCGGGTTCTCGGACGACCTCGGTCGGCTTCCGCCAGCGAGATGCGCGGACGCTGTCCGTGCTCTGGCAGGATGGGCACCGTGACGACTTCGATGTCCGGGACCTTCGGCTGGATTGCCACTGTGCCGCCTGCATCGAGGAGGCCAGCGGGCGTGCGCTTCTGGATCCGAAGAGCGTGCCACCGGACATAACTCCACGCATGATCTCGAGCGTCGGCAACTATGCCATCACCATCAGCTGGAGCGACGGCCACAGTACCGGCATCTACTCCTTCGAACACCTGCGGGCCATCGGTGAGCGCGACGCAGCTAAAGTCGTGGAACATGTCTGAATTTGATCTGCCCACCGATCCGGCGATCACGATCCAGGCAGAGACTTCGCTCGTCGATCCTGACACGTGCAAGTTCACCGTGAGCCGGACGGTGCATCCCGGCGGCCCGGTTTTCTTCGACGACCGGAAACGCGCCCGTGGGTCGCCGCTCGTCGAGCGGTTGTTCGCGCTTCCTGGCGTTGCCTACGTGCTCATCGCCGGCAACGTGGTGACTGTGGGGAAGGAACCAGGCGCCTCTTGGTCCGGGCTGAGACCGGCGATCGGAACGGGTCTCCGGACGCAACTGCTCACGGGAGTACCGGCCATCCTCGAGGCTACTGCCAACGCAGGCACACGAAAGCGGACCGACGCCGAGAGCCGGGCAGTCGTTCAGCAACTCCTGGACCGGGAAGTCAACCGTTCCATCGCTGCCCACGGCGGGCAGATCTCGATCGTAGACGTCCGGGACGGGAACCTCTTCATCGCCATGAGCGGCGGGTGCCAGGGATGCTCGGCATCAAAGGTGACCCTGCGCCAGGGGTTCGAGGTGATGCTGCGCAGGGTCGCGCCGGAGATCGCGAATATCGTCGACACGACGGACCACGCAGCGGGGAATACGCCGTTCTACAGCCGCACAGGGTAGAGCCGGGATCCACCAAGACGGGCGCGCCAGTGGCTATGTCAACCCGACCTTGATCCCGACCTCCGCGGACCCTCCCCCAGCCCAGTAGGGGTGGACTAGCGCGTTCACCCATCGAATAGCCCACTCCAGGCACGCTCCGTTGGCCGAATATGACCACCGGAGCCTATGGCACTGCTTCCGCTTCGCTACATATGGGCCTGGCCGGCGACTCGCCAACCACTCCTGGACTCCGGCTGGACCATGTTGTGCTCGAATACACGATCGGGGCGGTGACCTGCGCCTTCTCGTAGCAGCGTGGGCCTGTCATGCGGCGGTCTGGTACTCGTGTGTGAGTCCGCCGGGGACTTGTTTTCGGCGGATCGGGTAGTCGACGAGGTTGATCGGCTTCGGCGGCCGGGTGTCAGCTTGACCCGGTGCGAGCTGGCCGAGGGCACGGTGCGGCCGGGCGGTGTTGGCGGTCACTAGCTTGGCTGGTAGATTGCGGCCGGGCTGGCCCGGCAGGTAACGCGGCGCGCACCTACGCTTGCGGCTTGCTCGCGCCGCTGGCGAGCACCGGGGCCTGCCAGTGGACAGTGGCAGGACCGCGTCGCTGCGGCTCAAGCCCTGGGGCCGCCGGGACGAGAGCCGGGAACGTGTGTGAGCGTGAGGATCGGTCCCGCCGCGTCGATCTTGGCCGGAAAGCCGCGGCAGGGCCGCGAAAAATGGCCGCTCAAACCGGAATTCTAAGGTGTGGCAATATCACGCGCCTGTCCTGCCGGCCCAGCGCGGCCATCGGCTGCGGCAGGCCGGCGCCTCAGTGAGTGCCTGGCTGAAGCCGAGTATGGCAGGGTGACAGCAGGAGAATTGGACGCAGTGGGACTCAGCTGGACTTCATGGGACATGATCCAAAACGTGCGTCGCGTTGACCAGGCACACTCTGGGATTACGGATGTGGGTGCCGAGAACCTCATCCACATCACCCGACCAGGCGATATTCGTTGATCAGGCCACCAGCGCGAGCCTGTTTTCGGACGCGGTAGTGCTCGAGATCGATCGGTTCGGGTAGCGGTTTCAGCGGCGCGGCGCCGTGCAGGGAGCGGTGAGGCCGGTGCTGATTGTGGTGGGTCTCGTACTCGCGCAGGGTCCGCCGCAGATGGCTCTGATTCCAGATCAGGGTGCGGTCCAGGAGTTCGCGGCGGCATCCGCCGATCCAGCGTTCTGCGATCGCGTTCATGCGGGGCGCCCGGACACTACAAAGCACGGTCCGGATCCCGGCGTCGGCGAGGACCGCATCGAACGCGGCCGTGTAGTCCGAGCCGCGGTCGCGGATCATGAACTTAATCTGGTGTGCCTGCTCGCCGAGGTCCATGATCAGGTTGCGGGCCTGCTGGGTGGTCCATTCGCCGGTGGGATGCAGGGTGACTCCGAGGATGCGGATGCGCCGGGTGGCGTGCTCGATCACGGCCAGGACATAGGCCTGGGTGCCATCGAGCAGGTCAGCCGCGAAGAAAGCCGCGCCAGGATCGCCTCGCCCTGGGAGCGCAGAAACTGCGACCAGGCAAGCCCGGATCGGCGCGGTGCGGGGTCGATCCCGGCCTTCTTCAGAATTTCCCACACCGTCGACGCCGCTATCTTTACTCCCAGGCCGACCAGCTCGCCGTGGATCCTGCGGTACCCCCATTCGGGGTTCTCACGGGCCAGCCGGAGGACTAGGGCACTGATGTTTCGGCGGGTCGCCGGCCTGCCGGTCTTACTGCGCATGGGCCTGGCGGCCCAGCGGCGGCGGACGATGTCGCGGTGCCAGCGCAGGATCGTGTCCGGAGTGACCAGCAGCCGCATCCCGTGGCGGCGCGCTTTGGGTATCACGCCAAGCAGGGACGCGAGCAGGGCCCGGTCTGCCCAGTTCAGCATCGGTCGGCGCGGCTGCCGCCGTTGCAGTACGGCGAGCTGGTGGCGCAGGATCAAGATTTCGGCGGTCTGCCACGCCTGCTCACGCCGCGACAGTTGCAGCCATGCGGCCACCCGCGTGATCAGGAGGAAAACGAACCGCAGGCACATGATCGGTGATCATCACGGCTGGACGGCTGGGAGAGCAACTCTGCTGGTCAGAGCCATGGACGGGATTCTCGGCACGCACAGTAACACCGCAGACGACGGCCGGAGTCGCGTTCGTTCCCGCGCGGCGCACGTTCAGCAACGGGCCGAACTGCTCAGTGAAGTGCGGTGCGGCCGGTCCGAGACGCCGACGTGTCACCCGACCAACTAGCCGTCCTCCTGCTGACGCCGCTCGCGCCGCAGGTCGGTCGTCCGGGTTCAGTCGGGGCGGACCAGCCGGGTCTCGTAGGCGAACACGACCGCCTGCGCCCGGTCACGCAGCCCCAGCTTGGGCAGGATCCGCCCGACGTGTGTCTTTACAGTCGACTCGGACAGGTACATGCGCTGGGCGATCTCTGCGTTGGAGAGCCCGCGGGCCAGTTCGACGAGAACCTCGCGTTCGCGGCCGGTCAGCAGCAACAGGCGGGGATCCTGGCCGGTGTCCTCTGGGCCTGCGGGAAGCTGGCCGGCGAATCGCTCCAGCAGCTTGCGGGTGACGCGGGGCGCTACTACCGCATCGCCTGCGGCTACCGTGCGTATGGCG
>Ga0208356_1000512_pt1 | contig 10008 bp, 9 predicted proteins | sample NGESurshal072012_4_FD_184467 | JGI IMG/M metagenome (GOLD analysis project Ga0208356, IMG submission 184467) | Arctic peat soil microbial communities from Barrow, Alaska - NGEE Surface sample 53-1 shallow-072012 (SPAdes) | ecosystem: Environmental > Terrestrial > Soil > Wetlands > Peat ... | reverse complement strand
GCCAGGCGCGCGGCGCGCCGGTCGGCCCGGCTCGCCAGCGGCGGCGCGCTGAGCGAGGGCGGCGTCCTGGCCGAGGGCGTGGCGTCGGCCGGCGACGAGGCGTACAGCGCGGCGGCCTCGTATGTCCCTGGCGCGAACGGTTCCGCGGTGAACGGCGCGAACGGAGCCGGCGTCAATGGCGTCAATGGCGCAAACGGAAGCGGCCCAAGCGGAGCCTCCGTGAACGGGGCCGCTGTTCACGGGGCATCTGCGAACGGAACGGATGCGCACGGGAAAGGCCCGGGCGATTCCGGGGTCAACGGAGCCGGCCCGAACCCGGGGGAGCGCGCGGCCGAATTGATCAGCGAGCTGCGCTCGATGCTGGAACCGCTGCTGGCCGCCACCGGCACCCAGCCCGAGCTCACGGAGCAGCTTTCCGCCGTCGTCGGGCACTCTTCCCCGGCCGTCCAGCCTTCCCTGGCCGGGCACTCTTCCCCGGCCGGCCGGCCTTCCTCGCCCGGGGAGTCGGCCGCCGCGGCGTCGCCGCTGCCGCAGCGGTCGCCGTTCGCGTCGGAGCTGAGGCCGCGGGCGACGGCGGCCGAGCTGGCGATGCCCCGGCGGAGGCCGGCGCCGATGTCGATACCGAGGCTGGCCCCTGCGGTCGATGACAGCAGCGTGGGGCCGGCCAGCGACGGCGAGGACGCGTGGTGGTGAGCCGGATCGGGGTGGCGGGCGTGGTCGCGGTCTTCGCGGCCGGCATCTGGCTGGTCGCGGCGCCGTTCGCGCTCGGCTACCAGCTGGCGGGCGCGGGCTGGACCGGCGCGACCAAGACCGACGTCATCACCGGCGGCCTGCTGGCGGTGGCCGGATTCGCCGGGCTGTTCGGGGTCACGATCGGGCGAGTTGGCGAGCTGTATGCTGATGCGCGATCCGATGCTTCGCTGGCCAGTACGGCCGACAGGGAGAATTCCTGCTCTTGACCTTCGACGTCTCCGCCGTGCGAGCCCTCTACCCGGCGCTCGCTGACGGCCACGCATACCTGGACGGCGCGGCGGGGACGCAGGTTCCCGTGTCGGTGATCGACGCGATCGCGGACGCTTACCGGGCCGGGATCGGGAACCTGGGCGGCGCCTTCGCCGCCAGCCGCCGTTCTGACCTCATCGTCGAGCAGGCCCGGGCGGCCGTCGCCGACCTAGTCGGCGGCACCGCCGACGGGGTCGTGTTCGGCCCCAGCGCGACCGCGCTCGCCTACCGGATGTCGGAGGCGCTGTCGCGGCAGTGGACCACCGACGACGAGATCGTGGTCTCCCGGCTCGACCACGACTCTAATATCCGGCCGTGGATCCAGGCGGCTGGCCGGATCGGCGCGCTCGTCCGCTGGGCCGAGTTCGACCCGGCGACCGGCGAGCTCCCCGCCGAGCAGTACGCCGAGCTGGTGGGCCCGAGGACCCGGCTGGTCGCGGTGACGGCGGCGTCGAACGCGATCGGCACCCGTCCCGACGTGGCCTCGATCGCCGGCTACGCGCACGCGGTCGGCGCGCTCTGCTACGTGGACGGCGTGCACGCCACCCCGCACGTACCGGTCGACATCGCCGCGCTCGGGGCGGACTTCTACGCGACCAGCGCCTACAAGTGGTCCGGGCCGCACGTGGCGGCGGTGGTCGCGGACCCGGCGCTGCTCGAGACGGTCTGGCCGGACAAGCTTGCCCCGTCCTCCAACGCGGTGCCGTGGCGGTTCGAGCGCGGCACGCTGCCGTTCGCCGACCTCGCGGGGGTGACCGCGGCGGTGGACCACCTGGCCGGGCTCGGCACCCTGGGCGCGGGGGGCGGGCCCGTGGCCGGCGCGACCCGCCGGGAGCGCATCCTCGCGTCGATGGCGGCGGTCGAGGCCCACGAGGCCGCGCTGTTCGCCCGGCTGCTGGATGGGATCGCGGCGCTCGGCGACGTGACCCTGTACGGCAAGGCCGCCCGGCGGGCGCCGACCGCCTTCTTCAACGTCGGCGCGGTCGACCCCGCCGCGGTGGCCGGGCACCTGGCATCGCAAGGCGTCAACGTGTGGGACGGTGACAACTACGCCTACGAGCTCTGCCAGGTGCTCGGCCTGCAGTCCGAAGGGGCGGTCAGGGCCGGCATCGTGCACTACAACGACGATTCCGACGTCGACCGCCTGCTGTCGGGCGTGGCGGAAATGGCCGCGCGCTAGCCCAGGTAGGCCACGCTTGACGAGATCCGGCTGGCACCGCAGCCGTGACTACCGGGCAGGCCGAGGCCGTCCGTGGTCACCGCGTCCTTGGTGCAGAAGCTCGGCAGCCAGTAGAAGCTGTGGGTGCCGATGGTGAACGAGAACGTCAGCGTGTTCTCGAACTCGCCTGCCGATATCCGGCGGGACGCGGTGACTTTGCCGTTAGCGGCGTTGCGATACAGCCAGGCCGGCTTCGGGGGGACGCTCGTCGACCCGAGGTTGATGCCGAAATACGGGTAGGCGTACTTGCGCATCTCGGTGCTGAGGGCCGAGGCGGGCACGTACGTATCGATCTGGATGGATTCGTGGCACACCGGGCGGGCGCACTTCTGGGGCGCGCTGGTGGCCTGGTCGGTGGCGACGTAGAGGCTCGCCACCGGCGAGGTGGCGACCGGGCTGGTCGCCGTGGCGATTGCGAACAGCCTGACGTTGTAATGCGTGGCCACGCTGGGCGTCACCGTGAACGAATAGGCAGTTGTCGCCCCCTTGAGCGCGATCGAGGCGACCCGCACGGCGGGCGTCTTGAACGGGAACGACTGCGCGTACAGGGCGGCGACCGCACCGCTGGCGCCGTTGCTGATCGTGCCGTGCAGCTGCGCGCTGTCGTCCGTGCTGATGTGGTAGACAACGAAAGAGTCCCCGGTGACCGGCTTGAACTTGGTCGTCGCGGTGATGCTGATCGTCGTCGCCGCGCTAGCGTGGGCCGGGCCGACGCCCGCGAGTTGAGCGGCGACTGCCGCCCCGGTGACCAGGGCCGCCAGGCCGGCCCTGCGCCATGCTTTGAGCATGCATTCCTTGCCTTCCGCCCGCATTGGCGGGCTGTTAGTTCTGTGACGGCTCTCAGCGATATCCGAGAGCCGCCAAAGTCTTCAGGAAAAAAGCACAGAAAGCCGCACACTTAACCGGACATTAGAAGTTGCTGCCGCGCCGCCTGATGCTGGCGTCAGAGGCCGGGAGGGCATACGCTTCACGTAGTTACTCGATCTTGGCCGAGCGGCGGAGGCTGACACTGATGGCGACGGGGCTGCCGGATGGCGCGCTAGCCGCGCTTTCCTGGCTGTGGCAGCTGGCGTGCCAGCTGCCCGCCGCGCTGGCCTGGGCTGACTCACCGCAAAGGGCCGCCGTGGTCACCGTCGCGGTGCTCACGGTGGCAGTGCTCGCCGTCGAACTGGCCGGCGCCCGTGCGATCAGCGCGAGCGTCGCGGTCGCAGTCGGCGCGATCCCGGTCCGGCGCCGGGTCGCCGCGCTCCGGCGCCGGTCCTGGCAGGTCGCGTTCCTGCCGCAGCGCGACCCGGACGCACGCGGGCGCAGCAGGCCGAGAGCGCCATCGGCGGCCCAAGCGGCCGCCTGATCCCAGCGCCCTGCCCGTATCACCGGCGAATGCCGCATTAGTTCGCGCTGCGCTGATCACGGCCGCTTCCAGCATCCCTGACAATCCCTGCTGGAAGGTTTCGCCTGCCCATGTCCTCTCTCTTTGGCGTCCCCGTGGACGCCGTCTACCACCTCGTCTTCGCCCTTACCACCGCTCTCACCCCGGTGCTCGGCGGGCTGGCCGCCGTCGCCGGGATCATCGTCGTCACGATGGCGGTCCGGCTGCTGGTCTCGCCGCTGACCTTCCGCGCGCTGCGCGGGCAGGCCGCCCAGAGCAGGCTCGCGCCGGAGGTGCAGCGGCTCCGCCAGCGCTACGCCAAGCAGCCCGATCGTTTCCAGCGCGAGCTGACCGCGCTCTACCAGCGCGAGGGCACCACCGTGTTCGCCGGCTTCGCGCCGCTGCTGGTCCAGTGGCCGGTCTTCAGCGTGCTCTACCTGCTGTTCCGCTCGCCGACGGTGGCGGGCGGCCCGAACCGGCTGCTCTCCCGCGACCTGCTCGGGGTGCCGCTCGGCAGCCACTGGCTGTCCGGCGCCGGGATCCTCAGTCTGCACGGCGGCGTCTTCCTCGGCGTGCTGGCCCTGCTCGCGGCCGCCTGCTGGTTCGTCGCCCGGGTCGCCCGGCGGGCGCTGCCGCAGCCCGCGCTGGCCGGCCAACCCGCGCGGTCCGGTCAGGCCGGCACAGGTAAGGCCAAAGCTGGCCAGGCGCGGTCCGGTCAGGCCGGCACCGGTCAGGCCAAAGCCGGTCAGGCCCGGTCCGGTCAGGCCGCGGCCGCTGCCGTGCCGGGCTCGCAGGCCCTGGCCGCCTTCGGCAAGGTCGCCCCGTACCTCACCGTGGTGATCGCGGCCTTCGCGCCCCTGGCCGGCGTGATCTACCTGGTCACCTCCACCGGTTGGAGCGCGGCCGAGCGCCTGGTCTTCGCGGCCAGGGCGAACCGCGGTGATGCCGTCGAAAATCCCTAGCGAACCCCGGCGGCGTCCCCGTAACCTCGGGCTTCGTGGCTACCGACTCATTTCCGCCCGTCCGCAGGCTGGAGCCCGGCGACCTCAAACGGTGCGTCGCGCTGTCGGTCGACCGCGGCTGGTCGCCCGAGCGCTCCAAGTGGTCGCTGCTGCTGGCGGCGTCCGAGGTCTTCGGCGTCGACGCGCCCGACGGCCGCGGCCTGGCCGGGGCGGTGGTGCTGACCCGCTGGGGTCCGGACCTCGCGGCGGTCGGGATGATGCTGGTCGCGGCCAGGTACGGGCGCCGCGGACTCGGGCGAGCGCTGATGGAGCACGTGATCGCCGAGGCGGGAGAGGCCACGGTGACGCTGTTCGCCACCGACATGGGCCGGCCGCTGTACGAGAAACTCGACTTCCAGCCGGTCCGCCGGAACGTGTCCTTCGTGGGCGCGTTCCGGCCGGACCGCGCCGACGCCAGCGGCAACGCACCGACCGCACCGGCCGGGCGCACGCGAGCAACCACGGAAGCGGACCTGCCGGCGATCCTGGCCGTCGACCGCGCGGCGTTCGGCGCGGACCGAGGCCGCATCCTCACCCGCCTGCCCGGCTTCGCCGACCGAATCTCCGTCCTCACCGACCCCGAGCACAGCATTCGCGGCTACGCCGCAGTGTGGCGGAATACCCCGTCGTCCACCGTCATCGGCCCGCTGGTCGCCCCCGACGCTCAGGCCGCCCAGCAGCTCATTCTCGACCTGGCCGCCCACGCACACGGCACGATCCGCCTCGACCTCGACCCGGACCGCCCCGAACTCTCAACCTGGGCCCACAAGCACGGCCTCGAGCCGGTCGGCCGCACCCTGGTGATGGCCCGCGGCGAGCTCCCGAGCCGCGGCACCCCCGACCGCCTCTTCACCCCGATCTCGGTCGCCCTGGCCTAGCCCTGATCGCTGCTTGAGTTCGGGCCTGCCTGGAGGCGGGAGCGGGAGCGCTAGGCCGGCTGGTAGACGTTGATCTGCGCGACCGGGTAGCCGGAGGCGCCGTTGGGGGCCTCGGGCGTTTGCACCGCCGTCTGCGTGTACCCCGTCTTGTCGGTCGCCCGGGCCTCGATCGTGTGCGGCCCGACGCCGGTCGCGTCCCACTCCCAGACCCACTGCCGCCAGGTGTCGAGGTCAGGCACGGCCGCCAGCGTCGCCTCGTTCCAGGGTCCGCTGTCCACCCGGACCTCGACCGCCTCGATGCCCTTGTGCTGTGCCCACGCGATCCCGGCGACCGAGGTCTTGCCCGCCTTCACCTGCGAGCCGGGTGCCGGGACGTCGATCCTGGACTCGGTCTTTATCGGCGCCTGCTGCGCCCAGCCGTTCTGGTACCAGTAGGCGGCGGCGCCCGCCCAGGTCGTCACCTCGATGTCGACCACCCACTTGCAGGCCGACACGTACCCGTAGAGGCCGGGCACCACCAGCCGGGCCGGGAACCCGTGCTCGGTGGGCAGCGCGGCGCCGTTCATCGCCACCGCGACCAGCGAGTCCCGCCCGGCGTCGAGCACCGTGGCCAGGGGCACGCCGGAGGTGAACCCGTCCACCGAGGTGCAGAACAGCTGCTCGGCCCCGCGCAGCGGCCCGGCCGCGCGGATCAGCGACGACAGCGACGCGCCGAGCCACTTGGCGTTTCCGATGTAGGGGCCGCTGACCGGGTCCGACACGCAGGTGAGGGTGATGTAGTCCTCGATCAGCGGACGGCGCAGCAGCTGGTCGAAGCTGATCGTGATCTCGCGGGCGACCATGCCGTGGATGCGGAGCTGCCAGCCGGTCGGGTCGACCTGGGGGACGATGAGGGCGGTGTCCACCCGGTAGAACTGGCCGTTCGGGGTGATGAACGGGCTGATCCCCGGCACCGGCAGGTTCACTCCGGCCGGCAGCGGCGGTGCCTTCACGGCCGCCCGCGGGAACCGGACCGCCGCCTGGGCGGCGGAGACGTTCTTGCGGGTGGCGAAGGAGCGCCCGGCGACCTCGCCGATGGCCGCCGCGGCGACCGTCACCCCCGCCGTCACCAGGAAGGTGCGTCGGTCGGCGGAGGCGGTGATGACCGGCCCGCCCGACCTGTCCCTGTCCCCGCCCGCACGCGCGGGGACAGGCCCGGCCCGGCCTGGCCGGCCAACGACCTCGCCGGGCCCGCGACCGGGCTCGCCCGGCCCTCGTCCGGCACCGGGTCCGCGACCGGTCTCGCCAGCTCCGCGTCCGCCGCCCGGCAGGTCAGGCGCGCGCAGTTCGTCAACGTCGTCAGGCCCGTCAAGATCGTCAAGCTTCGCGGGCTCGTCCGGCTCGTCCGTGGGGACGGCCCAGCTAGTCGGCTCCTTGAACGCGATCGGCGGCAGAGTTCTCGGTGCGCCCAGGTCCCGGGGGGCGCGCGAATCCCGCTCAACCGCAGTCGTCGCCGTCATCAACTGCGCCGCCTCAATGAGCCGGTACAGCGCGAACGCCCCGACCAGTGCGCCGACCACCGTCGGGGCCGCGTAGCCGGGCGACGCCCCGTGCCTGGTCACCGCGGCGGCGATCCCGATGCAGGCGAACAAGGCGAGCCCGGCGTACCCAAGTGACAGCCGCCGGGCCGCCAGCACGCCCACGAACATCGCGTACAGGAAGACGACGACGAACACGCCGGCCAGCAGCACGGTCTTGTCGTTGGTGCCGAACGTCGAGGTGGCCCAGACTTTCACCGGCAGCGGCGTGTGGTTGATCGCCACCGACCCGACGTCGATCACCGGCGACGCCGCCGGAACGGTGAAACCAGCGATGAGCTGCGCGATACCCATGGCCAGCGCGGCGGCGAGCAGGCCGCAGAGGGCGCCCCACCGGCGGGAGAGCCCAGTCCTAGAAGTCATGCACCTGTAGTCCGTCGCAGTAGAGTCCGCGTTACGCGCGGACTACGTGATCTTGTGGACCTAGGGATTACGTAATAACGCTACCTGCGGGATTGACTAACCGCGCTGTTGAAAGATTCGGATTTCCTTAGCAGTTGCCGAAGAAATGCTGAGGTCACTCCTCGTCGAACACCCAGCGGGTCGGCGAGCCGGTGAAGTCGCTGTGCAGCATGGAGAACACCCGCCGGGGGCGGACGCCGATCGTCGCGTTCTTGGCCGGCTGCAGAAAGTCCAGGTCGACGCCGCTGTGGTACTTGGCGTTCATCAGGTCGACCACCCGCTGCAGGGTCGGGGTGTCGGTGACGAACCGCGCGACGCCCTCGATGATCACCGGGTCGGACGCGTCTTCGGTGGTCACACAGCAGCGCGGGTCATGCCGCAGGTTCTTCACCTTCCGGGAATCGGTCGCGGACGTGAACCAGAGCGTGCTGTCGTCCCACATTCCCCAGACGGGCATGGTGTGCGGGCGGCCGTCCGGCGAGACGCTCGCCACCCAGTAGTTCCGCGCGGCGGTGAGCCGTTCCGCGGCCCAGGACCAGTGCAGCAGGCCGGTCCCGTGCTCGGGCCCGGACACGCCGTACCCGGGCATATAGGGCCTGCTAACCCGAGGGATCCCCATGCCGAAGTGTCTACCATGCGACAACGCCCGCGCGGGCGACTAACGTTGCCCTTCGTGAAGGCATCTCCCGAGGCGCAGCTGCGGCTGCTCGAACTAGCCGAGCTGGACACCGAGCTGAGCAGGCTCGACCACCGACGGCACACCCAGCCGGAAATAGCCGAGCTCGCGCAGCTCGGCGAGCGCGCGGCCAAGGTCAGGGACGCGATCACGATCGCGGACACCAACCTGTCCGACCTGGACCGTGAGCTCACCCGCGCGGAGCGTGACGTCGAACAGGTCCGGGTCCGCATCGACCGGGACAACGAACGGCTCAACGTCGGCCAGGTGTCGAACGCCCGCGAGCTCGAGTCGCTCCAGTCCGAGGTCGTCTCGCTCCGCCGTCGCCAGTCCGACCTCGAAGAGGGCGTGCTCGAGCTGATGGAGAAGCGCGAGGCGGCGCAGGCGCTCAGGGACGGCGCTGCCGCCGAGGGGGAGACCGTGGCCGCCGCCACCGCGTCGGTGACCGCGCGCAGCGACGTCGCCCTGGGCGAGATCAACGAGCTGACGGCCAAGGCGCAAACGGCGCGGGCCAGCGTGGTGGCCGGCCTCCCCGATGACCTGCTCGCGCTCTACGAACGCGTCCGCGCGCAGTCGGGCGGGCTCGGCGCGGCCCCGCTCCGCCGCGGCCAGTGCCTCGGCTGCCGGGTCCAGCTCTCCACCGTTGACCTGAACGATATCCGGGCGGCCGCCCCCGACGAGGTGGTGCGGTGCGAGGAGTGCCGCAGGATCCTCGTTCGGGTCGAGGACTCCGGCCTGTAAAAAAGGGATAAAGATTCTCGCTCGGAACGGACGCGGCTTACTCTCAAACGCTCCGTCGATGGCCGTCGCATGGCCGGCGTCCAATAGACTTCCCCGTCGTGGACAACAGTGGCCAGATCAGTGCGAGTGGGCAGATCAGCGCTCCGGGAAGCCTGGAGTCTGGTGCTGTCATCGCGCCAGAAGCACCCCGGGTGCCCACCGGTGACCTCGCGGAACTCGCGGCGAAGCACGGGCTGAGGAACGCCGGCGCGCGGCCGACGCTCGGCTCCTACCTGGCGATGCTCTGGCAGCGTCGGCACTTCATCGTCGGCTACGCCACCGCGCGTAACATTTCGATGTACACCGAGGCGCGGCTCGGGCAGCTCTGGCAGGTGCTCACGCCGCTGCTCAACGCAGGCGTGTACTACCTGATCTTCGGCCTGCTGTTCGAGGCGGCCCGCGGCGTCGCGAACTACCCGGCGTTCTTGATCACGGGCGTGTTCGTGTTCGCGTTCTCCGAGCGGTCGATCGTGACCGGCTCCAACGTGATGCGCGCCAACCTGCAGCTGATCCGGGCGCTGTACTTCCCGCGGGCCTCGCTGCCGCTGGCCTACGTGATCGTCGAGCTTCAGCAGATGCTCGTCGGCATGGTCGTCGTCACCGTCGTCATGCTGGTCAGCGGGCAGTATCCGAGCTGGTATTGGCTGCTGCTGATCCCGGCCATCCTGCTGCAGTCGATGTTCAACACCGGGGCGGCGCTGATCGTCGCCCGGCTCGGCGGCGCGATGGCGGACGTGTCCGAGCTGATCCCGTTCTTCCTGCGCATCTCCCGCTACTTCTGCGGCGTCATGTACCTGATCATCACGCTGCCGGCCGCGCTCTCCACCTGGGAGAAGCAGGTCCTGTCGCTCAACCCGTTCGCGGTCTTCATCTCGCTGATCCGGGTCGCGTTCATGAGCTCCTACCGAGCCAACTCGGCCGGCAACCAGCCGTATAACGCCGGGCTCTGCCAGCAGTTCATCAAGACGCCCGGCCCGGGCCACTACATCCTCTCCGGCACCAGGGTGCCGACCTGGTTCATGCCTTCGAATCTCTTTCCGGGCGGCAAGCCGTCAACCATCGTGATCCCCAAGACCGGCCCGCTCTCCATGATCTCGAACATCC
>Ga0208356_1000511_pt1 | contig 10010 bp, 8 predicted proteins | sample NGESurshal072012_4_FD_184467 | JGI IMG/M metagenome (GOLD analysis project Ga0208356, IMG submission 184467) | Arctic peat soil microbial communities from Barrow, Alaska - NGEE Surface sample 53-1 shallow-072012 (SPAdes) | ecosystem: Environmental > Terrestrial > Soil > Wetlands > Peat ... | reverse complement strand
TCACCGAGAGTCACGTCACCTACTCGCCGCTGGCGTGGTTCCGCTCGCCCAGCCACGAGGCGTCGTGGGCCACGGCGCTGCTGTCGGTGCTCGACTCGGCCGCGCTGTACCTCGCGCTGTGCCCCGAGTCGGCCCCGGCCCTGCCGACCCGGCTGTGCCTGCGCAGCGGCATGGTGTGCTTCAGCGAAGTAGCCCGCTCGATGGGCCTCGCAGTGCCGGCCGAACCCGACCCGGAGGCCGGCATCACCCTCACCTACGACGAGTTCCTCGACGCCGTCACCCGGCTCAACGAGGTGGGCTTCCCCATCCAGCGCGCGTCGCAGGACGCCTGGCCGCACTTCGTCGGCTGGCGGGTCAACTACGAGCAGGCCGCCTACGCGATCGCCGAGGCTATCGACGCGGTCCCCGCGCTCTGGTCCGGCCCGCGCCGCCGACCGGAAGAGCCGATACCGCCGCTGCGCCCCGGGCCCGGCATCTCCTCCTAACCGCGCCGAAGGCAATCAGGGCGTGACGATCGCGAAGGCGGGATCGGGCTGGTCGGTGAACCCGGCGATGATGTCGAAGACCTGGAGATGACCCGCCAGGTGCACGCCGTCGGTGCCCGCGCCGCCGAGCATGGCCAGCAGCTGCGGGCGGGTGAGGGTGATGGCCAGGTCGGCGGGCTCCTCCCGCTTGGTCGGGTAGTGGATCAGGGCCCCGTTGCTGAGCTCCATCCGGTAGGTCTCGCCGGAGTCGGTGAAGTGCCAGCGGATCGACGTGCTGACGTCCCACGCGCGCTTGCCGTCGATGCGGATCGCGAGGCTGTCGAAGAGCTGGGTGACGGTCAGCGCGGGCGCCATCCCGGCCGAGCTGACCGCGGTGGCGACCGGGGGCACCCGGAGTTCCAGGGCCCCGGTGAGGTAGTTGTTGCGCCAGGTGGCGCACTCGGCGCCGTAGCCGAGCCGGGTGAGCACCTCGTCAAGCAGCGTCCTGGCCGGCTCGTCGGACAGGTCGGCGAACACCGCGTGGCTGGCCAGCTCGGCCGCGAACCGCAGGTCGCCCGCGTCGGCGAAGTCCCGCGCCTTGGCCACGGTCGCCGCCACGCCGCCGATGACCTGCACGTAGCGGGCGGCGGCGGCCTCGGGCGGATGCTGCCAGAGATGGGCCGGGTTGCCGTCGTACCAGCCGATGTAGCGCTGGTAGATCGCCTTGACGTTGTGGCTGACCGAGCCGTAGTACCCGTGGGTGTGCCAGGCCGCCTCGAGGGCTGGCGGCATCTCGATCATCTCGGCGATCTCGCTGCCGACGTAGCCCCGGTTCAGCAGCCGCAGCGTCTGGTCGTGCAGGTACGCGTAGAGGTCGCGCTGCTCCCGCATGAACCGCAGCACGTTGCCGGCCCCCCAGGTGGGCCAGTGGTGGGAGGCGAACGCGACCTCGGCGTCGTCGCCGAACAGCTCGATCGCCTCGGCGATGTACCGCGACCAGGCCCGCGCGTCACGAACCTGGGCGCCCCGCAAGGTGAGCAGGTTATGCAGGTTGTGGGTGACGTTCTCGGCCATGCACAGCGCCCGCCGGTCGGGGAACCAGAAGTTCATCTCGGCCGGCGCCTCGGTGCCGGGCGTGATCTGGAAGACGATCCGCACCCCGTCGAGCGTCTCCTGCTGCCCGGTGCGGGTGATGTCGAGCGTGGGCGCGATCAGCCCCGACGTGCCCATCGAGGTGCCGGAGCCGAGCCCGACCCCGATCATGCCGGTCGCGTTGATCGGCAGGTTCATGCCGGTGTGGTACGCGCTCCGGCGCAGCATCGCCCCGCCCGCGTAGACGTTCTCAGAGACCGCGTGGTCGAGGAATCCCTCCGGGGCGACGATCGGCACCGAGGTGCCGGCGTCCACCACGCCGAGCACGCCGCCGAAGTGGTCGATGTGCGAATGGGTGTAGATCACGGCGGTGACCGGACGGTCGCCGCGGTGCTCGCGGTACAGCGCCAGCCCGGCCGCGGCGACCTCGGCCGACACCGCCGGGTCGATCACGATCACCCCGGTCTTGCCCTCGACCAGTGTCATGTTCGACAGCTCGATCCCGCGCAGCTGGTAGATGCCCTCGGTGACTTCGAACAGGCCCTGGATCGCGGTCAGCTGGCTCTGCCGCCACAGGCTCGGGTGCACCGTGTCCGGGCAGTCCCCGGAGGTGGCGCGGACGAACGCGTCGGCGTCGTACACCACCCGGCCGTTGGCTGCCTTGATCACCCCCGGCTCCAGCCGGGCGATCAACCCGCGGTTTGCGTTCTCGAAGTCCGTTCGGTCGGCAAAGTCCGCAGGCATCCGCAGCTCCCTCATCGCACCATCTGAGCAGTGAGCATGCTGGCAGCGGGTGACCGGCCGCGCTTCACCCGCGCCGGGTGAAGACGTCACCCACCGGGCGCGGGGCTCACTCGGGGCGGGCGGTGAACCAGGCGCGGTCGTCGGTGAGCCAGTCGCCGAGCCGCAGCCCGGCCGCGGCCAGATCGCCCGCCAGCTCCTCCTCGCCGATCCGGTAGCTGGTCCAGGCGTGCGTCCAGACGTTGCCGCTCACCTGGTACTCGATCTCGATGTCGAGCCGCGGCGGTTCCCAGCGGACCGAGCGGATGATGCGCCGGATGCCGCCGGGGTCGTCCCGCACCCGCTCGGCCTGCTCGATCGACTCGAACCAGCCCGGCGGGCTCTGCTGGAACACGGCGACGCCGTCGCCGCGCAGATGCCGCCGGACGGCGGAGAGGAACCCACGCCGGGTGCCGGGCTCGGCGTTGATCATGGTGCTGGCCAGCAGGACGACGTCGAAGGCCCGGTCCAGCCGCAGCGACTCGATCGACCCGCACACCGTTCGCAGGTCCGGGCTGCGGTCGAGCATCTCGGGGGAGTCGTCCGCCCCGGTCACCGGGTGCCCGAGCGCGGCCAGCGGCCGCAGGATCCGGCCGGTGCCGCAGCCGAGCTCGAGCACCGACGCGCCCGGCGGCACGGCCGCGTGCACGATCTCCGCCTCGCCGAACGCGGGCAGCCGCGCGTAGAACTCAACCGCGCACCCGTCGTTGGTGATCACGCCCGGCCCGGTCCCCGCGTTCTCGTCCACGGAGGAAGAACGGCGGCGCGGCCCGCGGCGATTCCAAGCCAGAGCCAATCAAGATCTTTTGTCCGAACGGACCGTTGCTCCGCCTTACCCGCCCGGCTGGCTCGCATCGGCGCCGTAGCGGAGCCCGTCCATCAGCAGCGCCACCATGCGCTGGCTGTAGACGACGCCCTCGCCCGGGCCGGGCATGCACAAGGTGGCGACGGCGTGCAGTAGCTCACGCGGGCTGATGTCGGCCCGGATCTCGCCGCTGGCCGCCGCCGCCTCGAGCAGCGATCCGAGAGCGGGCTCGAGGTGGCCGGCGAAGTACCCGGGCAGGGCGTCGAACGCGGGGTCTCCAGAGTGCAGGGCGGCCGCGAGCCCTCGCTTGGTCGCCAGGAACTCCGTGTAGCGGTGCAGCCATTGCGCCAGCGCCGCGGCCGGCTCGTGGGCGGCGGCGAGCGCCCGGGCGGCGTCCGCGCAGGCGTCCACCCCGCGCTGGAACACGGCCTTGACCAGGTCCGAGCGCTGAGGGAAGTGCCGGTAGAGGGTGCCGACCCCGACCCCGGCCAGATCGGCGATCTGCTTGGCGGGCGCGTCCACGCCCGACGTGGCGAAGACGGACTTGGCCGCCTCGAGCAGCGCGTCCACGTTGCGGGCGGCGTCGGCCCGCAGCCGGCGCGGCCCGCGCTCGACGCTGTTCTCGGCCACGGCACCTCCATTTGCTTTTCCGGAAAGCCGTTCCGTATAGTTCCGGAAGGGCGTTCCGCTTCGGTCCAGGGTACGGCATCGGAAGCCGGAGCGCTCAGCGCACCATGACCGCTACCTGAGGAGAGACCTTATGCACTACCGCAGCCTCGGCCGGACCGGCATCCAGGTCAGCCCCTACGCGCTCGGCGCGATGATGTTCGGGGCCGCCATCGGCAACCCCGACCACGACGACTCGATCCGCATCATCCACAAGGCGCTCGACGCCGGGATCAATTTCGTTGACACCGCCGACCGCTACTCCGACGGCGAGTCGGAGGAAGTCGTGGGCAAGGCGCTCAAGGGGCGCCGCGACAACGTCGTGCTCGCGACCAAGGTCTGGGGCCCGATGGGCGATGACCCCAACCAGCGCGGCAACTCACGGCGCTGGATCATGACCGAGGTCGAGAACTCGCTGCGCCGTCTGCAGACCGACTACATCGACCTCTACCAGATCCACCGGCCGGACCCCGACACCGACATCGAGGAGACGCTGTCGGCCCTTTCGGACTTGATCCGGAGCGGCAAGGTCCGGGCGATCGGCTCGTCGACGATGCCGGCCTCCGACATCGTCGAGGCCCAGTGGGTGGCCGAGCGGCGCGGCCTGGAGCGGTTCCGGACCGAGCAGCCGCCCTACTCGATCCTCAACCGCGGCATCGAGGCCGAGGTGCTGCCCGTCGCGCAGCGCTACGGGATGGGCGCGCTGGTCTGGAGCCCGCTGGCCAAGGGGATGCTGACCGGGCGCATCCGCAAGGATCAGCCGACCGACCTGCGCCGCGCCAGTCGCCTCACCAGCTTCAGGGACGAGTCCCGGCTCGACGCGGTCGAGAAGCTCATCCCGCTGGCGGCCGAGGCGGGTCTGCCGCTGACCCACCTCGCGATCGCCTTCGCGATCGCCCACCCGGGCGTGACCAGCGCGATCCTCGGGCCGCGGACGATGGAGCAGCTGGATGACCTGCTGGCCGGCGTCGACGTCAGGCTATCGGACGAGATCCTCGACCAGATCGACGAGATCGTGCCGCCCGGCACCGACCTCGGCGCGCCCGACGCGTCCGCCTACCTGCCCCCGGCCCTGCTGCGACCGAGCCTCCGCCGCCGCCCGGTCGACGAGCGCGCCGCCGCGGCCTGAACGAACTGCCGCCGCCCGGTGCATCCCGACGCTCCGCGCTTCCGGCAGGGGCAAAGATCCGCCTTGCGGGCGATGTGGAGCGCACGGTCCGTTCGACATGATCAGGCTGTTGACTGTGACCTGACAGCGGGAAGCCACCGGGGACGGAGGCGGAGATGGACGACGCCCAGGCGCGCAGGATCGAGCGGGTCATCAACCGTGAGCTGACGGAGCGGTTCGGCGCCGGCGCGGTGCAGCGGGCGGTGCTGCTGCAGCCCGGCGACGACCCGGCGATCGGGCCCGATGAGCTGCTGGTGCGGGTGTTCCTGCCGCCGCCGGGCGAGCCGGGGGAGTACCCGGCGGCCCTGGCGGCGTGGCAGGACGCGCACCGGACCGGGATGCAGACGCTCCGCCGGGAGCTGTCGCTGCGGCTGCCCCCGGCCCGGGTGCTCGAGTTCACCTTCGATGACCCGAGCGAGGCCACCCCCCGGATCGTGCTGGCGGATGACGGCGCCCTGGCCGCGGAGCAGCTGCCGGTACCGGAGGCCGTGACCACCACGCTCGCGCTGCTGCGCGCCAACTACGTGTTCCCCGAGGTCGCCGACCGGGCCGCCACTGCGGTGGAGGCCAGGCTGGCGGCCGGGGAGTACGACGACCTGGACGAGCCCGCGCTGGCCGAGCTGCTCACCAGCCACCTGAACGAGATCTGCGACGACAAGCACCTGCGGGTGTGGGCGGCCCGGGGTCCTGGTCCGCGCCCGGGACGCGGTCCTGGTCCGGGCGGTCCCGGTCCGGGGCCGGGGCTCGACGACGCTGACGACTACGAGGCGCGGGTGCTGGCCAGGCGCAGGATGGGGCGGCTGGACAACTTCGGCATCCACCGGGTGGAGCGCCTCGACGGCAACGTCGGCTACCTCGACCTGCGCCGGATGCCGGTGCCGGCGAACGCGGGCCCGGCCATCGCCGCCGCGATGGAGCTCGTCGCCGGGACCTACGCGCTCATCATCGACCTGCGCCGCAACGGGGGCGGGTCGCCGGACGGGGTGGTGTTCTGGTGCAGCTACCTGTTCGACGATGAGCCCACGCACCTCAACGACATCTTCCGGGCCGACACCGGCCGGACCCGGCAGTTCTGGGCGCTGCCCTACGTCCCAGGACCGCGCTACCTTGACCGCCCGGTCTACGTGCTGACCAGCGACAGGACCTTCTCCGGGGGCGAGGACTTCGCCTACACGCTGCAGGCGCTCGGCCGGGCCGAGGTGATCGGCGAGACGACCGGCGGCGGCGCTCACCCCACGCGGGTGTTCCCGGTCAGCGCGCGCCTGCACATCGCGGTCCCGTTCGCCCGCTCGGTCAACCCGGTCACCGGCAGCAACTGGCAGGGGACCGGCGTGGTGCCCGACCTCGCCATGCCGGAAGCCGAGGCCCGCGACGTCGCCTACGCCAAGGCGCTGCGGCACGTGCTTGACCTGCCCGACGTCCCCCCGCCGATCGAGGACGAGGCCCGCGAGGCCCTCGACGGGCTGCCGGGGATCTAGCGCAGCGTGTCGGTGATCAGGACGGCCAGCGCCATCGCGATGAACAGGACGTAGGCGCCAAGCGCCCGGCCCCGGTCGCCGTGGGCGAGCTGGCGCGACAGCACCCAGCCGAACACGACCGCCTCCACGCCACCGCCGGCGACGCCGACGGCAGGCGCCCACAGGCCCGCGATCACCGCGGCGCTGCCGGCCAGGTGCACGCCGCCGAGCGCGGTCGCCACCGGCAGGTTGCGGCCCTCGAGCACGCCGAGCCGGGTGAGCTGGTCAAGCCGGGTCAAGCCGGCTTTGGCCCGGGTCAGCCCCGCGATCGCGGACGGCAGCGTTTCCAGCAGCAGGAGGACGGTCAGCACGATCGCAAGCACGAGCATCGGTTTTGTGTCCTCCGGAGCCGGTCGGGTCAGTACGCCGTCGCCTGTCCGCTATGCGGGCTTGGTCCGGGTGCGCCTGATGGTAGCGGCCGGCCCGTGCGCCTGTCGTCTCCATTTCCGGCAGGTCTGCCTGGCCCCGATCGAGGGAAGGGGGTGACGAGCGGGATCTTGCGCCGGGATGAGCCGCTGTCCGCCCACGCCGCCGAACGGGAGCAATCGATGACAGAACCCACGCCGTACATCGACTACGCCAACCTGCCCAACCCCACCGAGGGGTTCATCATGTCGATGTTCATCACCGTCCGCCACGTCGCGACGTCCCGGGACTTCTACTCGCGGGTGCTGGGCGGCAAGGTCGTCTTGGAGGAGAATCCCTGCATCGTCCAGCTCAACAACTCGTGGCTGCTTATGAACCCCGGCGGGCCGCCCACGCCCGACAAGCCGGGCATCACGGTGGCCGACTACGAGCCGGGCGACACCACCTCGATCTTCATGAACCTGCGGGTGGCCGACATCCAGGCCTGCTACGAGGAGTGGAAGGGGAAGGGGGCCGAGTTCGTGACGCCGCCGATCGACCGCGGGGCGGAGATCCGCTGCTACCTGCGCGACCCCGACGGCTACCTGATCGAGGTCGGGCAGTCCACCGGCCTGCTGCAAGGCAAGCTGGCCAAGAAGCGGCCGGAGGACCTGCCGGGCTGAGTGCCCTCCTCATCGCCTCTCGTCGGCCGACGGCGGTCGCGGCGGTCGCGACGGCTGCTGCGGGGGAGGTGCCGCCTCGTCGAAGACGCCCCGGCACCGCAGGACCGCGAGCGCGGCCGCGGCCAGCACGCCCGCGCCCGCCAGCAGGGGCGTCGTCGTGCCCGCGCGGCTGACCGCCAGCCCGGCCAGCGCCAGCCCGGCCGCGACGCCGCCGTTCCAGGCGGTGTTCACCCACGTCGACGCCTCGGCGCCGGGTCCGGCCAGGCGTTCGGCGCTTAGGTAGCTGAGCACCGCCGACGGGGCGAGCACGGTTCCGGTCAGCACCAGCGCGACGCCCGCCAGCAGCAGATCGGGCGCGAGGGCGGTCAGCGTGATGCCGCCCGCCATGATCACCAGCAGCCACGTCATCTGGGTGGAGACACGGGACCGGCGCCGCCACTTGCCCCAGGCGAGCCCGCCCAGCGCGCTGCCCAGGCCCCCGGCGGCGAGGATGTAGCCGGCCGCCCCCGGATGATGGTCCGCGACGGCGCGGGCGGTGATGGTGACGTCGACCGCGCCGAGGCCGAGCGAGGTCGCCAGCACGATCGCGAGCAGAACGCGGAAGCGCGGCAGGGCCAGCGGGCCCGCCCGGCCGGGCCGCCGCGGCGGCCGGGCCGGGGCGGCGGTTCCCGAGGCCGCCAGCAGCACGCACCCGGACGCCAGCAGCGCCGCGGTGACCAGCATCGGCAGCACCGGGCCGGCGACGGTCACCGCCAGCCCGGTCAGCACCGGGCCGGCCGTGAAGAGGGTCTCCTCGGTCGCGGCGTCCAGGCTGTAGGCGCGCTCCAGGTTCCGGCCGTCGCCGGCGATGCGCGCCCAGAGCGCGCGCATCGCGGCCCCGACCGGCGGGATCAGCGCCCCGGCGGCGGCGCACAAGGCGATGTACGGGGCCGGATTCCGGCAGCCGGCCCGGTCGAGCAGGGGCAGCGCGAGCAGGGCGGCGGCGGCCCCGAGGCCGAGCAGGGGCAGCGTGACCCGCTGGCCGCGGCGGTCCATCAGGCGCGCCTTGACCGGGGCGGTCAGCGTGCCGGCGGAGAAGGCGCCGCCCGCCGCCCCGGCCGCGGCGAACGACCCGGTCGCCTGATGGACGAGCAGCAGCAGGGACAGGCCCGCCATCCCGAAGGACAGCCGGGCGACGGCGGCCGCGCCGAACGCGCGCGCCGCTCCCGGCCGGGCCAGCAGGCCGGCGTAGGTCAGCGGATGTTGGGCAGGCGAAACGGGCGCCAGTTCTCGGCGTGACATGGGGGTAACTCCTCGGGAAACGCCGGGCTCAGCCGACGCAGGACGGACGGGACCGTGGCGCGGGCACCCGCGCGGTCCGTCCGCTAATCCCGAGAATGTGACATGCGTGCCATCGTAGCGTGGTAGACAGCGCCTTGTGGCCGAACCCGCCGCTGATCCGCCTCCGGTTGATCCGCCGCTGACGCCTGTCAGCTCCTGCGACGATGGCGTCACCGTCCTCATGCTCAACCGGCCCGAGAAGAAGAACGCGCTGTCGCTGGCCGCGCGGGCCGAACCGCGATTGCCGCTGTTGGCCCCGGCGGTCCCGGTGGCGTGGTCCGGAAAGTTTCCTGGCCGGCCATAAAACGCGGCAACTCGCCCAACAACAGGTCTGAGGCCCTCGCCGCCAGCTGATAACAGCAAGAAGCGCCGGGCGCGGCATCGCTCACGATTTATTGCGCGACGTTTGTATCCGCTTACCGGCACGTTTGTCGCACAATAAATCGGCCGTCGATCGTCGGGCGATAACAGCAAGAAGCGCCCCTGCGTGGCGGATACCCTTCCCGTCGCGCTCGAATCGGCCGCTAATGTTTGAGATAACAGCAAGAAGCGCTGGGCGCGGGCGGAGTGCTCTGTTGGGGACGCGAGCTGTGGCGGCTGCACGTCTACCTCGCGATGATCGGGGCGGACGGCCCAAGCCCCTTCGGGCGGTCGTTCCTGACGCGCCTGGCTGCCGCGGTGCGGCAGTACTGATGACGACGGCCAACCCGCCCTGGCCGCTCGGTTCGGCTAGCCGAACCGAGATAACAGCAAGAAGCGGACCACCCGCACATCATCGGCTTACGCCAGCCGGACCCCTCGGGTCCAGTCAAGACCTCGCGCCGAGCCGGCGCCCTCGGCGACCGGCGGGGGAGTCGCTTAGCCCGGCGCCGGGCTGCGGTGTCCTTCCGTGCGTGACGACGCTTCCGCTGCCGGAGTCCGTGCCGTCGGCTACCGTTGCCGCCGTGAGCCACGCGGAGACTGAGATCACGGCGGAACTCGTTCGGGACCTGCTGCGCGATCAGCACCCCGACCTGGCCGACCGCCCGGTCACGCTCGGCGCGCGGGGCTGGGATAACCAGCTGTGGCGGCTCGGCGACGACCTCGCGGTGCGGTTGCCCTGGGCGACCGAGTCCGCCGATGCGCTGCTGCTCAAGGAGCATGCCTGGCTGCCGGCGCTCGCGCCGCCGC
>Ga0208356_1000507_pt1 | contig 10046 bp, 7 predicted proteins | sample NGESurshal072012_4_FD_184467 | JGI IMG/M metagenome (GOLD analysis project Ga0208356, IMG submission 184467) | Arctic peat soil microbial communities from Barrow, Alaska - NGEE Surface sample 53-1 shallow-072012 (SPAdes) | ecosystem: Environmental > Terrestrial > Soil > Wetlands > Peat ... | reverse complement strand
CAAGGAGAGGGTGGCGCAGCTAGGAGCGCACTGAAGTGCGCGACGACGCGGCGACAGGCCCCTTGACGCAGGCTTCAGCGCCGCAGGCGCCCGACCGCCTAGGCCGCGAAGATGCGAAGGTCCTCGTACGGCGGGAAACCCTATATTCGCGACATGGAATCACCGCCCAGCTCGGGCTGGTCCGGCAAGCACGCGGTCGAGCTCTACGTGCGGACCTACACCACCATGCTGCAAAGCTCGGGCGAGATCAAGGTCGAGTCCCTCGTGCAGGCGCACCTCGGCATGGGCTCGGTGCTGCACCCGCTGGCCGCCGAGCCCCAGACCGACATGGGCGCGCTGCTCTACGCGGTCCGGCGGCTTCCGGAGGCGATCAGCCGCTGCCGGCACGTGCTGATGGGCCAGAGCCCCCAGGGCTTCCTTGCGGTCCTCCACGCCGACATCCTCAGCTGGCAAAGGGTCAAGGCACCCGCCCGGCGGCGTCGCTGGTACCACGACGGCAAGAACACGCTGGCCGTGCTCATCGCCTCCGCTTCCGACATCGACGACCTCATCCCCACACTCGTCGCCTACCAGATCGAGTGGAACAAGCTGCACCGCGCCCTGCAAGACGTCGAGCTCTCGGACGACCAGGCACGGCAGGCAGCGGGGGCCACCGAGGACGACTGGCAGCGCCTGCACGATGCATGGGGAGACTCCTTCGAATCCAACCTGGCGGCGATCAAGCGCGAGGAGTGCAGGATCTTGCTTCGGCTCATCGGCGGGAGCCATCTCGGGTACGCGCGAAACGCGAGCCGTTGGTGGCTTCCCATCGCGGCGGCGATGGGCGACATGGGCGCGCGCGACGCGCCGATCTATTTCGTGTCGTCCAACTCACACAGTCTCGTCAACGTGCTGACGGGGGTCGCGCGCGAGTTCGAGAGCGACATCGTCGACTGGATCGGCACTCACCACCCAGAGCTCGATGAGGAGCGCCGGAAGCTCGAAGCCGGCCATATCCGCGCGTCACGTCACAACTGGCTCTACTACGGTGCGCGCCAGGTTCTCGACCAGCATCCCGATCGCGAGCGGATGCGCCGGCGGCGATCCGAGATGGAGGCGGCGAACGGCGTCCGGCACATCGCCGCCAAGGGCACCGGCGTCGACTCCGCGGCCCAGGTCTTCATGCTCTCCAAGCTCGACCCCGCGGCGATCGATCCGCGCGTGGGCTCGGTCGACGAGAAAAAGCTGCGCGCGTCCGATGCGTGCATCCTCAACGTCGACTATCCCCTCGGCGAGGCCGCGTATCACATCCTCCGGCAGGTGGCCGAGCAGGCCTCCTGGATGAGGGGCCTCTACGTCCTCGGAAAAGCAGCGACGCTGAACGCGGACGTGGGCGACGTGATGATCCCGAACGTCGTCCACAACGAGCACTCCGGCAACACCTACTGGCTCGCCAACTGCTTCACCGCGGCCGACGTGCAGCCGAACCTGGTCTACGGCTCAGCGCTCGACAACCAGCGAGCGGTAACGGTGCGCGGAACCTTCCTTCAGAACCGCGACTACCTCGACTTCTACTACCACGGCCGCTACACGGTGGTGGAGATGGAGGCCGGGCCGTACCTCGACGCCTGCTACGAGATCGTCCAGCCCGACCGCTACCCGCTGGGCGAGAGCGTCAACATGGCCCAGGTCAACTTCGACCTCGGGATCGTCCATTACGCGTCGGACACGCCGTACACACAGGCGCGCACGCTCGGCGCGCGCGGGCTCAGCTATAGAGGAATGGATTCCACCTACGCGTCGGCTATCGCCGTCGCGCGGAGGATCCTGCAGCGTGAGGAGGTATTGCTCCCCGAGGCTCCGCCGCCGCCGCCGGCGCAGCCACAGCGCTGACGAAGAGCCGGTGCTCGTGGGGGTGATTGTGGTCGCCCGCACCGTGGTGGATCTCGCCGCACGGATGGCAGCTTTCGACCTGGATCGTCGTGTGGCCGATCGCGAACTTTCCGCAGAGCCGGCTCTCCAGGTCGCGCACGACGTGCTCCGCGTCCCCAAGCGCGCAATCGCCCACCACCACATGGCAGCTGAGCGCCACCTCGTCCGATGAAAGCGCCCATACGTGGAGGTCGTGCATGCTCGTCACCAGCTCCGTGGCGGTGATCTCGCCGGCGACGGCAGCCAGGTCGATCTCTCCGGGCGTGCCCTCCATCAACAGGTTGACCGTCTCTCGCACGATCCGCCAGGCGCCGAAGGCGATGAGGACGGCGATGCCCAGCGAGAGCAGAGGGTCGATGTAGAGCCAGCCGGTGAGCAGGATCACGACCCCGGCCACCACCACGCCCACCGAGGCGCCGATGTCCCCGACGACGTGAAACATCGCGGCCCGCACGTTCAGGCTGCGTGACTGCCCGCGCAAGCCGAACGCTACGAAGGTGTTGATGGCGATGCCGGTCAGGGCGGCCACAACCACGACGCCTCCCTGGACTGGTTCCGGGTGCGCCAGGCGCCGCACCGCCTCGTAGGCGATTGCAAGGACGATCACGATCAAGGTCACGGAGTTGACGAGCGCCGCCAGGATGCTGACCCGGTGGTAGCCGTAGCTGCGCCGCGCGTCAGCGGGACGGTTGCCCTGCGCCACCGCAAACCAGGCTAGGCCGAGGGCGAAAACGTCGGTCAGGACGTGCCCGGCGTCCGAAAGCAGGGCCAGGGAGTGCGAGACCAGGCCACCGGCGAGCTCGACCGCCAGCACGACGCACGTGAGCGCCAGCGCGAGCTTCAGCGCCGATCCGCGCGATCTCATCTGGTCCATGAACTCATCCTACCCACCGGGTTGAACGTTGAGACGCGGCCGGAACCTGCGGCGCGAGATTCGGCGATCCAGGTGGTCCAGATGCTAGGCGCGGCCGAGCATCGGAGCGCGCGCATCCGTTGATGCGTAAGCGAGAAGCGGAGACCGCAACAACACAGATGGGCCGCCTGGGCGCCGAAGATCCGTCGGAGGATTCCGGCCGCGTCTCACCTACCGCCACCAATCATTGCCCCGCTCCAGGTAGGCCAGGATCATCCCGTGGCGCAGGCCCTCGTGGCTGATCTGAAGCACCGCCAGGCCGTACCAGTCCAGGAACAGAAGCAGGACCTCGATGCCCGCCCGCATCGCCTTCACCCGGTTGGTGGGCAGCCCGATCGCTCCGGCCACCTCGCTTGCGCGCCTTCCATCGAGACGGGCCTCGCAGGTCAGCAGGTCGGCGGTGGTCAACACGGGTGGCGGGTTGCGGCGCGTGAGGACCAACGGCAGGTAGGAGGCCGTCCCACCGGTGGCGACCAGCCGCTCGACCTCACCGTCTGGGGCGTGCGTCAGCTCGCGAAGGGCGGCCTTTCGCATGCGGGCGCGTTCGTCAGGTTTCGGCGGATCGGATAGGTAGGCGCTGGCCAGCACGCCTGAACCGATGAGCAGGGTCGCGGATCGGACCATCTCCTTGCCGCGACCGATGGCGACCTCGGTCGATCCGCCGCCGAGGTCGATCATCGCCCACTCGCGCCGCATCGAATGGCGGCTCGCGACGCCCAGGAAGCTCAACTCCGCCTCCCTGTGCGGCGAGATCACGTGCACCTGGGTGCCGATCGCTTCACCGGCCACCCGCGCGAACTCGGCCCCGTCCCTGGCCCCTCGGACCGCCTGGGTCGCCCCGCCGATCAGCACGTCGAAGTTGTGGCGGCGGGCCTGGGCTACGACCAGACGCAGCGCACGAATCGCAGCCCTGGCCCCCGCACCGATCTCGCCTGTCCTGGCGACCCGCGCTCCAAGTTCGGGCATCTCGACGTAGTGGGCAACGTCCTCGAGCTTCCCTCGCACCACGTCGGCCACCAGCGCGTGCACTGTGTTGCTGCCGATGTCGACCGCCGCGAGGCGCATTAACAGCTCACTCTAGGTGGTCCGCGCGGACCACTAAAATCTGGCCATGGGGAAAAGGAAAGGGACTCGCATCGAAAAGGACTCGATGGGCGAGATGGAGGTCCCGGCGGACGCGTACTACGGTGCATCGACCCAGCGCGCGGTCCTTAACTTCCCGATTTCAGGCCAGCCGCTTCCTCGCCGCTTCATCCGCGCCCTAGGACTGGTCAAGAGGGCGGCGGCCCAGACGAACCTCGAGCTGGGCCTGCTCTCGCGACGGCGGGCGCGGGCGATCGCCGCCGCGGCACAGCAGGTGATCGACGGCGAGCTCGACGAGCAGTTTCCGATCGACGTGTACCAGACGGGTTCGGGCACCTCGACCAACACCAACGCGAACGAGGTCATCGCGACGCGGGCAGCCGAGATCCTCGGTGGCGAGAGAGGTTCACGCCTGATCCACCCAAATGATCACGTGAACCTCGGCCAATCCTCCAACGACGTCATTCCGACGGCGATCCAGCTCGCCTCCGCGATGGCCATCCAGGACGAGCTCATCCCGTCCTTGGCGCGGCTGCATAAGGCGCTGGAGGCCAAGAGCAAGGAGTTCTGGCCAGTGATCAAGACCGGCCGCACGCACCTCCAGGACGCCACGCCGATCCGGCTCGGGCAGGAGTTCAGGGGCTATGCGGGACAGGTCGAGGAATCGATCCGGCGCGCGAAGGCGGCCGTGGACGAGCTCGCCAGGATTCCACTCGGTGGCACAGCTGTGGGTACGGGCATCAACACGCACCCCCAGTTCGCCCGGATCGCGGCTGCCAGGCTGGCCAAGGCCACGGGGCTCGCGGTCCGCGAGACATCGAATCACTTCCACGCACAGGCCACGCTGGATTCGCTGGTCGCAGCGCACGGCGGGCTGCGCACGATCGCGACCAGCCTCTGGAAGATCGGCTCGGACGTGCGGCTCATGGGGACAGGCCCGATCGCGGGCCTGGGCGAGCTGCGGCTCCCCGAGACCCAGCCCGGGTCGAGCATCATGCCGGGCAAGGTAAACCCGGTAATCGTGGAATCGCTCCTGATGGTGATCGCGCGGGTCTACGGCAACGACCTTACGGTCGCGATCTGTGGTCAGTCGGGCAGCTTCTTCGAGCTGAACGTGATGATGCCCGTGGCTTCCGTCGCAACGCTTGAATCCATCACCCTGCTGGCGGCGTCGGTGCGCAACTTCTCTGAGCGCTGCGTCGAAGGCCTGCAGGCCACCGACCGTGGGCCCGAGCTGGTGGAGCGAAGCCCGATGCTCGCGACTGCGCTCAATCCCATCCTCGGCTACGACGAGGCGGCCAAGATCGCGAAGGAATCGATCCGCACGGGTAAGAGCATCAGGCAGCTGGCGCGCGCCAAAGGCATGAGCGAGGCGGCGCTGAACAAGGTGTTGGACCTCGGGAAGATGACGAAACCTGGCTTGGAAGGTCCAGGCGGCGGAGGCTGAGGGGCCCGATAGCCGGCTGAGCGGTGAAAAAAGCCCGGCTGCGCCACCCGCTGACGCGTTTTCGCCTGCCGGTGATCCTTCTCGGCGTCATCATCCTGTACGGCATCGTCGGCTACACGCTGATCGACGGATGGAACCTGCTCGACTCCTTCTACATGGTCATCATCACCATCAGCACCGTCGGCTACACAGAGATCCATCCCCAATCGGCCGCCGGTCGGATCTTCACCTCGACGCTGATCGTCACCGGCGTGGCTACCATGCTGTATGGCTTCGGCGTCTTTGCCGAAACCCTCGCTGACAATGCATTTGGCCATTACAGGAGAGAGCGGCAGTTGGAGCGCAGCCTGAACCAGCTCCACGACCACTTCATCATCTGCGGATACGGTCGCATCGGGACGCAGATCGTCGCGGAGTTCGAGGACCACAAGGTTCCATACGCAGTGATCGACCAGACCGAGGAAGCGGTCGGGCGCCTTCGCTCGGAGGGCCGCCTGCACATCGAAGGGGATGCCTCGAGCGAGGAGCTTCTGAAGCAGGCCGGCATCGAACGCGCGCGGGGTTTGATCTCCGCGGTCGACTCCGACGAACGGGCCGTCTACATCGTCCTGGCCGCTCGAGCGCTCAAGCCGGACCTCTACATCATCGCGAGGGCCGGCCGTCCCGAATCGATCCGCCGCCTCGAGCTCGCGGGTGCGTCGAGGACGATCTCTCCCTATGGAATGGCCGGTCACCGGATGGCCGAGCTTGCCGTGCGCCCGGCCCTGGTCGACGTGCTCGACACGCTCCACCATGGCGAGGCGGGGATCGGAGTCGAGGAGCTGCTGGTCGGAACGGGTATGGCCTCGATCGGCAAGACCATCGAGGAGGCGGGGTTGCTCGACCAGTTGGCCGCGAAGCTGCTCGCACTGCGGCGCAGCGATGGCACGCTTCACGTCAGCCCCAGCGCAGACCTGCAACTCTTGGACGGCGACCTGTTGATCGCTCTGGGCACCGAGGCACAGCTGTTGACGTCGACGTCCCTGCTCAAATAGCCCGCGGCCCGGAGCACCGCAAAGGTGCCGCTACAGTGGGGCCGATGGAGTCTTTGGCGAAACGGCCGGAGCGCGTGGCGCTCGGCGCAGTTTTCATTGGTGTGGCCCTGGTGCTGGCCAAGCTCGTGGTCGGCGTGCTCACGGGCAGCCTGGGCATCCTGAGCGAGGCGGTTCACTCGCTGTTCGACTTCGCCGCGAGCACCTTCACGCTCGTGGCGATACGAACCGCGCGCAAGCCCGCGGACCGCGAGCACCCCTACGGCCACGGCCGGGCAGAGAACGTAGCGGCTTTCGCCGAGGGCATCCTGCTGCTGATCACGGCCGCGGGAATCGCGTTCGAGGCGATCCGACGCCTCGCGGTCGGAGGCGCGATCGTCAACCCCGCCGGCTACGCCTTCGCGCTGTTGATCGCAACCCTCGGGATCGAGGCCGGGCGAGCCTTCGTGCTGAAGCGCGTGGGACTCCTGGCCTCGAGCGAAGCCATGCTCGCGGACGCGACCAACCGCATCTCGGACGTGCTGGCCACGGTCGGTGTCCTGGCCGGCCTGGTGGCGGTCCGGATGGGCCTGACATGGGGAGACTCGGTCGCGGCCCTACTCGTCGCGGTCATCATCGCGCGGGCTGCCGCGCAGCTCGCGTGGCGCTCGGGCGACATACTCATCGACCGCGCGGCGGCGGGCGCGGAGAGACAGCTTCGCGCAGCCATCCAGGACGTCAACGGAGTGCGCGAGGTCCGCTCGGTTCGCGTGCGCCGGTCGGGCCCCAACCTGATCGGCGACGCGAGCGTCGCCACCAGGCGAATGCTTTCGGTCGAGGCGGCCGGAGCGCTGGCGGACGACGTCAAGCGCCACGCGCGCTCGGTCCTGCCGACGCTCGAGCTCTCCGTGCTGGTGGAAGGCCAGGAGCGGCAGGGCGACCTGGTGGAGCGTATCCATGCCGCGGCCGCTCGCAACGAGGATGTGCGAGACCTGCACAACGTGACCGTCGAGCGCGAGGCGGATGGCTCGCTGCACCTGACGATGCACGCCAAGCTGCCGGGCGATATGACGCTTGCTTCGGCCTCGCGGGCCAGCGCCGGGCTCGAAAAAGCGCTCAGGGCCGAGCTGCCGGACGCCACGCGCATCGACGTCCACCTCGAGCCGCTGGAACCTCACGTTGTCAGCGGAGAGGACGTGACGGCCAGGCGGGCGCAGCTGGCCGCTCACATGCGTGAGATCGTCGAGTCGCACCCAGAGGTTCTGCGCTGCGTCGACGTCGAGCTCAGCGACCGCCACCAACGCATCCACGCACACGTGGTCGCGGAGGTCGCCGGCGACATCAGCCTCGAACACGCCCACCGCATCGAGACTGAGCTCGAAGAGATGATCCGACGCGCATTTCCCGAGGTGCACGAGATCGTTGCACGCGCAACGGCATGAGCGCTCGGCCCCTTAGATGAGACCTGGCCGGGCGGCAGACCTTCCGGCTCTGATTGAGCTGTGGCGGTCGGAGGTGCGCGCAGGACACCGTGACAGCCTGCCTCGAGCGCCCGAGGTCGAGGGCCTGCTGGCTCATTTCGACTGGGCTGCGCGGTCCCGGGTGGAGGAAGGCGCGGAGGGTGTTGCCGGCGCGGTCTTGGTCACGAGCCGGCCCACGCCTGAGGGCACGGTCGCGCGGATCGACCCCGCGGTGGACGGCGCAGAGGCGGCCAGACTGATGCGGGACCTGGTGCACTGGGGCCTGCAGTTCTCGCGTGCCGCCGGCGCCGGGGCGGCCCAGGTCTGGGTCGGCCCGCGTCAGGGTGGCGCTGCGCTCCAGGGCCTCGGGCTCGAGATGGTGCGTCCGTGGTGGAGGATGGACCGCCGCCTCGCCGGCGATCTCCCGGCGCCAGTGCCGGTCGACGGCTACGAGCTCCTCGACGCGTCGAAAGTGGCAAAGGGATCTTGGGCGGACATGCACAACCGTTCCTTTGCGGACCATTGGCGCTTTTCGCCGCGCACCGAGGACGAGCTGATAACGGGCAAACGACCACAGCTGTGCCTGATGGCCGTGACGTCCACCTCCGGCGAGCCGGCGGCTGTGACGCTCTGCCAGCTCGAGGCCTATGTCGAGGACTCGCGGCCTCAACCGGTCGGCCTGGTGAGCTCGGTCGGGACTGTGCCGGAGCACAGGCGAAGGGGCCTGGCCACCTGGTTGGTGGCGGAAGGCTTGATCCGGCTCCGGACCGCCGGCGCGCGCCACTCGTCCCTGTACGTCGACGGCCTGAACGAGACCCGTGCCTTCGACGCGTACCGCAAGCTTGGTTTTGACCTGGCGTTCGAAGCTGAGGTCTGGGAAGCTAGCTTTCCGTGAGAATCCCCCTGGGTTTAGGTCTGGCCGTCGTGCTGGCGCTGGCCGCCTGCGGACCTTCCAACTCCGGCTCCCCCACCCTCGCGGCTGGGCCTTTCCTGGCGGCGCCCTCTCCACCGCCAACGCTGGCGACCGCGATCCGGGATGCGGTCCGCCTCGGCCCTGCCGGCCAGGCAACCACCGTGTGGTTGAGCTTCGCGCTGAAGGTCCGAGACCCGGCCCGCCTGGCGAAGCTCATCGCCTCGGGGCAGACCGTGAGTCCCGAGGCCTACTCGGCTGAGTTCGGCCCAGACCCTGCGGTGGTTCAGGCTGCGGTGTCGTGGCTGCAACAGCTGGGATTCAACACCTCGTGGCGGGCCGGGTCGGGCCTGATCGCGGCCGACGGGCCGGCACCGCTGGCGGCGGCGCTGCTGCAAGTCGACATCGACAGCTTCCGCCAGGCTGATGGCACCACCTTCTACGCGGCACTCGGCCTGCCCCATATCCCGCCCATCCTGGCCGCGGCCGCGAGCAGCGTCAGCGGGCTCGACAACTATCGAGGCGCACGCTCGCTCGCGGTGCGCCAAGGCGGCCTCACGCCGACCGACGTGCTCGCCTTCTACAACCTGAAGCCGTTGCGCGATGCCGGTCTTGATGGGACGGGCCAGACGATCGTGCTGCCTGAGATCGACGACCTGCCGAACCTCACCGACCTGAACAAGTTCGCCGCAGAGTTTGGACTGCCGCCGTTCGATTCGTACCTCACGGTCAAGCGCGATCCCAACTGGGGCACTCCCGAGAAGCCTCAGGGCGAGACTGTGCTCGACCTCGAGATCCTGCACGAGATCGCGCCCCAGGCCAAGCTGGTGGTCTACCTCTCGGCATCCGACTTCGGACATGGCGACCGCGCCTTCGATCAGATGGTCACCGATCGCCTTGGCTCGATCATCTCGGAGAGCCTCGGAGCATGCGAGCCGGACACTCCCAGTGGCCACCGCAACACTTACGCGAGCATCGAGGACCGCGCCGTGGCGGAGGGAATGTCGCACTTCGTGGCCAGCGGTGATAACGGCGCCTATACCTGCGGCGAGGACCAGGACCCGGCTGGAAGCTTCCCGTCGACACTGCCCACCGTCACGGCGGTTGGCGGAACGACGGTGTTCGAGTCCACGACCGGGAGCTATTTCAAGGAGATGGCCTGGGGTTCCCCTCTCGACGAGAGCGGCGGCGGCGGCGGACCTAGCCAGTTCTACCCCGCGCCCGACTACCAGAAGGGCGCGATCCAGGCGGCCGGCCACGGCCTCCGGCAGGTCCCCGACGTGTCTGCCGACGCCGATCCCGCCACCGGCTT
>Ga0208356_1000500_pt1 | contig 10087 bp, 10 predicted proteins | sample NGESurshal072012_4_FD_184467 | JGI IMG/M metagenome (GOLD analysis project Ga0208356, IMG submission 184467) | Arctic peat soil microbial communities from Barrow, Alaska - NGEE Surface sample 53-1 shallow-072012 (SPAdes) | ecosystem: Environmental > Terrestrial > Soil > Wetlands > Peat ... | reverse complement strand
CAGCCGGGCAGGCGACCTGCTGTTGCAGCCGATCCGGGACTCGATCCGCCGGTACACGGTCCTGGCGGCAGCGGAATGCGTCGACGTGGTGCCGGCAACGTTCGTCGAACGAGCTGAGCTGCTGGGGTCATTGGCGCTGGCGATAAGACGCGCGAAACCCTCGCCTACAGCACCTTAGAAAGAAACTGCCGCGTGCGCTCGTGCTGCGGGTTCGCGAGCACCTCGCGCGGTTTGCCCGCCTCGACGATGACGCCTCCGTCCATGAAGACCAGGCTGTCGCCAACCTCGCGGGCAAAGCCCATCTCGTGGGTGACCACAACCATCGTCATGCCCAGGTCGTTGGCGAGCGCGCGCATGACGTCGAGGACCTCGCCGACCAGCTCCGGATCGAGCGCGGAAGTGGGTTCGTCGAACAGCATCAACTTGGGCTCCATCGCCAGCGCGCGGGCGATCGCGACGCGCTGCTGCTGCCCGCCGGAGAGCTGGTTGGGATATGCCTTCACCTTGTCGGCCAGGCCCACGCGGTCGAGCAGGCTGCGTGCCTGAGCCTCGGCGGTTGAGCGGCTCATCTTCTTGACCTGTATCGGCGCCTCGGCGATGTTCTCGAGGGCCGTCATGTGCGGAAAGAGGTTGAACCGTTGGAAAACCATGCCGATCTCGGATCGCTTCCGGCAGATCTCCCCGTCGGGCAGCTCGTACAGCTTGTTGCCCCGCTCGCGATAGCCGACCAGCTCTCCGTCGACCGACAGCCGGCCGGCATCGATTTTCTCCAGGTGGTTGATGCATCGGAGGAACGTGCTCTTGCCGGAGCCCGATGGACCGATGATGCACATCACCTCCTTCGGATAGACCTCGAGGTCGATTCCGCGCAGCACCTCCAGGCGGCCGAAGCTCTTGTGAACCGCCTCAGCCTTGACCATTGGTGTAACTGCCACGTCAGGGATGATGGCTTGGAAGGGACGGCACCGGCTCATCCTGCGGGGGCGGGGCGTGGAAGGTGAAGAGCATCCTTCGGAACCTCTGCAGCGGCGTCAGCGGCAGCTCGCGCTGCGCGCCTCGCGCGAAGTACCTCTCGACGTAGTACTGGCCGACGGTGAGGATCGAGGTCATGGCGAGATACCAGATGCTCGCCACGATTGCCAGCTCGATCACGTCGAAGTTGGCGTTCGAGATCTGCTCCTGGCGCGTGAACAGCTCTGGCACCGTCGCGACGAAAGCCAACGACGAGGTCTTGAGCATCGAAATCGTCTCGTTTCCGGTCGGCGGCACGATCACGCGCATCGCCTGTGGCAGGACGATGCGGCGCATCACCAACAGCCGAGTCATGCCCAGGGCTTGGGCTGCCTCCGTCTGCCCATGCTCGACCGAGATGAGACCGGCGCGGACGATCTCAGCCATGTATGCGGCCTCGTTGAGACCCAGGCCGAGTATGGCGGCAGTGAACGGGCTGATCAGATCGTTGGTGCTCGCATGAAAGAGGACATGTCCGCCCGGAATGCTCAGGGCGATGTGCGGCAGGATGCTGGCCAGGTTGTACCAGAAGAAAATCTGGACCAACACCGGCGTGCCCCGAAAAAACCAGATGTAGAACCAGCTCACCCAGGACACGACCGGGTTGGGCGACAGCCGCATCACGGCCATCACAACGCCGAGCACGACTCCGATGACCATGGCGAGGACGGTCAGCTCCAGGGTCACCACTATCCCCTGCAGGATCAGACGCCCAAAGAGGTACTGCTGGACGGCGCCCCAGCTCATACCTGGGGCTGTGACGAAGATGTAGATCACCTCGGCGACGATCGCCACCACCACCACTGTCGACACCCATCGCCACGGGTGCCGGACCGGTATCGCTTTGATCGCCTCCGGCCGCAGCCCGGCTGGTGAGCCAGGCAGCGGCGGGCCGGCGGGCATCTCGGTCACAGAGCCATGCGATTCAGCTCCTCAGCGACTACCTCAGTACGAAGGAACGCAGGTGGGACCGATGGAGCTGTTGTTGTTGAGGGCCACGTCCGCGCTCGTGACGGCACCGCTTTGCACGCCCCACTGCGTGAGGATGCTGGTGTAGTAGCCGTGGTCCATCAGGTACTTCGCCGCGTCGATCATGGCGGTCTCCAGCGCGCTGCCCTTGACCAGTGCGATTCCGTAAGGCGAGACGCTGCAAGCCGTGCCTCCGAGCTGCAGCTTGCCTCCCGTCTGCGACACCTGGTAGCCGGCGACCGGCTGGTCGAGCCATCCGAAGTCGGCCCGGCCCGACAGCAGCGCCGAGTTGGCCTCCGTCTGGGTGCCGAAGCTCAGCACGTTGATGTCCTGCTTGCCCGCAGTTGCGCAGTTGTCCTTGTCGCCGCTGATCGCAGCGCCGCCGACCTGCTTGCCCATGTAGCCCCATGCGTCGGACTCTTCAGTGGTCCCGGCCTCGACGGCCACGGCGTGACCGCACATGTCTGCGGCCGAGGCAATCGTCGGGCCGCCGGCCTTCACGAGCCAGGCCTCACCCGCTTTGTAGTAAGTGATGAAGTCGATGCCGCCGGCCTCGCGCTTCTGGGTTGGCGTCCAGCTGGAGATGCTGAACGCGTAGCGCGGCTTGTCACCACCCGCAACCTCGCTCGGAGTGCTCGCCTTGAGCTGGGCGATGATGTCGTCAAAGGTCACGTTGTTGAAGGTGCACACGAGCCCCATGACCTTGCAGAGGGCGATTCCGAAGTCGATATCCCAACCCTGTATGGCACCTGAATCGGGGTTGACGAACTCATTCGGCGCATAGGTTGCGTCGGTCGCAATCTGCAGAGGTGAAAGGTTCTTGATCGCAGCCGGCACTTCGTTCGCGATGGTGTCGACCTTGGCGACCCCGGTGGTGGCGGTCGTGGGGGTCGGCGTAGACGTCCCGCCGCACGCCGCGAGCATGATCGCCGCCGCCAGCGCAAAGGTGAGAGCTCTCATCAAATAACCCCTCTTCTCCGATTTGGCATCAACTGCCCTGATTGTCGGCCGAATTCTACTTCGGTGGCGTCCGCTTATGATCGAGACATGATCGGTCGGCGGCAGGCCTTGACCGTGGCCGCGGTTGGCATTCTCGGCTCTCAGGCCGGGCACCTCCTCGCATTCCAGCTCCTCTTCGGCTCGGCTGCGCAGCATCTTCAGAGCTCCGGCCAGCATGCCTACTTCCCGCTCCTGGCCAAGACGGCGCTTGGCGTGGTTGCCGCCGCTGTCCTGGCCGGCCTGTTCGTGATCGGCCTGGCCCGGATGGTCAGCGGCCGATCGCGCGTTGTAGCCGGCTCGCAGAACTCGTACGTCGAGCTCGTTGCCCTTCTCTTCACTGTTCAGCTGGCCTGCTTCATCGTCCAGGAGGTGACCGAGGCGGCCATCGCAGGGACCGGTGCCGCCTCGGCCCCGTACCTGTTGCTTTGGGGCACGCTCGGCCAGCTGCCGGTCGCGGCCGTCGCGGCGATCGGCCTCCGATGGCTGTGGACGAGATTCGAATCGGCGGTCCAAGAGCTGCGTGCGGTGCTCGCGATGGTGAGCGCGCCGGCCGTGCCTGCCCTCCTCACGGTGCAGGTGTGGCGGGCCGCCAACGGCAACGTTCTTCTGCCGCAGCCGGCCGGTGGCTCGCTCCACAAGAGGGGACCCCCAACCTCCTAGCTCGGGCGAATAGCCCGACCGTCGTCCTCCCCGCTCGCCGGGGAGGTGGCCCGAAGGGCCGGAGGGGACGCCCAATTAGGCACCAACCCTCAAGCAATAAATAAGGAGGAAGTAATGAGCCGTTTTCGCCTTGCCATCGTCGCCGGCGTCCTGGTGATCTTCATCGGCGTCGGCGCCTACCTGATATTCGGAAACAAAAAAACCGCGCCGAAGCCCGTCACCTTCAATGTGACAGTTACCGGCGCGAAGTCGATGAAGCCGCCTGAGCTGACGGTCAACCAGAACGACACCGTGACCATCAACATCGCCAGCGACACGACTGGTGAGGTGCACCTGCACGGTTACGACATCCCCTTCGTCTGCGTCGCCGGCCAGGTCGTGTCACATACCTTCAAAGCCACCATCAGCGGCGGTCCCTTCGACATCGAGTGGGAGTCGGCGTCGACCCTCCTCGGTCACCTCATAGTGAACCCGTGATGTTTGCTCCAGGTATCTTCCTGCACGGTTTTGGCCCTCGCTACGACCTCCCTGCGCCCCTCTTCTGGTACCTCTTCGCGGCCGCGGGCGTGGTGGTCATCTCTTTCGTCCTCGTCGTCGCCTTTGCCGGCGAACAGGTCGGGGCCAAGGCGGTCCAGTACCCACGCCGCCCGGCCCGATTCCTGCTCTCGCTGGCTCGGTCACCGTGGCCGAGGGCGGTGGGGGGAACCATCGGGTTCCTGGCCTTGCTCGTCGTCGTCGTCGCAGGGCTGTTCGGCTCGGCCAACCCCGCCCTGAACCCTGCCGAATACCTGACCTGGATCTATTTCTGGGCGGGGCTCGTGATCCTGTCAGGGCTCGTCGGCAACTTCTGGTACCTGCTGAACCCGTGGGCCGCGATCTACGACCTGGTGACGCGCTTAGTGCACGTCGGCCCGGTACGGAAGTTCCCCAACGTGGGCGTCTGGCCGGCGGCGGCGGCTTACTTCTCCTTCGCCTGCCTCGAGCTCACCACGGGCATGGCCAACCAACCTCGCGTCGTGGCATTGACCGCTCTCGCGTACAGCGGGGTGACCCTGGCGGGCATGGTCCTTTTCGGCCGCGACGAGTGGCTCGAGCACTGCGAGGCCTTCACCGTGCTGTTCGGCATCGTCGGCAAGTTCGGCCCCATCGAAGCCGAACGCGGAGAGGATGGCGCCATCTCGGCGATGTATGTGCGCCCTTGGGGAGTCGGCCTGCTCAAGCCCGGCCCTGGCGGCTGGGACCGAGTGTTCTTCGTGATCCTGATGCTCAGCACGCTCGCATTCGACGGCATCCTCGCGACGCCGGCTTGGCAGGACTTCAACGTCGCCCTTGAGCCGCTCTGGCTGCCGATGGGCCCGTGGGGCTTCTTCTTCGTCAGGACGCTGGGCCTGACCCTTCTGACCATCGCTTTCCTACTGGTGTTCGTCGCGTTCATCGAACTGGTGATCTTTTTCGGCAACCGCAAGGTCGACTTCGTGACGACGGCGACAGGTTTCGCCATGACCCTTGTACCAATCGCGCTCGTCTACAACGCAGCGCACAACTACACCTACGTTTTGGTGCAGTCCCAGGCCCTCATCCCACTGCTCAACGATCCGCTCGGAAAGGGATGGCACCTGTGGCCCGCCGTCGCGAACTTGACACCGAGCTTTGCCCTGGCGCAGGCATCCACGACCTGGTTCGCGCAGGTCGTGCTGATAGTGCTCGGCCACGTGATCGCGGTCTACCTCGCCCACCTGAGAGCGGGGGAGAGATTCCGAACCGCGCAGCGGGCAGTGCTGAGCCAGTACCCGATGCTGGCCCTGATGGTGATCTACACGATGACCAGCCTGCTGATCCTGGCTCAGCAAACGACGAAGACCGGCTAGGCGGTCTTCCATGGCGCTGGAGGCGGCGGCTCCTTAGGAAACTGCAACTTGCCCTCCGCCATGCCGTAACCCCAGACGTCGATCTCCTCGGGCACCAGCCCGTTGCGCAGCAGCGCGGTCCCGGCGTGGGTGCGGTGATCGTTGCCGTGGTGGATGGCCTGCAGCACCAGGACCCACGCCGGATACGAACCGTCGCTCCGCGGGACCATCGCATCGAAGTCGGGCCGTGAGTCGACGTACGCCATCCACCCGTCCCGCTGGAGCGCCAGGTGCTGCAGCAGTGGACCGGGCCCGCCTGCATTCAGTGGCGGAGTGCGACCGTGGCCGGTGACGCCCGACAGGTAGGACCGATCGGAGGACATGAGGTGGTCGAGGGTGTCGCCGATCGACCCGTAGGTGCCGGGAGCCGTAAGCGCCAGCTGCGCCGGCGACAGCGCGCGGCAGCGCTCAAGCAGGCGCTCCGTCGCCCAAAGGTGGTGGCCGAAGAAGCGCCGCAGCAGCGGAGCCCACCACTCGCGCGGCTTGCCGCCGGCAGCGTGCGCCGAAGTCTCGGCGAAGCTCCAACCGTCCAGGTCAGGCGCCTCAATGCGATGCCGGCTCAGCACCGTGGCGACCTGGGTCCTGTGGTCGTCGCCGTGGTGGACGGCCTGCACCAGCGGGAGCCAGTCAGGCATCAGCTCGGGATCGTCGCCTCGCTGAAAAGGCAGGACGACCTCCGGATCCCTCTCCGTCTGCAATGTCTCCAGCCAGCGCTCCAACAGTGACTCGGCAGGTTCCCGCAGATCGCCGAGCGGCCGCGGTTCGCTTAGAAGCACGCGGTCCTTGGGAAACTTGCCAGTCACCAGGCGGAGGTAGCCTGCCTCGGAGCTCACGATGTGGTTGAACAGCGCATCGATGTTGCCGTAGACATCGCTCTCTGCCGGTAATGACGTCTCCGGCCGCCCCGCGCAAAACCCGAGCAGGCGGTCGGTGGCCCAAGCATTGCGGCAGAACAGCGCGACGACAGGGTGCATGCGCTCAGAGTAGGGAACCCAGGCGGGAGAGGATATTGGTGCCTGTCGACATGAGCTGGCCTATCGACCCCACCGTCTACCTCGGACTCGTCGTCCTTTACCTGGGCCACGCGTGGTTGGCGCGCGGCGTGCCCGACTTCGACCGCAAGCATTCCCTCTACTTCGGGTTGGGGCTGCTAACGATCTGGGTAGCGCTCGAGACTCCGATCGATACGATCGCCGACCACTACCTCGACAGCGTTCACATGCTGCAGCACGTGCTGCTTGGATTCGTCGCACCGCCACTGATGCTTCTGGGCCTCTCGTCAGGGATGGTCGCAAGGGTGGTTCGCGTCCCGGGCGTGCGCGCCATCACAGAACCGATCCCCGCTCAGGTGGTCGCCGGCGCCGTGATGATCGGCTGGCACATACCGGTTCTCTACGACGCCACGCTTTACTCCGAGCCGCTCCACGTCGTGGAGCACCTCATGTTCATCGCGGCCGGCCTGCTCCTGTACTGGCCGATGCTGGATGTGACCTCGGCATACGCACTCTGGCGCATGTCTCCCCCCGCGAAGCTCCTGTACATGCTGGTCGCCACCCTGCCCCAGGACGGCGTCGCGCTCGCGCTGATCTTCTCTCGCGTCCCTTTCTATGAGTACTACGTTCACGCGCCTCGATTGGTGGCCTCGCTAACGCCCGTCGTCGACCAGACCGTCGCCGGCGCCGTCCTGATGATCTTCGGCAAGGCCACAATCGCAATCGCCGCCATAGCTGTGTTCATCCGCTGGTTCGGCAGCGAGCAGGACGCTGACAGAGCAGAAGAGGTCCGGCGACGCACCGTCTGAATGGAGCCGGCTTCGCTAGGTTTGCATGCCAATGTCAACGGACATCCGATTGGCGACGCGCTATGAGCCGCGGCCGCGGCAGCCCAGTCGTGGTTCTCGGTATCTACACAGCCCTCGCGGTCGCTTTGTTCTCCAGCACCTGGGTGCATCCGACGACCTGGTCTGTGGGCGTGGTCGGCGATCCGCAGCAGATCATGTGGTTTCTGGGCTGGCCACCGTTCGCCTTGACGCACGGCCAGAACCCGCTGTTTACCAACTACATCGACTATCCAGGTGGCGTCAACTTGATGTGGAACACGTCGGTGCTGCTGCCGGGACTGGTGCTGGGACCGCTGACGGAAACGGCAGGCTTCGTTCTCGCTTACAACGTGATGATGACGGCGGGCGTCGCGCTGTCAGCGTGGACGGCGTACCTGCTCATCCGCCGTTATGTGAGCGGCCAGGTCGCGGCGGGGGCCGGCGGGGCGCTGTACGGGTTCTCGCCGTTGATGACTGCGCACTCGCTTGGGCATCCCCAGCTGACGGTGGCCTTCTTGCCACCCATGCTCCTGCTGCTCCTCGATGACGTAGTCCGCGTTCAGCGGCGCAGGCCGTACGTGACGGGTTTCTTGCTCGGCCTAGCCGGCGCGGTACAGCTCCTAACAGGCGAAGAGCTGCTGGCCATGACCGCACTCGTCGGATTTTTTTTGCTCTGCCTGGCGGCGGCGCTGTGCCGGGACCAGGTGAGGCCGAGACTCAAGCACGCGATGGTGGGTCTCGCCAACGCCGCCGTCGCCTTCGCGGTGCTGGTCGCCGTTCCCATCGGCTTCCAGTTCCTCGGCCCTCAGCACGTCGCCGGCGCGGCCCACCTGCCCAACACCTATGTGAGCGACGCATTGAGCTTTTTCGTCCCGAACCGGCTCATGCTGCTGGCGCCGGCCAGCGCTGTCGCGTTGAGCAGCAAGTTTTCGGGTAATGCGGTGGAGGCCAACTCATACGTCGGCTTGCTTCTCGCCGTTCTCCTTGTGTTCATCGCGGTGCGCTACTGGCGGCGCCTGGAGGTCAGGCTCGCGGCATTCGTATCGGCGCTCATCGCCATCCTGTCGATGGGCACCACGATCCATTTTGCGGGCAAGAACAGCCAGCTCCCTGTTTTCGTCCTTGGGTTGGTCTTCGTGCTCCCACTGCGCAAACTACCCGGCTGGCTGATGCTGTTCCTGGCAGTTTTCGGCTGGCTGGCGATGTCGCGGTTGCCCGTCTTGAGCAACATCCTGCCCGCACGACTGATGCTGCTGTTCTACCTGCTGGCGGGGCTGTTGGTCGCGGTGTGGCTCGACGATCTGAAGGCCTGGCGGCCTCAGTCGCGATGGCTTGCAGGGCTGGCGGCGGCAGCGTCACTCGCCCTGTTGCTGCCGGCCCTCCCGTATCCATCGACGCCAAAAACCGTCCCCGCATTTTTCGCCGGTGGCGCCGCCTCGCGAATCCCGCTGGGAAGCGTTGCGCTGGTGGTTCCTTTCTCCATGTCCGGCGATACGCGCGCCATGGTCTGGCAGGAGCAAACGGGCATGCGATTTCGGATGCCGGAGGGATATGCGTTCGTACCGGACGCCGGCCCGCGCGGTGAGCGGCTCAATCCACCATCGAGCGCCACCCAGAGTCAGGTCATTGCCGTCGCTCAGGGTCGAGGCACGCCTCTGACCGATCACACCCGCCAACAGATGCTGAGCGAGCTCAAGTCCTGGCAGGTGCAGACGGTGGTCATCGGCCCGATGACCAACGAACAGCCGGAGATCGACCTCTTCACATCGCTGTTCGGCCAAGCGCCTCAGCTAGCGGACGGGGTCTACGTGTGGTGGGGCGTGGGGGACCTTCTGCCCCGACCCTGATCCACGACGTGGCGCGAGGTCTCTGCCTCGAGATTACTGACGATCGTTCCGGAGAGGATGCCGGCTGGCCAGCGCCTGCTGGCGGGACCGGTGGTAGTCAGTGCCCCATTCCGCACCGAACAGGTCTGCCGGCGACGCCAGGCGGAGCCTCAACAGCGCGCCCAACGCCTGGAGACCGTCCCTCCAGGTCAGCTTCTTGCCCTCGTCTCTCGACCGGGCGTAATAGCTGATTGGAACTTCGTGTATGCGGTAACCCAGAAGAAGGACCCGTGCGGTGATGTCGGGCTCAATATCGAACCGGCTGCCGCGGAGGTTGAGCCGCTTCCAAAGGTCCGACCTGAGCGCTTTGTAACCCGTCTCCAGGTCGGACAGATAACAGTCGAAAAGCAGATTGCACGCCATCGTCACGCCCTTGTTTCCCATCACAAACCAGAAGCTGAAGGCGGTCTGGCCGGCGAAGCCTCGGGTCCCGAAAACGACGTCGGCGCGCCCTTCAATGAGCGGGTCCAGCAGTATCGGGTAATCCCTGGGGTCGTACTCGAGGTCGGCATCCTGAACCAGGGCGAAGGGCAGTCGCAGCTCCGAGACAGCCCGCCGGAGCGCCGCTCCTTTGCCCTGATTCACCTCGAGGTGAAATGGGCGCACGCGCGAATCACGGGCGGCGACTCTACTCAGGATCTCCCATGATCCGTCGCTCGACGCGTCGTCGACAGCGATCAGCTCACCAACTTCTGGCCGCGCCAGGACGTGCCCGATGATGGTCTCGAGTGTCCGCTCCTCGTTGTAAACCGGCATCATCACAGACAGGACGCCGTCAGTTGCGCTCATGGTTCGCCCGACAGTCTAGATAGATGCTCAAAGGGCCTGTGATGCCG
>Ga0208356_1000499_pt1 | contig 10092 bp, 9 predicted proteins | sample NGESurshal072012_4_FD_184467 | JGI IMG/M metagenome (GOLD analysis project Ga0208356, IMG submission 184467) | Arctic peat soil microbial communities from Barrow, Alaska - NGEE Surface sample 53-1 shallow-072012 (SPAdes) | ecosystem: Environmental > Terrestrial > Soil > Wetlands > Peat ... | reverse complement strand
TGGAAGCCAGGTCCTGCGGGTCGCCGCGGCCGTCCTCGGCACGCTGGTCGCGGGCATGGCCGTGGTGCTCAGCCAGGCCGGGGCGGCGCAGGCGGCCACGCTGTGGCCGTCCGGCCACGGCGCCCAGGTCCGGGAGGTGGCCTGGATCCCCGCGCCAGCGACCGGGACGCTGCGTCCCGGGATGCAGGGCGCTGCGGTCCGCAGACTCCAGCAGCGGCTCGCCCAGCTGCGCTACTACCCGGGCCCGGCCAACGGCCGGTTCGGCACGGACACGCTCGAGGCCGTCTGGGCGTTCAAGGAAGTGCAGGGGCTGCCGACGGCGGCCAGCCCCGACGACGTTGGCCCGGCCATGCAGCAGGCCCTGGCCACCCCCCGGCCGCCGCAGCCGCTCGTGCCCGGTGGGGGGCGCACGCGCATCGAGGTCAGCCTGCCCCAGGAAGTGCTGGTTCTCTACGTGCATGATCAGATCCGGCTGATCAGCCATATCTCCGCAGGCGGCGGCTATCGCTACCGCTGTCCCGGCGGCGGGACCTGCGGCCCGGCCCTGACCCCCGACGGAAACTACCGGGCCCGCCTGTTCGTGGCCGGATGGCTCCGCGTCGCTCTCGGCCGGATGTACAACCCGGTGTTCTTCATCGGCACGAACTTCGCCATCCACGGCGACATCCCCATCCCGCTCAAGCCGGCCTCGCACGGCTGTGTGCGCGTGCCGGTGGACGTGGCCGACGTGCTCTACAAGCAGATCAGGATCAGCCAGGAGTACGGCACGCACATCTATATCCGGGGCCATGCGCCCGGCACGCTGACCCCGGTGCCGCGGCCCGGCCGCAGCGCCCCGGCCGGCCTGGCCCCGCGCCCCGCGGAGAGCCCCGCACTGACCGGGGCGCCGGGGGTGGCGGCGCTCGTGCTGCCGCGCTAGCCGGGGCGGCGCCCCGGCTAGGCGAACGCGTCCAGCGCTTCTTCGGGGTTCTCGACGGTGACCACGACCCGGTCGTACGGCTGGCCGACAAGTTCGAGCACCACTGCGGGCCGTCGGCCATGGCAGACCGCGAACGTGACTCCGGCTGAGTCCCGCCAGGTCCCGACCATGACCACGCCAGGGAACCCGGTCCCCGGCATCCTTATGCCGTGGATCTCCTCCATGCCGTCCTGGACCACCCGCACGTCGCGCACGGACGACCGGGGGAGCACCACGTCACCGTGCAGGGCCTCGAACTTTTCCGTCGTGGTGAGCGAGACGGTCACCGAGCCCTCGTCGATCAGCAGATTCGCCACGTGTCCAGGCCTACCGCATCCCCCGGGTTTGCGGGGGCTCGTGCGAGTATCTCGGTGGGCGCGTCCGCGCAGCGTCTCCAAGGAAGCCGGTCACATCGTGGGCAAGGTTCTGCTGATCATCCTGTGTTTCTTCCTGCCGTTCCTGGCCGTGCTCATCCACGAGGGGCTGACCCGGAGGGTGCTGTGGGCCATCCTGCTGCAGTTGCTCGGGCACATCCCCGGCGTGATCTACGGCATCTACGTGGTGACCAGCGACTGAGCTGAGGGCGGGCTCAGCTGATGGTCGAGTTGACCACCCGGGGGTGCCCGGAGCTGTGGAAGAAGATGCCGGGATACGGCCGGGTCCAGAAGACAGCGCTCGGGTTGCCGTGCAGGGTTGAGTTCTTGATGGTCAGCCAGCCGGTGTAGTTGTCGCTGACGTAGAAGATGGCGCCGCCGCCTTCGCGGGCGTGGTTATTGCGGATGATCGTGCCCTCGACCTTGAGCGAGTATTTGTTCCCGTCGGTGTAAATAGCGCCGCCGCTGCCGCCGCCCGGGGTCCCGGCGCTGGCCGGATTCGCCCCGTAGCCGATGGCCTTGTTGTTCGTCATATCGCTGTTAAGCACCACCCAGGACACGCCGATGCTGCTAAGCGCCCCGCCGTTGGAACACCGCCCGCCCGAGAACGTGTCACGCGTGATGTACACCGGACGGTTGCGGTACTGGGCCAGGGCGCGGATCGCGGCGCCCCCCAGGTCCGGCCCTGATTGGTAGCAGCGGTTGTTCAGGAACCGGGAGTTGACCACCTTGAGCTGGCCGCCCAGGTCGAACAGGGCGCCCCCGCCCCCGCCGCCGAACTGGGCGGCCTGGCTCTGCCGGACCTGGGAGTTGCCGTTCTTCAGCGTGATGTTCTGCAGGGTCAGCTGCGGCCACGGCTGGTCGTAGCAGTCCGAGGTGGTGATCTTCTGCTTCGGGTCGCAGGTGTTCAGGTACAGGATCTGGCGCCGGCCGCCGCCGCTGAGCGTGATCAGCCCGCCCCCGTCCAGCACGACCTGGTGGCTGGTGTTCGTCACCTTGGCCGTGGCGGTCATGGTGATGGTGACCGGTGCCGTGCCGCAGTCGAAGGTGATGATGCCGCCGCTGGCCACGGCCTTGACCACGGCCACGGAGGTGCAGCTGGCAGGGGTCCCGGTGCCGACGATATGGGTCGGATGGCTGGTGTTCACCGCGGCGCCCGCGCGCGGGACGCTGGCGTGACCGTCCGGATTGCCAAAGTCGGGGAGGCGGTGGGCGGCTGGGGTGCTGGTCCCCTCGGCGGCCGGGGCCGTAGCGCCCGCTGGGGCGGCGGTGCTCGCGGAGGCGGTCACGCCGGTTATGCCCAGTCCGGTGACCGCGAGGGCGGCAGCCGGAATTGCCGCCAGGAATCTGCCATATCTACCCATGGGGCGCATGGCGCCTCATGCTAGCCCTGTTGTTCAGGGTTGGACTGGGAAATCGGGTGGCGCTGGTCGTAGCGGCGGAAGCCGGGCAGCAGGCCGGCCAGTGCGGCCGCCCCGGCGATGCACGCGAGGCCGCCGGACACGATCGAGAACTCTGTCGACACCAGGGTGGCCACCGCGCCGGCCTCCACGTCGCCGAGCCGCGGGCCGCCCGAGACCACGGCGATCTGCACCGCGGAGATGCGGCTCCGGAACTCCTCCGAGGCCGAGGTCTGCAGGATCGTCGAGCGGAGCACGGCCGAGATCACGTCGGCCCAGCCGGCCACCGCGAGCAGGGCCAGCCCGGCCCACAGCACGTGCACCAGCCCGAACGCAACGATCGCGGCGCCCCACACGCCGACGGCCACGATCACGGCCCAGCCCTGCCGGTGGATCCGCGCCAGCCAGCCGGTGGTGAGCGCGCCGACCAGGGCACCGGCGGCGGGCGCGGCGTACAGGTAGCCGAGCGTGCGGGCCCCGCCGTGGAACACCGAGACAGCCAGCGCCGGGAATAGTGCCCGGGGCATGCCGAACACCATCGCGTTGACGTCGATGAGGTAGGCGCCCTGCATGGCCTGCCGCCGGCGCAGGTAGCGCAGGCCCTCCAGGACCGCGCCGAGCCCGGGGGGCCCGGCTCCGGGGGCAGGCGGGATGGCCGGCATGCAGGCCGCGGCCAGCGCGGTGAGCACATAGATGACGGCGGTGCTGGCGTAGACCCACGGCAGGTGCACGGCATCGATCAGCAGCCCGGCCAGGGCCGGCCCGATCACCTGGCCCACCTGGTACACGACCTGGGTGGACGCGTAGGCGGCGCCCAGGTGCCGGGGCGCCACGAGCGCCGGAACCGCCGCGTTGCTGGCCGTGGAGGCGGCCCCGGCCAGGCCGGCGGCGGCCGCGCTGACCACGTAGAGCGCGACCAGCGACGGGTGCGCGGCTACCGCGTTGACGGCCAGGCCGCCGGTGGTCAGCGCGAGCAGCACCGACGTGATCACCAGGATGAGCCGGCGGTCGAACGCGTCGCCAAGCGAGCCGCCGATCAGCGCCCCGACGATCAGGGGGACCAGCTGGGCCAGGCTGATCAGCCCGACCTGGAGCGAGGACCGGGTCAGCGCGTACACCTGGAATGGGATCGCCACCGCGGTCAGCTGGCTGCCGAAGACCTCCACGAACTGGCCCGCGAACAGCAGGCGGAAGCCGCGGGATTCACGCAACGGGCCGAGATCGATGAGGATCCGGTTCGGCACGGGGACCATGATGCCTGGTCAGCCCGGGCCGACGCGCGACGGGCCGCGCTGAAGGTGCACCGTCCCCAGACGGCTGGCATTGTGTCTATATGCCGCTAAGCGGAGAAGGACCCCTCGGGGCCGGCGTGCTCAACACCAGCGTGCCGCACATCGCGCGCGTCTACGACTACTGGCTCGGCGGGAAGGACAATTTCGCCGCCGACCGGGACCTGGCGGAGAAGTTCATGCGGGCCGATCCGCTCGTGACGGCCGGGGTCCGCAGCAACCGGGCGTTCCTGGGCCGGGCCGTGCACTACCTGGTGGCCGACGCAGGCATCCGGCAGTTCCTGGACATCGGCACCGGCATCCCGACCGCGAACAACACGCACGAGGTGGCGCAGCGCGCTGCCCCGTCGGCGCGTGTGGTCTACGTCGATAACGATCCGATCGTGCTGACGCACGCCCGGGCGCTGCTGGCCAGCGACCCGGCGGGCGCAACCGACTACGTCGACGCCGACCTGCGCGACACCGGGGCGATACTGGCCGCGGCGGCCCGGACCCTGGACTTCACCCAGCCCATCGCGGTGATGCTGATCGGCGTGCTGCACTGCATCCCGGACGAGGATCATCCGGGCCAGGTTGTGGCCACCCTGATGGGGGCGGTGCCGCCCGGGAGCTATCTCGCGCTGTCTCACCCGGCGGCTGACATCCACGCGGAGGAGATGGCGGCGGGGGCCGCGATGATGAACCAGGCCATGGCCGGAACGATCACTTTCCGGACCCGCCCGCAGGTTGCGGCCTTCTTCGATCGCCTGGAGCTGGTCGAGCCAGGCCTGGTTTCGACCACTCAGTGGCGTCCCGGCCCGGGCGTCAGCCCCAAGCCCCTGCCCGGCTGGGTGGGGCTGGCCCGCAAGGCCTAGCAGCCCGCCAGGCGTAGCGGCCCGCCAGGCCTACCGGCCGCCAGGTCCAGCACGCGGGTCTGGCTGGTTAGCCGCCGCTCAGCAGCCGGCCCGTCGCCGGGTCGGGCTGGCCGTCGAAGTACTGGCTGAGGACCTGGGCGAATAGGGTCCCCGGCGGGCCCTCCGGGTCGGCCCGGAGGAACAGAGTCATGGATGAGCGGAGCTTCTGCGCGTCCAGGCCGCCGAAGATCTGCTCCGCGCTGCGCCCCGTCGCCTCAGTGAGGATGCGGGCGCACTCGGCCAGCCGCGGGCCGAGCACCGGATGACGCAGGTAGGCCCGGGCTTCGTCGAGTGAGGAGATCGCGTACTCCTGCGCCGTAACGCTCCGCCCGAGGCCGGTGAGCTGAGGGAACACGAACCACATCCAGTGGCTCACCTTGCGTCCCGCCCGCAGTTCCGCGACCGCCCGGCCGTAGGTCCCCCCGGCGTCCTGGGCGGCGGCGAACCGCTCCAGGCCATAGGGATCCCCGCCCCGCGGACCGCCCGGCGTCCCGGCCATCAGCCCACCCCGCAATAGCTCAGGTGATGTGCTTTCACGGGAAATATTTTAACCACGATCAGCAGAGTTATTCGGAGCACTCCGATGTGCGGATTGGTGTGATCCTTCTAACGCCCCCGAATGCATTTATTAATAAGCGTTACCCAATCTGGAATCGCCCCGCAGCCGAATTACCTCGTGATGACGAAAGAAAAAGCTCAGCGCGTGCGGGGTCTCCTCGGGGCCGCCGCGATCGGTGCCCTGACCGGGCTGCTGGCCGCGGCGGCCGCGATCGGCGTGGCCCGGCTGGTGGCCGGCATCACCGGGTCCGCGGGGGAGCCGGTGATCGCGGTCGGCAGTGCGGCCATTGACCTGACCCCGGTCCCGGTCAAGGACTTCGCGATCCAGCATTTCGGCAGCCACGACAAGACCGTGCTGCTCGCCGGGATCTACGTCGTGCTCGCGCTCTTCGCCATGGTCATCGGGATCCTGGCCCGGCGCCGGCTGGCCTACGGGCTGGCCGGGCTGGCCGTGTTCGCGGCGCTGGGTATCGCGGCCGTCGAGACCAGGCCGTTCTCTGGCCCGGGTGACGCGGTGCCCACGCTCGTGGGCGTGGCTGCCGGCGCGCTCGTCCTGCTCCTGCTGGTACGCGCCGCGGCTGCCCCGGCCGCACGGCGCGCTGAGACCTCCCCTCCCGCAACGGAACCGGCCGTGGTCCCGCCACGCCCCGGCGTTCAGCCGGACGAGGCCGGCCCTGCCCGCGGGACTCCCGCCAGCGGGGGTGGCACGGCGGGTGCCCCCGATCGCCGGGGATTCCTGCTGACCGCGGCCGGGGCCGTCGCTCTGGCGGCCGGCGGGGCCGGCGCCGGCCAGGCGCTGCTGTCCCGGTTCAACGTGTCCACGACGCGCTCCGCGATCAGGCTTCCGCGCCCGGCGGTCACGGGGCCGGCGCCTTCTGGTGGCGCCGAGCTCGCCGTCCCCGGGATCAGCCCGTTCACCACGACCAACGGGAGCTTCTACCGGGTGGACACCGCGCTCAGCCTGCCCCAGGTCCCGCCGGAGCAGTGGCGGCTCCGGGTGCACGGCATGGTCGAGCGGGAGCTGGACATCACCTTCGACCAGCTGCTGAAGCGGCCGCTCACCGAGGCGGACATCACCCTGGCCTGCGTGTCCAATCAGGTCGGCGGGCCCTACGTGGGCAACGCCCGGTGGCTGGGCGCCAGCCTCGCGGCCCTGCTGCGGGAGGCCAGGGTCAGGCGCGGCGCCGACCAGATCCTCAGCACCTCATCGGACGGCTGGACCTGCGGCACCCCGATCGAAACGGTCATGGACGGCCGGAACGCGCTGCTCGCGGTGGGCATGAACGGCCAGCCGCTGCCGGTGGCGCACGGGTTCCCGGCCCGCATGCTGGTCCCCGAGCTGTACGGCTACGTGTCCGCCACGAAGTGGGTGGTGGACCTGGAGATCACCACGTTCGCGGCGCAGAAGTCCTACTGGGTGCAGCGGGGCTACTCCACCCGCGCCCCGATCAAGACCGAGTCCCGGATCGACGTGCCCAAGCCCCTGGCGCAGGTCAAGGCGGGCCGGACGCCGGTGGCGGGGGTGGCGTGGGCGCCGCACCGCGGCATCGACGCGGTGCAGGTCCGGGCCGACAACGGCTCCTGGCACGACGCGCGGCTCGCGGCCGTCCCCGGTATCGACACGTGGCGCCAGTGGGTGTGGGAGTGGGACGCCCGGCCCGGCCTGCACACGCTGGCGGTCCGGACGACCGACGGCACGCACGCCACGCAGCCGTCCCGCCGCGTGCCCATCTTCCCCAACGGCGCCACGGGCTGGGACACGGTCACGGTGACCGTCACGTAGCCCCCAGCCCCTGACCTCACCCGCAGAAGTTCCGTCTCACCCACAATGAGGAGTCCAGAAAATGAAGTACAAGGTGCCGGCCATTGCCGTCCTGTCCGCCGGTCTCGCGTTCGGTGCCGCCGCGTGCGGCTCCAGCAGCAACTCCGCGAGCTCAGGATCACCCGCGCCGTCCTCGTCGTCGTCCTCCGCGTCGGCCATGCCTACCCAGTCCGCGCAGACCGCGTCGAAGCCGTTCGGGCCGGCCTGCTCGGCGGTCCCATCCTCCGGGGCCGGAAGCTTCTCGGGCATGTCCACCGCCCCGGTGGCCACCGCCGCGTCGAACAACCCGGTGCTGTCCACCTTGGTCACCGCAGTCAAGAAGGCCAACCTGGTGGACACGCTCAACTCGGCGAAGGGCATCACCGTGTTCGCGCCGGCGAACAGCGCGTTCGCCAAGATCCCGTCCGCCACGCTGAGCAAGGTGCTGGCGAACAAGGCCGAGCTCACCAAGATCCTCACTTACCACGTGGTGGGCTCAACGGTCACGACCGGCGACTTCTCCTCGGGGATGTCCGCGAAGACGCTCGAGGGCGGCAAGCTGACCCTGGCCAAGATGGGCTCCACCTACACCGTCAACGGCGCGAAGGTGGTCTGTGGTGGCGTGAGCACCGCCAACGCCACCGTCTACATCATCAACTCCGTGCTGATGCCAAAGTCCTGACCGGGAGGGAACCATGCGGGGCCGTGCCCGTCCGGGCACGGCCCCGCATGGCGTTCCGCCCGGCTGGCGCCCGCCCGCCGTCCAACCCCGACTTTTCCCGCGGGACGTGCGCCCATACCGAACAAATCACCCATCACGGCGCACGTCGCGCGGGAAATGTGGACTCAATCATGATCAATGTGACGGGTGGGGCGGGGGGTACCGGGTTCTGCGCCCGCAGGCGGCGGGCCGGTGCCCGCAGGGCGGCGCGGCCTACTGCTGCTGGGCGAAGTCCTTGGTGCGGATGGTCACCAGGGCGATCACGCCCGACGCCAGCGCGATGATGGCCGCGACCAGCAGGATGTGGTTCAGGCCGGTGGTGAACGCCGCCCGGGTGATGGTGCCCACCGTCTGGCGGAGCTGGGCCGGCAGTTTCGCGATCAGGTTGCCGATCTCGCCGGACTGCACGGCGGTGGCCATCTTCGGTCCCTGGTGAGACAGGTGAGGCACCGCGGCGATCCGGGCCCGGACCTCGTCGGCCACCTTGTTGGAGAACAGCGTGCCCAGCAAGGCGATGCCGGTGGCGATCCCGACCTGCCGGAACGTGGAGTTGATGCCGGAGGCCATGCCGGCCTGCTGGGGCGGGACCACGCCGACCGCGGTCGAGGCGAGCGGCGGGTTGACCAGGCCGACGCCGAGGCCGCCCACGATCATCCCGGGGATGAGGTGGGTCCAGCCCGACCCGGCGTTGAGCCCGCGCATCAGCAGCAGGCCCACCCCGACGAGGATCAGACCCGGCCCGATGAGCCAGCGGATCGGCACTCTGGCGGTCAGCCGGCCGGCCACCGTCGCGCTGACCAGGATGGCCCCGGACAGGAACATGACCCGCACGCCGGTGCCCAGCGGCGAGTAGCCGAGGATGTCCTGCAGGTACAGCACGATGTAGAGCAGCATCGCGAAGATCGAGGCGCTCAGGCCGAACGCCGCGACGCTGCCGCCGGTGAACGTAGGCAGCCGGAACAGGCTCAGGTCGAACATCGGGTGGGTCATCAGCCGCTCGACGAAGACGAAAGCCACCAGCAAGACGGCCGCGGCGGCCAGGCAGCCCAGCACCAGGCTGTCGGTGAACGACCGCTGGTTGGACTCGATCAGCCCGTAGACCAGGAACGACAGTGCCGCGGTGAACAGCACGAACCCGGCCCAGTCGGGCCGGCTGGCCTTCGGCGCGCGGGACTCCGACACCTTGAGCACCGAAATGACGACGGCGATCACGCCGATCGGGGCGTTGACGAAGAAGATCCACCGCCAGGACAGGCCGGACGTCAGCAGCCCGCCGAGCAGCGGCCCGATGGCTACCGCCAGGCCGGTCACCGCGCCCCAGACCCCGAATGCCGTGCCGCGGTCCCGGCCGCGGAACGCGTCCGCGAGCAGCGCCAGCGAGACCGCGAACATGATCGCCCCGCCGATGCCCTGGAGCCCGCGGGAGAGCTGGAGCATCAGCGTGGTGGTCGCGAAGCCGCACAGCACCGAGGCGCCAGTGAACACCACCAGGCCGATCAGGTACAGCAGGCGGCGGCCGAACATGTCGGCCAGGCTGCCCGCGGTGAGCAGGAACGCGGCCAGGGTCAGCGCGTAGGCGTCCACCACCCACTGCAGGTCAGAGAAGCTGGAGTGCAGGGCGCGCTGGATGTCCGGCAGCGCGACGTTGACGATCGTGATGTCCAGCAGCAGCATGAACGTGCCGAGGCACACCGCGACCAGGGTCCACCACTTGTTGCCGCGCTGGTCCGGTTCACCGGCGCGGCCAGGCTGAATGCGCTGGCTCTGATCCTGGCCGGACAGGTCAGCGTGGGCTTCGGTCACAAACGTTCCCCCGGTATTCGGTGACACATCAAGGTGGTGACACGTCAAGACTGGCGGCATGTAAAAAGCAGGACTCTGCCCACGATACGGGCGGTGTCACATCCTGGCTTCGTAGGTCAGGACCTGACAGGTTGCTGCGTGTACCGATCCGAGGCGCACCGAGGGCAGTGCGCGTACGCGGCGTCCACCGCGCTGACCGCCTCGCTGGCCGCTATCTCCTGGGCATCGTCGGGCACGCTATAGGTCCCGCGCGGCATGTGACTGTAGGCGGGAATCCCCCGCCGCCGCCGTGCGG
>Ga0208356_1000495_pt1 | contig 10173 bp, 9 predicted proteins | sample NGESurshal072012_4_FD_184467 | JGI IMG/M metagenome (GOLD analysis project Ga0208356, IMG submission 184467) | Arctic peat soil microbial communities from Barrow, Alaska - NGEE Surface sample 53-1 shallow-072012 (SPAdes) | ecosystem: Environmental > Terrestrial > Soil > Wetlands > Peat ... | reverse complement strand
ACGCCCCGGTGCGGCCGATGCCGGACTGGATCTCGTCCAGCACCAGCAGCGCGCCGGCCCGGTCGCAGGCGGCGCGGGCGGCGGCGAGGTAGCCGGCCGGGGCGGGGATGACGCCGCCCTCCCCCTGGGTCGGCTCGAGGACGACGGCGGCGGTCCGCTCGTCGACGGCGTTGTTGAGGGCTTCGGCGTCGCCGTAGTCGACCCAGCGGACGTCGAAGCCGAACGGCGCGAACGGGGCCCTGATCGACTCCTTGCCGGTGATCGCGAGCGCGCCCATCGTGCGGCCGTGGAAGCTGTGGTCGGCGGCGACGATCACCGGGCGGCCCGGGCCTTGCTGGCGGCGGACCAGCTTGAGCGCCGCCTCGTTGGCCTCGGTGCCGGAGTTGCAGAAGAAGACCCGGGCGCCGCCATGCGCGTCGCCGTGCAGCAGCGACAGCAGCTTCTCGGCCAGCCGGACCTCGGGCTCGTGCAGGAAGAGGTTGCTGGTGTGCGCGATCCGGCCGACCTGGGCGGTCACCGCGCCGACGATGGCCGGGTGGGCGTGGCCGAGGGCGGAGACGGCGATGCCGGCGATCAGGTCCAGGTAGCGGTTGCCGTCGGCGTCCCAGACCCGGCTGCCCTCGCCGCGGGCGAGGGCGAGCGGCGGGGTGCCGTAGTTGACCATCATCGCGGCTTCGAACCGCTGCCTCAGGGCTTCGCTCTCGCTCACCGGGCACCTCCGTGTGCGGTTGGTGAAGTGGTGGTGTTCGTGGGGGTGGCGGGGATAGGTGCTGGGATGACCATGGTGCCGATGCCGGAGTCGGTGAAGATCTCCAGCAGGATGGCGTGGCTGAGACGGCCGTCGAGGACGTGGGCGCGCGGGACGCCGCCTTCGACGGCGGTCAGGCAGGCCTCCATCTTCGGGATCATGCCGGCCGACAGGCCGGGCAGCAGCTTGGCCAGGTCGTCGGCGTCGAGCTGGCTGATCACCTCGTCCGAGGCGGGCCAGTCCCGGTAGAGGCCCTCGACGTCGGTCAGCACCACGAACTTGGCCGCGCCGAGCGCCACCGCCAGGGCGGCGGCGGCGGTGTCGGCGTTGACGTTGTAGACCGCGCCGTCGCCGTCGCCGCGGGCGACGCTGGAGACGACCGGGATGCGGCCGTCGTCGAGCAGCGCCTCCACCATCGACGGGTCGGTCTCGACGATGTCGCCGACCAGCCCGATGTCGACCGGCTCGCCGTCGACCAGGGCGTGCTTGCGGGCGGCGGTGAACAGGTTGGCGTCCTCGCCCGAGAGGCCGACCGCGTACGGGCCGTACCGGTTGATGAGGCCGACGATGTCCTTGTTGACCTTGCCGTTGAGCACCATCCGGACCACGTCGATGGTCTCCTCCGTGGTGACCCGGAGCCCGGCCGTGAACACCGACTCGATCCCGAGCCGGTCGAGGTGGTCGGTGACCTGCGGGCCGCCGCCGTGCACGACCACCGGGCGGAGCCCGGCGTGCCGCAGGAACACCAGGTCCTGGGCGAACCCGGCCCGCAGCTCGTCGGCCGTCATCGCGTGCCCGCCGTACTTGATCACCACGATCTCGCCGTGGAACTCCTCGAGCCACGGCAGCGCCTCGATCAGCGTGGTCGCCTTGGCGGTGGCGGAGGCCCGGCGGGCGGCATCCTTGCCACCGGAAATCAAGATCGTCATGTGGAGTACGCGGAGTTCTCGTGCACGTAGGCCTCGGTCAGGTCGGTGGTGAGGATCACCGCGCTGTGTGGCCCGGCCGACAGGTCGACGGTGATCGTGATGTCCTTGCCGCGCAGGTCGACCTTGGAGCGGTCGTCGCCGGGGGCGCCCGCCCGGCAGACCCAGATGCCGTTCATCGCCACGTTGAGCCGGTCCGGCTCGAAGACGGCGTTGGTCGTGCCGACCGCGGACAGGACCCGGCCCCAGTTCGGGTCCGCGCCCGCGAGCGCGCACTTGAGCAGGTTGTTCCTGGCCACCGAGCGGCCCACGGTCACCGCGTCGGATTCGCTGGCGGCGCCGACGACCTCGATCACGACGTACTTGGAGGCGCCCTCGGCGTTGCGCTGAAGCTGGCGGGCGAGGTCGGCGCAGACCTCGGTCAGCGCCCGGGTGAAGTCCCCGTGGTCGGGCTTGACGCCGGCCGCGCCGCTCGCCATCAGCAGCACGGTGTCATTGGTGGACGTGCAGCCGTCGGAGTCGATCCGGTCAAAGGTGACGGCGGTGGCCGAGCGGAGGGCGGAGTCGAGCTCGGCCGGCGACAGGTCGGCGTCGGTGGTGAGCACGACCAGCATGGTGGCGAGGGAGGGGGCAAGCATGCCCGCCCCCTTGGCCATGCCGCCTATTGTGTAGCCGTTCTGTCGGCGGAAGGCGATCTTGATGATCGTGTCGGTGGTGCGGATCGCGTCGGCCGCGTGCACGCCGCCCGACCGGTCGGCCTCGGCCACGGCCGCGTCGACCGCGGGCAGCAGCTTGTCCATCGGCAGCCGCTCGCCGATCAGGCCGGTCGAGCAGACCGCGATCTCGCCCGCCGAGTCGGTCAGCGCCAGCGCCAGCCGCTCGGCGGTCGCGTGCGTGTCCTGGAAGCCGAGCGGCCCGGTGCAGGCGTTGGCGCCGCCGGAGTTGAGCACGACCGCGCGGACCCGGCCGCCGCTGGTCACCTGGCGGGACCAGGTGACCGGGGCGGCCTGGACCCGGTTGGAGGTGAAGACGGCGGCGGCCGCGCGGGACGGGCCGTCGTTGATCACGACGGCGACGTCCCGCTCGCCGGAAGTCTTCAGGCCGGCCACCACGCCGGCGGCGCGGAAGCCGAGCGGTGCGGTCACGCTCATACGGAGTCCTCGCTGGCGCTCGTCGTCCGCATTCGCGGACGCACAGTGCTCACTGGTTCGCTCGCAAGCTCACTCACGGGTTAACTCCATGGGTGGTCAGGCCGGCCGTCTCGTCGAGGCCGAGCATCAGGTTGGCGATCTGCACGGCCTGGCCGGCCGCGCCCTTGCCGAGGTTGTCGGTGGTGGCGATCACCACCGCCCGGCCCGCGTGCAGGTCGGGCGCGACCTGCAGGTGGGCGCCGTTGGAGCCGGCCACCGCGCCGGTCACCGGCCACTGGCCCTCGGGCAGCAGGTGCACGAACGGGCTTTGCTGGTAGGCGTCGGAGAACGCGGTGCGGAGGATGCGGGTCACGTCCGGGCTGCCGGCCACCCCCGGCGCCAGTCTGGCGGTGGCGGTGGCGAGGATGCCGCGCGGCATCGGGGCCAGCGTGGGGGTGAAGGAGAGGGTGACCGGACGGGGCGGAGCAACGGCCCGTTCGGAGGAAAGGGGTTGGCGATTTTGAACTTCGGTCAGGGCCTGCTCGATCTCCGGGGTGTGACGGTGGGCGCCGCCGACCTTGTAGGCCGACATCGAGCCCATGACCTCGCTCGCGAGGAGGTCGACGCGGGGCGAGCGGCCGGCCCCGGTGGTGCCGGAGGCGGCCACGATCACGATGTCGTCCGGCTCGACCAGGCGCTGGTGCAGGAGGGGCGCGAGCGCGAGGATCGACGTGGTGGCGTAGCAGCCGGGGGCGGCGACGGTGCGGGCGGCCGTGATCTGCTCCCGCGCGCCGGGAAGTTCGGGCAGGCCGTAGGCCCAGCGGCCGGCGTACCCGACGTCCTGGCCGTAGAACTGGTGCCAGGCGTCGGAGTCGCCGAGCCGGAAGTCGGCCGACAGGTCGACGATCTTGGCGCTCGGGATCTCGGTCGCGAGCTTGGCCGACTCGCCGTGCGGGAGGGCCATGAAGATGAGCTCGGCGTCTTTGAGCGTGTCGGCGTCGGTGGCGTCGAAGTTCCTGCCGTCGTAGCGTGGGTGACCGGTGAGGTTAGGGTGAATCGAGGTGATCGGCTTGCCCGCGCTGCTGCCGGCCGAGACCGCCGCGATCTCCAGGTCGGGGTGGCCCGCCAGCAGGCGGAGCAGTTCGCCGCCCGCGTAGCCGCTGGCCCCTGCGACAGCGACCCGTATGCCCATATTGCCTCCTAGCTTCCTGAAGAAGTATGCACTCCATTGCATGAATATGCAAGATGGAGCGCGTGAGGCGCGGGCGGCGACTGCTCTGCTCGGCCTTACTTCAGGTGGCGGGTGAAGAACCGGGCGCCGTCGTCCACCTCGAACCACGGGGTGCCGGCGTGCCCGCCCAGGTTGGCGTGCAGCGTCTTCTCCTTGGCGCCGAAGGCGTCGAACAGGTCCAGGGTCGGCTGCCGTTTCATCCCTTCGTCGTCCCACTGCATCAGGAACTGGAGCGGGACGGCGACCTGCCGGGCCTCTTCGCGCAGGGAGCTGGGCACGAAACCCTGCGCGAAGAAGTTGACGGCCGCGATGCGGGGCTCGGTCACCGCCAGCCGGATGCCGATGGCGGTCATCCCCTCGTACCCGACCGGGCCGCCGATCTCGGGCAGCGACAGGAGGGCGTCGAGGGTGGCCCGCCATTCCGGGACCGCCTTCTCGACGAGCGGGACGATGAAGGCGTCGATGATCTCGTCGATCGGCTCGCCCGCCGCCACCGCCCGGCGGAGGTCGGCCCGGGACTGCTCGTCGACGGCGGAACGGGGCCGGTCACCGTGCCCGGGGGCGTCGACGGCGGCCACCGCGAAGCCGTACTCGGCCGCGTAGTGCCGGGCCCGGGCGACCAGCCGCGGCAGCCGCTTGTGCAGGCCCCCGTTGTGGCCGTTGAGGATCAGCGGGGCCGGCCCTGATCCGGGCGTCCAGAGGACGCCGGGGACCTCGCCGAGGGTGAATTCGCGTTCGAGGACGCCGTCGTCGAGACGCTGCTGCGAAGTGAATTGCATGGTCGTGCCTTTCGGGAGTGCGCTTGAACGGCGCTCCCGGACGACCTATCGCCCGACCATGACCCCAGAGGGGAGCACCCACGTCGATACGTTCACGGGTACCACCTCCTCGTTCTCCGGCACGGCTTACGGAAGGGTAGCAGTGGGCGCGGTGGTGCGCCAACCGGTTTTGCCGGGGTTGCCGTTCAGGGGCCGGCCAGCTGATCGCGGCGGCGGATGAGGTACGCCTGCTCGGCGGTGTTGACGGCCAGCCCAATGGCCCGGTCGTAGGCCGCCCGCGACTCCTGGCTCCGGCCCAGCCGGCGCAGCAGGTCGGCGCGGGTGGCGTGGAAGAGGTGATAGCCGTCCAGCGGCAGCGGCTCGACCTCGGCCAGGGCCACCTCGGGGCCGTCGAGCTCGGCCAGCGCGATCGCGCGGTTGAGCCGGACGATCGGCGAGGGGTCGAGCGCCGCGAGCTGGTCGTAGAGCGCGACGATCTGCGACCAGTCGGTGTCGCGGACGTCGCGGGCGTCGGTGTGCACGGCGTTGACCGCAGCCAGGATCTGGTAGCGCCCCGGCCGCTGGCCGGAGGCGAGGCGCGCCCGGACCAGGGCGTGGCCCTCGGCGATGAGCTCGCGGTTCCAGGCGCCTCGGTCCTGCTCGGCGAGGGCGACCAGCTCGCCGCCGGCCGACACCCGCGACGCCCGGCGGGCCTCGGTCAGCAGCATCAGCGCCAGCAGCCCGGCGACCTCGCCGTCGGCCGGCATCAGGTCGCGGACCAGCCGGGTCAGCCGGATCGCCTCGGCCGTCAGGTCGGCCCGGACCGCGTCCTTGTCCGGGTCGGACGACAGGTAGCCCTCGTTGAAGATCAGGAACAGGACGGTGAGAACCCCGGTGACGCGGGCGGCGAGGTCCTCGCGCGACGGGACGCGATAGGGGATCCTGGCCGCCTTGATCTTCGTCTTGGCGCGGGTGATGCGCCGGCTCATCGCGGTCTCCTGGACCAGGAACGCGGCGGCGATCTCGGGCACCGTGAGCCCGCCGACCATCCGCAGCGTCAGCGCGACCCGCGCCTCCATCGCCAGCGCGGGGTGGCAGCAGGTGAAGACGAGGCGGAGCCGGTCGTCGTCGATGACGCCGAGCGGCTCCGGTTCCGTGGCGTCGGACAGCATCAGCGCCTCCTGGTGCTTGCGCCCGCGTTTGGCCTCGCGCCGGATCCGGTCGAGGGCCCTGCGGTCGGCGGTGACGGTGAGCCACGCGCCGGGACTGGGCGGGACGCCGTCGGCCGGCCAGCGCTCGACGGCGGCCGCGAACGCCTCGGCGGCCATCTCCTCGGCGATGTCGAGGTCGCCGTAGCGCCTGGCCAGGGTGGCGACCACCCGGGCCCATTGCTCGCGGTGGGCCCGGGCGATCGCCTCGGTCACGGTGGTCATGCTTGACTACGCCTGGTTACGCCTGGTTACGCCTGGTTACGCCTGGTCGGCCTGGTCGGCCTGGTCTTCCTGCAGGACCGGGCGCACCTCGACCCGCCGGTTGCAGGCCTTCGACCCTTGGCCGGCCAGCCGGAGGGCGACGTCGAGATCGGCCGCCTCGATGATCCAGAAGCCGGCGATGTGCTCCTTCGACTCCACGTAGGGCCCGTCGGTGAGCACCGGCTCCCCATCCCGGCCGTCGACCACGGTGGCGGTGGCGGGTGACGCCAGGCCGCCGGCGAAGACCCAGTGGCCGTTCGCTATGAGCTGGTCGTTGAAGACGTCGATCGTCTCCATCTCCGCCTCGGTGGCGAGCTCGGTCGAGTCGGTGAGCACGGACATCAGGTACTGCGCCATGGGAATCGTCTCCTGTCGTCGTCTGGCCGCCCCCGTGGGCGCCCGTCACCCCTACTGCGAACGCGGCCGCCCGGATCGGACACCGCCGGCCTCGATTTCTTAAAGGAAGATTCTCGGGCAGCCCGGCGGCGGCGCGATCCGCTTACCTTGATTGTCATGCTGCTGTGGATCAACGGGCCGTTCGGCGGGGGTAAGTCGGCGACCGCCCGCGAGCTTCACCGCCGCCTGCCCGGCAGCGTGATCTGCGATCCCGAGCAGCTCGGGCTCGGCCTCCAGCGGATGCTGCCGGCCGGGCTGAGGCGTGACTTCCCTGACTTCCAGGATTTGCCCGCCTGGCGGCGGGGCGTGTGCGAGGTGCTTGACCTGGTCCTTCGGTCGGCCGACGGACCGGTCATCGCGCCGATGACGCTGATCGAGCCTGCTTACTTTGCCGAGGTGATCGGGGGGCTGGCCGAGGCCGGGCACGACGTCCGGCACTTTGCCCTGCTGGCGGATGCGCGGCTGATCGAGCGGCGGCTGCGCGAGCGGGCGGTCGTGCACGCGATCCAGCGGCTACGGGGGCGGGACGTGCCGTTGTTCCGCGAAACGTTCGCGATGCGGAAGCTCGGCCTCTGCCTCAGCCGCCTCGGCCAGCCCGAGTTCGCGGTCGCGCGCTGACGCGCTGACGGACTGGGCCTGTCGGCTACGCCATCGACCCGGTGTCGGGCCTGTCGGCTACGCCATCGACATCGCCTATTGGGGTCGCTGGCGTAGGCGACAGGTGGTGAGGCATGTCGCTGGCGTAGGCGACAGGTGGTGAGGCATGTCGGGGGGCCGGGCGGAGGTAGCGATCGGGCATCGACGGGGGCGCGGCGGGGGCGGCGCGATTAGGGTTGAAGCGGGGCGGGGTCAGGCGGTTTCGAGCGCTGGATTGGGTGTGCGAGGTGCGGGAGTTGACGGCGGACGGCCGGACGGCGATGCGGGCGCGGCGACGGCTGACGGCGATCGGCGCCGTGGCGGCCCTGGCGGTCGGGTCGACGCTGGCCGGGTGCTCGTCCGGCGGATCGGGAACGACCTCGGCGGCATCCTGCGGGAGCATGCGAACGGCGGTGAACGTGCCGGTGGTGATTCAGGTGGCCAAGGGGGCGGTCAACTGCGCGGCCGCGCTCCGGGTGGAGCAGAGCTACGCGGCCATGATCAAGAAGGGCGACGTCCGCGGTAACGGCGGCGGCGCCCCGGTGGCGGTCGACGGCTGGACCTGCCAGGGGTACACGACCACGCAGGCGCTGCAGACCGGTAACACGTCGGAGTGTCACACCGCGAAGGCCGAGGTCGTCGCGGTGCTCGCGGTGCCCTCGTCCGGCACCTGAAAGTCCTCGCCGGCGAACCCGTCGTCGGCGAACCCGTCGTCGAACTCGTCGCGGCCGAATTCGCCGTCGAGGCCGAGCTTGCCTTCGTCGAAGTCGGTCTCGGGCGGGAGCGCGCCGGGGCCGCGGAACCCGCCGCCGGCCGGGGCCGGAGTCGGCTCGTCGTCGACCGGCGAGCGCACCGCGCTCAGCCCGCGGCTGGTGCTGATCATCTGGACCTGGTTGCGGCCGGAGGCCTTGGCCCGGTAGAGGGCGGCGTCGGCCGCCGCCAGCAGCTCCGTCAGCTCCCTGCTCGACCCGGCGTCGAGGGCCGCGACGCCGATGGAGACCGTCACCGGTACCGGCTCGCCCCCGGTGGTGGAGATCGGCAGCCGGGCGATGTGCGCGCGCACCCGGTCGGCGATCTTGAACGCGTCCGGCGCGCGGGTCTGCGGCAGCAGCATGACGTACTCCTCGCCGCCGAACCGGCCCGCGAGGTCGTAGTCGCGCAGCAGCCCGGTCATCGTGTCGGCGACGTGCCGCAGCACCTCGTCGCCGATCAGGTGCCCGTGGGTGTCGTTGATCTGCTTGAACCGGTCGAGGTCGAGCAGCGCCACCGCCAGCGGCGAGGAGGTCCTGACGGCCCGAGCGACCTCGGCGCCGGCCTCGCGTTCCCAGGTCGCGGCGTTGAGCAGCCCGGTCTTGGAGTCCTCGCGGGCCTCGGTCAGCAGCCGCGCGTGCCGGAAGGAGCGCTGCAGCAGGGTGGTGAGCGGAAGCGCGACGATCAGGGTCAGCGAGCTGACGGTCAGGCCGACGGCGACGAGCAGCGCCGCGCAGAGCTCGGTCGCGTCGTTGTGCAGCGACTCCCGTCCGAACAGCACGTCGCGGATCCTGGCGTTCGGGTTGGCCAGCTTGAAGGCAGACCCGATCAGGCCCTGGTTGATCGCCCACTGGGCGATCGCGGCGGCCCCGGCCGCCGCCAGCCACATCGTGGTGTGGCCCCACAGGTATTTATGGGGCTGGTCTCCGACGGGCAGCACCGACATAAAGATAAAGCGCGCGCAACCGTAGCCGATGCCGATCGTCGCGGCGGTGTAGACCCGCCGGTAGACCGGCACCTTCCTGACCCGCCACTGGCTCAGCGTCAGCCTGATGGCCGGGACGATCAGCGCGTAGAGCCCGGGCAGCAGGAACACCATCGGGAGTTCCCAGACGGCGTACACGTCCTTCACCACGCCGTCCGGCTCGCTGGCGCGGCGGGACATCTCGACCGAGAAGGCGACGCAGGCCAGCAGCGCGGCGAACAGCGCGATGTTCTGCGGGTGAAAGTGGAAGCGGGCCGCGTAGTAGCCGATCCAGGCCAGATAACCGCAGGCCACGGCCAGCAACAGGGCGATCAGCGGTTTGGACTCAGTCCAAACCGGCCAATCTCGTACACGCGGCCACCCGTGGTGGAACACGGAGCTGGGCGCGCGAACCATCTGGCCTCCTTGACCTACGCAATGATTTCCGTAGCTGTCCGCGCTGAGCACGCCGGATAGCGCAACGTACGGTGCTAACCCCACATTGTCACAGTTTTCACGTGCGCACTGTCAAAACATGGCTACCCACTGACAGGAGGGGCCATCGGGCGACTTGTCGGAAACGCCGTGCGGGAACGGGAAATGCCTGTCCTGCAAGCGTTTGCAGTCGCGCCGCCCGCGCGGTCGCCGCCACCCTTCGTTACCTAAATGTTACCTTCTCTCAATCGCCTCACCTGTCACGGAAGTTGGCGGGATACTCTCCCTCAAAGCCATGAAATGCGACATATAGGCATGAACGGCGAAATGGGCGTATCTGACGGCTCCGCGCGCCGTCAGATACGCCCAACGATGGGACCGGCCCCTAGGCCCGCAGCACCGCCCCGGTGCGCCGGGCGGCCTCGGCCACGGCGGCGTCGCGGGCGGTCGTCGCCTCGGCGGCGGTGAGGGTGCGATCGGGGGCGCGCAGCCGCAGCGTGTACGCCAGCGACTTGTTCCCCGCGCCCAGCTGCGCGCCGGTGTAGACGTCGAACAGCCGGACGTCCTCCAGCAGTTCGCCCGCGCCGGCCGTGAGCGCCGCCGCCACGTCAGCGGCGGGCACGTCCTGCCCGACCACCAGCGCGATGTCCTGGGTGGCGAGCGGGTAGGCCGACAAGGCCGGGCCGCGGACCGGGCCGGCCGCCTCGGCGGCGGCCGCGATCACGGC
>Ga0208356_1000493_pt1 | contig 10218 bp, 11 predicted proteins | sample NGESurshal072012_4_FD_184467 | JGI IMG/M metagenome (GOLD analysis project Ga0208356, IMG submission 184467) | Arctic peat soil microbial communities from Barrow, Alaska - NGEE Surface sample 53-1 shallow-072012 (SPAdes) | ecosystem: Environmental > Terrestrial > Soil > Wetlands > Peat ... | reverse complement strand
CCCCGGTGCCCTCGGAGGCAACCCTCTACCGGGTACTGGTCCGCAACGCTTTGATCGCACCCGGCCAGCACCGGCGGCCCGCCTCCTCCGACATCCGGTGGGAACGCGAAGAGCCGATGGAACTCTGGCAGATGGACATCATGGGCGGGGTGTTCCTGGCTGACGGGACCGAGGTCAAGCTCGTCTCCGGCATCGATGACCATTCCCGCTACTGCGTGGTCGCCCAGCTGGTCGCCCGCGCCACCGGCCGGGCGGTCTGCTCCGCGTTCGCCGCCTCGCTGGCCCGGCACGGGGTGCCCGGCGAAATCTTGACTGACAATGGCAAGCAGTTCACCGGGCGGTTCACCCGGCCCCGGCCCGCCGAGGTGCTGTTCGAGCGGATCTGCCGGGAGAACGGCATCACCACCCGGCTGACCAGGCCCCGCACCCCCACCACGACCGGGAAGATCGAACGCTGGCACAAGACCCTCCGCGAGGAGTTCCTCGCCGCTCACGACGGCTTCGACAGCCTGGCGCACGCACAGTCCGGGCTGGATGCCTGGGTGGCCTATTACAACGGTGAGCGGCCGCACCAGTCGCTGGGCATGGCCACGCCCGCCGGGCGCTTCACCAAGACGCCCTCCGCTGAGCAAGGCCAGGACCTGCCGCTGCGGCTGCCACCCGGCCTGACCACGTTGCCCGCAGTAACCGCGGACCCGCCGTCCCCGGGGCCGGGCATCGCCGCCGTCCCCGATGCCGTGGAGATCGACCGGACCGTGCCCGCCAGCGGCAACATGTTCGCCGCCGGGCGGCAGGTCTGGCTCGGCAAGCACCTGTCCGGACAGAAAGTCACCCTGCGCCTTGACCACTCCAGCCTGCACGTCTTCCACGCAGGCGAGCTGATCAAGACCTGCCCGGTCACCCTCGATGACAAGGACCTCGCCCGGCTGCGCGCCACCGGGGGCAGGCCGGGACGGCCCTCACCCGCCACCGCGCTGCCGCCGGGCCCGCTGCCCGCTGATGCGATCGTCGAAGTGCAGCGCCAGGTCGGCAACGGCGGCTGCATCAGCGTCGGCGGCAAGCAGATCAGCGCCGGGCTCCACCTCGCCGGGCAGCGCGTCATCCTGCGCATCGACCAGCACCTCCTCCACGTCATCACCGCCGACGGCGCCCTGGCCCGCACCCTCCCCTCACCGCTGCAACCCGCCGCCCGCGGCCGCCTGCACGGAGCACACCTCGCCGGGCCGCCACCGCCCGCCCCGCCCGCCGGCATCACGCGGGTCAGCCGCGTGGTCTCCAGCCAGGGCAGCCTCATGGTCGCCGGGACGAAGATCCATCTCGGCCACGCCCACCGCGGGAAGATCGTCACCGTCATCGTCGAGGACCGCCAGTACCGGATCCTGCACGACGGAACCCAGCTCGCCGCCTGCCCGCGCGCCGTCATCAAGGAGGTCACCCGCCGCAGCGCAAGCGGCCATCCCAGTTACGAGGTCTAGGCGGCGATCCCGGGTTAGAACTCGGTCTTGAGCCTTTCGATCTCGCGGGCTCGCTCGCGCAGCTGTGCATATGCTGGCCGCTCGCGGATGCGGGCCAGTGCCCAGCGGACGGCCTCCGCGCGGCTGGCCGCGATGCCCGCGGTGATCAGCGCGTCCAGGGTCTCCAGGTCCACCGGGCCGAGCCGGGCCATCACCGGGGTCAGCTCGCCGCCCTCGGCCGCGCGGGCCTCCAGCGAGCCACGGGGCCTGCCACCCAGCACCATCCGGGGGCCCTCGCCGGTGTCGCCGCTGGTGCGGAACTCCAGCCGCCCGGCCTCGGGAAGCTGGGCTGACAGATCGTGCCGGAACTGCTTGATCGCCGGACCGTGCGCGTTCTCGAACGCCTGCAGGGCCTGCTCCTGGCCCTCGCGTCCCTCCGCCGCCTCGAGGATCACCCGGACCATCAGCTCTCCCGGCTCGATCACCGGGTCATCGCCATACTGCAACACCGCAACCCGCTGCACCGTACCGGGGAAGCGCTTTTTCACCTCCTCGTCAATCTGCTGTTCGAGGCGCTCGATCGCCGCCTGGTCCATGGCCGCCTCCTCAGAGTTACGTTAGCAACTAAATGTAACACCATGTTTCTCCATCGGCCAGCAGCCAAGCGCGGGCTACGTGGCTGACCCTCATCACCCTGGTTAATGGCCCGCTAATGGCCTGGCGATCTTCGCGCTGGCCCAGCTAGGAGAGACGCACGTCACCAGCGAGCGAAACAGCCAAAGGCAGTTGCTCTCCGGCTCAGAATTCTGGGCCGGGCTAACTAACGGTGCGGTCCACACCTGGCGAGAGCAGACACTCGCAGACGCCACCATTGTCTCCGTTAGCGGTTCGTGAGGAGACCCTGAGCGCTCCCGGCTGGTTCAGCTGGTGTTCGCGCAGTCGAGCGTGAGTGGACGGGCGCATAAAGGCATGAGACCGGCGGGAGTCGCCGGCGTCGCGCCTGGCGCGGCATTCGCGAATGGAGAAGATCATGCCAAACGACACCGCGAACGTCGGAACCACTCCGTGTATTCTCGAGCCCCGGGCCCACCTCTGGGACCTGGGCGGCACGCTGACCGCCACCTTCGCCGACAAGTCGGACCCGTCCGAGCCGGTGGGGTTCATCGATTCCAACCAGGTGCTGGTGGTCACGGTCACGGTCACGCTGACCGGCCGGATCCGGTACTACCTGTGTGACACGACCCTGTGTGTGTGCCTCGCGTTCGAGGCCTGCGGACCAGGCTCAACCGGAGACTACTGCAAGACGATCCTCCTCGAGGGTCCCTTCAGCCCGTGCAACACCGACACGTGGGTGTTCGAATTCGAGGTACCCGCCGGCACGTTCAACCCGGGCGATTGCGGGCGGGAGTACAACCTCTGCATCACCCTGGGCTCGAAGGACTGCTGCGGCAAGGTCGGCTTCGTCTTCGGTAGCTGCCACGACTACACCATCACCGTCTCCCCGCCGCAGACGGACTGAGCGACGCCGGGGTGGCCGGGCGCCAACCCGGTGGCCCCGACAACGCCGACGACCTATGCCGACCACCTCGACACCTGATGACGGGGACCTGACGCGAGGTGGGAGGTGCAGGTGATGCGCAACGGACCGGCTAATGGTGCGCATCGGTCCGGCCCAGATGACGGCCGAGCTAACGGCGCGGAGCCTGACCTGTGGCTGCAGCGGGCCGGATTCTCGGTCTTCTTCGATGTCCAGCCAACCGGGCCGGGCGGCCCGGCTGAGCTGCGTCGGCGGACCAGGCTGTATCACGAGGAGACCGGGGACGAGGCCACGTACCCCGGCTGGGAACCGACAGACTGGGTGAGCTGGATCCTCGGCCGGCTCAGGTCAGCGCGGCCGCCATCCGAACCAGCCGGTGCGACTGCCTCGCTGGTATCGATGGAGATTATCGACGTGCGGCGGGTCGGGCACCCGACACCAGGCACGGGCGATGACATCGCGTCAGTGGAGCTGAAGCTGCGCGTCACCGGTATGGCCAAGTTGAACCGGACGCTGGGGGCGAGGGTAGTCGGGGTCCTGTTCGGCCCCGAGCCGCGGTGAGCCCGCTACGATTCCCGGTCGGCTCGGCGGCCCGGATCTGGTCGTAGACGCGGATGGTCTGCGCGGCGGGCGTCAACCCGAACTCACAGTCCAACGCCTCGACGCAGGAACGGTACGCGGCGGCCGCCATGGAGCGGGCGCCGCTGTGGGCATGACAGTGCATCTTGATCACCGCGGCGTCCTCGTTCCACGGCTCCATGCTCAGCACAGGATCGACCACGGCGAGCGCCGCAGCATGGTCGCCGCGCCTGGCGAGTAGTTCGCCCAGGTGAACGCAGAGCTGCACGAAGCGGGCCCGAAGCCGGTTACGTTCGGCTGTAGTCCAGTCCGCGCGGGTAACCCGGCACAGGAAATCTCCACGGTAGAGCTTCAGAGCCCTCTGGCCCAACTCGATCGCCTCGACGGACCGCTGTGCGGTGAAGCAGTGCGACGCGGCCGACCCCAGATCGTCGAATTCCTCGACGTCGACCCAAACGGGTGCCTCGTGGTCGACCCGGTATCCGCCGTCGATGCAGACGATGGGAGAACGGTCGGGGCTGATGGCGTGCAAGGTGCGGCGCAGTTCATAGACGGCCTGATGTAGCCGGTGACGCCCGCCATCTTCGTCGGCGTCCGGCCACACCGCCGCGATCAGTTCGTCTCGCGGCACGCTGCGATCGCGGTGGGCGGTAAGGAACTGCATCAGCGATTGGGTCCGATGTCCGCGCCAGTCCGTAACGCGCCGACCGTCGATCGTTAGTTCAAAGGCTCCCAGCATGCGCACGGCCAAAACGCCGGGCGCGTCACAGTCGGGGCTAGGTCGTGGAGACGGTATGGGCCCACCCGGTGCCAGCTGACCCGAACGGTTCGGCGCGGACGGCAATCGCGACGGCTCGACGAACTTGTCCAGCAGGTCCAGCACGTCCCGCAGCCGGGCCAGCGCCCTCGACTCGCTCAGGGCCAGCCGCTCGTGCTCAGCTTCCAACTCCCGCAGCCGACCGGCCAGGTCCTGCCACTCCGCCAGGGCCTTGCGGCCCGTGATCACCGCGCTGGTCAGCGTTTCGTCATTGGCCTTCGCTGCGTGCGCCTCTAGCTGGCGGAACGTGCGATCTGCTGCCCGCGGGGTAAACCGGACGCGCGCGGGTCCTGTAGGGTCCGATCTGCCGCTGCTCCCCATATGAGCGTCCCTGCGCTCGTCGTTTTCTGGTCCTCGCCGATTGAGACGGCGTACAGCCTTCTGGAATTCTCATTTCTGAATAGGCAGAGTGGCATGTACATGACGGTGATACACGTGTCACTAGCTAACTTGCGGTGTTCTGACAGCGGTGATCGTTGCCGCGGGCGGATTCAGCTTCTGTGCCGCGCGACTGACAACGTCATGCCAGGCCCGGGCGCCTCTACCCGTGTGCCGGGTGCAGGCGGGATTACGAGTGCAGCAGCAGTTCCCCGCAGACGTGGCGGGCAGGTCTCCGCGCAACAGCGATCGCCGATCCATGCCGGTTGGCTATCACCCACCACTTGGGTTGTCGCGCAGGAGTTGTTCGCCGCGACCACACCCGAAGCACAGCAGTTGTCTGCCAGCCCGCCGATGCCCGCCGCGATGGAGGTCTACCTGCGAGCCCGTAACCGAGACTGATCCGCCGCCTAATGGCCCAACTGGCCGTAATCAGTGCCCGCAAGATCAGCGATCTCCCTCTCAACCGCGCTGACCTGAGCGTTCGTGGGGCGGGTGACGAGAATCGAACTCGCACTATCAGCTTGGGAATCCGACCGATCCGCGCCGCTAGGGCCGCTGACCAGCCAGGGCCGGGCACCGCCAGTAGCCGTGACTGACCCCTCGTTACCGTGGCTAATTGCACGCTAATTGCACGGTGATCATGCTCGGGAGCAGGACGGTCCCGGCTGTCCCGCACGTGGCCATGTCATGACCGGCTGTGCCAGACTGGGGAACGGGCGGACAGGTCTGGAGAACCACGTTGAACAAGGTCCTCGTATTGATTCCCGTGCTCGTGCTCGCAGCCGGGTTCGTGGTGTTCTGCGAGGTCGACCTTGCCCGGGCGGAGGAAGTGCGCTACCTGCCCAAGTGGGTATGGGCGATCTTCTGCATGGGCATAGGGCTCACGATTCCGTTCGGCGGGATTGCTTACCTGGTGTTCGGGAAGGTCCGCAGGCCGCGCCCGAGATGACGATCAAGGAGACTTGGGGTACGGCCTGATAGCGGCCAGCCTCACCCCAGGTCCTGCTCGGGCCGCCCCACGTTCGCCCTAGTGAGGGGAAGATCACCCGCTGGTGCTGCTGCGTAACCAGCTGCTGTCCGTAGCATCCGGCAAGATGCGATACTAGATGGACTGGTACCGGAGGTGAGAGTGACAACGAACAGGGCAGACGACGTTCCGGTGCCACCCGATGGCGGCACCGAGTCACTCGATGAACAGGCGCGGCGCCAGGGCGTTCGCACCATCCGGTCTGCCGACGATCTCGCTCAGGATGGCGTCTTCGACACCGACGAGGAACTGGACGCCTTCCTTGCTCATGTCACCGAGATGCGTCACGCGGACCTCGCCTGATCCGTCGTGGACCGGGTAATCCTTGACACCGACGTCTCCTCGCTCAGCCTCAAGCGCCGACTGCCCTCTCCTGCTTTGACCCGCCTCATCGGCAAGCAACCGTGCATCACCTTTGTCACGCTCGGGGAACTGACCCAGTGGGCCGAGCTGCGGCGGTGGGGACGGCGAAACCGCGACGCGTTAGACAGCTGGCTCGACGGTGTGATCATCCTTCCCTACAGCGAGGACGTCGCCAGAATCTGGGGGCGGATCTCCGCGGTCGCGATCCAGCGAGGCCGACCCAGACCAGCCAACGACACCTGGATCGCCGCGTGCGCCCTGACCTATGGCCTGCCGCTCGCGACCCTCAACGCCAAGGACTTCAAGGACTTCGCCGAGCATGACGGGTTGAACTTGATCATCCAGACGCGTTAATTGCACGAGGGTACGAACTATGCCCTGCGAGGGCTGACCGGTGGACCCAGAAGCAATCCATGAGCTGGGCCTGCGCGGAGCGGGTGACGAGAATCGAACTCGCACTATCAGCTTGGGAAGCTGACGTTCTACCATTGAACTACACCCGCGTCGCCCGCCAGGCCTGTGCGGGCTGCTGACGTCGCCCCGACATAGTACCGGAAGCGCTGGCCGCCAGGGTGCGCGCAGCCGGTAGGTTGCCAGGGTGCTGCTCTCCGACCGTGATATCCGTGCCGAGGTCGATTCCGGCCGGGTCCGGCTCGATCCCTACTCCCCTGACCTGATCCAGCCGTCCAGCATCGACGTGCGCCTGGACCGCTACTTCCGGGTCTTCGAGAACCACCGCTACCCGCACATCGATCCCGCGGTGGAGCAGCCTGACCTGACCCGGCTGGTCCAGACGGAGGGCAAGGACCCGTTCGTGCTGCACCCCGGGGAGTTCGTGCTGGCGTCCACCTACGAGGTGGTGTCGCTGCCCGATGACGTGGCCGGGCGGCTCGAAGGCAAGAGCTCGCTGGGCCGGCTGGGGCTGCTGACCCACTCCACGGCGGGCTGGATCGATCCGGGCTTCTCCGGCCACGTCACCCTCGAACTGTCGAACGTGGCCACGCTGCCGATCAAGCTCTGGCCCGGGATGAAAATCGGCCAGCTGTGCCTGTTCCGGACCAGCTCACCGGCGGAGCACCCGTACGGTTCCACCAAGTACGGGTCGCGCTATCAGGACCAGCGCGGCCCCACGCCGTCGCGCTCCTACCTCAACTTCTACCGCGCCGACGTCTAGGCCGTCGGAGGCTGAGCTGCCCCCAGCCGCAGGCGCGTTTCGTGCAGGGCCTCGCGCAGCGCGCCGCACTCCGCGTCAAGCTCCCTGATCCGCTGCTCCAGCTGAAGGATCCGGCGGACCGCGGGCAGCGTCATTCCCTCGTCAGTCAGCCGGACGACGTACTGGACGACCGCGATCTCGTTGCGCGTATACCGGCGCTGGCGGCCGGACGACCGGGACGGCCGCACCACTTCGAAGTCGTCGAGACGGCGCAGGAAAGCCTGCTGGATCTCGAGCATGGTAGAAACCTGCCCGACGGTGAACAGCGGCAGGTTCTCGTCCTCGAACGGCAGCGACGGCATGACTCTCCCCATACTGACCGCGGGGCCCGGACAGCTGACTGTCCGGGCCCGGCGATGTGAATCCTAGAGGTACTCGATCAGGCGCTGAGGCCCTTCGGTGCCTCGGTCTGGATCTCGACCTTGCGCGGCTTGGCCGCCTCGGCCACCGGGACCCGCACGGTCAGCACGCCGTGCTCGTATCCGGCCTCGACCGCGGCGGAGTCGATCGCGTCACCGAGCCGGATCCGGCGCGAGAACGTGCCGGTCACCCGCTCGCGGACGTACGGCTTCTCGCCCTCGGCCAGCTCCTCGTCCCGCTTGGCGCTGACGGTGAGAACACCGCGGTCCACGGTGACGTCGAGGCTGTCGGGGTCGATGCCCGGCAGGTCGAAGCGCAGCACAAGGCCGCCCTCGGTGCGGGTGGCGTCCATCGGCATACCCGCCGCGGCGCCCGGACGGAATGCGGACCAGGCCGGGCCGAACGCCCGCTCGATCCTGCGGTCGAAGTCCCTGGTGAAGGGGTCGAAAGTGGTTAGCAACATGAAGCTCGCCTCCAGGTGACAATGTGGGCTCATCACTGAGTCCCAGATTACTGCATTCCCTAACTACAGATAACTTCATATTTGAGTTACATATTTCTTGCCGGCCTGGAGATCCACCGCCTGCCCGTCACGGGCTTGACCTGGGAATCACCCTCCCGGCCAGCCGTAATCGCTACTATCCGTGATTAGTGATTACTGAACGCATCCGAACGCGTGGCCGGGGATGGCCTGCGCGAGGGGCAGACCCGGGGGAAACGCAGCACCATGGACACCATCGATGACGTCGCAGGCCTGGTCAGCATCGGCCAGCTGGCCAAGGCCGCGGGCGTGAGCAGCCGGACCATCCGCTACTACGAGGAACTCGGGATCCTGCCCGAGCCGCGCCGGACCAGCGGCGGCACCCGCAAATACCCGCGCGAGTACTGCGGGTACATCGAGACCGCGCTGGCCCTCAAGGACCTGGGCTTCCGGCTGGAGGAGGTCAAGCCGCTGGCCAGGCTGGCCCTGGGCCGGACCATCGCACCCGGACAGCGGGCCCGGGCCGCACAGCTGGTGGAGGACCGGATCCAGGCGCTGGACCGCCAGGTGACCGTGTTGCGCAAGCTCCGCGAGTGCGTGGATCAGCCGGACGGGACGGCCGGCCTGGACCTGCTGGATCTGCGGACGGGCTCGGTGGCCTGGCCGGCCTTATGCTCGTTACCAGTGGCCGACCCGGCAACCCCCCAGCCGGCCACGGGAACGCGATCCTCGGAGGCCGGGATGACGGACGGGATTATCCTGCTGGTGCTCATCGCCGCCCTGGTGGCGTTCGGCGTGACCCGGGCCCGGCGCCGCCTGGGCATGGGCGGCGCGACCGGCCGGACCTGGATCATTATCATGGCCGCCGTCATCCTGGCGCTGGCCGCCCTGTGGGCGTACCAGACGCACGGCGGGTGAGCTAGCCGACCGGCTCGCCGCGCAGCGGCATCTCGAACCAGACCGCCTTGCCGTCCCGGGTCGGGCGGGAGCCCCACCGGGTGGCTAGCTGGTCGACGAGGTAGAGCCCGCGGCCGCCCTCGTCGGTCTCGCCCGCGCTGCGGATCCGGGGTAGCCGCAGGTCGTTGTCGAAGACCTCGACCCACACGGCCTCGCCGCCGCGGCGCAGCCGCAGGGTGAACGTCTTGCCCTCCGCGGCCGCGCCCTCGTCGCTGAACGGGACGGGCGCCCAGCCCGCGACCAGCCCGGACGGCCGCTGGGCGGCCGCGCCCGCCACTTCCAGGGTCAGGGCCCGGCGCGGGGCCCGCGACGCGGCCGTGTGCAGCACAACGTTGGTGACCACCTCGGACACCAGCAGGCAGGTCAGCTCCACCTGCTCGCCCTCCATGCCCCACGACCGGAACGTGGCCTCGGCCAGCCTGCGCGCCTCGGAGACCTTGATCGGCTCGGCGGGGAAGGTGCAGTCCCAGGAGGCCAGGTCCACCGGTGACGTGCGGATCGCCACGATGGCCATGTCGTCGTCGATGTCCCCGGGCACCGCCTCCTGTGCGGCCTGCGCGATGAGCTCGACGTCGCCGTGCGCCACCCGGCGCACCGCCTGGTGCAGCATCAGCCGGGCGTCGTCCTCGCAGTAGGTGCCCGTGCCGTCGGGACGGTGCCGCCGGTCGGTGAGCCCGTCGGTGTACAGCACCAGACCCGAGCCGGCCGGGAGATAACGGGTCTCCTCCCGGTAGGTCGGCAGCGCGGGGAGGCCCTTGCCGCGCACCCCCAGCAGCACGCCCTTGTGCTCCATCTCCAGCTCGCCGACCTCGCCGCCGACGATGAGCAGCGGCGCGTCATGGCCCGCGTTGGCGAAGGACAGCGTGCGGGACCACGCGTCATAGACCAGGTATGTGCAGCTGACGGTGGGCGGGTCGGGCGCATCGAGGCCGCCGGCGTGACCCTTGGCCGGGCTGAGCGTGCGGCACCACTCATCGAGTTTGCGCAGGATCTCGGCGGGCGGCTTGTCGTCCTGGGCGAAGGCGCGCAGCGCGGCGCGGAGCTGGCCC
>Ga0208356_1000490_pt1 | contig 10257 bp, 12 predicted proteins | sample NGESurshal072012_4_FD_184467 | JGI IMG/M metagenome (GOLD analysis project Ga0208356, IMG submission 184467) | Arctic peat soil microbial communities from Barrow, Alaska - NGEE Surface sample 53-1 shallow-072012 (SPAdes) | ecosystem: Environmental > Terrestrial > Soil > Wetlands > Peat ... | reverse complement strand
CCCAGCCGCTCCCGCAGCTGGTCGGCGACGTCTCCCTCGTCCTCCTCCTCGGTCAGCGCCAGCCCCTCGTCCCCGAAGTCGGTGGGGCTGTCCGGCGCCTGCTCGGCTTCGCTCTGCGACTCCTCGGTCCCGCGCAGCAGCGTGGCCACCTCGGCCCGCTCCGCCCGCAACAAAGCCCGCGCCCTGCTCTCGTCCATGCGTCCCCTTTACCCCGCTGCGCTGGCGTGTACCCATGCCGCGCGGCAGTCACTTCAGACCCTGGGCGAAGCCCTCGGGGACGATCACGTCCGACGGGTCAAGCTGGTGAATTGACTGACATCCTAGGGCAAGCAGGGTCGAGTCGATGCCGGCCCTCAGGACGTCGAAGACGTTGCCGACGCCGGCCGGGCCGCCGGCCGCCAGGCCCCAGAGGCAGGGGCGGCCGATCATCACCGCGCGGGCGCCGAGCGCGAGCGCCTTGACGACGTCGCCGCCGCGCCGGATGCCGCCGTCGAGCAGCACCTCGGCCCGGCCCGCGACCGCCTCGGCCACCCCCGGCAGCGCCCGGATCGAGCCGGGCGTGCCGTCCAGGTTGTTGCCGCCGTGGTTGGAGACCGAGACGGCGGTCGCCCCGGCGTCAATCGCGCGCCGCGCGTCGTCCGGTCGCATGACCCCCTTGACCATGAATTCCCCGGCCCACTGCTCACGCAGCCAGGCGATGTCGGCCCAGGTCGGCGGGGGCACGGCCGTCCACGCCCGGTAGGCGGCGAAGAACCCGGGGGCGGGCTCGCCCGGCCGGGCCATGTTCGGCACGGTCAGGTCGGGCAGCCCGCCATGACGGAGCCAGTCGATCAGGTAGCCGGGGCGGGCCAGGCCGGCCGGGGCGAGGCGGATCAGCGCGGGCAGGTCCAGCCGCTCGGGGATCGCGGGGCTCCCCCAGTCCCGGCCGGCCGGGAACGACCAGTCGAGGGTGACGATCAGCGCCCGCGCGCCCGCCGCGCGGGCGTTCTCGGCCCGTTCGAGCAGCGTGTCCCGGTCAGCCGACCAGTGCACCTGGAAGAACAGGTCCGGGTTGACCGCCGTGACCTCGGCCGCCGGCCGGCTGGCGAACTCGCTCAGCCCCATCGCCGTCCCCGCGTGGCGGGTGCCCATCGCGACCGCGACCTCGCCCAGTGGGTGCACCGCCTGCGCGCCGACCGGCGAGGCGATCACCGGCAGCGCGATGTCCACCCCGAGCACCGACGTGCGCAGGTCGCGCGCGGCCGGCAGATCGGCCAGCCGGGGCGGGGCGAAGCGGAGCTGGCCGAACGCGGCGACGTTGTCGGCCCGGGTGACGCCCGCTTCCGCGCCGGCCTCGAGCGCCATGAACACCGGCCGCGGCAGCCGCCGGCGGGCCCGCCGGCGCGCCTCGGCGACCGACTCGAACCAGTCCCGGGTGGAGGCCACCTAGCCAGCTCAGCCCCAGTGGCCGGCCACGGCCGGCACGAGCTGCTCGGCGAACGCGTCGAACGCCGCCAGCATCGAGGTCACGCTGCCGCCGCCGCGCGCCCGCCAGTCCCGGTTGGCCAGGAAGGTGAGACCGCCGAACACCATCGCGACGATCCGCGGCCGCAGGTCGGTCTCGGGGTCGACCCCCTCGCGGGCGGCCAGCACCCGGACGATCTCGTCGTCGTGCTCGTGCGCGTACCGCAGATAGGCCGCGAGCAGCGCCGGGGTGCTGTCAATGAGCCGGATGACCAGCAGGTACATGGACTCGCCGGCCTGCGGGCGGTCGCCCTCGGCCAGCGTCGGGAGGGACTCTCGGAACGCGTTGCGGAGCGCGATCAGCGGCGGCTCGGCGGCCGGCCGGACCGCCAGCTCGCGCATCAGCGCCTCGGTCGCGTCGCGGGCGAACGATAGCGCGAGGTCTTCCTTGCTGGCGAAGTACCGGAAGAAGGTGCGCTCGGAGACGTCGACGGCGTCGGTGATCTCGCGGACGGCCGTCTGCTCGTATCCCTGAGCGTCGAACAGCCGGAGCGCGGCCAGCACCAGCGCATCGCGCGTCTGCCGCTTCTTCCGCTCGCGCCGTTGCGGCTCGGCCGGCGCCGTTGACACCTCCTGCATATCTCCATGTTAGAAGTTGTCAATTAACCCCGAGGACCCTGGGGAGTTCGGCCGCGAGCCACCCGGGTGACGTCGCCATCGGCGCCGATGCGACCGCGAAGACCACCAGGCGCCCGGGGATACGCGGCAATCCCCGGCGAACGCTGCTCTCGGCCGCGCTCGGCGTCATGATGGTCGCCATCGACGGGACGATCGTCACGGTGGTCAACCCGCCATCCAGACCAAGCTCGGCGCGTCACTGGCCGACATCCAGTGGGTGACCAACGGCTACCTGCTCGCCCTCGCGGTCACACTGATCACCATCAGCGAGTTCGGCGACCGGTTCGGCCACCGCAAGGTGTTCCTCACCGGCATCGTCGGCTTCGCCGCCACCTCGGCCGCGGCCGGCCTGTCCGGCGCGGTTATCACGAAGTTCGGCCCGCGCGTCCCGATGTTCGTCGGCACGGCCGTGCTCGGCGCGATCATGTCCGCCAAGGTGGACGCGCTGCTGCCCGCCCGCTGGGCCGCCGCCCGCCTCCCGGCTCTGAACCCGGCCCAGCTGGCCGAGGCGAAATCGCTGACCAGGAAGGGCGCCGGGGCGGCGCACTAGGCGCCGCCGGGTCACGCGGGCCGGGCGGTGACGGTCAGCCGATCGCGGGGCGGAACTGGTAGCCGACCCGGTACTCGGTGACCAGGTACCGGCCGTAGGCCGGGCCGAGCTTGTGCCTGAGCCTGCTGACGTGCACGTCGACCGTCCGGCTGTCGGCCGCGAAGTCGCGCTGCCAGACCCGGGTCACCAGGTCGGAGCGGCTGAACACGGTCGACGGGTGGGCCGAGAGGAACGCGAGCAGCTCGAACTCCTGGAACGTGAGCGCGACCTCGGCCCCGTCCACCCAGACCCGCCGCTGGTCGTGGTCGAGCAGCAGACCGGAGCGCTGGGCGGGCCGCTCCTGCCCGTCGACTTCGGCCGACGCGGGCACCGGCCCGGGCGCGGTGACCGGGTAGCCGACGATCGCCATGGACGTGCCGGTGCCGGGGATCGGGACCACTGCCAGCAGCGTCCCGTCAGCCTTCGGTCTCGGCAACGGGTACCCGGGCTCGGGCCGGCCGGGGTCGGCCGTATCCCGCGCTTCGGCGCCGCCAAGCAGTTGCGCTCCGATCTGCACGCGCCCCGCCACCTCCCTAGCTCCTGCACACATATCCTAGTAAGCAGGTCGCTTTAGTCAAGAAAACGGCGTCACAAAATCGTGAAATAAGTGTGAACAAAATTACCTGGCGGCTGCCGTCCAGCCCGCCGACCCGTCGGGAAGCTCGGTCCCGTACCAGTACTCGATCAGCCGCCGGGCGATCGAGGACGACGGCGCGATGCCGAGCTCGCCCGCGTCGATCGCCGCCTTCATCTCGGCCCTGGTGAACCAGCGGGCCTCGCCGATCTCGTCTTCGTCGACCGCGATCGACTGGCCGGCCGCCGCCACCGCCTGGTACCCGAGCATCAGGCTGCGCGGCATCGGCCACGGCTGGCTGCCCAGGTAGCGGACCTGCCCGACGACGATCGCGGACTCCTCGAAGACCTCGCGCACGACCGCGTGCTCGGCCGACTCGCCGGGCTCGACGAACCCGGCCAGGACCGACATCCGGCCCTTCGGCCAGAGCGCGTTCCGCGCCAGCAGGCACCGGTCGTCGGGATCGGTGACCAGCATGATCACCGCCGGGTCAAGCCTCGGGAAGTGCTCGGTGCCGTCGACCGGGCACACGGTGATGTGGCCGGCCGGGGCCGGGACGGTCTCGGCGCCGCACTTCGGGCAGTGGGTGTGCGTGTCGTGCCAGTTCGCCAGCGCGACCGCGTGGGTCAGCAGGCCGGCATCGCGGTCGCTCAGCAGCGCGCCCGCCAGCCGCAGCGAGATCGGCTCGGCGTCCGGCCGCGGCGACCAGGACCACGGCTCGGCCTCGGCGGCCGCGCTCACGCCGAAGTAGGCGACCTCGTCGTCGTCGATCCCGAGGAAGAACCGGGTGCCCTCCGGGGCCTCCGCCGGCGCGATGAACGCCAACTCGGGCCGGCCGCCGCTTGTCGTGGCGAGCACCTGCGAGTTGTGCACGACGACCACCCGGGTGCCGGGGGCCGCCCAGGCCGCCTCGATCCACTCGGCGTCGGCGCGGCGCTGGGTCGCGCGGTCCACGGCCGAACGGGAGAGCGCGAGCCGTCCGAGCGGCCCGGCGTCGAACCCGTCGATCTCGGCCGGGACGCTCATCGGGCCGGGCCAGCGGCCGCTAGCTCTTCCCACAGGTAAGCGACCGATTCCGCTCCGAGCAGCAGCCGGGAAAGATCCACATACTCATTGGGTGCGTGGATCCGGTCGGCGTCAAGCCCCACGGCGACGAACACGAGCGGCGCGCCGAGGATGTCGGCCAGGTCCGCCTCCGGCCCGCTGCCGCCCTCCTTGGTGAACAGCACCTCGGTGCCGAACGCCCGCTGCATGGCCCGGCGGGCCGCCGCCACACCGGGCGAGTCGATCGCCGAGCGGCAGGGGCGCACCCCGCCGCGCTCGGTCACGGTCGCCGTGATGCCGTCCGGCAGATTCGAGTCCACGTAGGCCCGCAGCGACTCGATGACCCTGGCCGGCTCCTGGTCGGCGACCAGCCGGAACGACAGCTTGGCGTGCGCCGCCTTCGGGATGATGGTCTTGCCGCCCGGTCCGGTGTGCCCGCCCCACAGGCCGTTGACCTCGGCGGTCGGGCGCGCCCAGATCCGCTCGAGGGTGCTGTGCCCGGCCTCGCCGTAGGTCGCGCCGCTGTCGCCCGCGTCGGCCAGCCAGCTCTGCTCGTCGAACGGGAGCCTGGCCAGCAGCGCCCGCTCCTCCTCGGTCAGCGGCACCACGTCGTCGTAGAAACCGGGCAGGGCGATCCGGCCGTCGGCGTCGTGCAGCCCCGCCAGCAGGGCGGCCAGGGCGTGGGCCGGGTTCGGCACGCCGCCACCGAACGAGCCGGAGTGCAGGTCGCGCGACGGGCCGGTCAGCGTGATCTCGGCGTCGGCCAGGCCGCGCATCCCGGTGCAGATCGACGGGGTGCCCGCCGCCCACATGGTGGTGTCGCTGACCACGATCACATCGGGCTTGAGCTCGCCCTTCCGCTGCTGCAGGAGCGCGGCGAAGTTCGGCGAGCCCGACTCCTCCTCGCCCTCGATCAGCATCGTGATCGAGACCGGCGGCGCGTCGTCGTCGCGCGCGGCCAGCAGCGCGCGGACGCCGAGGGCGTGGAAGAGCACCTGGCCCTTGTCATCGGAGGCGCCCCGGCCGAAGATCCTGCCGTCCTTCTCCTGCGGCGCGAACGGCTCGTAGTCCCAGCCGTCCTCGAGGGCGGCGGGCTGGACGTCATGGTGGCCGTAGACGAGGACCCGCTTCGCGCTCGGGTCGGCCGCGGGCCAGTGCGCGTACACGGCCGGGAGCCCGCCGGTCTCCCAGACCTCGACGACCGGAAAGCCGGTCTCCCTCAGGTAGCCGGCCAGCCACTCGGCCGAGGCCCGCACGTCCTTGTGCCGGGCCGGGTCGGCCGAGACCGACGGAATGGCCAGCCACTCGCGCAGCGCCCGCGAGAAGTCCGCGGCGCCCGCCGCGATGTAATCCCTGACGTCCATAAGAACCTAACGTACCGGCTGGAACGCGTCTCCCTTGCCGATGAGGCCCGCCGCCGGGATCGCGACCGTGCGGCCCGGACGCTCGGTCACCGTGCCGATGCGGATGGCGTCCTCGCCGGCCGCCTTGAGGGCGTCGAGCGCGGCCTTCTGGTCAGCCGCGGCCACCACCACGCAGAAGCCGATGCCCATGTTGAGAGTGGCGTACATGGTGGCGTCGTCCACGTCGCCGGCGCTGGCGATCAGCGCGAAGATGTCCGGCGCGGCGGGCACCGCGTCGAGCTCGTAGGACACGTTGGCCGCGAGCCTGGCGATGTTGAGCAGGCCGCCGCCGGAGATGTGCGCCATCCCGTGCGGCGCCACCCCGGCCGCCCACAGCGCCTCGGCCGCGTTCACGTAGACCCGGGTCGGCTGGAGCAGCGCGTCGGAGAGCCGGCGGCCGGAACCCGGCACATGGTCGTCCAGCGTCAGGCCGGCCGTCTTGAACAGGGCGTGCCTGGCCAGGGAGTACCCGTTGCTGTGGAGCCCCGAGCTCGGCAGCCCGATGACGACGTCGCCGGGGCCGACCGCGCTGCCGTCGAGCGCCTTCCGGTAGCCGTCGGCGGTGCCCATCGCCGGCGGGAGCGCGCCGATCGCGGTGCCCACCAGGTCAAGCATGGGGCCGCCGCTGGCCGACTTGGCCAGCATCTCGCCGATCTGCGCGATCTCGCCGCCCGGGATCGCGATCCCGGCCAGCTCGGCGCCGAGGAAGAGGCCGCGGGCCACCTCGTCAAGCACGGCCTCGTCGATCCGGTCGGTGGCGATGTAGTCGAGGAGGGCCAGCGGCACCGCCCCGACGCAGATCAGGTCGTTGACGTTGTTGGCCACGCAGTCGACGCCGATCGGCTCCCAGCGGTTCGCCTCCTCGGCCAGCATGATCTTGGTGCCGACGCCGTCGGTGGTGAGCGCGATCGGCGGGCCGGGCGGCAGGTGCATCAGCGTCGCGAAGTAGCCGCTGGCCAGGCCGGTGATGGAGGTGACCAGCGGGGACTTGACCTTGGTCCTGGCCAGCCACGGGCGCATCACCCGGGCGAACGCGGCCTGCTCGCGCTCCTCGTCTACACCGGCCTGCGCATAGCTGGTCGGGGCGGGTTCGGGCGTCGGCGGCATCGCATTCATGCCCGCAAGATTAGCCGATCAAGGCCGGTCAGCCGCTTGTGGGGCCGGGCGCGGGGAAACCGTGCCCGGCCCGCTAGCGTGGGCTCATGCTCATTGCCTTCTCAGTCACACCGCTCGGCGTCGGCGAGGACGTCGGGGAACTCGTCGCCGAGGCCGTCCGCGTGGTCCGCGCCAGCGGGCTGCCCAATCACACCGACGCGATGTTCACCACCATCGAGGGAGAGTGGAACGAGGTCATGGCCGTGGTCAAGGCGGCCACCGACGCCGTCGCCGCCCGGGCGCCCCGGGTCAGCGTGGTCATCAAGGCCGACGTCCGGCCGGGCGTCACCGGCGCGATGACCGCCAAGGTCGAGACGATCGAGCGCTACCTCGGCGCCTGACCGCTCCTGCTCCTGACCGGCTCCTGGCCGCACCAGCTCGTGGCCGCCTTGCGTCAGCCGCTGACGTTAGGGCCGGCCTTGGTCGGGGTGATCCGGAGCAGGACGCGCTGGTCGCGCTCCATCGCGGACCGGTAGTCGTCCCAGTCGGGGTGCTCGCCGGAAACGGACCGGTAGTACGCGACGAGGCCGTCCATCGCGGCGGGGAGCTCGACGATCTCGGCCGTGCCGTCGATCTGGACCCACTGGCCGAAGAACGCGTCGGGGAACGCGCACAGCCACACCCTCGGGTCGCGGCGGATGTTGCGGACCTTGTACGCGGGCTGCCTGGTGCTGATGATCACGTGGCCGTCGTCGTCGATGCCCACGGTCACGGGGGACAGCTGCGGCGTCCCGTCGCTCTTGAGCGTGCCGAGCACCGCATGATGCTGAGTCCGTACGTAGTCGAGCGCCTCGTTGATGTCCATGGTTCCATCTTCGCTCAGATGTCAGGTCTCGTTGGGCGTGTGCGCCTGTTCTTCCCGGTCGGCCGTCGCCGCCCAGCTCGCGAGCAGGTTCAGCGCGTCCTGGGAGGGCGTGCCGGGCTCGGCGCTGTAGCCGTTGAGCACCAAGCCCACGTCGGCCACGAGCTCCATCGACTCGTAGGCCAGGCTCATGTCGCCGACGACGGGATGATGCAGGTGCTTGACGCCGGAGCGGTGCTGGCGCACGTTGTGGTCGGCCCAGCGGACCCTGAACACCTCGCTGCGGGTGGACAGCTCCCCGATGAGGTCCGACAGCGCCCGGTCGGTCGGGTTCCGACCGGCTTCGGCCCGCAGCAGGGCGACGGTGTCGCTGGCGAGGCGATCCCAGCCTTGATAGAACTCCACCGAGGCCGGGTCGAGGAAGATGAACCGCGCCATGTTCACGGGCGCGAAGGGGCTGTCGAAGAGCGGCGCGAACACGGCCCGCCCGAGTCGGTTGGCGGCGAGCACGTCCATCCGCCCGTTGCGGACGTAGGCGGGGGCCATGGTCATCGAGTCGAGCAGGCGCTGCACGGTCGGCCGCACCTGCTGCCGGGCCGGACGGCGGGGCGCGCGGGCGCCGTTGTTGGCCGCGCGCACCAGATCGTAGAGGTGCGCGCGCTCAGCCTCGTCCAGGTGAAGCGCGCGGGCGAGGTTCTCGAGGACGCTGTCGGAGACGCCGCGGGCGTTGCCCCGCTCCATCCGGATGTAGTAGTCGACGCTCACCCCCGCGAGCATCGCCACCTCTTCCCGGCGCAGCCCCGACACCCGCCGGTTGCCGCCGTACGCGGGCAGGCCGGCCTGCTCGGGGGTGATCCTGGCCCGCCGGGAGATGAGGAAGTCGCGGATCTCGTTTCGGCTGTCCATGGATACGACGCTACGTCAGGCGCCGCCGCCCTGGGGGGTCCTGCCATTACCCGGATCGACAGGAACTGCCTCGCCGGGGCGGCGCCGACTTTAATGGACGGTGACACGCCAAGCATCTGCTCACGGAGGAACGCACGCGATGAAGCACATCAAGCTGGGGGGCCTCGACGTCGGCCGGATCGGCCTCGGCACCATGGGCATGACCGGCACCTACGGCACGGACAACCTGGACGACGCCGAGTCGATCAGGACCATTCACCGGGCGATCGAGCTGGGCGTCACCCTCATCGACACGGCCGAGATCTACGGTCCCTTCACCAACGAGGAGCTCGTCGGCCGGGCGCTGAAGGGCAAGCGGGACCAGGTGGCGCTGGCGACCAAGTTCGGCTTCGTCTCCCATGCGGGCGAGGGGCCGTGGCACATCGACAGCAGCCCGGCCAACGTCCGCGCGGCGGTCGAGGGCTCGCTCAAGCGACTCGACACCGACCATATCGACCTGTACTACCAGCACCGGGTCGACCCGAGCACGCCGATCGAGGACACCGTGGGCGCGCTGGCCGACCTGGTGGCCGAGGGCAAGATCCGCCACATCGGCCTGTCCGAGGCGTGGGTCGACAATATTCGGCGCGCCCACGCCGTCCACCCGATCACCGCCCTGCAGTCCGAGTACTCGCTGTGGACCCGCGACCAGGAGGGCCAGGTCCTGTCGGTCCTGCGCGAGCTCAACATCGGCCTCGTCGCCTACTCGCCGCTCGGCCGGGGATTCCTCACCGGGAACATCCGCTCGGCCGACCAGGTCGCGGCCGACTCGCGGGCCGGCAATCCCCGTTTCTCGGGCGAGAACTTCCAGCACAACCTGCGCCTGGTGGAGCAGGTCGAGGCCATCGCGACCGAGGCCGGCGCCACGCCCGCGCAGGTCGCGATCGCGTGGCTGCTGGCCCAGGGCGATGACATCGCCCCGATTCCCGGTACCAGGCGCGTCTCCCGCCTCGAGGAGAACGTCGCCGCCGACGCCGTCGAGCTGACAGCGGAGCAGGTCAGGAAGCTCACCGACCTGCCCCCGGCGGCCGGCGACCACCACACCGAGGCGCAGATGCGCATGCTCGACCGCTGAGCCCTACCGAAAGCTGATTAGTTGGGGCTCGTCGTCGGGTGCCCGGGCGACGGGCCCTGTCTATCGGGGCGGGTGACGCGGGTGGACCCGTCGGGCAGGAGCTCGATGTCCCATCCCATGCGGCTGTTACTCTGCGTTCGTGGTCAACGAGACCGACCCTGATATTGCCCGCCTTGACGCTCTGCTCGAAGCGACGGAACTGGCCTTGGTGGTCGAGGGCGGCACCTTGGCGTCTCAAGAGACCCACGATCGCATCTTCTCCGCGGGTCCGCTAGCTGCCGGCGATCTGCAAGTGCTGTTCGATCGCGGGCACGCGGCAGCGATGCCGGGTCGGGGTGTTAGCCCGGTCGGGGTGTTAGCTGCGAGGTTGGGCGGGGGGTGGCCCGTGGCTGCGCAGGACCGTCTGTTTGTCGGGGCTGGTGGCGCGGGTTGATCCGTCTGGGAGGAGCTCGATGTCCCAGCCGTTGCGGTGGATGCAGATGTCGTGGTGGTACTGGCATAGCAGGACGCAGTCGCGGGTGCTGGTCTTGCCGCCGTGCTTTTTGTGCT
>Ga0208356_1000488_pt1 | contig 10277 bp, 10 predicted proteins | sample NGESurshal072012_4_FD_184467 | JGI IMG/M metagenome (GOLD analysis project Ga0208356, IMG submission 184467) | Arctic peat soil microbial communities from Barrow, Alaska - NGEE Surface sample 53-1 shallow-072012 (SPAdes) | ecosystem: Environmental > Terrestrial > Soil > Wetlands > Peat ... | reverse complement strand
CTCGACCACGTCCTAAAACGAGGCTACCACGGCTGGCGCGAAGTCTGCTGTTGGCACTTTCGGAATAGCGTGATGGCCGAGTTGAGTCCGTAATGCGCAGCGAAGCGGACGCTGGTTATGGGTCAGTAGGTTCAGGACGCGATGGAAAATGAAAAGAATCGCGACCGCTCAAACGTCCACAACATCAAGCGACCTGGGCGTCCCAAGCCCAAACGCTTTGTGGTAAGCCGTACTCGTTTAGTGATGGGCTTGCTGTTGATTATCGCTATTCCGATCTTCATCGGCCTCGCCAACAAGGCCGTGCGCGAAAACGCGGAAGCAATTCGGCTAGGTTTTAGTCGGTAGGAACCCCGGTAATCACTGCGGCGGCCTCAACTCACCCGAAAGCCAGCCCTTCACGTCCGCTAGAATCTTTTAGCTATTCGCTCTGGAGTTTGCGTTTGGCCGGTCCGGGAGGGAGCGCTTCAGCTTCAGCCTGCTTGGTCTCTGCAATAGACTGGATGGCATTGTCTTCGGGAAAAGTGCCACGTCGGTGCTCCATCTACGAAGTCATTAGCCGATTATAAATAAGCGCACGCCTGTAAAAGTTCCTCGCGGGGAATTTAATAACGTTTTAAATAGCTTATGTCCGGTTCCCGGCTCGGAACGAAACAGGTGCGAGGTTATTTATTGCTCGGAGCTTCCACCCCCGAAAGCGCGGTGCATCGCCGGAGGCTCTCGGTTTCGAAAGCAGAGAAAATGGACAAGCCGACCGAAAAGCAAATTCTCAATCGCGCATATGAACTTTGGCAAGAGGCGGGGATGCCGGATGGGGATGAATTCTGGCTTCTTGCCCAAAAAGAGTTAAGTCAGGGCACTACGCAGGACGAGAAGTCAGAAACGTTTCTTGAATGATTTAGCTCGCCCCGTCGGCCACCGGACGAATCCATTCCATTAAGGCTGACTTTAATCGCGATTGAACATTTTCGCCGCCACGCCGTCTTAATCTAGATGGAGTGTGCCGTGGATCAGCAACAGATCGTCGCTCGCCTTCTAGAGAAGGCCAATAAGTACCGCGAGTTCGCGCGGTGGGTGAGTGATCGGGAAACGGTCCAGCGTATACTGGCACTGGCCGAAGAACTTAAACAGCACGCCCGTGCTTTGCTGAAACCGGACGAAGAACACATCCAAAAACGCGCCAAGGAAATCTGGGAACAAGCTGGAAAGCCCGAAGGACGTGACGCTGAGTTCTGGCACCAAGCCGAGAAAGAACTGCAACCACCCGACAACCTTTAAATCGTCGAACAGCACGATCAATCGGCAAAGGTTTTGATCGATTGGAGCGATTCAAATCAAACCGGCTTATTCCGGTTCTTCGATCCATTCAGATATCTGCATCGGTGCAATAGTCCGTTTCGGCAGATAAGGATTGAGGGTACCGGCAGTGATATTTAGCGTGTGTTCCAATTTCGCTATGGCAAATTGCTTCGCCTCTTGCTCGTTTGGAAACGTTTCGGTGCCCTTGCAAATGCGCGCTGCCCCGGGGGCAATTTAAATGAGACGTACCACAAGTCTTGCGGCTTATTAGCCATGATGCCCCCTGACACGGTCCACCATCGTCGCCTCAATCAGCGCCCGCACCAACGGGCGCGCTGAGATCAGCCATCTGTCCTACTGTGGCGGCTTCAACTCGCTGGCCAGCCAGCCCACGGCGTCAGTTTTCAGTGGATCAACTAGAAAAGAAATCTTTTCAACGCGGTGGCAGGTCGAACATTCAAACGTGCGTTCTTCGAAGCCGCGTTTTCCGGGAGAAATTCGCGCTAGTCCCAGCCTGTGTTTACAAATCGGACACATAGGCCGGACGGTTGAAGCCAAATTACTCACAGCACCCCCACTGAATTTAAACTTAACGTCGCACGCCGCATTATCTCTATCCGAGCCGCGCGATCCTAGCAAAATATTGGGGACTCGACTTGCCTCAAAGTCGGGTCCCGCGACAGACATGCCGATAAATCTGTGAATCAAATTCGAATTCCACCATGGGACACGGTGCTTTCAAACATCGAGGGTGGTTACCGTTCGCCCGCATGGCGCCCGCGAACTCATCCAGGATGATCCCGGCCTGTATCTTGCCGGCATGAAGAGCTACGGCCGTGCGCCGACCTTTCTCATGATCATCGGCTACGAACAGGTACGTTCTATCGCGGCCGACATCTATGGCGACAAAGAAGCGGCGAGCGGTGTCGAACTCGAGCTTCCGGAGACGGACGTCTGCACGCGGCGTGGCATGGAGGAGAGTGCTGCGGCCTCCGGATGCTGCGGCGGATCGGCACCGGCCCTGGTCGACGCGTGCTGCGCGCAGGACGCCGAGGCTAAGAACGTCGGGACGACCGGCTGCGGATGCTCCTGAGGTGACTGCCGATCGTCAGAATTGCAGCGGACGGGTAGCGAATCCGCGCGCTAGCGAACCCAAATTTCCGTACACGAACCGTACATAGCCAGGGTTGGTGTACGGTCAAATCTAACTCGAAATATTTATAGCGCGAAAACAATGGGTTGCTGGCTGGGGAACTAGGATTCGAACCTAGACAAACAGAGTCAGAGTCTGTTGTGCTACCGTTACACCATTCCCCAAAATTTCAATAACAATATCAATGTTTTGACCGCCTGTTGCGCGGTCGTCCGCGACGGCTGCGGAAATCCGCTCGGGTGTGGCGCCGTTCTACTAGCTCCATCCCGGGCTTGGCAAGCGCGGGGCGGCGTGGTGCGAGCGTGCCGCCGATCCGTCGCGCGGTGCCTGTCGCCACGAGTCAATGCGGCACTTCGTTTTCGCGCGCTGGCCGGGCTGCAGCCTTGGTTCAGATCAGACGACGCGGCTTGCATCGCCGTCAAGCCAACGTGCCCATCCGCAGGGCAAGCGGCGCCGGCGCCGTCTTTGGGCTAACTTGCCCCTGCAAACCCGGCATGCAATGTTGCCAGCGCAAAAAAATAACGGAAAAAGGCGGGGCAACGACGCCTCAGGCGTGTGAGGCCTGACGCCTGGCAATGGACCGGACCTCTCGGAGGCGTTTCAACATGAGATTTAAGCATATCCTCGGGCTGCTGTGCGCCGCCTCGATTTCCGTTGTTGTGGCGGGTCACGCGTCGGCGCAGGACAAGACCGTCAAGATCGGCGCGGTTTTCCCGTTGAGCGGCAACGCCGCCAGCGCCGGCATTCATGCCAAGGCGGCGATCGAAGTCGCGATGGACATCATCAACAATGCCCATCCCGAGTTCGGTAATTTCCCGCTGGCGAAAAACGCCGGACTGGCGGGGCTCGGCGGCGCCAAGGTCGACGTGGTTTTTGCCGACAACCAGGGCAGCCCTGCCACCGGACAGAACCAGACGCTGCGGCTGATCACCGAAGAAAAGGTAGTGGCGCTCACCGGCGCCTATCAGTCGGGCATCACGCTCACGGCAAGCGCGATCGCCGAGAAATACGGGATTCCGTTCGTCAACGGCGAGTCGGTTGCCGCCAACCTCACCGAGCGCGGTTTCAAATGGTTCTTTCGCGTCACGCCGGTGGCATCGGACTTCGCCAAGATCTATTACGAGTTCCTGCAGGACATGAAGGCCGCGGGCGCCAAAACCGACAACGTCGCGCTGGTCCACGACAATACCGAATACGGCACCTCGGTCTCAAGCGTGATCACCAGCGCCTTCAAGGAGAAGGGTCAGAACATCGCGCTCGATATCTCCTACGCGGTCAACGCCACCGACGTGCAGAGCCAGGTGCTGCAACTCAAGGAGAAGAAGCCCGACGTCGTGATCGTGATCGCCTACACGTCGGATGCGATTCTCTATCAGAAGACCATGCAGGCACTCGACTACAAGCCGCCAATGATCATCGCCGACGATTCCGGCTATTCCGATCCGTCCTTCATCAAGTCGGTCGGCAAGATCTCGCAAGGAGCCTTCAACCGCTCGTCCTGGAGCGTCGGCCCTCCCGGCTCGCCGACGGCGCTGATTGCCGAGATGTACAAGAAGAAGAGCGGCGACGAGATGGATGATACCGCGGGCCGGGAAATGCAGGCCTTCCTCGTGCTCTGCGATGCGATCGATCGCGCCGGGTCGACCGATCCCGCCAAAATCCAGGCGGCGCTGAAGGCCACCGATCTCAAGCCCGACCAGCTGATGATGGGTTACAAGGGCATCAAGTTCGACGACAAGGGCCAGAACGTGCTCGCCGCGGGTGTCATGATTCAGCTCCAGGACGGCGAAAATTATGTCGCGGTCTGGCCGAAGGCCAGCGCGCAGAAGGCGCCGGTGATGCCCTATAAGGGCTGGTGAGAGATCAGGGGCGGGAGATTTCCCGTCCTCTTTTTGCTCTTGCCGGGGCCGTCGTTCGCGGGGACGATCGGCCGACTTTGACGATCGATTGCCGTAACGCAATCCTGCGGCAAGCTGTCCACCGAAAAGACGCGCGGGCTTGATGTCCACCATTCTCGTCCAGGTAATCGTCGGCGGTCTCCTGCTGGGCGCGGTCTACGCGCTGTTTTCCTCGGGCCTCACGCTGGTCTGGGGCATGATGAACATCGTCAATTTCGCGCATGGCGATTTTGTCATGCTCGGCATGTATGTCGCCTATGTAGTCTATACCCTGTTCGGCGCGGGTCCGCTTTTGGGCGCGCCGCTCGCGGCGCTGGTGCTGGCGACCCTCGGAATCGTCGTCTATTTCGCCCTGATCCGCGCCATCATGAAGGGCCCGATGCTGGCCCAGATCCTCGGCACCTTCGGGCTTGCGCTGCTGCTGCGCTATTCGGTGTTCTGGTGGTTCGGCGCCGATTTCCTGTCGTTGCCGGAAAATCTGGTGGGTGGCACCTTCGAGGTGCTGGGCCTGCGCATCCAGGCGTCGCGGCTGCTGGCGGGCGCGGTCGCCCTGGTGGTCACGCTCGGCCTCCATCTGCTGCTGACGCGCACCTCGCTCGGATCCAAGATGCTGGCGGTCGCGGAGGATTCCACCGCGGCGCAGTTGATGGGCATCCGGCCCGACACCATGCAGGCGATCGCCTGGGCGATCGCCGCGGGAGCCACCGGTCTGGCCGGGGCGCTGATCGCGACGTTCTTTTATATCGTGCCCACGGTTGGCGAGACGCTGGCCATCGTCGCCTTTGTCACGGTGTCGCTCGGCGGCTTCGGCAGCGTGCCGGGCGCGCTGGTCGCGGGACTTTTGATCGGAGTCATCGAATCGCTCTCGGCCTATCTGATCGGCGCCGTCTACAAGGACATCGTGGTGTATTCGCTATTCCTCGGCTTCCTCTGGTTCCGGCCGCAAGGCCTGATGGGCAAGACCTGATGCGACGCTTTCTGTGGCCATCGGTGGCGTTCGCGCTCGTCGTCGCCTATCCGCTGCTGTTCTCGACGCCGTTTCAGCAGCGGCTCGGCGCCCTCGTGCTGCTCTATGCGATCGCGGCTTCGGCGTGGAATGTCGTGGGAGGCTATGCCGGCCAGGTGTCGGTCGGGCATGTGGTGTTCTTCGGCTGCGGCGCCTATGCCGCGATGGCCGCCTATGCGCATTTCGCATTGTCGCCGCTGGTCGGCATTCCCGTCGGCATCGTGGTGAGCGTCGCGATCGCCGCGGTGGTCGGCGTGCCGACGCTGCGGCTGTCGGGGCACTATTTCAGCATGGCCACGATCGCCGTTGCCGAACTGGTGCGACTGATCGTCAGCAACACCGACTATCTCGGCGCCGGCGTCGGATTGAGCGGCCCGACGGTGCCGCGCAACGTCTTCGACCTGTCGTTCATCTCGGCGCTGCCGTATTACTATCTGTTCCTGGCGATCCTGCTGCTGACGCTCGGCGTCACCTTCTGGATGGCGAACAGCCGGATGGGATTCTATCTCCGCGCCATCCGGGATTCCGAACGCGCCGCCCGTTCGCTCGGGGCTCCGGCCAGCCGCACCAAGCTCTATGCCTTCATGCTGAGCGCCGGCCTGACCAGCGTCGCCGGCGCGCTCTATGCGACGATGTTCGGCTTCGTCGATCCGGAGTCAGGCCTTGGTATCCTGATCTCGGTCAAGATCCTGATCATGGCGGCGCTGGGCGGTGCCGGATTGCTGTTCGGGCCGCTGGTTGGCGCGGCGATCCTGGTGCCGCTCGAGGAAATCTCCAACAACCTGCTTGGCGGCAAGGGCGCGGGCCTGACCTTCGTCGTGTACGGCGCCATCATCGTGCTGATCGCGCGGTTTCAGCCGGGCGGCATATTGACATTGATCCATCGGCTGTGGGCGAGACGCGCCAGAACGCATGCGGCGCCGGCCGCGGCAGGAGCCACCCATGCTCCTTGAAGCGCGCAACCTCACCAAGGCTTTCGGCAGCTTCAAGGCGGTCGATGCGGCATCGGTGACGCTGGAGCAGGGTGATATTCTGGGCTTGATCGGGCCCAACGGCGCCGGCAAGTCCACTTTTTTCAATTGCCTAGCCGGCGATCTGATCTCGACTTCCGGCACGGTGCTGTTCGAGGGCCAGGACATCACCGCCATGCCCCCGGAGATGCGCGCCGCCCTCGGCCTCGCCCGCACCTTCCAGGTGCCGCAGACATTCGAGGGCATGTCGGTGCTCGAGAACGTGATGATCGGTGCGTTTCTCCGCACCTCGCACCGCGTCGAGGCGGAGACCAGGGCGCGCGCCGTGCTCGAGCGCGTCGGCCTCAGCAAGCTTGCGGACGCTCCGGCGCGAACGCTGGGAACGCCCGGCCGCAAGCGGCTCGAGATCGCCCGGGCGCTCGCCACCGAGCCCAAGGTGCTGCTGCTCGATGAGGCGATGGCGGGCCTCACCCAGCGCGAGGTGCAACTCGCGATCGACCTCGTCCGCGATATCCATCGATCCGGCGTGACGCTCGTGATCGTCGAGCACATCATGGAAGTCATCATGTCACTGGCGAGCCGGGTGGTGGTGTTCCATCAGGGCCGCGAGATTGCCCGCGGCAGCCCGCGCGAGGTCACGGGCAATCCCGCTGTCATCGAAGCCTATCTGGGCAAACGCGCGGCCAGGGCCGCCGCCGGCCACACCCCGATCGAACTGATGGGCGGACCGGCATGAGCGCGCCCTTGCTCAGGATCGAGCATCTCGAAGTTCACTATGGCGACCTGATCGGCGTCTCCGATGTGTCGCTGGAAGTGCCCGAAGGCAGCGTGGTGGCGCTGCTCGGCTCCAATGGCGGCGGCAAAACCACAACCCTCAACGCCATCGCCGGTCTCATTCCGGTGCATTCCGGATCGATCGCGTTTCGTGGCCAGGAGATCGGCGGGCAGGCGGCATTTTCCATCGTGCGCAAGGGTCTCGCGTTGTCGCCGGAGGGCTGGCGGCTGTTCGTGCAGCAGAGCGTGGAGAACAATCTGCTGCTCGGCGCGACGCCGCTGCGCGACAAGGCGCGCGCCGCGATGCTGCTCGATCGCGTCTACGAAATCTTCCCGAGGCTCGCCGAGCGGCGCAGCCAACGAACCGGCACGATGTCCGGAGGCGAGCGGCAGATGCTGGCGGTCGGCCGCGCGCTGATGAGCGACCCCAAGCTGCTGATGCTGGACGAGCCGTCGCTCGGCCTCGCGCCGGCGGTGGTCGAGTCGATGTACGAGACGTTCGGCCGGCTGCACAAGGATGGGCTGACGATCCTGCTGGCGGAGCAGTCGATCGAGCTCGCGCTCGAGGTCGCGGATTTTGCGACCGTGCTGCAGGTCGGCAAAAGCGTGCTGTCCGGGACCGCGGCGGATCTCGCCAACGATCCGAAGGTGCAGAAGGTCTATCTCGGCACCGGCTGACTGGGGAGTAAATGCATGAGTGCGAATAGCGGCAAGCCATTTCACGGCACGATCGCGAACACGGTCGCCGGCTCCAAACCCTGGTGGCCGGCAGCGCCGAAGCCGCCGGCCGGCGCCCCCAATATCCTGGTCGTGCTGTTCGACGATGTCGGCTTTTCCGATTTCGGCTGCTACGGCTCTGCGATCAAGACGCCGGTGATCGACGCGCTTGCGGCCGGGGGCCTGCGCTACACCGGTTTCCACACCACCGCGATGTGCTCGACCACGCGCGCGGCGCTGTTGACCGGACGCAACCACCATTCCGTCGGCGTCGGTTGTCTCGCCAATTTTGACTCGGGCTATCCCGGCTATCGCGGCAAGATCGCTCGTGAGGCCGGTACGCTCGCCGAGATGCTGAAGTCACATACCTATCGCAACTACATGGTCGGCAAATGGCATGTCACGCCGCTGACCGAAAGCGGCGCGACCGGCCCGTTCGACGGCTGGCCGCTGGGCCGCGGTTTCGACCGGTTCTACGGCTTCCTCGACGCCGAGACCGATCAATACGCGCCGGAGCTCGTTTCCGACAACACCCACATCGATCCGCCCGGGACTTATGCCAGCGGTTATCATCTGACCGCGGACCTGGTTGACCAGTCGATCCGTTTCATTGCCGACCACATCGCCGACCGGCCGGATCTGCCCTGGCTGACCTGGCTTGCCTTCGGCGCCTGCCACGCGCCGCATCAGGCGCCTGCCGAGATCATCAAGGGCTATCACGAGGTTTTCGCCCGCGGCTGGGACGTCGAGCGCGAGCGGCGGCTCGCCCGTCAGAAGGCGCTGGGAATCGTGCCGCCGGAAACCAGAATGCCGGCGCGCAACGATGGGGTGAAGGCATGGGACGAGCACAGCGCCGAGGAGAAGCGGGTGTTCACGCGGCTGCAATCGGCCTTCGCCGGCATGCTCGATCACGCCGACCGGCATCTGGCGCGGCTGCTGGCGTTTCTGGAACAGGCTGGCGTTCGCGACAACACCCTGATCCTCGTGCTCTCGGACAATGGCGCCAGCCAGGAGGGCGGACCGCTCGGTTTTGTCAACGCCATGGGACCCTATAATTTCCGGCCCGAGTCGATCGCGGAAAAGCTGCGGCGGCTCGACGACATCGGCGGCCCGGACTCCCACACCAATTTTCCGCACGGCTGGGCGATGGCCTCGAATACGCCGTTGCGGCGCTACAAGCAGAACACCCATGGCGGTGGCATCCGCGATCCCTTTGTGATGTCATGGCCGAAGCGGATCGGCGCCAGGGGCGAACTGCGCCACCAGTTCGTCCATGCCAGCGACCTCGTGCCGACCTTGCTCGAACTGGTCGGCATCGATGCGCCCGCCGAGATAGCGGGCTGCGCGCAAATGCCGATCGAGGGCAAAAGCTTTGCGCGCTCGATCGCGGACGCCGCCGCCCCATCCAAAGCCTCGCCGCAATATTTCGAGATGTTCGGGCATCGCGGCCTCTGGCGCGACGGCTGGAAGGCGGTGGCCTATCATCCGCCGGGAACGCCGTTCGAGAACGACAAATGGGAACTGTTCCACCTCGAGAAGGATTTCTCCGAAGTCGATGATCTCGCGGCGAAGGAGCCCGATCGTCTGGCTGAAATGATCAAGACATGGTGGAGCGAGGCCGAAAGGCACCATGTGCTGCCGCTCGACGATCGCTTCGGACCGCGCTTTGCGGAGAACGCTGCGCGCTTTCAGGGCGCGAGAACCAAATTTGTGTTCCATGCCGGCATGGGGCATGTGCCGACCGACGTGGCGCCGGATGTGCGCAGCCGCAGCTACACCATCGAGGCCGACGTCGAGATCGGGGATGGCGGCGCGCAGGGGGTGCTGATCTCCCATGGCGACGCCACGTCGGGCTACAGCCTTTACATCAAGGATGGCCTTTTGGTTCACGATCTCAATATCGGGGGCGGTCATGAGATCGTCACCTCCGCCGCGAAGGTCCCTGGCGGCGCCCGCCGGCTCGGTGTCCGCGTCGAACGGCTGGTGCGCGATGCCGCGCCGGCCAAGGGCGCGCGCACGGGCGTCAGCGCCTACACGCTCCTGATCGACGGGGAGCCCGCCGGCAGGCGGCAGACACAGCTTGGATTCCACAATCTGATCTCGTGGTCGGGCCTCGACATCGGCCGCGATCGCGGCAGCCCGGTGTCGCATTATGATGCGCCGTTTGAATTCACCGGGCGGCTGCTGCGGGTAACGGTCGTCATGCATGACGACCAGAAGCTTGACGGCGACGATGTCGGGAATACCGAGATGGCGCGGCAGTAGAACGTCACTCGGCGGCTTGCTTGATCGGGCCGTGCGCGGTGTCGTCCCGGTCGAGGTCGGCGTTTGCGGACCGTCCCCAGCCCGCAAACGCGTTCGAGAGCTTGTCGAGGTAGAGATAGATCACCGGCGTCGTGAACAGCGTCAGCGCCTGGCTGACGATCAGGCCGCCGACCATCGCATAGCCGAGCGGCTGGCGG
>Ga0208356_1000487_pt1 | contig 10294 bp, 5 predicted proteins | sample NGESurshal072012_4_FD_184467 | JGI IMG/M metagenome (GOLD analysis project Ga0208356, IMG submission 184467) | Arctic peat soil microbial communities from Barrow, Alaska - NGEE Surface sample 53-1 shallow-072012 (SPAdes) | ecosystem: Environmental > Terrestrial > Soil > Wetlands > Peat ... | reverse complement strand
CTTTCTGTCACAGGACTCCGTTGGTGACGTGCCCAACAGGCGACGTACGCCCCGTAGCGGCGTAACTCAGACAATCGTGAGAAACCCCGACATGCCTGACGCTCGGCTGATCGCTTGCTCTGCGCTGCCATCAACGTCCCGTCCAGCTCCACGACCGGGTGGCTGGCGCCGGATGACGGCCGTTACGCGCCTAGCAGAGCGGCTGGCCGAGCACGCCAAAGGTGCGGATAGTAACGTCCAGATGACCGATCGCGGTCGGCGACGACACCCGATTGGTAAGCAAAGGGTTAGGCAAATGGACGAGTATCAACAGATATCGCACCGTACGATCGGGGGCGTGCCGCAACGCCCCCCGTTGCCCCGCCCTGAGCCGTTCCTCATCCCTCTAGCCCTGGAGTCGTATGCGTCTGGTCGTTCGGTTGCTGATCGCAGGGTTGGCGCTGGCCTCCGGGGGGACGTTGGCAGGATGTTCGGGAGCGGCCGGGCTGGCCGACGCGCAGGGGGCGACGAACCCGGCCGCCGTGGTCTCGACGCCGCTCGGCCGGGCCATCACGGCGACGGTGCCGGCCGCCTCGGCGACCAAGACCGTCGCCTCGGGGCCGGAGCTCGACGTCGTCGGAACGCCGGCCGGGGTCAAGGCCAAGGAAGGCATCCTCGTCGACGCCAGCACCGGCCAGGTTCTCTGGTCGAAGGGCGCGGACGTCCCGCGGCCCATCGCCTCGATCACCAAGGTGATGACCGCGCTCGTGGTCCTGCAGGCCGGCGGCCTTAACCGGGAGATCACGGTGCCCAAGGGGGTGATCGGCTACGTCGCCAAGTACGGCGCCGAGGCGGCCGGCCTGGTCCCCGGGCAGAAGTACACCACCGACGAGCTGCTGCACATCATGATGGTCATGTCGGCCGCCGACGCCGCCTACACGCTGGCCAACGCCTACGGCCCCGGTCTGCCGGCGTTCATCGCCAAGATGAACATCGAGGCCTCCGGCCTCGGCCTGGCCAACACCCACTTCACCTCGCCGGACGGACTGCCTTACCCGACCGAGTTCTCCACCTACTCCACCCCGGCCGACCTGGTGACGCTGGGCGAGACGGCCATGGAGAACCCGGCGTTCCGCTCGATCGTCGACCTCAAGGTCTACAACCTGCCGAAGGGCGACGGCCACAACGCCGTCTCCGTCACCAGCGACGACGTGCTGCTCGGCAGCTACGGCGGCCTGATCGGCATCAAGACCGGCTTCACCAACGCCGCCGCCCACACGCTGCTCTTCGAGGCCGTCCGCAACGGCCGCACCCTCATCGGCGTCGTCCTCGGCTCCCCGGCCACGAGTCCGTTCACCGGCTTCCAGGACACGACCAAGATCCTCAACTGGGGCTTCGCCCTCAAACAATCCAGCTAACGCACCCTCACCTTCCGGATAACAGCCACCTTCCGGATAACAGCCACCTTCCGGATAACAGCAAGAAGTCCATGAGAGCGAGCCCGGCCCCCCGCCTCACCGCCGACTCGTGAGTCCCTTCCACTCCGATGGACACACTGATCTTGGAAACTTTTATCCTGGCGGAAGAAAAACACGCTGTGCGAGTGCAAATCCTCCAAGATCATTGCGCCCGCTAGGTCAATCGAGGCCTTTAGACGCTAAAACTGGCACGGCGGCCGGATTGTCGGTACGTAAATTCATAATTTCCCTATGAGCAACGAGATTCCTGCCGGGCTGCGTCAGCAAGCGCAATGGCAGGCCGGGGTGATCACTCGAGACCAGGCGCTCGGCTGCGGCCTGTCCAGGAGCGCCATCGCATCGAAGCTGGCGCATGGCCGGTGGGTGCGGGTCTACCGCGGCGTCTATGCGACCTTTACCGGGCCGATGGTCAGGGACGCTCAGTTGTGGGCCGTTGTGCTCCATGCCGGACCCGGCGCGCGACTCAGCCACGAAACCGCAGCCGAGCTGATTCGCCTCACGGATTCCCCGTCGCCGCTGATCCACGTGACCATTGCGGCCAAACGGCGAGTGGTGACGCCGACAGGCGTGGTAATTCACCGGTCGGCCAACCGCGATACGAACTGGCGGTTCGCGCGCGGTATCCCGCCGCATACGTTCGCCGAGGAGACGGTTATCGACTTGGCGCACGCGGCGACGAACCGCGATGCGGTTGTCGCGTACGTGACCGCCGCCTTCGCTCGGGATCTAACCAGCGAAGAACGTCTGCGGCGGGAGGCCGACGCGCGGAAGAAGCTCCGCTGGCGGGCCGATCTCGACGAGATCATCCCGAGGGCGGCGGGCGGCGCGCACTCAGTTCTGGAGTACCGCTACGACCGCGACGTGGAGCGGGCCCACGGGCTCCCGCCGGCGCGCAAGCAGGTGACGTTCACGAAGTCGGACGGCCGCCGGGGCCGTCGCGATCGCTACTACGAGAAGCACGACTTGATCATCGAGCTCGACGGCAGGCGGTATCACCCCGACGAGCGCCGCCGCCTCGACCAAGCCCGCGACAACGATGCCACCGCGACCGGCGGGTCGACGCTCCGCTACGGCTGGGATGACGTTACCCGCAACCAGTGCGCGGTGGCAGCCCAAGTCCATGGAGCGCTTGCCAAGCGCGGCTACACCGGACTGCTCAAGCCTTGCTCGCCCACCTGCAGCGCGCTGAGCAGGGCGGGATGACCGCCCCAGCGCGGTGTCACCCCCGACTGCGCGGCAGCCGTGAAACCGCGATGATTAGTCGCGCTGGCGGGCGCTGCCGAGCATGATCTCGTCCCAGGACGGGACTGAGGACCGCCGGCCCTTGGCGTTCTTCTTGGCCGCCGGACGCTGCGGGGTCGACTGGTCCTCGGCGGATTCGGACTTCTCGGCCGGAGCCGCGGCGGGCTTCGGTTCCGGCTCGGGCGACGGCTTCGCGGCGGCGACCGGCTCGGGCTGCGCCGCAGCCGCGGCAGGAACCGCTGGTGCCTTGGCAGCGGTCGGCGTGGCCGTCGTCGCGCTGACCGGCTCGGTGGATGCGGCCGGGGCCGACTCGGATGCGGAGGCCGACCCGCCGGTGGCCGAGGACTTCGCGCGGGGCGACGGCCCGGCCGCCGCGACGGCCGCCGGTGCCGCCGGGGTGGGCTCGGCCACCTCCGCCTGCGCGGACGTCGTGCCCTTATCCGCATCGGCGGGCTGCGGCGGCGCGCTGGCCGACGCGGCCACAACGCCGGGCTCAGCCGCTGCGGGAGGCGCCGCCGTGTGCGCCGGGCTAGCGGGTGCCGGTGCCGGGGCCCCAGCCGCCTTCGCGGCCGACGCCACGCGGGCCATCGCCTCCTGGGCGCCGGCCGCCTGGTCGGCGGGCTGGGCCCGGACGTCCACAGCGGGCTCGGGCCGCAACGAGGTGACAAGCTCAGAGTGCGTCACGTCGGCCGACGCCGCAGCCGCAGGCTGCCGGCTCTCCGACGCCGCAGCCGCGCCGACCTGCGTCGCGTGCTGCACAGCGGCCGGTGCGGCGGGTGCTGCGGCCGCCTCCCGCCGGGCCTGCGCTGGCTGAGCAGGCGCGGACTCGGCGCGCTCCGATGCGACGGCGTTCGCGGAAGCCGGGGCCGAAGCCGGAGCCACGTGCTCGGAAGCGGACGGCGCCGACGCTGCCGGCGCGGACGACGCAAGCTCAAGCTGCTCGTCGAGGAACGCGGGCTCCGGCTCCTCGAACACAACCTGACGCGGGTGCGCCGCCCGGGCCCGGTCCCGGTCATCAGGGGCGGCAGGGGCGGCAGGGGCGGCGGAGGGGGCGGGCTCGTCGAAGACGTACGACGGCGCGGTCACCGGCACGATCTCCTCGGCCGCGGTAGCGCCGACCCCAGCCGCGGCCGACGCCGACGCCGAGGACGACGCGCGGTGCGCGCCGGCCTGCTCGGCAGCCGGCTCGCGGTGCGCAGCAGGCTCGCGGTACGCGGGCGGCTCCGGGGCAGCGTCGCGGAAATCCGTGTGGTCGTGGTACGAAGGCCGCGGCAGCACCGGCGTAGCCGCCGGCGAGTGCGCCAGCCCCGTGCGCTCGGGCATGCCCGGCCGCTCAGAACCCGAAGCCGGACCCGCCGCCGCGGAAGCAGAAGCAACAGCAGAAGACGCCGTCGGCCGGTCGGCCAGCGAGCGGTCGCCGCCCAGCGACCGGTCGGGGATGACCGAGCGCTCCGGGCGGAAGGAACGCACGCCGACGCCGGAACCACCGCCGGCGAACCCGCCCCCGCCCATCCCCGCGGCCGCGCCGAGGCGCGGCGCGAGCGGGGTGACGGTGGCCTCGCCCGGCAGTGCGACCGGCTCCGGCGGCAGCTCGGACTCGGGCAGCGACAGCCGGGCGGCGTTGTCGTCGTCGGGCATCACGTGGCGTCGGCGCGGATCGAAGACCCACTCGGCGGTGTGCAGCCGGCCGCCGGACGGGAACGTGAGCGTGACCTGCCAGTGGCCGTCACCGCGCTTGCGGGAGTCCCACTGCCCGTCCTCGGGCGTCCCGCCGGACGCGGTGAGGCGCTCGGGCACGATGTCGCCGAGCCGGGATCCGGGTCCACCGGAGTCGCCGGACCGCCGCACCGAGGCGGCCTGGGCCTGGTCGGCAATGTAGGCGCGCTCGGCCAGGACCGGCCCTTCGAACCAGCGCACGCGCTCGACCGGGATGCCGGCGGCGTCGGCGATCTCCTCCGCCGTCTCGCCGGCGCGGATTCGTGCCTGGATCTCCTTGGGTCGCAACGGACTCTCCACTTCAATCTCGTACTGGGCGAGCCGGGTGGTTTGGCCCGCCGCGACGGCGCGGAGCCGCTCGTCGATCGACAGGATAAAACGCCCGCTGCGCCCGGGGACGGCGAGGACAGCGTAACTACCGTCCTCACTGACCGCGACGAAGCGCAGCTCCTGCATCGGCGTCCCTTCCCTTGCCCCGCGGCTGCACCGCCGTACGTCTGTCTTGCCCGCCCACGGGTACACACTTAGGTCAAGAGTCTCCCGGTCAGCGTGCCAGAAGAAAAGCACCCCGCTCGGCATGTCCGAGGATCATGGTGTCAATTATCATGTCCGGACGTCCGAGCGGGGTGCTTTGACCGCAACTCTCAGCTGTGCCGGGGTGACCCGCTGTCGGTTGGCGAGTCGCTGGCGCCGCTCGCGTCGGTACCCGAGTCGGCCGAGCGGACATCCTTGCCCGGCGTCGTCAGCCCGAGCGCGTCCGCGTCCGCGCTCACCGCGTCGGCCTCGGGCGAGTCGATCACGATCTTCGACGGCCACCAGTTCCACCGGCCGAGCAGCACCGCGGTGCACGGCACGAGCACGGTCCGGACCACGAACGTGTCCATGATGACGCCGACCGCCAGTCCGATGCCGACATCCCGGATCTGCGAGCCGCCCGAGCCGCTGCCGCCGACGACCGCGAACACCGCGAACGTCCCCGCGAGGACCAGGCCGGCCGAGGTCACCGTGGTCCCGGTGACCCCGATGGCCTTGGCGACCGCGTCACGAAGCGGCATATGGTGCGCTTCCTCCCTGATTCTGGTCATGACGAGGATGTTGTAATCCTCGCCGAGCGCCAGCAGGAAGATAAACAACAGGAACGGCAGGATGAACGTGATGCCGCCCGAGTGGCCGAGCTCGATGAACACGATCACCGCGAACCCGAGCGCGGCGAAGTACGAGATCGCGACCGACGCGATCAGGTACAGCGGCGCCACCAGCGACCGCATGACCAGCGCGAGCAGCACCCCGATGACAACAATCGCGATCGGGATCACGTGCGCCAGGTCGCTGTTGGAGATCTGGCTGATGTCATAGAACGCCGGCGCCTCGCCGCCGACGCCGTACGCGGTGGCGTGCAGCGTCGTGCCGACCGTGGCCGCCTCGGCCCGGAGCGCCGGCACCGCGTTCAGCGCGGCCGTGCTGCTCGGATCGCCGGCCGTCAGCCCGGTCTCGAACTGGATCGTCGTGCCCGCCTTGTCCACGAACTGCGCGGTCACCCGGTACTCCTGGTACGCCCCCGCCCACTGGGCGGCCGTGACGTGGCCGACGAACGCGGCCGGGATCGGCGGCACGGTGGCGGGCAGCGTGCCCGAGCCGAGCGCCGCGTGCAGCGCTGTGTACTCGGCCGGGGTGAAGCCGGTGCCGCCGACCGGGTTGAGCGGGCCGGTCACGCCGGTGAACAGCGGACTGTGCTCAAGCTGGGTGGTGGCCGTGGCGATCACCGCCGGGTTCTCCCAGACTGGCGTCGACAGCTTGTAGACGAGGTTGGTCGGGTTCGCCGAGGAGGCGGGGAAGTACTTGGCCAGCAGGTTCTGCCCGGCCGCGGAGTCGGTGCCGGCCGGGGCCGAGATCGTGCCGCCGAACCCGGCGCTCTGGTAGGCGGTGACCGCGACCGACAGCGCGCCGAAGATGATCACGCCGGTCAGCAGCGCGACCGCCGGGCGCTTCATCACCCGGGTGGCGATCTTGCCCCAGACGCCGGTCGAGGACGCGCCCTGCTTGGGCTTCGATGGCCAGAACGCCGCCTTGCCGAAGATCGCGAGCAGGGCGGGCAGCAGCGTGAGCCCGGCCACCAGCATCACGGCGATGCCGATCGCGAGCGGGATGCCGAGGTCGGAGTAGATCTCGAAGCTCGCGGCGAGCAGCGACAGCAGCGCCGCAATGACCGTGAGGGCGGAGAACGTGATCGACTCACCGACCTTGGTCAGCGCGTTGATCACCGCATCATGGTTGGCCTGGCCGTTTCGCAGGTTCTCCCGCACCCGGAACACCAGGAACAGCCCGTAGTCGGTGCCCGCGCCGAGCACCAGCACGGTCAGCAGCAGCTGAGCCAGGGTCGAGACCTTGAGCCCGTGGTTGGCCAGCTCGGCAATGATCGGCCCGGCGATCGAGACCGTCAGCAGCGCGGGGATGACGGTGACGAACGGCGCCAGCGCCGACCGGAAGATCAGGAACAGCAGGACGAGGATGAAGAGGAGCGCGACGATCTCGACCTCGTTGCCGGTGTTACCTGACTGTTTCTGCTGATCCACCTGGATCGCGAGCTGCCCCGCCAGGTGCGCCTGCACGCCGGGCGGCGGCGGCGTGGTCTTGATGACGTTCCGCAGGTTGTTGATTAGGTCGGTCTGCGCGCCCTGGTTGTTCTGGCTGACGTTGGAGAGCACTTGGAGCTGAGCGGCCTGGCCGCTGACTCCGGCCCGCGCCGCGGACACCCCGAGGTCGTTCACCTTGACGACGGTCGGCACCTTGCCTAGGTCGGTCGCCAGCGTGGTCAGGTACGCCTGGTCGGCCGAGGTGAGCGCCCCGGTGCTGACCGCGGCGACCACCGGGACCGGGATCAGGTTGGTGCCGCCGAACGGCGCGGCCAGGTTCGCCGCCTGCTGGCTCGGCGCGCTTGCGGGAAGGAATGCGCTGTTATTTCCCTGAGTCACGCTGGACAGCGACGGCAGCGCGCTCGCAATGGCGAACGCGGCGGCCAGCCAGGCGACCACGACCACCCAGCGGAACCTAACGGAAAACCGGCCAATTGCCCTGAAGATGTCGTCGGCATGCACCCGCCCAGAATAGCGGCCGGCCACCTGAGACTTAGCTGAGAGCCGGCCCGGAGACGCGAGTTGTGATCAACGCGTTATATCTCGATTGGTCCGCATAGCGGCCGCGAATTGGTCCAGCTCATAATGCCGGCCCCGCCTCGCAGGATGAGAGGCGGGGCCGGCATCGGGGTGCCAGAGGCGAAAGCAGCCTCAGGCGGCGGCGAACTGGGCCGCCTCGGTCGACCCGGCCAGCGCGGTCGTCTCCGCGTTCGGCGCGATCGCCTGGGTGACCAGGTCGAAGTACCCGGTGCCGGCCTCGCGCTGGTGCCTGGTGGCGGTGTAGCCGAGCGGCTCGAGGCCGAACTCGGCCTCCTGCAGCCGGACGTAGGCCGTCATGTCCTCGTGCGCGTACCCGTGCGCGAGCTCGAAGATCGACTCGTTCAGCGCGTGGAACCCGGCCAGGGTGATGAACTGGAACCGGTACCCCATCGCCGCCAGCTCCTTCTGGAACTTGGCGATCGTGGCGTCGTCGAGGTGCGCGCGCCAGTTGAACGACGGCGAGCAGTTGTAGGCGAGCAGCTGGTCGGGGTGGACCGCGTGAATCGCCTCCGCAAACTCCCGCGCCTCGCCCAGGTCCGGGGTCGAGGTCTCCATCCACAGCAGGTCGGAGTACGGCGCGAAGGCGAGCCCGCGCGCGATGCACGACTCAATGCCCGCCCGCACCCGGTAGAACCCCTCCGCGGTCCGGTCCCCGGTCGTGAACTGCCGGTCCCGCTCGTCCACGTCCGACGTCAGCAGCGCGGCCGAGTGCGCGTCGGTCCGCGCGATCACCAGCGACGGCACGTCGTACACGTCGGCCGCCAGCCGGGCCGCGTTCAGCGTCTTGATGTGGGCGCCGGTCGGGATGAGCACCTTCCCGCCGAGGTGGCCGCACTTCTTCTCCGACGAGAGCTGGTCCTCGAAGTGCACGCCGGCCGCGCCCGCGTCGATCATGGCCTTCATCAGCTCGAAGGCGTTGAGCGGGCCGCCGAAGCCGGCCTCCGCGTCCGCCACGATCGGGGCGAGCCACTGCTGGCGGGGGGCGGTGGAGTCCGCGGTCCGCTCGGACCAGGCGATCTGGTCGGCGCGCAGCAGCGCGTTGTTGATCCGCCTGACCATCGCCGGGACCGAGTTGGCGGGGTAAAGCGACTGGTCGGGGTAGGTTTGCCCGGCCAGGTTGCCGTCGGCCGCGACCTGCCAGCCGGACAGGTAGATGGCCTGCAGCCCTGCCTTCACCATCTGCACCGCCTGGTTGCCGGTGATGGCGCCGAGCGCGCGCACCGCGTCCTCGCTGTGCAGTAGCTCCCAGAGCCGGTTGGCGCCGCGTCGCGCGAGCGTGTGCTCCTCGACGACCGATCCGCGGAGCCTGATGACGTCCTGCGCCGTGTATGTCCGCTCGATCGTCGCCCAGCGCTGGTCGGTCTCCCACTGAGACTGCAGATTGGCCGCCTGCTGGCTGATCGTTTCCATGGAGATGCCTCGTGCTTTCGTTTTCTGCCGGAGTTTCGGGCTTACTCCGAGCGTGCGGCCGGTCGCAGCCGCAGCCCAGGGCTTTCTTCTGTAAAAAAACGAAAGATTTGTCCGAACGGACCCGTGTTACACTTTTTCACTGATGAAAGAACAGCAGAAATTGGTAGAGACCGAAGGTCTAGACCTCGCGATGTTCGGTCAGCGAATCCGGCACGCGCGGCGGGCCAGGGGCCTGACGCTGGCCGATCTCGGGGCCCGGGTGGGCCGCACCCCGTCGGTGCTCTCGCTGATCGAGAACGGCCGCAGGGAGCCGAGGCTGTCGCTGGTCGAGCAGATCGCGACCGCGCTCGACGTGCCGGTGACCGAGCTGCTCAAGAAGCAGCCGCCGAGCCGCCGGGCCCAGCTCGAGGTCGCGCTCGAGCATGCCCAGCGGGACCCGTCCTACCGGGCGCTGGGCCTGCCCGAGCTGCGGGTCGGCACCCGGGTGCCGAGCGAGATCCTCGAGCATCTGGTCGCGCTCTCGACCGAGCTTCGCGCGCAGCGGGCCAAGCCGACCGCCACCCCGGAGGAGGCGCGGGCGGCCAACGCGGCGCTGCGCGGCGCGATGCGCGAGCGCGGCAACTACTTCCCCGACATCGAGGCGGCCGCCACCGCCGCGCTCGAGCGGGCGGGCTACGTCGGCGGCGCGCTGTCGCAGGGCATGCTGCTGTCGGTGGTCGCCCACCACGGGTTCTCGGTCCGGTTCGTGTCCGACCTGCCGCGCTCGGTCAGGTCGCTGACCGACCAGCGCACCAGCCGGATCTACGTCAAGCAGGAGCCGGTCGGCGACCACTCGCCGCGGGCGGTGATCCTGCAGGCCCTGGGGCACTTCCTGCTCGGGCACGACACGCCGAGGGACTTCGCCGACTTCCTGCGCCAGCGGGTCGAGGCGAACTACTTCGCCGCCGCGATGCTGATCCCGGAGAGCGCCGCGGTCCCGTTCCTGCGCGCCGCCAAGGACCGCCGTGACTTGGCGGTCGAGGACCTAATCGACGTCTTCTCGGTCTCCTACGAGATGGCCGCGCACCGGGTCACCAACCTGATCACCCACCACCTCGGGGTGGCCTGCCACTTCGTCAAGAACGACACCACCGGCGTCATCTACAAGGCGTACCAGAACGACGGGGTGCTGTTCCCGGCCGACGCCACCGGCGCGATCGAGGGACAGCGGATGTGCCGCCAGTGGTCGGGCCGCCGGGTGTTCGGCGCCCCCGACCGCTACTCGCCCTACTACCAGTACTCCGATACCCCGTCGGG
>Ga0208356_1000486_pt1 | contig 10295 bp, 14 predicted proteins | sample NGESurshal072012_4_FD_184467 | JGI IMG/M metagenome (GOLD analysis project Ga0208356, IMG submission 184467) | Arctic peat soil microbial communities from Barrow, Alaska - NGEE Surface sample 53-1 shallow-072012 (SPAdes) | ecosystem: Environmental > Terrestrial > Soil > Wetlands > Peat ... | reverse complement strand
CCGGCGGGCGCTCGCGTGCGGCCTGCCCGGCGAGCTTGACTACCGGGCCCAGGTGCAGCTCGGCAGCTCGCTGTGGCCCTGATATCGAGTACTACCGCCGGCCGCTGACCGGCTACGCCACGGATCTCCCCGCCGACCCGAAGTAATTTCCGCTCGTCCTCGTGAACCAGGCGCCGCCGCAGTGCAATAGAGAGGCGATGGACGATGAGGAGCTGGTGGCCCGGGTGGCGGCCGGCGATGACACGGCGCTGCGGGAGCTGTTCAGCCGGCACGCGCCGTGGCTGGCCGCCCGGCTCCGGTCGGTGCTCTCCGCGGCGGACGTCGAGGACGTGCTCCAGGAGACGTTCCTCGCGGTCTGGACAGGCGCCGGCCGCTACCGGCCCGAGAGCCCGCCCGGCGCCTGGATCTGGGGGATCGCCCGGCGGCAGGCCGCGCTGTTCCTGCGCCGCCGGGGCCCGGCGGCGCTGCTCCTGCCAGTCGTGGTGGCCGAGGACGGGCAGCACGCCAGCGATCCGGCCGAGGCGGCTATGTCGCGGGCACAGATCACGGACGCGGTGACCGCGCTGGGACCGGAAGGCAGCCCGGACCGGGAGGTGTGGCAGCTGATGTACGTCGAGGACCGGCCGGTCTCCGAGGTGGCGCTGCTGATGGGAATCCCGGAAGGCACGGTCAAGAGCCGTGCGTACCGGGCCCGGCGGCTGCTGCGGGCGGCGCTGGGCGGGCGCCCGGCTACCCAGGGAGGATCACGATGAGCGAACGACCGGGTTGGGACGCGGCGCCGCCTGACGTCGATCTTCGCGGAGTGTGGACCGCGGTCGCGGCCCAGGTGTGGCGGCGGAAGCCCGGACCATTCGAGCGCCTGGCCGGCTGGCTGCTGCGCTCACCGGGGCTGGCCCGGGCGCTGGTCACCACGCCGTCGCTGCTGCTCGGCTGGATCATCGCCACCGTGGTGGTGCTGGCCGCAGGGGCGGTGGCCACTTCCAGGGCCGGCGTGCCGCTCGTGGCGCTGCTCGCGCCCGCGCTCGCCGCCGCGGGCATCGCCTACTCCTACGGGCCGGGTATCGATCCGGCCTGGGAGCTGACCCGGAGCATGGCCATCAGCGACCGGATGGTGCTGCTGGTCCGGGCGCTGGCCGTGTTCGGGCTGAACGCGGCGCTCGGGCTGGCCGCCTCGGCGGCGTCCCTGTCGTCCGGCTCGGGGGCCGCGGCCGCGGTCACGTTCGGCTGGCTGATCCCGATGACGGCGATCTGCGGGCTGGCGCTGGCCGCGGCCACCCTCGCGCACTCGGCCAACGTGGGTGTGGCAGCGGGCCTGGGCGGCTGGGCCATCACGGTCGTGGCCGCCGGTGGCTCGGCCGGGCGGTTGACCGCGCTCACTGACTCCTCGTTCGTCCTTCCCTACCTCGCGTTCGCGGCCTGCTGCGGCGCGGTCGTCCTGTATGCCACCCGGATCCCGAGAGGAATGTCATGAACGTCGAGATCGCCGGCCTGACCCGGCACTTCGGCCGGAACCAGGCCGTCGCCGGGGTGAACCTGGAGGCGGGCCCCGGAGTGTTCGGCCTGCTCGGCCCGAACGGGGCCGGCAAGACGTCGCTGCTGCGCATGATGGCGACCGTGCTCCCGCCCTCCTCCGGCAAGATGCGGCTCCTCGGCCGCGAACCCGGCAGCTACGGGCCGCGGCGGGAGATCCGGCGCCGGCTCGGATACCTGCCGCAGAATCTGGGCTACTACCCGTCGTTCACGGTGGTCGAGTTCGTGGAGTACTTCGCGCTGCTGAAGGAGATGCCGGCGGCGCGGGTCCCGGCGGCGGTGGCCGCCGCGATCGAGCGGGCCGACCTGGGCGACAAGGCCCGGGCCAAGCTGCGCACCCTGTCCGGCGGGATGCTGCGCCGGGTCGGCATCGCCCAGGCCATCGTCAATGACCCCGAGCTGCTGCTCCTCGACGAGCCGACCGCGGGCCTGGACCCGGAGCAGCGCGTGGCCTTCCGGGCCCTGCTGCGCAACCTGGGGGAGCGCGCCACGGTCGTGGTCAGCACTCACCTGGTCGAGGACGTCGGTGCCGCCTGTACCGAAGTCGCGCTGATGAACGCGGGGAAGATCGTCTTCCGCGGAACCCCGGAGCAGCTCACCGCCAAGGGCGAGGGCCACGGGGTGGGCGACGCCCCGCTGGAGCGCGGGTACAGCGCGGTCCTGACGGAGGCCCGGTCATGACGCTCACCGACGCGCTGGCCCGTCCGCGGCCCCGCGACGCCGGCCACGCGTCCCCGATGTCGCTGTGGCGGCTGCTGTGGCTGGAACTACGCCGCAACGCGATGCCCTGGATGTTCCCCCTGCTGGCCGCGCTGTTCGTGTTTGACGCCTTCCGCTCCGCCATGGGCTACGGCCCGTTCTGGGATCTGCGGGCCTCGGCCCTGGAGAACAAGCTGCTGCCCGACTTCGTGGCGTTCGTGGCCGGCGTGGCTGCCTGGATGGGATCACGGGACAGCCGCCGGCGCACCCGCGACCTGGTCGACGCGACGGCCCGGCCCCGCTGGACGGCGCAGCTCACCACCTGGGCCGCGACCACGCTGTGGGTGGCGGCGGGGTTCCTGTGCTGCGTGGCCGTGCTGTACGGGGTCACCGCGAGCCAGGCCACCTGGGGTGGGCCGCCCTGGTGGCCGGTAGCCGTCTGCCTCGCGGAACTGGCGCTGATGAGCGCCCTCGGGTTCGCGGTGGGCACGTTCTTCCCTAGCCGGTTCACCGCACCGCTGGCCGCGGTCGGCGCGTTCCTGCTCTCCCTCGAAGGGTTTCGGAATGCCGTAGGCCGGTCCAGCGCGTACGCGCTGCTCTCGCCGACCACGTACGTGCCCGACGACGACACCGGCCTGTTCCACCACTACCTGCCGGACGTGTCCATCGCGCAACTGATGTTCCTGATCGGGCTCACCATGGTCGCCCTGGCCATCCTCGGCCTGCGGCGGGCGGCCGACGCCGGGCCGCAGCTGCGCCGCGCGGCCGCAGTCATCGCCGTGGCCGGCCTGGCGGCGGCCGGCACGGCCATCGGGCTGATCGGCACCGCCCGGACGCAGGCCTACGGCACCGTCATCCCCGCGCTGCACGATGCCGCCAATGACCGGCCGATTCCGTACACGCCGGTCTGCAGCCAGGCGGCCGGAGTGCCGGTGTGCGTGCACCCGGCCTACCGGAACTTCCTGCCCGATGTGACGGCGGCCCTGGCGCCGGTGCTCCGCGAGATCGCCTCGCTGCCGGGCGCGCCGGCCCGGGTGGACCAGGTCGTCGTAAACGACCTGATCCCGAGCAACGGCGCGGCCATCACCGGCGTCCCCCCGGTGTTCCGGCTGCCCATGCCGGCCACGCCCGACGAGACCTCGTTCGGGCAAAACGCCGTCTCGTTCACCAGCTATCTACAGGCCACCCTGGTCACCGTCTTCGTGGTGGGCGCACACGGTTTCGTTACCTTGGGTCCCGTGGGCGGCACCCCGGCGCAGCAGGCCGTGGTACTCGCCCTGCTCCAGAAGGCGCGCACGGCCACTCAAACGGGCAGCGGACCGGGGAACGGGTCGCACACGAAGGCGGACCAGGTCGCGGCGGCAGCGAGGAGGTTCGCCGCGCTGCCGGCCACCACCCGGCACGCCTGGCTGGCTGCTCACCTGGCCACGCTGCGGGCGGGCGACATCACCCTGGCACAGCTGCCGTGACCGCCGCCGGCCTGCAGAAACCCGAACCGCGGGCGGAGGCGTCCCGGCCGCGCGGGCTTCTGCATCACCCCGGCCTGCGCCTGGTGCGGCTGCACCTGGCCAGCCGGCGCATCCCCGGCGCCCTGGCCGCGCTGGCGCTCTGCGCGCTCGTCCTGAGGGCCGGGCTGTCCTGGCACTGGAGCCTGGGCAACGGGAACGGCGCGCAGCAGGTGCCGGTGCTCATTGAGGCCGGGGCGGCGTCCATCATCGCGGTCACCGCGCAGAGCCCGTTCGGCGACCCGGAGCGGGCCACCGGCCGGTGGCTGCCCTACCTGCGGCTGGGCACGGCGGTGGGGCTCACCGCGGCGGCGTTCGCGGCGATGGCCGCGGGGGCCACGGCGGACCACCTGCCCGGCGGCACCCTGGACATCCTGCGCAACACGGCCGGGATGACCGGCATCGGCCTGCTGCTGGCCGCGGTGACCGGCGGCGCGCTGGCCTGGACCGGCCCGATGGCCTACATGATCGTGGCGCAGATCGGGCTGATAGGGGACTGGACCAGCCCCTGGGTGTGGCCTGCCCGGCCGCCGCACGATTTGGGCGCGGGGTTGTGTGCCGGGCTTGTGTTCGCCGCCGGGATCGTCGTCGCGACCGTCCGGGGAGCCCGCGCCGTCCGCGAGATATAAGGCCCCGTCCCGAGGTCTGGCCGCGCGGCTGGGGGTCGGGAATTCTGCCTGGCAGGCAGAGGCCAGGTTGAGGCCGCTCGGGAACGAACGTGGGCACTGCGGCGCGTCACTCGCGGTGCAGCCAGGCCAGCAGGTCCGGCGGTGCCATGCCAGTCACGCGAGATCGGTACCGGGCTCGCTCATCGGGGGTGAGCACCGTGCGAGCCGAGCCGGATTGCCCGCGCCGGAAGAAGGCGGCCGTATCCTTCAGGATTCCTGGCGGACCCTGGGCCAGGTAATCAGCCCGGGACCGCATGCTGTCGAAGCTCGCGGCCTGCACGAGATCCGGCCAGATGGGGTCAGGAACGGCGATGCCCAGCCGGCCCGCCACGCGGCGCATTTCGCCGTCCAGATCAGCGGACAGGTCGTCGTAGTGCACGAGGAGGACGTTCGGTTCTGTCTGGCGTGACCAGGCGTCCCGGAGGTGGCCCATGACTCCGGGCAGAGAGTCCGGGTGCTCCTGCGCCGTGGTGTCCTCGCTGGTCCACGTCAGCAGCCAATCGTGCAGCGGGGCCATCGGCGCGGGCGGCCCGGGCTCCGGCCGGCGCGCGAGATGGCTGATCCGCCGGACGTCGAGATTCGCGTAGTGGTGGTACAGCGATACGGCCATGTCCAGGGGGTGCCGCGCGACCACGATGTAGGTGGCCCGCGCGTCGAGCGGAATCCCGTCGAGCGGCGTGTGGGTCTTGATGAAACGCCGATGCCGCTGGGCGCTAAGGGTGGCGTACACGTCGGCCCGAGGAATGGTCAGCCAGTCCAGCCATGGGGACAGTTCCGACAGCGGAGCAGGAAAGGCCGGTGTCTGGAAAATGAGCAAGGCACAGATCATCTGCATCCAGGTCGTCCCGCTCCTGGACCGGGTGCTGATCACGATGTCACCCGGGCGGAACCCGAACCCGGCCCAGCGCGCGCTGTCGGCATGCTGGGTGCGATAGCGCACAGGCCCCTCAGCCATTGGCCTAGCGGTAGCGGAAACCGTCCAGGAAGCGGCGGAAGACCCCGCCTTCACGGGGCAGTGGCGCGGCCGCCGGCGGCGAGGTGGCGCGCTGCCGGGCGATCGGCTGGTCGTAGTCGGTCCGGGCGATGGTGTCGACGACCTGCTGCTCATCGAAGTCCTCGGACCCCTCGATCTGCGGCACGTACCCCACCAGCATCCCGTCCCGCATCACCTGCGCCTCAAGCCCAGCCGTGCCGTCGGTGTCCCACTCGGCCTCGCGGCCATCGTGCAGCGACACGCGCACGCCGTACTGGTCCACGCTCGCTTTAGCCAGGTGAGCATCGATGCCGCGGTCGCGCAGCGCATCGGCCACCCGCCGGGCCCGGTTCTCGTCCATGCCCAGAATGTAGCCGGACGCCCGGTATGCGCGGTCCCCGCGGCGTGCATCGGGACCGGTCCCGATCAGAAAGCGAGACCTGGCAGCGGCTGGAGCTCAATGATCTCCGTGTCAATGAGTTTCGTCATCACCAGCGGGAGCGCGTACACCACACCCTCGACTGCTTCCTTGCCCGCATCGAAAATCAGGATCGCCCCCGGACCGCCCGGAGAATAGGCCTCGGCCAGGGTTCCCTCGGCCTTAAGTTGCCTCAGCGCGGCTATCTCGGCGGCCCGGTGCCCGGCAATATCGGCCGTGGTTACGCCGGGCCGCGGCCGGCCGATAACGAGCGTTTTCATGCCGCCAAACTACCTCGGCCGCCGCGGCCGTCACCGGGACACAAGTAATCTCAGAACGTGAACCTGGCCGGGTCGTGGGAACAGCACGCCGACGCATGGATCACCTGGGCGCGTGCGTCGCCGCATGACGGGTTCGCCGAGGGCACCTGGCCGGCCCTCCGCGAGCTGCTTCCCGAGCCGGGACCCGGGCCAGTGATCGATCTGGGCTGCGGAGAAGGCCGGGGTAGCCGGGAACTCCGTGCGCTCGGCCACCACGTGGTGGGCGCCGACTACTCACCTACGCTGACCCGGGCCGCGGTGGCATCGTGCCCGGCTATTCCGGTGGTGCAAGCCGACGCCGCCGCGCTGCCCTTCGCCCGCCGGAGCGCCGATCTCGTGGTGGCCTGCATGTCACTTCTGGATTTCGACGATTTCGGGGGCGCGGTCGCCGAAATAGGCCGGGTCCTGCGGCCCGGCGGCCAGTTGTGCCTGGCTGTCGTGCACCCGTTCATCAGTGCCCAGGATGAGGACACGGTGCACACGTCGTCGTTCCGGCTTTCCCGGCCTTACCTGGAGGCCCGCCGTTATACCGACCACGTTGAGCGCGACGGCCTGGAGATGACCTTTTCCAGCATGCACCGGCCGCTCAGTGCCTATACGACCGCCCTATTCGGCCAGGGCATGGTCCTGAGCGCGCTGACCGAGCACGGCGATGGCGTAATCCCGTGGCTGCTGGCCATGCGGGCGGACAAGGTTCCGCGCTGACGCCCGCCCGCTGCGATCCGCCCGGTCCGCGGCAGCGGCGTCCTCACCAGGCGAGGTCTTTCGTGAGCCACATGATCAGGTCGTCGTCCATGGTCACGCGGGTGCCGTGGGCGAGCGGCCGCTGTCCTTGGCAGGCACCCCGGCCATCGGGGACGTAACCGTGCTGCGCGTACAGCCGCTGGGCCGGGCCGTACGCGGAGAACAGGCCCACGGTGATGCCGAGCGTGCTGACGCCCCGGTCGCGGGCCAGTGCTTCCGCGGCGTCCATGAGCCGCGTCGCGAGACCCTGCCGGCGGTGTGACTCCGCCACGCAAAGCTGGTGCACCAGCGGGATGCCCTGATCCCTGAATCCCGGGTAGGCCGATTCCCACAGCAGGCAGACGATGCCGATCACCCGGTCATCCCGCACGGCGATCAGGCTGGCGCCGCCGTCGCCGGTGTGATCAGCGAGGTACTCGCGAGCGTCGGCCCCGGCGTCCAGCACCCATTCGGTGAGGAACGCGACGGCTGGTTCGGCGTTCCCAGCCGCCACGGGCGCAATGAGCATTTCGGGATGGATCACGGCACCAACCTGGCACACTCGCGCGGACCACGCTGTGGCCGGACACGTGCTGGCCGGACACGTGCTGGCCGGACACGTGCTGGCCGGACACGGCCGGGGGCGCTTATCGTGGCAGCATCACCGGCCAATGGGGGTCCCCGTGCTGCACGAGCTGGACTATGACGACAGCGACGCGCCTTCGATCGGCCTGGTTCCGCCCGGTGTGACGTGGGAAGACGTCTACGACCACATCAAGATCGCGCATCACCCGCTGCTCGTGGCGCTGGATGACGGCGCGGATCACGTCGGGGCGTACTGGGACGGCACGAAGATGATCGTGGCCGAGGACCTGGGCCCGGACCAGGACGAGGCCGTCGCCGAGTTCCGCGAACTCCTCCGCGAACGCGGCGAGCACTAACCTGGCCGAGAACTAACCTGCCCGAACGCTGACCTGGCCGAGCGCTGCGTGAAATGTCAACGCCGCCCATGATCAATGTGACCTGTGGTGCGGGTGGTGCGGGTCCGGCCTGGACGGGAGCGTCCCCCCGGGCGGTCCGGGCGTGATCCGGCTGGTGGTGCGGGTCCAGTCCGGGGTGCGCTAAGCGAACTGGTTTTCGGTCTATCGCCGTGACCGGCGGGTGGACGGATGAATGTTCGGCGAATTCGAGGGAAGTGCTTCCTGGCAGCCAAGCCAGGGAGAGAACAGATGACCGAGAACCGGTACAGAAGGACCCGGCCGAGTGGACGACCGGGGACGAGCCGATGACGGCGGCACAGGAGTCCTACCTGAGCACGCTGGCCCACGAGGCCGGGGAGGACGTGCCGGACAACCTGACTAAGGCCCAGGCCTCCGAGCTGATCGACAAGCTGCAGGGCCGCAGCGAGCGCCTCAAGGGCAGCTGACCCGGTCCGCATCAGCCGGCCCGTCCGCAGCCGCGGGCGCGGTCGCCGCGGCGCCGGCCTTCGGGGGCGGGGAGGCCGGCGCCATCCCGGCGGAACGCCGGTGGACCAGATGGCGGGTGAGCGCCGCGGCCGAGGCCAGCGCGGTGAGCCCGGCGATGCCGCCCCACCCGAACTCGCTGTAGGCCCGCACCCCCAGCCACGAACCCACGCTGCCGCCGAGGAACGCGCAGGTCATGTACGCGGTGTTGCGGCGGGCCCGGGCCTCGCCGGGAAGCCCGAAGATCCGGGCCTGGTTGGCCACCTGGCCGCACTGCACCGCCACGTCCAGGAGCAGCATCCCGGCGGCCAGCAGAACCAGGCTGGCTGCCCCGTGCAGGATGGGCACGGCCGCCAGCGCCAGCAGCGCGGCCGCCCCGAGGCCGCCGGTGAACGACACCAGGCTGATCCGGTCCGGGCCGACCCGGTCGATGCGCCGCCCGGCGACCGGCGTGACCAGCACGGCACCCGCCCCGATCAGGGCGAACACGCCGACCGCTGCGGTGGACAGGCCGTACGAGGGTCCGGTCAGCAGCAGCGCGATCGACGTCCACGCCGCGCTGAACGTGCCGAACATCAGCGCCTGGTACACGCACGACCGGCGCAGGTCCGGCTCGGCCCGCATCAGCCGCACGGGCGCGGCCAGCAGCGCGCCGTAATGCTCACGGTTCGGTGGCGAGGTTACCGGCAGCACCCGGGCTAGCACGACGGCCAGGATCAGCATGAGAACGGCGGCGGCCAGGTACGGCGCCCGCCAGCTCAGCCAGTCACCCAGCGCGCCAGAAAACGTCCGGGCCAGCAGGATGCCGCCCAGCAGGCCGGACAGCAAGGTGCCGGTCACCGCGCCCCGGCGCTGATCCGGGACCAGCCCGGCAGCCATCGGCAGCAGGATCTGCGGGACCACGGTCGTGATGCCCACCGCGGTACCCGCGACCAGCAGGACCGCGAGGGTCGGGGCGGTCCCCGCGCCGACCAGGCCGAGCGCGGTGAGGATGATCAGGGTGACGACCAGCAGGCGCGGGCGGACCCGGTCGCCCAGCGGCACCAGCAGGTACAGGCCGGCCGCGTAGCCCAGCTGCGTGGTGGTGACCAGCAGCGCCGCCGTGGACGGCGTGGCGTGCAGGCTCCGGGCGATGAGCGGGCTCAGCGCCTGCGGGAAATAGACGTTGGCCACGCAGACGCCGCAGGCGATGGCGAAGATCAGGATCACGCCGCGGGACAGGCCGGCCGGGGCTTCACGGGCAGGGTCAGTCGAAGGCATCGGGGGGCACATCTGCCTTCCGGCTCGGGATCAGGAAGTAACCGCAAATGTGGTTACTTCTCCGCAACGAAAACCTATCATGGGGCTCATGACGTCCCCTGGCCGGCGCTGGGTCTGGTACGGCGGCCGGCCCAGCCTCGACTTCGTGAACACCCGCCGGAACCGGGAGGCCGGCCGGCGGGATGCCGGAGCCGGAGACCGGACGGCCGGGGACGGCGAGGCCGAGTACCTGCGCGGGCCGGCCGACCTGGCCGCGTGGCTGTCCGAGGCCGGGCTGATCACGCCGCCCGCCGGCGGCCGGTCCCTCGTGGACGGGGACACCCTGGCCGGGGCGCTGGCCCTGCGGGAGGCCATTGACGCCGCGGTCACCGCGACGGTGGCGGCGGTCAGTGTGCCTGATCGGGCCGTTAGGTGCGTCAATGAATGGATCGCGGCCGAGCCGCAGCGGCCGGCCCTGCGCCTGGAGGCGGGAGTGCCGGTGCTGTTGGTGCCCCGGGCGGGACGCACGCCACGCGGGGCACTCGCGCTGATCGCGGCCGATGCCGCGGAACTGCTCGGCACGGGGCTGCGGGAGCGGCTGCGGATCTGCCCGGGGCCGGGCTGCCGCGGCCGGTTCCTGGATGATTCGCCCGCGGGCCGGCGCCGCTGGTGCTCGATGGCCGTGTGCGGCAACCGGAGCAAGGCCGCTGCCCACCGCGAGGCCGCGCACGCGGCCGCGGTCCGGCCTTGAGGCGCT
>Ga0208356_1000483_pt1 | contig 10317 bp, 10 predicted proteins | sample NGESurshal072012_4_FD_184467 | JGI IMG/M metagenome (GOLD analysis project Ga0208356, IMG submission 184467) | Arctic peat soil microbial communities from Barrow, Alaska - NGEE Surface sample 53-1 shallow-072012 (SPAdes) | ecosystem: Environmental > Terrestrial > Soil > Wetlands > Peat ... | reverse complement strand
GAAGGGAGGCGGGCATGGCGACCGTCGACGCACGGCCGATCATCGCTGCAGGAGGCGAGCCGTTCGGCACGATCATGGCTGCCGTCGCAGCCCTGGGCGAGAGCGAGGAACTGGTGGTGCTCGCCCCGTTCGAGCCGGTCCCGCTCGAGGGCGTGCTGGGCTCGCAGGGGTTCTCCTACGAGGCAGCCGGCCTCGGCGGCGGGGACTGGCAGGTCACCTTCCGGCGCGGATCATGAACGGGTCCCCGGCGCCCACCGGCCCGGTCCCGGCCGGGCCGCCCGGCGCGGTGACCGGACAGGTGTACGCGGTCAACGCGGCGTGGAACGCGCTGACCTACGTGTACGACCCTGAGCTGTACCTGGATGTGGTCTCACTCGGCCTCATCTACGACGTGCGCGACGAGGACGGCGTGATCGTGGTCGAGATGACCCTCACCACCCCCGGCTGCCCAGCCTCAGAGACCCTGCCGGAGATGGCCAGGGCAGCGGTCACCGAAGCCGTGGGCGACGCCAGCGCGCCGGTGGAGGTGCGCGTCGTGTGGGACCCGCCGTGGAGCCCGGCGATGATCGACGACTCCGCGGCGGCCGCCCTCGGCTTCCGCATCAGGTGACCGTGCACCGGCACCAGGCCAGTCCCCCCGGCGCCCCCCCGGGGGGACTGGCCGGCACCGCCCCGGCCCGCGGCGGGCAGGCGGCCGTGCACCACTTCACTATCGGGGTGCCGCCCCCGTTCCGGCTCGACCTCACGGCCTGGGCACTGCGGCGCCGCGCGCACAACGCCGTGGACAGCTTCGACGGCCGCCGCTATCAGCGCACCCTGATGGTGGACGGCCAGCCGGTTGAGGCCACCGTCTGCCAGCAGGAAAGGGACGGGACGACGCTGCTCGCCGTGCAGTTGCGGGGCCCTGAGGGTGCGCTGAGCGGGGAACGTACCGCCGGCAGCCGCCGTGTCCTCGAGCGCACCCTCGGACTCGGGGCCGACCTGCGGGGCTTCTACCGGCTCGCCGACCGCGACGCGGCGCTCCGGGAACTCGCCCAGCGGTTTCGCGGCATGCGGCCACCGTGTTTCCCGAGCGTCTTCGAGGCCGTGGTGAACGCCATCGCCTGCCAGCAGCTGTCCCTTACGGTGGGGATTCACCTGCTCAACCGGCTGGCGCAGCGCTACGGGCCGTGTATCTCCGCAACGCCCCCGGCCCGGCCCGGCTTCCCGGCACCGCACCGGCTGGCAACTGCCAGCCCCGCAGCCCTGCGAGAGCTCGGGTTCAGCCTCGCCAAGGCCCGCGCCGTCACCGATCTGGCCCGGCGGGTGGCAACCGGGGACCTGGACCTGGAGGCGCTGCGAGACGCCAGCGACGACCAGGCCCTGGCGATCCTGCTCGGCCTCACCGGAGTGGGGCGCTGGAGCGCCGAGTACACGCTACTGCGCGGCCTGGGCCGCTACCACGTGCTCCCCGGCGACGACGTCGGTGCCCGCAACAACCTCCGGCGCCGCTTCGGGCTGGCCGCGGGAGCGGACTACGACGCCGTGGCCGCGCTGTCACGGCGCTGGCAGCCGTACGGGGGGCTCGTGTACTTCCACCTCCTCGCTCGACGCCCTGGCCTCCAGCGGCCAGCTGCCGCCCTCAGCGCCCTGACGCCCAGCCAGCCGGGCGACGCGCATGCAACCGCGGTGAGCGCCACTGCGTGGTTGTTCTGGCGTACGCTAGAACAACAGCGGAAGGAGTAGCCGTGATGGCCGCAGACCTGCAGCGCGAGGCCCGGGCCCTGGGGGACCCGACGCGCCATCGCCTGTTCCGCTATATCGCGGATGCGCCGGCGCCAGTGGGCGTGGCTGAGCTCACCGCCTACATACAGCTCAACCACAATGCGGTACGCCAGCATCTGGCGGTGCTGAAAGACGCCGGGCTGGTGACCGAGGACACCGAGAACCGGGACCGCCCCGGCCGGCCACGCCTGCTGTACCGCCTGCATCCGGAGGCGGCCGGCACCTGGGGCACCCACGGTGCCTACGCCTGGCTGGCCAGCCTTCTCGCCGGTGCCGTCCGCCGGAAGCAGGACCTGCGCCAGGCGGGCCGGCAGGACGGGCACCGGCGCGCCGCCGAACTCTCTGGCCCAGGCGACCCCGCGGACCTGCTGGAGGAGGAGATGGTCCGGCGGGGGTTCCGCCCGGCCAGGACCGGGCGAGGCCGGCGGATCAGCTTCGTGCTCGGCCGCTGCCCGTTCGCAGACGTCGCAGCCACCGAGCCTGACACTGTCTGCCAGCTGCACCTCGGCCTGGCCGAGGGACTGGCCGAAGGGCTCGGCGGCCTGGAAGTTGAACGTCTCATGGTCAAGGATGCCCACCGCGCCGGCTGCCAACTGATCATGCGGCGATCGCCGGCAGCAGCCGTCCCCGCATGACCGCACCGTGGCAGGCCGGGCAGAAAGGAGCGACGATGTGTGAGCAGCTTCAGGGCGAGCCCACCCTGAATTCTGAACCGGCCACGGACGCAGCACCAACTGCGGGAGAACCCGGCGAAGGCGGCGAGCCCGCCTGCTGGGCGCACCTGGTATGCCCGGAATGCGGGACCATGGCCAGCGAGGGCCACCGCCAGGGCTGCGTATCAGGCCAGGCAAGGCCGGGGACAGCCTGAAGGGTGCCCGCCCGGTGCCGGCCAGGACACTGCCGTCCCGGAACGACTCCCCCTTGCCGGGAGCGCGGCCGGAGGTTTCTCCGATGGCGGCCTGCCCTAGCCATGAACGGCAGCTGCCCTCGGCGGCAGCCCGCAGGGGCCCTAACGACTTGGCGCGCGATAGGGATGGCGAACATCGAAGGGCCGATGCGCGTGGCTGTGCGCCGGGACGGGTTCAGGTCACTGCCTTGCAGAAGAGAGTGCTGGGGTACAGCACACAGGTTGGGCCTGCGGCGTAGTCCGGGATGAGCCGGCTGCCGTCCAGCCGGCCCTCCGGTAGAGCGCTACGGCTGCGCCGCCGGTCTGGGTGTCCAGAAGCGGGTCGTGCCTGATTCGGCGGCGGCCTGCTCGGCGAGAGCGAGGAGCTGACGCCCGGGTCCGTGTCCTCGCAACGCCGGCGCGCATGTGTGGTCAGGATGGGCTCGTGTGGCCTTGTCACATCGTATTTGTACCGGGATCACGCGCCGCAGACCCGCCAGGCTGACCGGGGAACTTCATCCAGTGAGGAGCGCTGAGCCTGGCCTGTGCCGCTGCTGGCCAGTGGGAGGCCGCCGCCGGGCCGGTTCGCGTCCCGGGGGCTGCGCAGGCTCGGGCCGGGCGGGTGCCGGGGGAATCGGCCGGGAGACCGGGCCGCCGGGCCGCACGGTGAGCGGCTGCCCGTGGTGAACGATCTGCATTGGCGTGCCGTCGAGCAGCGTGTACGTGGCGGCCGGCGCGCTCACCTCCACCGCCAGGCGCCGCTCCCCCTGGAAGATCGTGAAGGCGAGCCGGCTGAGCCCTTCAGGCAGCCGCGGCGCGAAGTGCAGGGTGTCCCCTCGCTGCCGCATGCCGCCCAGCCCGGCAACCAGCGCGATCCAGCTGCCCGCGAGGGCGGCGATGTGCAGGCCGTCGCGGGTATCGTGCTCGAAGTCGTCGAGATCCATCAGCGCAGCCTCGGCAAGGTAGTCGTATGCGAGACGCGGGTAACCCACCTCGGCGGCGATGACAGCCTGGGTGCAGGCCGACAGTGACGAGTCCCGCACCGTGAGCGCTTCGTAGTAGTCGAAATTCCGTGCCTTCTGCTCCTGTGTGAACGCGTCGCCACGCCGGTGCATGGCCAGCACGAGGTCGGCTTGCTTGACGACCTGCTTGCGGTAGAGGTCGAAGTAGGGGAAGTGCAGCAGCAGCGGGTACCGCTCGATTGCGGTGCCGGCGAAGTCCCAGGCCTGGTGGCTGGTGAAGCCGTCCGACTGCGGGTGGACGCCGAGTGCGCCGTCGTAAGGGATGTACATTGCCTCGGCGGCGTCCCGCCAGGCTCCCATCTCTTCCTCACTGATGCCGAGCTCGCGGGCGCGGCGGGGGTGGCGTGCGGCCGCGTCGGCGGCGGCACGCAGGTTCTGCTGGGCCATCAGGTTGGTGTAGACGTTGTTGTCTGCGACGGCGCTGTACTCATCCGGGCCGGTGACCCCGTCGATCCGGAAGCGGCCCGTGGTGTCGGGATGGCCGAGGGAGCGCCATAGCCGGGCGGTTTCCGCCAGCAGCTCGATGCCGACGGCGCGTTCGAAGGACACATCGCCGGTGGCCTGCACGTAGCGGATGACCGCGTCGGCGATGCCGGCGCTGACGTGGAAGGCTGCTGTGCCGGCCGGCCAGTACCCGGAGCACGCTTCGCCGGCGATGGTCCGCCACGGGAACGCGGCGCCATGCAGCCCGAGCTGGCGGGCCCGGCCGGTGGCCTTCGGCAGGGTGGAATGGCGCCAGTGCAGCGCATGTGCGGCGGCGCCGGGCGCGACGTAGGTGAGCACCGGCAGGACGTACGCTTCGCTGTCCCAGAAGCAGTGCCCGTCATAGCCCGGGCCGGTCAGGCCCTTCGCCGGGATGGCCCTGCCTTCAGCGCGGGCGCCGGCCTGCAGCACGTGAAACAGCGCGAAGCGCACCGCCTGCTGGATCTCGGGGTCCCCGTCGAGTTGCACGTCGGCGCGGGCCCAGAACGCGTCCAGGTAGGACCGCTGCGCGGTCAGCAGCCCGTCCCAGCCGGCCTTCCGGGCCGCGGCAAGCGCGGCGTCGGCCTGATCGCGGACCGCGGGCAGCGACCGGGACCCCGACCAGCCGTAGGCGACGAACTTGACCAGCCGCAACCGCTGGCCGGGCTCGAGCGCCGCCATCACCGTCGCCCGGGCCAGGTGAGGGAAACTTTCGGCCAGCACCTCGGTACCGGGCGGCCCGTCGACGACATGGTCCATGACGGCGGCGATCCGCAGGCCGCTGCGCCGGGTAGAGTGCACCAGCCCGGCGCGGGCGCCTTTCGCCGCGTGCTCCTCGGCGGCCAGCGGCGCCTCGATCACCGCCGCGGCCCGTGGGTCATCACCGGGCGGCGGCAATTGCTCGTTCGCGACCAGTTCGGACTGCACCACCACCCGCACGGGGCTATCCAGCGCTTCCACCTCATAGCAGATCGCCGCGATCGACCGCTGCACGAAAGACACCAGCCGCTCCGACGACACCCTGACCGTGCAGCCGGCCGGGGAGGACCAGTCGGCCCGCCGCTGCAGCACGCCTGCACGGAAATCGAGCATCTGCTCGTGCGCGCGCAGCTGCCCGTAGCGGATATCAAACGGTTCGTCGTTCACCAGCAGGCGGATCAGCTTGCCGTTGGTGACGTTGATCACCGTCTGCCCGGACTCCGGGCTGCCGTAGCCGGCCTCCGTATAGGGGACGGGCCGTAGCTCGTAGACGCCATTGAGGTATGAGCCGGGCAGGCCGTGCGGCTCCCCCTCATCCAGGTTGCCGCGCCAGCCGATATGCCCGTTGGACAGCGCGAACAGCGACTCGGCCTGCGCGAGCACTCCCAGCTCGAGCCTGGTCGCGCGCAGGCACCACGGCTCGACCGTGAACCCCGGGCGCCCGATCATGACTGGCCAGGCAACCCGGCGAGGTCACTCACCACTACCTCGGTGCCGTAGCGACCCAGCGTTCCGGCGTGCCCCACCCGGCCGGCACCGGCTCCGCCGGATCCGGCCGCCCGGCCCGCCTCTGCCCCGGCAAGCACGCGCCGTGCCGGCGCAGGTGATGGCGGCCGGCCTGGGCTTGACGCACGGCAGCAGGGCCCCGGCAGCGGAGGTGACAGGTGCCGGCGGTCGCTCGTGGCTGGTGACCGCCATGTCCAGGAGCCGCAGCAGGACAGGCACCTCCGCGGCCGATCAGGCAGGCCAGGCACGTCGGATCAATCCCGGAGCAGGCCGGCCAGCACCACGGCCTCGCTGATGTCGGCGTGCTTCGTGGCGGTGAGCAGCGTGAGGGTGCCGTGTCTGGCCAGGTCGCGCAGGTGCTGGAACGCCTCGGCACGCTCGGGCTCTTCGAGTTCGGCCTGGTAGCGGCGGCTGAACTCCTCAAACAGTTCCGGGGCGTGACCGTACCATTTGCGCAGCGCCGTGGACGGCGCGACCGCCTTGCACCATTCGTCGAAGCCGGCCTTCTCCTTGCTCAGTCCCCGGGGCCAGATCCGGTCCACGAGGACACGGGCGCCATCTCCGCTGGCCGGCTCGTCGTAGGCCCGGCGGACCCTCACGTCACGCTTGCTCGTCATGATCTTCCCTCTCTCTCGCTGTCACCGGACTCGCTATTGCATCCTCTTACTGCCGCCGTCTTACAGTTCCGCTCTGGCCAGGCCGCCCACCTGGCGGCCAGGGATGCGCGACCAGGTCCCACACGACCTCACGCCCTTCGGCTTAGCAGCCGGCGCAGCGGGCCCCGGCCACCACGCCGCGTCTGGCCCAGGCATTCCCGCTCCGCTGGCTCCGCTGGGGCGTGCTGCCAATGACCTTCCCCGCATGCGTCCTACGCTGACCCTGGTGAGCAACGCGAAGGCGGGCAGGCATGGCCGATGAGCCCGGGCACGGCCAGGTAGTGCGGGCGGCTCCCCATAAAGCGGAGCCACGGTCCGGCTGTCATGCCCTGAGGCGGGCCGACGCGTCTTATCACCGGCGCCTGGCCGGTGCAGCCCGGCGTTCCCGCCCGCACTCAAGCGCTCCTCCTTCGCCTGGGGCCACCATGGCGTCCGGGCGGCCAGCCACCAGCCTGGTTCCCGGGAGGCACCGGACGCCGCCGCACCGTTGGCCGGCCCGGCCACGACCACGCGCTCCACACGACGTCTCATCGCTGGCTCGTCCAGTGTGGTTCGGTTGCCAGCCAGTCGGCCTGCCATGCCGCGAGCCGTCGCCTGTCCAGCTCTTTGCGGGCAAGTCCTCCCGTGGCCAGTAGCAAGAGCGCGAAGGCAACGGCGGCGAGCACGGTTGCCTGGACCACCTCCCCGGCCACGTCGGCGTGCCGCAGTGGAGAGCCCGTCAGGCGGCCCGAGCTGTCGATCCAGACCATCACCGTGGTGCCGGCTCTGCCGTCTTCCCCGGCAGGGACTTTGCCGATGCGTCCCGACCCGTCCGGCGCGGTCCACCGGGCACGCACCTGCGGTTCGGGCGAGGCCTGGCGCATGACGGGGGCCAGCCCGGCCGTGTTCTGGAGCAGGACCGCCGGGACACGATGCCACGTTGCCTGCACCTGCTCGGCGTGACGGCCAGCGGCGGCTGCCCAATGACCGGCGCCCAGCGTCACGAGCGGGGCTCCAGCCAGGAACGCCGTGAGCAACCCGGCGATGACGGCGGTCTCAGCCCGGTCCGCGGTCCGCCGGAGCGGGTTGGCGTCCAGCCGGAATCCGCGCACCAGCCAGGTCAGCCGTGTCAGGAGGGGTGCTCCCTGCGTTCTCATCGTTGTCACCCCCGTCTGGCGCCCTGGTCCGTCCGGCGGGGGCAGGGAACTCATCAGGCCTTCTCGTCTGGCGGGGCCACCTCCCGCCGGCCCGGCGGGAGATGGATGTAGATGTCGCTGCCGTCTACCCGGACGGCGAGGGCGGCAGCCGGCCGGGTGGGTGGAGGGGACAGAACCCAGCCGGCCGCCGGTTCAAGGCGGGAGCTGGGCGGCGAGCGCTCAATGGCGCTGTCCGCCGGCCCACCCCCGGAGAGAAGGACCGATTCGTGGCTGGACTCGTCCCGGCATGCATAGACCGTGCCGGCGGCGTGGACCAGGCAGACCGTGTACCCGGCAACGTCGACGTGGGCCGGGCGGCCAGATTCGATCTGCGCCAGGCCGCAAGCCCGAACCCAGCCGCCAGGCACCGGCCCGCTCATCGGCTGCCCGCCAGCTGATGCACGGCGGCGGGGCGGGCTGCCAGACCAGCGCCCCGCTTTGCGCGCACAGGCAGCTGCGCCCGCTGGCGGTCCCGCGGGGCATCCTGGGGCGCCGCAACGGTGCCGGCCTGCTCGTCCCGCACCGGCCGCAACTGCGCGTGCCAGGTAAGCATCCCCGCTCCGGCGCGGCCGCTGCCCCCAGCCCGGTGGCCACATCTGACTGTCATGCGACGGCTCCCTCCGGGCGCGGGCCAGTCGCCGTGAATACCTGACAGCCGCCCTCTTACATCATTTATACTAGAGTTCTCTATAAAAACTAGAAGATGAGGCGAAGGTCACGGTCGGGGACCCGTGACCTGTTTGGCCAACGGGCGCGGCGTACGCGTTTCAGTCGCTTTCACTGGCTGACTTCGCCCCGAGCGGGACGACGGTCACTCATGAGGCGGGCCAGGGTCAGCGCGGCCAGCAAAGGGCCCGGGCCACTCAGGGAGATGGCACAGGAAGCGACGGCCGGGCAGTCCCCGGCAGCCGGGAGCCTGGACCGGAACTCGAGCCGGCCGCCGGGCCTGCGATGATCCCGTTTAGCCCGGTACTGACTACTGCTACCTTCCAGGGGCCTCAGCGGCGGTACAGGGCTTCCGGCCGTTCCCCGCCCGAGATGCCGCCAGGCCTGGCTCACTCACAGGCTTACAGCCGGGGCGGCAGCCGGTTCCCGGCCAGCTGGACGCCGTCCAGCCACACGAGCAGGACGTGGGCCCGGTCAGGGTCGCGGGTATCGACGATATCGCCGCCCTCCTCCGGCCGGCGCTGGCACGGCAGCACCTGGCGCTTGAGCAGGCGCTCGGCCAGGTCAAGGTCCGCCTGCGCGCCGACCCGCCACGCGACCCGGCGGACGCCTGGCGCGGCGGCGTGGTGGACGGCACGCCCGCCCACCTCAAGCAGGACGAGCGTCCGGGGGGATCACCGTGGCCGTGCAACTGTGCGATCCGCCCCTCCCCCTGCCCCAGCGGCAATCCGGGCACGTCACAGTGGAAGGCAAGCGACCGGCCAAGGTCCCGCACCTGCACCGCCACCGAACAGATCCCGGTGAGCTGAAGCGTCCCGGCCATGCGGCCCTTCTCCCGGCCCCTGGCAGCTCACGGTCCCTCGCATCGCGCGCAGCGCGGCACCGCCACCGTAGCCCTCGCGGGCCGCAGGGCCCAGAGCCACCCGACGCCATTCCGGCGACCATCAGCAATGCCGGCGGCGGCCTTCACCGGGCCGGCCGCGGCCTGAGGCTGCCAGGGATATACGCCATGCCAGGATCCCATCTCCACCTGCGTCATCCCGCCAAGGTGTCGTTGACACCCGCGTATTGCCCTGCCATCATCGTTTCTACCAACAACGCCTGTAGCAATCGAGATGCACGGTGCCTGCGACGCTGCTGGCGGCGGTTAGTGCCGTGGCAGCAGGCAGATGCAGCTGGGAGCCGGCCTCCCGCCGAGCGGCGGTCACAAGGATCCGGCAGGGCAGGCACCTGACGTCATGCGCAGCCCGGCACGGATGCTGCCGTTGCTGGCAGGGAACGGTCAGGGATCGGCCAGTGGCAGCAGCCGGAGGTTACCGATGACCACCACAGGCCAGACGTTTGCGGGTGTCACCGGGCCAGGCCCTGGTGACACGGGCAAAGGCTCGATCCTGGCCAGCTGGCTCTCCTCGACCGACCACAAGATCATCGGTCACCTGTACCTGATCACGTCGTTCGGGTTCTTCCTGATCGGCGGCCTGCTGGCCATGATCATGCGGATCCAGCTGTTCGGGCCGGACAACCATGTCGTCTCTGACCAGCAGTACAACGAGCTGTTCACCATGCACGGCGCGATCATGCTGCTGCTGTTCGCCACCCCGCTGTTCGTCGGGTTCGCCAACGAGATCATGCCGCTGCAGATCGGCGCGCCGGACGTGGCGTTCCCCCGGCTCAACCTGCTCAGCTACTACTTCTTTGTCTTCGGCGGCCTGATCCTGCTGTTCAGCTTCCTCACCCCCGGCGGTGCCCCGGGGTTCGGCTGGTACGCCTACTCGCCGCTGACCAGCGCGGTGTACTCGCCCGGCGTCGGCGGCGACATGTGGATCATGGGCCTGGTGCTGTCCGGGCTGGGCACGATCCTGGGCGGGGTCAACTTCGTGACCACGATCATCTGCATGCGCGCACCGGGGATGACGATGTTCCGGATGCCGATCTTCACCTGGAACGTGCTGGTCACCAGCATCATGGTGCTGCTTGCGTTCCCGGTGCTGGCGGCCGCTTTGCTGGTGCTGGAGATCGACCGCAAGCTGGGCGCGCAGGTGTTCTCAGCCGCCAACGGGGGGGCGATCTTGTGGCAGCACCTGTTCTGGTTCTTCGGCCACCCCGAGGTGTACATCGTCGCGATCCCGTTCTTCGGCATCGCCACCGAGATCGTGCCGGTGTTCTCCCGCAAGCCGCTGTTCGGCTACAAGGGCATGGTC
>Ga0208356_1000482_pt1 | contig 10326 bp, 9 predicted proteins | sample NGESurshal072012_4_FD_184467 | JGI IMG/M metagenome (GOLD analysis project Ga0208356, IMG submission 184467) | Arctic peat soil microbial communities from Barrow, Alaska - NGEE Surface sample 53-1 shallow-072012 (SPAdes) | ecosystem: Environmental > Terrestrial > Soil > Wetlands > Peat ... | reverse complement strand
GATCTACCTGACCGAGGTCCGGCCCCGTCCCCTGGCCGACATCGTCATCGACAACGAGGACTTCACCAGGCCCAGGCTCCTTCGCAGCACCTGACCAGCTACCAGGCATAGGCCTCGGGCGCGGCTCCGCCCGGTCCGGGGAAGATCTCATCAAGGGTCGCGAGGGCTGCCTCGTCGAGGGTGATGTCCAGGGCGGAAAGCGATGAGGCCAGCTGCTCGCTGGTGCGCGGTCCGATGATGGGCGCGGTCACGGCCTTCTGGTGCAGCAGCCAGGCCAGCCCGACGACGGCCGGGTCCTCGCCGCGCTTATCGCAGAACTGCTCCCACGCCTCGATGGCCGGGCGGTTCTCGTCTAGCATCTTCTGCACGCGGGTGTCGGCGGAGCGGCCCTCTTTCTGCTTGCGCAAGATCCCGCCGAGCAGCCCGCCGTTCAGCGGCGACCAGGGAATGAGGCCGAGGCCGTATGCCTCGCAGGCCGGGATGACCTCCAGCTCGACCGTGCGCTGCATGAGGTTGTAGTAACTCTGCTCCGATACCAGGCCGACAGAGCGCCGGCGGGCGGCCTGCTCGTTCGCCTGGGCGATACCCCAGCCGGGGAAGTTCGAGGATCCGACGTAGAGGATCTTGCCCTGGGTCTTGAGGATGTCGAAGGCCTCCCAGAGCTCATCCCACGGAGCGTCACGGTCGATGTGGTGCATCTGGTAAAGATCGATGTGGTCTGTCTGCAGGCGCCGGAGCGAGGCCTCGCACTTGCGGCGGATCGCCAGCGCCGACAGGAAAGTCTCGTTGGGCCAGTCGCCCATTCCTCCGTAGAGCTTGGTGGCGATAACTGTCTTCTCCCGGCGATGGCCGCCCCTCGCGAACCACCTGCCGATGATCTGCTCGGTGACGCCCTCGCCGGTCTTCCAGCCGTAGACGTCGGCTGTATCGAAGAAGTTGAGGCCGGCGTCATGCGCCGCGTCCATGACCGCGTAGCTGTCTTCTTCTGAGGTCTGCGGCCCGAAGTTCATCGTGCCGAGGCACAGGGGGCTGACACGCAGCCCCGTGCGCCCGAGATGCCGGTAGTCCATGTCAGCCAACTTTCACGGAGAGTGTGCCCGCCGCGGCGCGACGCGCATCGTTGACGTTACTGATGGCCAGTAGTAGTAGTTCAGGAAGCATGCTCCCTGACGGTATCGACAAGCACCGTCGGTGCTCGACCTGCCCTGGAAGCTCACCGTCAAGTGGGGCAGAGCCGACCGGACCGCGAATGACCAGTTCGGTGGCCAGCTCGATGTGCAGCGCGTCCGGGCGCTGCTGTTTGGGAGCCGGATGAGCAGGCTGAGGCCCCGGTCGGTCTCGATCCCGATCGCCATCTTGCCGGGATACTGCGCGTAAGGCCTCGCGCAGCCGTTCCTCGTCCACCTCGGCCGTGATCTTAGTGGCCATGAACATCCCCCGGATCTGTCAGCCAGAGCCTGCGGCCACCTCATCTCCGGACCTGCTCATGCCGGAAACGCGAACGCCCAGCTCTCTCAATTCTATCGACGACACCTGAAAATGGCTCTGGCACGGATTGCGCGATGTCGCTCAGGCGGGTCCCGGATTATCCAGGTACTGCTAGTCGCCGCCGAGCGAATGCCGCTGGGGCGTAATGCCGGCGAAGCTTGTCACGGTCAGCGGTGAGGGACGGAGGTGCTGACGGTGGATGGCTGCGAGTAGCCGGGTGAGCTGATTGCCCAGGCCCGGGACCCAGTGCAGGAGCACGATCTCGCCGGGCTCCAGTCCCTGGCCGTCCCAGGTATGGATGCCATCGCCGCCGACAGTGACGCTCCAGCCCGCCAGGGCCCTCAGCCCGCCCTGGTGGGCTGCCGCCAGCACCTTGAGGTCGAAGTCCCCGTACGGCGGCCTGCCTACTAGCGGAGCCTGGCCAAGCCACCGCCCGAGTGCCTGGCGGGCCTGCGCCCACTGGAGCGTGGCCTGGCCCAGGGTCAGCTTCGTGAGGTCGGGGTGAGAGACCGAGTGATCCCCCACCGTCCCGCCTGCCCTGATGAAAGCCCGCCAGTAGGGCAGGTGCTGCCGGGCTGCTTCCTGGATGAGGAAGGCCGTGACGGGAAGATGGGTTCGGCGCATGATGGCAAGGACCCGGGAACTCGGGGTCCAGCCGTCGTCGATGGTGATATAGATGGCCCGCCGGGCGGGGCTGGCGAAGGCGTAGAGCGGAACCTCGGGCAGCGCAGGGACGCTCACGGGCACTACGGCCTGCTCACCATTTCTGGCCGTCAGCCGCAGCATGGCCCGGCAAGCATCCGGGCTCCTGGCCACTGCTACCTCCGACGGCTCCGGAGAGCTGACCGCATCCTCATGACACAGTGTCTCGGGCCGCGGGCGACGAAGGCTGCTGGAGAGCGCGAGGAGCAGCCCACTGGTCGTCTGGCGGGACCTGATGACCCGCAGCAGCAGCGGGGCGGTAACGCTCAGGACCCGGTGGAAGGGCTCCGGTCCATTCACCTGAACCAGGAGCCGGGTCCGCCTGCCGGGTGACACGAAGACCTGAACCATCCGGCCGGCCCCTGACCGCCTTCTCGGGCGCCCGTTACCCTCGCCGGTCACCGTGAGGTGGCTGCGGGCCAGAATCTGGCGGCTCGACGGGCCGTCTCCGGGAGTCAGCCTGACGGTCACCGTGTTAGCTGCCGGGGAAAAGCTCCAGGCCAGGCCCGGCTGCGCCGTTACGGCCGCTTCAGGCCGGGCAGCCTCCGCGATGCCGGCCATCCCCAGAACTAGCATGCCAGTCACGGCCACGGCGACCAGGCCGGGCGGAACCCGCCGCGAGGCGGCGGGCCTCAACCCCGGCGGCCGGCGGCCGGGCGGCAAGGACGGCCCGTACCCGGGAGGCCCTCCAGTGTCCCTGGTCATCCGACGCCTCCCTTATGCGGTTTGCCACCCGAATACCCGAAGCTCGCGCGGAAACGCGCTTTCCCCCTCACGAGGGTCAGACTGACACATTCCGCTGCAAGGCAACGGTTCACCACGCCCGAGCTACGGCCAGAACAGGGCAATGTGGGCCGGTACTTACGATCGCCAAGGCGCTCCGCGCCGTCTGCCTGTACCTATGGTGGACGGGATCACACGTCAGCATCCGGCTGGAGGAGCACATGCTGTGCCACCTCGCCACCTCGCCACCTTCGGGCAGCTGTTCGGCATGTTCGACAGCGTCATCGACGACCTGCTTCTCCCTCGCCGACACGGCGACCTGGTCGTGGACCTTGCGGAACGGTTCTTGCTTACCGCCTGGACCGAGCGCACCGACCGAATGCTGATCTTCAGCGAGCCGGACCTGCGAGCGATCCTGGCCGAGTACGAGGCCCACTTCCCCGGCGGCCGCCCTCATCGCAGGGGCCAGCTGCACCCGCCGCGACCCGCCTATCCCGCTGCCGACCTCTCGCGTGAGCAAATCAAGCGCACGGCCCGTCCTCGACGGCTCATCAACGAATACGAGCGCGCCGCATAAAAGCCCAGCTCAGCGCTGGTAGCAGAGTTGAGAAGTCCTCCCAGGAGAAAAACCCGAGGATCACGCTGCCCTTCACAGCGGCACAATCGTGCGCGCAAGGGAAACGGTCTGTTATTGGACATTGTTGTGACGGCGGCATCTTAGCCGTAGCCTCTTCCTATGTCTTCTCGGCTCGGCTGGACCGCGTGCCCCGCCGGCCCGGCGGGCTACAGAGATGGCGATGCCCGGTCAGGCGAAACGGCCAGGCTGGCTGCCGAGCTGGCCTGGGCTTCTCCCGGCTGCGGCTTACCCCAGGGATCCTCGCCGTAGCAAGCCCTTCAAGACGACGGGAGATGACGTTCTGTGGCAGAAGACGCGGTTGCGCCAGTCAAGCCTGCTCCTGAGCTCGACACAACGGTGTCGCATTCGGCACGGATCTGGAACTACTGGCTAGGCGGCAAGGACAATTATGCTGTTGACCGTCAGGCTGGCGACAAGGTTGCCGCGATGCTGCCGATCATCGTTGTCCAGACCCGCGCGGATCGTGCTTTTCTCGGCCGTGCGATCCGCTACCTGACTGGCGCTGAGGGCATCCGCCAGTTCCTGGACATTGGCACCGGGCTGCCGACCGCGGATAACACGCACGAGGTTGCCCAGCGGATTGCGCCGGAGTCGCGGATCGTGTATGCCGACAACGATCCCCTTGTCTTGGTGCACGCCCGCGCGCTCCTTACCAGCACCCCTCAGGGCTCGTGTGACTACATCGACGGCGACCTGCATGATCCGGACAAGATCCTTGCCGATGCGGCGCGGACGCTCGACCTCGCCCAGCCTGTCGCGCTCATGCTCCTCGGTATCCTGCACCACGTGCCCGACCTTGACGAGGCGTACTCCATCGTTCGGCGGCTCGTAGCGGCCCTGGCACCGGGCAGCTTCCTGACCATCAACCATTCGACGAGCGCGGTCTCGGGCGAGGCGATGGAGGAGGCGGTGCGGCACTGGAACCAGGTCGGCACACCGTCGATGACCTTGCGCACCCCGGAGCAGATCGGCCGTTTCTTCGACGGGCTGGACCTGCTGCCGCCAGGGGTTGTCTCATGTTCACGCTGGCGTCCCGTGCCCGGCCAGCTACCAGGGACGCCAGCGGAGGTGGACGAGTTCTGCGGAGTCGCGCGCAAAGCCTGATGCGCCGGGCGAGGCGAAAGCGATCAGATATGGCCGGCTGAATCCGCTGCAGGTCCTAGATCCGGACGTCATGGTCAGCACCACCACGGCAACCGCCACCGGCCGCACCAGTCCGCCAGCAGCGCCCGCCCGACCAGGAAACCCCAGACCGCCGCCCGCAGGACCTGCCAGTCGGGCTGCGGAAGTACTCGGCGGCGTGATCAGCGAGTACTACCAGGCGGCCGAACGAATCAGGTGTAGCCGATATCCAGATCGTGAGCCGAAGTCCGGGTGGGACCGGCTGCTCGTGTCAGTCCCACCCCGGTGGCGCCTGCGCGTTGCCGTCATGGTTGCCGTGGGTCTCCGGCCAGATACCGCTTCTTCGGGGGCGGATAGACGGCTCGGGCGATCGTGGCGGAGAGCCAACCGATGCACCATCCGAAGAAGATCACGAAGATATAGCTCAAGGGCACCTTCTTGTCGGCTGCCAAGATCGCCCAGACCACCGCCCACACGGGCCTTACTAGAGTCGCTGGCGCAGTACGCATCCGGGTGCAGGGCCGCGTTGGCGGACTTCCTGGCCGCTTGAAGTCACCAGCGAGAGGATCTTCCGATGTCCTGGAACACCTTCAGTTACCCGTCGTCCGACGGCACCGAGATTGCCGCCTACCGCTGGGATCCGGCAGGTGAGCCGCGGGCCGCGGTTCAGCTGACGCACGGCATGGGCGAGCACGCCAAGCGCTACGACCACGTCGCCAGGGCTCTCACGGACGCGGGGTACGTCGTGTACGCGCAAGACCACCGCGGCCACGGTGCCAGTGCTGACCCCGACGCGCTCGGCGACCTGGGGAAGGGCGGCTGGGCCGCGCTGGTGGACGACATAGGCCTGCTGTCGGCGCAGATCCGGGCCGAACACCCTGCGCTGCCGCTGATCCTCCTCGGGCACAGCATGGGTTCGTTCGCAGTACAGCAGTACCTGCTCGACCATAGCAACGACGCGGACGGCGCCGTGCTCACCGGAACTGCAGTGATCGACCTGCTGGAGCCCGTCCTGGACCTGGACCAGCCGCTGGACCTGGCCATGTTCAACGCCCCGTTCCGGCCTGCCCGCACCGACTACGACTGGCTTTCCCGCGACGAGGCGGTAGTGGACGCCTACGTCGCTGACCCGCTCTGCGGTTTCGGGATCGACACACAGGCAGGCAAGGATATGTTCGCCGGCGCACGGCGGCTCGCCGACCCGGCACAGGTCGCGGCCCTGCGCACAGACCTGCCGGTGTATATCGCTGTCGGCGAGGCCGACCCGGTCAACGGCGGGCTCACGCTACTGCACCCGCTAACCGACCGGCTCCGGGCGGCCGGGCTGACCGACGTGACCGTGGTCACCTATCCGGCAGGCAGGCACGAGATCCTCAACGAGACCAACTCCGGTGAGGTCATCGCATCACTGACCCGCTGGATGGACCGGGTACAGACCGGCAGGTAAGAGCACTATCCGGCAGCCTGTACTGCTCCAGAATTCTGCCCAGAGGCTGTGACCTGCGGTCAGCCAAAGTACGAGTCCGGCAATTGATCCCGAGGCGCGTCCCGGCGAGGTTCGATCCTGCGGACGTAAACGACATGCGGAGCTTGTGCCGCCCGTTGTCCGGCCCCGCTGCCAGCTCTCGTCTCTGACGGTGGAGGGGTATCTGGCGAAATCCGTGACTCAGGCACTGGCGTATATCTCGCGGATTTGGACCGTCAGCGGCGTGACGCCTGGCAGCGGCGGGAGCGGATAAGCGACAGCCTCGTCGGCGTGTTCCTTCGTCTCGAAGACGATGATGGACATGCCGATGCCATCAATCGGCTCCAGCCAGTATGCACTGACAAAACCGGGTGCCCTCGGCACCAGGTTCAACCTCAGGCCCGCCAGCGCCTCGCGAGCCACCTCCGGGTCCTTGATGCTGACGGTGGCTACTACTGCATGCATGGGCCAAGTCTTCCGGGTGCTAAGGAGCCGAGTCAATGGCAGCACGGCTCCTTGACGGCCGTCCTGGGCTTTCAGGGCGAGTGAAGTGGGGTGAACGGAATCGAATCCTCATGACCAGCTTGGAAGGTGTAGCGGACCGGTCGGTCATGCCTTATGACCTGCGGGTTCTGATGACCGGTAACGCCCCGTGCTGACCAGAGCTGACCCGGCTAGCGGCACGCCAATGGCACGGCGATCATGTGGGCCATGTGGTAGTCAATCTAACCACGCAAGCCGTCGCAGAACTTACGCGTCTTCGACGGTGTGAACCAGCCGGAAGCGCTGGGCGAGCACCAGGGTGTCATCGTTAACGGCGAACTCGGGATCGCCCAGTTCCGCCCGCACCTCCGCGCTGTGCCAGAAGCTCTCGTGGCCAGCCCGCCACTGCGCCACTGACTCATCGCCTTCGCCCTCGTCCAGGACGTGCTGCAGGTCCACATCGGCGAGCCGGACCACCCGCACGTTGGTCAGCTCGATCGCCGCGACTCGGCGATCCTTGGAATCCACCACCGCTGACAGCTCGCCGACCTTCGGGAGCGGCTCGTTGTCACGCTCGTAGCCGAGTACCAGGGCCGAGGTGGAGGTCTTCGCGCCAGACAGGATCGAGGCCACCAGCTGATCCCGCAGCGGCCCAGGGAACGAGAACTCGACCCGAGGAAGATCATCGAGATTCATGAGGCCCAGAGTACGGGCCGGGTGGCTGGCGGCTACCCCGCATCATGTCTTGAAGCTCCGCAGGCGTCGGCCAGGGCGGGCGAGTGTGGATCATGCAGTGACAGTTGGCGCACAGCAGCGCCAGGTCACTGCAATGCCACGTAGCGTAAGTTGATCATGGTCGTGGGCTGGGTATCCGGCGTGGCGGCGTGATCGGAGCTGGCGTGGGTGCTTGGATCTGCGGCCATGGGCTCGGGTGTGGTGGTTCGTCCGGATCAGGTGTCGCTGGGCGTGCTGGTGGCCGCGGTACCGCGGGATGTGATCGACGTGGCGGCCGCGGCCTGCGGAATCGCCGACAAGCGGTCGGGCGGGAAGCTCCCCGCGCACGTGATTGCGTACCTGACGATGGCGATGTCGCTGTTTCCCGACGACGACTATGAAGAGGTCGCGGCCAGGGTCACCGGGTCGCTGTCGGACTGGGGCTGCTGGAACGCGGCCTGGAGCGTGCCGACCGCCAGCGGGATCACCCAGGCCCGTAAGCGGCTGGGCCGCGACGTGATGCCGGAGATCTTCGAGGGTGTCTCCGAGGCGGTGGCTACCTCGGACACGCGGGGGGCGTGGCTGCGGGAGTGGCGGCTGCTGGCGATTGACGGGTTCGAGGTTGACCTGCCGGATACGCCGGGCAACGCCGCCGAGTTCGGGTACGCCGGGTCGGGAGACAGCCGGTCAGCGTTTGCGAAGGCGCGGGTGGTGGCGCTGGCCGAGTGCGGCACGCACGCGTTCCTGGCCGCTGAGGCCGGCCCTTACGCGGCCGGGGAGAAGACCGTGGCCAGCCGGCCCTGCCCGCGGCTGCTCCCCGGTGAGCTGCTGACGGCCGACCGGAATTTCTACTCCTGGGATGCGTGGGAGCTGGCCGCCGGGACCGGCGCCGCCCTGCTGTGGCGGGCCCCGACTCAGCTCGGGCTGCCGGTGGTCGCCGTCCTGCCGGACGGCAGCTACCTGAGCGTCCTGGTCAGGCCCGGCATCCGCCGGGGCCGCCGGGCAGCGGTCATCGCGGCCGCCCGCGCCGGGCAGCACACCGGCCCCGGTGACGCGCACCTCGTCCGGGTCGTCGAATACGACGTGCCCGACCGGGAAGGCAGCGGCTCGGGCGAGCTGATCGTGCTGCTGACCACGATCACCGACCCGGGCGACGCCCGCGCTGGCGAGCTGGCGTCTGCCTACCACCAGCGGTGGGAAGAAGAAACCGCGAATGACCAGCTCAAGACGCATCTGCGCGGACCCGGCCGCGTCCTGCGGTCGCGGCTCCCGGACCTGGTCCACCAGGAGATCTGGGCTTACCTGATCGTCCACTACGCGATCAGCGTCCTGATCGCCCGCGCCGCCGAGGCCGCCGACCTCGACCCGGACAGGGTCAGCTACACCCGCGTCCTGCGCATCATCCGCCGTACCGCCACCGGGACGGCGGCCTTTCCCCCCTCAGCGCTGGACTGACGTCCTGCCAGACGTCCTGGCCCAGATCACCGCGAAGACCAGCCCGCCCCGGCGGCACCGCACCAGCCCCCGCGCCGTCAAAAGAGCCCGCCACAACAACTACCGCGTCAAGAAACCCGGCGAGGCCGCCAGCACCCGCCACGACGGGCCAGCCACCATCCACATCCAGCACGCCACGCCCCGCGCAGCATGATCAACTTACGCTACGTGGCATTGGGCATAGACAGCGATGCGGACAACGGCTGCCAGATGGGCGTCGAGCAGCTCACCCGGTACCTGGAACTGCTCAACCGTGACCCGCTGCTCGCGCCAGTCCAGGGGATCTTCGCCGCCCAGGAGATCCGGCCGCAGGCCCGCGTCCTGGCCATGGACCGTGGCATCCGCTACGTCACGCTCGACTAGAGGCCATGCGCGGCACCGACGACAGCGCACTGAGGCTGTTCTGAACTGGCGTTGCCTCTATCACCTGACTTCGGCCACGATCTGGCCTTGATCATTTCGGCAGGTCGCTGACCTGGGAGTTTGTGTTTCGCGTTGGCTGAAGTTGCGCACTAGGCCGAGCCCTAGGCTGGGCTGGTGTCTCCGTATATGCGGACGGTGAAGACGACCTCAGGCGCGACGGCGGTTCAGATCGTCCATTCATCGCGGCGCGGGTCGCGGGATATCGAGCACATCGGGTCGGCTCATGACGATGTGGAGCCTGAGCTGCTGAAGGCCGCGGCCCGGCAGCGGCTCGCCGCGGGGCAGGGTGAGCTTGACCCGGGGCTGGAGACGACGGAGCCGGCCCGGGAGGGGGCCGGGGGCGGGCCGCTGCCGATCACCTCGACGCGGATGGGCCACCTGCCCGGCGCGCTGGCCCGCAGGTACCGGTGCTGGGGCTGGAGGACGCCACAGACGGCGATGAGGTGTTCGCCCAGCCGGTGCTGGCCCGGATCATCGAGCCGGTCAGCAAGCTGGACAGCCTGCGGGTTCTGGAGGAGGCAGGCGCCGCGGCGGTCTCCTACCGGACCGTTACGCACCGGCTCGCGTATGCGACCGCTACCTGGCGGAAGAAGCTGTCCGCGGCGTGCGCGGCGCACGCCGGAGCGTTTGAGGTGCGACCAGACGGTCTCGACAGGATTGAGTTCGGGTGCATAGGTGGGCAGGTAGAACACCGTGAGCCAGGGGCGGGTAGCGATCAACGATCGCATCAGGGCGTCCTTGCGGGCGGTCAGGTTGTCCCACACCAGCACGATCGGACCGCCGAGTTGCTGGTGCGCGGCATCTAGCAGGCGAGCGAAGTCGAGTTCCTTGAACCCCTTCGGCTCGCCTTTGCGTCCGTGATAGGCCAGCATGCGGAAGATCAGGCGGGTTCGCTGCCCGGACTTGAGACAGACCAGGGCGGCCAGGCTGACCCGTCCCGAGCCTTTGCCCGTGACAGTGACGGTCGGCGTGTGACCGCGGCGGGACCAGGTGCGGGCCTTGGGGAGCCTCAGCGACTGGCCTGCTTCGTCGGCGAAGCAGATCCACCCGTCCTGGTCCCGCGCGGTCTTTCCAC
>Ga0208356_1000477_pt1 | contig 10377 bp, 14 predicted proteins | sample NGESurshal072012_4_FD_184467 | JGI IMG/M metagenome (GOLD analysis project Ga0208356, IMG submission 184467) | Arctic peat soil microbial communities from Barrow, Alaska - NGEE Surface sample 53-1 shallow-072012 (SPAdes) | ecosystem: Environmental > Terrestrial > Soil > Wetlands > Peat ... | reverse complement strand
CCGTGGGCGCGGTCTCGGCTGGCTGGCCCGCCGTGCTGGCCAACCTCAAGTCGCTGCTGGAGACCGGGCACGTGCTGCCGCAGCCGCCCTGGGAGATGCACGCCGAGCTACGAGCTGCCCAGATGGCACGCAACGACGCCCGGTAGGCCCGGCGCCCGGGACGGTCGAGCTGGGCAGCTCGGTGTTACGCCCGGGCCATCCGCCGGGGCAGCAGGGCACCGATGAGCCAGAAGAGCGGAATGAACACGCCCACGATGAACATGACCCAGTGGCCCTTCCGGAGGGACAGCAGGCCCAGCGTGACCAGCAGCACGAAGTAGATGATCCCCAAGATCCAGCCCATGTGCGCTCCCCATATAGGCCTTGCCGACGGCCGCATCGTGTACCCCGCGCATGAGCATGCGCCCGACCCGGTTGGGGGAGACGTTAGGTTCTGCGCTTATAACGAAGACTGCGGTCTTTTCCGGCGGCCCGCATCACCCGCCGGGGGTGATGCGGGGCCCGGGTTCCGGAAATGGCGGAGGGAAGCGCCGGCCAGGGTCATCGGCCCGGACCGAGATGGACGCGGCGTTTTTCGTATGCCTATGGTGACCCTCGGGGAGGTCTCATGTCATCTGCCGCGGCCCCCAGCCCTGATGCGCCTGCCAGCCCGGCCGCGCCCGCTGATCGGCGCTGGCTGGTCCTGGTCGTGGTCGCGATCGCCCAGCTGATGGTGGTGCTGGATTCCACCATCGTGAACATCGCGCTGCCCTCGGCCCAGCGTTCGCTAGGCTTACCCGAACAGTGACCGGCAGTGGGTGGTGACGGCCTATGCGCTGGCGTTCGGGAGCCTGCTGCTGCTCGGCGGCCGGATCGGTGACATGTTCAGCCGCAAGCGGGTCTTCCTCGTGGGCCTGGCCGGGTTCGCTGTGTCCTCGGCCCTGGGGGGTGCCGCGGTGTCGTTCGGGATGCTGGTGGCGGCCCGGACGCTGCAGGGCGCATTCGGTGCCCTGCTGGCGCCGGCGGCGCTGGGCACCCTGGTCAGCACGTTCCAGGACCCGCGTGAGCGGGGGAAGGCCTTCGGGGTGTTCGGGTCGGTCGCCGCCGGCGGGGGCGCCCTGGGGCTGATCCTGGGCGGGGTGCTCACCCAGTACCTCTCGTGGCGGTACACCCTGTATGTCAACCTGGTGTTCGCTGCGCTCACCGCGGCCGGCGCCCTGGCCTACCTGCGCACCAGCCGCCCGGCTACCCGGCCGCCGATGGACTGGCCCGGCACCGTGCTGTCGTCGGCCGGGCTGTTCCTACTGGTGTTCGGGTTCTCCCATGCCGAGACCGCCGGCTGGACGGCCGTGGGCACCATCGGCTCCCTGGTGGCCGGGTGCTCCTGCTGGCCGCGTTTGTCCTGGCCGAGCAGCGGGTCAGTCACCCGCTGCTGCCGCTGCGGGTGATCCTGGACCGCACCCGCGGCGGCTCCTACGCCGCCGTCGGCCTGGCCGGAATCGCGATCTTCGGCGTCTTCCTGTTCCTTACCTACTACCTGCAGGTGGTCAAGGGATATACCCCGGTGACCTGCGGGTTGCTATTCCTGCCCTTCGTCGGCTGCATCCTGATCAGCTCCAACGTCTCCAGCATCGTGACCCTGCCCCGGTTCGGGCCGCGGGTCCTGATCGTCTTGGGCATGCTGCTGGGGGTTTGCCGCGATGATCTACCTGGCCCAGCTCACTGTGACCTCCAGCTATGCGGGCCACGTCCTGCCCGTCATGCTTGTCATGGGCCTCGGCTTCGGCATGATCTTCGCCCCGGCCATCAACACCGCCACCGCGGGCGTCCGCCGCGAGGACTCAGGCGTGGCCTCGGCCCTGGTCAACACCATGCAGCAGGTCGGCGGATCCATCGGCACCTCCGCCCTCAGCACCATCGCGCTGACCACCACGGCCAGCTATCTGGTCAGCCACCACACCGGGCCGCTGGCCCCGGCCATCGCGGCCACCCACGGCTACACCACCGCCTTCACCGTCTCGGCCGTGCTGCTCGGAGTCGGCGCGATCATTACCGCCGTACTGCTGCCCTCCCGGCACCGGCTCGCCGAGCTCCGGACCCCAGCCCCCGCCCCAGCCCGCCCCGCCCCGCAGCCCGCCACGCACGTGGTGATTCCCGTGGCCCTGGTCAGCTGCTCGCCAGTCATCGTCGTCACTCGCGGATCAGCGGTTGCGGGTGCCCGCCGGCGGTAGTCAGGCCGCGGGCGTCACTGCGGCTTCGCGCGCGGCCCGCGGGGCGGGCGGCAATCGGGTGTCGCCGAAGGCGAACAGGGCCGCGACCAGCCCGAGCACGACGGTGACCACCACGGCGTTCAGGGCGACCCGGGCATACCCATGCGAGGCAACGTCGAGGAAAGGGTAGGGGTACCAGCCCCAGATGGCTCCGCGCACCAGCGTGTACGCCAGCCAGAGCAGCGGGAACAGCAGGGACCACAGGACCGTCCGCTCGGTGATTCGCGGCCGGGGCCCGAACGCCAGCCAGCCCGCGATCATCGCGATCGGCACGATGTAGTGCACGATCAGGTTCACCGAGGTCTCGGCCGGGCCGTTGGGCTCATGGATGGCGGCCAGCACGGTGGAGTAGACGACGCCGGTGACCGTGATACCGACGAGGGCGGCCAGGCGCAGCACGCGCCACGCTGGCCCGTCCCGGTCCGGCCGGGCCGCGAGCTGCGCGGAGACGATGCCGCAGAGCAGGTTGCTCTGGATGGTGAAGAAGCTGAGGACCCGGATGAGCCGGCCGGGAAGGCTGCTTCCGCGCAGGACGCCGGCGGTGACGTCGTGCGGGGTACCGCTCACGCGAACAGCGATCAGGAGTTGCAGCACGACAGCCCCGAAAACCAGCACGGCTATCATCCCATGCCACCACCGCGCGAGCATGATCGCAGATTACCGGACGAGACTAGCCGCCTAGGCTGGCATGTTATGAATTCTGTAGTTATTTCAATTTCCCGGGACCGCTGCGCCGAGGTTATTGCTGACCTGGATGATTCTTGCCTCTATAGGTTATGCGGTAGATGGGTGTAACGTCGGCCCGGCCAGGCTATAACCGCTGGCTACGCGACGCCGAGGGGGAAAATTATGCCGACCGTCATCGCTCATCATGATGTGAAGGACACCGATCATTGGCTGGCCTCGCCGAGGCGCGAGGAAGTCTTCGGCGCCCTGGGGGTCACCAACATCCGGACGTTTGTCGACCCGCAGACCCCGACCCGGGTAGCGGTGCTGATGGACGTCGCCGACATGGACGCCGTCATGTCGGCCATGCAGACCGCGACGATGTCTGATGCGATGGCCGACGATGGCGTGCTACCCGAGACCCTGGTGATCCTCGTCGAGGCGTAGGCCCCTTCTTCCTGCTGTCGCTGGTGCGTCCGCCTGACCAAGATTGTCAGGGGGAGGGCGGAGCCTCGCTCGCTCCGGGACCGATGAGTCGGGATCCCGGAGCCGTCCAGCCCCAGCGAAGGAGCCATCGTTGACCGACGTCGTGTTGTTTCATCACGCTCAGGGCCTCACCGGCGGCATCCGCCAGTTCGCCGATGAGCTCGCTCAGGCCGGCCATCGGGTGACCGTGCCCGACCTGTACGAGGGCCGTACCTTCGACACCCTTGACGAGGGCGTTGCCTATGCCCAGCAGACCGGCTTCGACACCGTCATCGAGCGGGGCCGCCTCGCCGTCGAGGACCTGCCCGGTGAGATCGTCTATGCCGGGTTCTCCCTGGGGGTGCTGCCGGCGCAGATGCTGGCCCAGACACGGCCGGGGGCGCTGGGAGCCCTGCTGGTTCATGCCTGTATCCCGCCGGCGGAGTTCGGGGGCCCGTGGCCGCCGGGCGTTCCGGTCGAGATTCACGCGATGGACGGCGACCCGTATTTCGTCCCGGACGGCGATCTGGACGCCGCCCGCGAGCTGGTCAAGACCGCCGAGGACGCGCAGCTGTTCCTCTACCCCGGCGATCAGCACCTGTTCGCTGACAGCAGCCTGCCCTCCTACGACGAGGACGCCGCCACCTTGCTGAAGCAGCGCGTGCTCAGCTTTCTCGGCCGCTGGCGGTGACTACCGCCATCCGAGCCGTACGCCGGCTCAGGACAGGCCGGGCCGCACCAGGCCGGTTTCGTAAGCGGTGACCACGAGCTGGGCCCGGTCTCTGGCCCCGAGCTTGACCATCGTGCGGCTGACATGGGTCTTGGCTGTCAGCGGGCTCATATAGAGGGTGCCGGCGATCTCGTCGTTGCTCATCCCGGCGGCCACCAGGGCGAGCACTTCCCGCTCGCGATCGGTGAGCACCGACAGCGCGGACGGGTCCATCCGCTGCGCCGGTCCGCGCCCGGCGATACTGGAGATCAGCTTACGGGTGACGCTCGGTGAGAGCAGCGCGTCGCCGCGGGCCACCACCCGGATGGCGTTGACCAGGTCCTCCGGCTCGATGTCCTTGACCAGGAACCCGCTCGCTCCGGCGCGTATCGCCTCGAAAACGTACTCGTCCTCGGCAAAGGTGGTGAGGATCACGACACGAACGCCATCAAGGTCGGGATCGGCGACGATCTGGCGGGTCGCCTCCAGGCCGTCGGTGCCGGGCATGCGGATGTCCATCAGCACCACCTCGGCCTGCAGAGAGCGGGTCATGGCGACTGCGGCCGCGCCGTCGGCAGCCTCACCGACCACCTCGATGTCGGGGGCTATGCCGACCAGGACCCTGAAGCCGGCCCGGACCAGGGCCTGGTCATCGGCGAGCAGGACCCTGATCACGGCCGGCCCGCGCGCTGCTGGGTGGCGGCGTCGCCGCTGCGCCGGGCGGCGTCGGGAACCGTCGCGATGACTGCTGACTCCTCGCTGCGGGCGGCCGCTGCCGTCGGGAGCCTGGCGTGCACGCGGAAGCCGCCCCGCGGACGCGCCCCCGCCTCGAGTGTGCCGCCGAGGGCAGCCGCCCGCTCCCTCATTCCCTCCAGGCCGGCGCCGGCCCCGTCGCTGAACGGGGCGTGCGTGCTCCCGCCGTCGTTGACGACGTCCACCAGCAGGTGGCCGGGCTCGTAACGCAGGGTTACGGTAGCGGCGGCCCGCTCGGCATGGCGGACCACGTTGGTCAGTGAGTCCTGCACGATCCGGTAGACCGCGAGCGCGACCGGCGGTGGCAGGGGAGCCGGGGGCCTGTCGGCATGCAGCGTGGTGGGCGTGCCGGCCGCGCTAGTCGCGTCGACGAGCGCCTGAATCGCGCCCAGGTCCGGACCGGGGAGCGCGGGGCTGTCCCCATCGACCTGCCGCAGGACGTCGAGTATCGCCCGCAGCTCGCGCAGGCCGCCCTTGCTGGCCCGGCGGATCTCCTGGAGCGCGTCGGCGACCCGGCCGGGATCGTCAGCTAGGAGCAGGCTCGCTGCGGTGGCCTGCACGTTGATCATCGCCATCGAATGGGCGACGACGTCGTGGAGCTCGCGGGCGATCCGCATCCGCTCGGCGTCGACCCGCCTGCGGGTTTCCTCTTCCCGGATCTGCTCGGTCCGCTCCTTCCGGTCTCGCTCGGCGGCCAGCCACTGGCGCCGCGCCGCTACGTAGCCGCCGAGCGCGGCCGCGGCAAGCAATTCGGGCCACATGGTCGCGTTCGGGCCGCCGAGCCAGCCGAACGGGCCGAACAGTCCCTCCGCCAGGAAGATGGCCATCGCCCCGGCCAGGCCAGCCATCAGCACGACCCGGCGGGACCGGGTGAGGGCGACCCAGAACAGCGCTACCAGGACCGGGACGAGTGCGGCCCCGTCTATCTGGCCGAGCGCAGCCCAGCCGACAGCGCCGGCCACGGCCAGCAGGAAGACCCTGACCGGGTAGCGGTCGCGCCCGGCGAGGGCCAGCGCCGGAATGGCGACCAGAAGGTAGGCCGGCAGCGGGGGATGGCTGGTCAGGTGCAGGCCGCCGTAGGTATGGGCGGGGTTGGCCTCGGCATAGGAGCCGATCACGGTGAGCAGCGTCACCACCGCCACGCCGGCGGCGTTCCGCCAGCGCCGCGGCACGCTGGTCACGCCCCTGATGCGCATCGCTTGGAGCGTATAACCGGCGGGAACGGCGTGCCATCGTCCCTGGGGCGGCCGTCGCGGTACTCCGCTGGGAGTATCCCGCTGCTGCGGACGAAGCAGCCCCGAAATCCTCCGGCGGCCGATGCCTGATTACCGGGAGTCAGGACAGCCTCGGTGCTAGCGGCGCAACCAAGCGCTGACGACAGCAGCCGACCTAGGGAGAACGCGATGCTGACCACCTCCGCGCCAACCATCCAGGACCACAAGCAGGGCCGGAGCCGGGCGCTGTCCGTCGCCGGCGGGGCGCTCGCCGGCGCCGTCGCCTGGATGATCGAGGTCCCTCTGCTGGGCGTTGACCTGACCATCCGGTTCGGCAGCGCCCATCCCCAGACCATCGGGATCGGCGAGGTCATCGGGGTCAGCCTGGCCTTCTCGCTGCTCGGCTGGCTGCTACTGGCCGTCCTGGACAAGCGAACCCCGCGCGCCAGCGCCCTGTGGGTCAGCGCTGCGCTGGCCGCTCTGGTCGCGTCCCTGGCCCTACCCCTGATTGCCGCGACCACGACGGCGGCCAGCGTCGGACTGATCGTGATGCACCTCGCGGTGGCGGCCGTCGTCATCCCCGCGATGGCCCGAACCAGCCGGACGGGCTCAGGACCCCGGCCCTGACCCGTTCTGCCCGGCCGGGGCCGGGTCCCCTAGAGTTCCTAGCGGACGGACGGACGGGCGGGCGCGGCAGAGACGGGGTTCCGATGGCAGTACTGGATCGCACGGTGGCGCTGGTCACGGGGGCTTCGAGTGGAATCGGCGCCGCCGCGGCCACCGCGCTGGCCGCCCGGGGCGCCGCCGTGGCGCTGGCGGCCCGGCGCCGGGACCGGCTGGACGCGCTCGCCGCGCAGATCCGCGACCAGGGCGGGACCGCGCTGGTCCTGGAATCCGACATCACTAACGAGCAGCAGGCCACTGAAGCGGTCGAGCGCACCGTCGCAGAGCTAGGCCGCCTCGACACGCTGATCAACAACGCCGGGGTCATGCTGCTCGGCCCGGCGGTCGACGCGCCCCTGTCGGAGTGGCAGCGGATGGTCGAGCTCAATGTGCTGGGCCTGCTGTACTGCGCGCATGCGGCGCTCCCGCACCTGATCAGCGCGGGCAAGGACAGCCCGCGTGAGGTCGCCGACATGGTCAACATCAGCTCGGTGGCCGGCCGGGTGGCGCGCAATGGCAGCGGCGTCTACAACCTGACCAAGCACGGCGTCGGCGCGTTCAGCGAGTCCCTGCGCCAGGAGCTGGCCAAGCGCTACGTCCGGGTCTCGCTGGTCGAGCCGGGCGCCACCGCCACGGAGCTGGCCGAGCACAACCGGCCGGAGGTCCTCGAGGGCCTGCGCGGCCAGTTCGGGCAGCGGATGCAGGCCGAGGACATCGCCGACGCGATCGCCTACATCGTGACCCGGCCCCGGCACGTCGCGGTCAACGAGATGCTGATCCGCCCCACTGAGCAGGAGCGGTAACCCGCATGATCCAGTAGGAGATCCGCAGCGCTCGGTCCCTGGGACGGAGAAGCCCATGCGCGTCATGATCAAGGCTGTCATGACTGCGGGCGGCCTGCTCACGGCGCTGCTCGCGGCCGGGTGCGCGGCGCCGGCCGAGCGTCCCGCGGCAGCCGGCCCCAGCGGGCTCGGCATCGACACCCTCGTCGCCTGGCTCATCACCGCCAGCATCGGCGCTTACATGCTCGGCAGGTGGATCGCCCGGGGAGGCCTGCGGCGGCAACGCGCGGCCAGGGAGGGCCTGGCTCCGGCAGTCGTGTTCACCCACTTCGGCCTGGCCCTGACCGGGCTGACGGTGTGGATCGGCTACCTGGTGGCCGGCTGGCCGGTGCTGGCCTGGTCGGCAGTCGGGGTGCTCATGCTGGTCGTCGGGCTCGGCGTCTGCACGGTGACCCTGCTGACTCCCTACCCGGGGCCACCCAGACCCGGCCAGGCCGCCGCTTCCGAGCGGGTCACCGACGAGGTGCTCGACCGCGCGCTCACCGATGACGTGCTGGCCGGCCAGCTCGTCGACGACCTGCTGGCCAGGGTGGCCTCCGGCCCGGCCCGGCCCGCCTGGTCGCCCAGCCTTCGGCCGGCCGCTCTGGTCCCCGTCGGTCACGGCGTAGCGGCGCTGGCCACCTTCCTGCTGGCGGTGCTCACCGCCGTGAGCAGCTGACTCGGCTCACAGCGGCTTGGCGGGGCTCTTGCCGTTTGGGCCGCTGGTCAGCCGGAGAAACACGGTCAGGGCGATGATGACCACGGCGACGCCGCCGCCTAGCTCCAGCACCTCCAGGCCATTGTGGGATTGCACGGCCAGCTCGACGAAGCTCACCGCGAGGACCATGACGATCATCGCGATGACCCGGCCCTTGAGATCGTTAAGATCGCGCATCTCCAGCCAGGCGGGCATCCTGGTCACGCCGTTGACGCGAATCTCGCGGATGAACAGCTCGTAGAAGCCGACGGCCGAGATCAGCAAGGTCGCGCCGATCAGGAACAGGTCAATATCCAGCAGGAACAAGCCGACATGATGGCCGACCGGAAAGGGATGCCGGCCCACCTGGATGGCCGAGCGGACGAACACGGCGCCCCCGTAGACGAACGCCCCGAGAGCCGCGAGGACCAGGAACGCGACGGGGATGACGGCCAGCCGGAGCGAAGCGGCCAGGGAGCGCTCCACTCCGGCGGCGACGGATCCCGCCGCCTGGTCACCTTCCGCCTCCGCCATGTCGTGTCCTCCTCGCCATGCCCGGGCCGCGATCGCGGCTCCCACGCTGCTACATGCTTACCCACGCGGCAGGGGGACAGGCCCCGGCGGGCGGCTTAGCTGCCTAGCCCCTCAGCTGGTGAGCTGCTGCGGCGGCGGGCGGCCCGGGCCGATCTCAGCCTTGAGCGCAGCGAGTTCGGAGTCCACCCCGGCCGCCGACCCGGCTTCGTCAAGTTCCCGCTGGATGTCGTCGGTGTCGCCCCCGACGTCTTCGAGCACCCCGGACTGAAGCAGCTCGTCCAGGGCGCCAGCCCGGGCCTGCATGGTGGAGATCTTGTCCTGGGCCCGCTGGAGGGCCGCTCCCGCGTCGCCCGCGGTGGCGGAGATCCCGGTCACGCTCTCGTCCACCGAGCTGGTGGCCTGAGCCGCGGTGTACTGGGCCTTCAGCACTTCCTTCTGCGTCCGGAACTCGTTGACCTTGTGCTGCAGGGCGGCCAGGGTCTGCTCGAGCTTCTGCTCCTGGTCGGTGAGCTGCTGGTGCTGCGGCTCCAGGGCATCGATCTGAGCCTGGGCGGCGGCCTTGCGGGAGAGCGCCTCCCTGGCCAGCTCCTCGTTGCCCTGGGCGAGCGCCGCCTTCGCCTGGTCCTGCAGGTGGCTCACCGTGTGCTGGAGCTGCTGGGCCTGGAGCTCGATCTGCTTGCGCGCCGCGGCGATGTCCACCAGGCCGCGGCGGACCTGAGTGAGCTGGTCGAGCAGTTGCTCATACGACAGGTCGAGCATCTCGTCGGGCTGCTCGGCGGCGTCGAGCGCCTTGTTGGCCTTGGCCGCGACTATGTCGTGGGCCCGCTGGAAAAGCGTCATGTTCCCGAGGCTACGCCGATCTGGAGCATCGGTACTACCGAGCGTGACTGAGCTGGCCCTTTCTCCATCATCTGACGTAGCGGCTTGTACGCCGTCTGTCGGAGTCACGAGCGCACCGGCCACGCGAAACTTGAGGTCTACATGCACTGATCACGGATTGCCGGCATCGCGGAGGCTGGTCACTATGCGTGGATGGGTCAAGGCCGCTCGGACCGGGTGGACCCTGGCCTGCGCGGCCATCGTGACGGCTGGCGCGCTGACGCTGGCCTGGCCGCAGGCCGGGCAGTCCTGCCGGTCTCCCGCGGCGATGCTCGCCAGCTTTTCGAAGCGATGTCCCTGCGGGCACCGGTAGTCATACAGCGGCATCAGCTCACCAGTTCTGAATCGACCTCGCGAAAATGCCGGCGATGTCCTCCTCGTTGACCGGACGCGGGCAGGTAGCCAGCAGGCGCTGCTGCTTCATCGTGCCGGGCACCAGCTCGGGTATGTCGGCCTCGGTGTAGCCGACGGCGCCGATGCCGTTGGGGATGCCGATGTCCCGCATCAGGTCGACGACCACGGACGGCAGCTGTTCCTGCGGATCGTTCAGCTTGTCCCGGTCCGGCGCCAGCATGGCGGCGGCACGCAGATGCCGCTCGGGGGCACTGGAGAAGCTGAACCGGAACGCCTCGGGCGCGGTCAGCGAGACCGACATGCCGTGCGGCACCATCGGCTCCTGCTGCGGGTAACCGCGGGGCCTGAAGTCCTTCACCATGCCCGCGATCGG
>Ga0208356_1000476_pt1 | contig 10390 bp, 11 predicted proteins | sample NGESurshal072012_4_FD_184467 | JGI IMG/M metagenome (GOLD analysis project Ga0208356, IMG submission 184467) | Arctic peat soil microbial communities from Barrow, Alaska - NGEE Surface sample 53-1 shallow-072012 (SPAdes) | ecosystem: Environmental > Terrestrial > Soil > Wetlands > Peat ... | reverse complement strand
TGCCTTTGGAAGTCAGCCGACCGTCCGGCCGCCCGCCGCTCCCACCGGGCGAGCTCTCCCGCCGCAAGCGGGCGATCCTCGACGCCACCCTGCGCCTGGTGGCCGCCCAGGGGGCGGCCACCGTGCGGCTGCGGGACGTCGCCCGCTCCTCGGGCGTGTCGGTCGGCTCGCTCCAGTACTACTTCGACTCGCGCGACCAGCTCATCCGCGAGGCGTTCGACCAGCACGCCCGCGATGTGGTCGACCTGGTCGCGCGGGCGGGGGACGCGTCGGCGCCGCCGCCGGCCCGGCTCGCGGCCGTCATCGAGGCGGCCGTGCTCCGGCCTGACCTGCATCATTCGGCTGCGCTGTGGATGGAGTTCGTCGCCGCGGGCCTGCACGATGATGAGCTGCGGGCGCTGCTGGCGGGCACCTACGAGGCCTGGCGGGAGCTGCTGTCCGAGGTGGTGCGGGCCGGGACCTCGACCGGGGACTTCCAGCCCCGGCTGCCGGCCGAGACCGTGGTGGCGTGCCTGGTGGCGCTCATCGACGGCTTCGAGCTCGCGGTCGCCATCGACGTGGCCGACGCGACCCCGGCCGCCATCGCGGAGAAGATCAAGGACGCAGCGACGGCCCTGCTGACCGAGGGGCGGCGCTAGCCTGGTTCCCGGCAGAGGCGGGCGCGACGCGACGCGAGGAGAAGTTCCGGTGGCGATGCTGAACAAGGACATGACCCTGTGCATCTCGCTGGCGGGGAGGCCGTCCAACATCGGTACCCGATTCCATAATTACCTCTACGAAGAGCTCGGGCTGAACTTCGCCTACAAGGCGTTCACCACCCGCGACATCGAGGGGGCGATCGGCGGCGTCCGCGCGCTAGGCATCCGCGGCTGCTCGGTGTCGATGCCGTTCAAGGAGGCGGTGATCCCGCTGGTGGAGGAGATGACCGCGTCCGCCTCGGCGATCGACTCGGTCAACACCATCGTCAACGACGACGGCCGCCTGACCGCCTACAACACGGACTACGAGGCGGTCACCGAGCTCATCGGCCGGCACGCGCTCGACCGGGATGCGCCGGTCCTGCTGCGCGGCTCCGGCGGCATGGCGAAGGCGGTCGTGGCCGCGTTCCGCGACTGCGGCTACTGCGACCTCACCGTGCTCGCGCGCAATGCTTCGGCCGGGTCGGCGCTGGCGGAGAAGTACGGCTACCGCTGGGTGCAGCACGACCCGGCCCCCGCCGACGCGATCATCGTCAACGTGACCCCGCTCGGCATGAACGGGCCCGAGGCCGCCGCGCTCGCGTTTCCGCCGTCGCAGATCGAGGCCGCCCGCGCCGTCTTCGACGTGGTCGCCTCCCCGGCCGAGACGCCGCTCATCCGCGCCGCCCGGGCGGCGGGCAGGCCGGTGATCAGCGGCGCCGAGGTCATCGCGCTGCAGGCGGCCCGGCAGTTCGAGCTCTACACCGGCGTGAGCATCACCGCCGACCAGGTCGAGCGCGCGTCCGCCTTCTCCCGGATGAGCTAATTCAGCGTTCCGCTCAGGTAGCCCGCAGTCGGCCGTCGGTCCAGCACTGCGGGCGCTAAGAATGTCGGACCGCCATCGTATGGTCTGCCTTATATAGGCATTGTGTACAGCCCGGCAGAAGGCCGGTTCTAAGTCGGCGGCGTTGGGCTTGAGGCCATGCGCCTGGACAGTTGCGAGAGCGCCTGCCGCCGGATTGGCCCAGCGTCTCTGGCAAAGACAACAATACTGTTGTAGGCTGACGTCAGCGGAGGCTATCGTGCCGCACAGGCTGGTAATGACAAAGCAGGTCCAGAGCTGGCTACACGCGCTCCGTTCTGGCGACCCGGTCACGCGACGGCTAGTAGCCGAGGCGATCGACCGACTGCTCGATGAGACCGTCGCTCGGCAGGCCGCTGGCCGACCGCATCGCCGGGTCCCGCCTGCATAATCTGAAAGAGCTCCGACCGGGCTCGAGTGGGGCAAGCGAGGTGCGGATCTTGTTCATATTCGACCCAATCCGCAACGCGGTGTTGCTCGTCGCGGATGACAAGTCCGGCCGTTGGAAGGAATGGTACGCGGAGGCCATCCCTGCGGCGGAAGCGCTCTGTGAGGCATACCTGGAAGGACAGCGATGAGCGAGGAACCTGAGTTCTTCTCTTACACCCGCGAGGAGTTCCTAGACGAGTTCGTCCACCCCGACGACCGCCCTGCCGTGGAGGAAGCGCACCAGAAGCGGGTCCTGGCGGTGCGCGCCGAGTACCTCGCCGAGATGCGCAAGCGCGCCGGCCTCACCCAAGCCGAGGTCGCCGAGGCCATGGGCGTGTCCCAGCAGCGCGTCTCCGCCATCGAGAACGGCTCCGTCGCAGAGTTGTCGACCTTGGCCGACTACATTCGCGCCCTCGGCGGCGAGCTCAAGGTCATCGCCGACTTCGGCGACACCTGGCAGCGCGTCGCATAACCCGCGCGGCACCGCCGACGCCGCGAGATCTGACGCCGAGCGGGGTACTACGTTGGGCCATGGGCCCTGTGCGCTGCGGGGCGCCGGCTGGGAGGGGGGAACGTGCCGCAAGAGTGGGTGGAAGTGAATATCGTGCCGTCGGTGCGGGATCAGCCGGAGAGGCTGCTCGTGGACGTGGTCGACGGGCTGGTGCACGCCGCGTTCGCTGATCGGCTGGACACGTGGTTCTTCGAGTGGTTCCAGGAGCCGCAGGAGCATCATCTTCGGCTCCGGCTTCGGTGGCGGGACCTGGCCCGGTCCGACGTTGACGGCGATGGCTTGTTCGCCCGCCTGGACCAGGCGCGGGAGGCCGGCCTGCTCGGGCGGTGGTGGGAGGGCGACAACGGCCGGATCGGCGAGATTTACGAGGGCGAGGCCGGCACCTACGGCGACCTGTGGGAGCTCTCCTACCGGGACTGGAACAGCAGCTGCGAGCTCGTCCTGGCGATGGCGCGGGAAGACCCGGACAACCGCCTGTCCGAGGTGCGGCAGCGCGCGTGGAACAGCCGCGCGCACCTGCACTCGAACCGGATGGGCTGGAACTACTACGTCGAGGCGCTGATCAGCCTGGCCAACGCGCGGTTCTACTTGGCCGAGGCGGGCAACAGCGGAGCGGAGCTGGCCGCCTTCGTCGCCCCGATCGAAGCGCGCATCGAGCAGCTGATCAACGAGGTCGTCGCGGGACCCACCGACGACCGGTGACGTGGGCGCCGCGGGCCGAGATCACCACGGGGCTTGACACGCGCCTACTTCTTGCTGTTATCCCGTGGCGTGAGATGCTGGGCCACTAATGGGTGTACTAACCGTCAAATAGCAGCGCAAAGTACACCCGGTCTTCGAGCGCGCCCCTCGCGCGACGCGCTTCTTGCTGTTATCTGGAATGGTGGAGCGTTTGGTCGCGCGATTAGTGGGGGGCGGGGGCGAAGAGGGCGCGGTGGGCTAGGTCCTCGTTGTGGGCCAGGTGCTCGTCGAGGGCGCGGGCGGCGATGTCGGGGTCGCGCTTGCGGAGCTCGTCGACCAGGAGCTGGTGCGCCTCGCGGCGTCGGTCGTGCTCGGTCGGGTCGGGGTCGAGCCGCCCGAAGCCGATCCGCACGTAGCGCTCGCTGGCGCGCTCGCTCATGATCAGGATGCGAAGGTCCCAGGCCGAGGCGGCCGGCGCGAGCAGCGCCAGGTGGAACGCGCGGTGGTCGTCGTAGATGTCGTCCATGCTCCGCTCGGCGCCGCCGAACTCGGCCGCCGCCTGGAAGAGCCGGTCGAGCTCGGCGTCGGCGAGCTCGCGGACGCTGCGGCGGGCGAGGTCGGGCTCGAGCAGCCGCCGGACCCGGTAGATGGCGTGGAACTCCTCGAGATCGAGCGGGGCCACGGTCGCGCTGCGCCCGGGCGGGTTCACCACCAGGCCCTCGGTCTCGAGCACGCGCAGCGCGTCGCGGACCGGGATGAAGCTGACGTCGAGCTGCTCGGCCAGCCGCCGCAGCGACAGGCTCTGGCCGGGGGCGAGGGCGCCGGCCAGGATCGAGCGGCGGATCTCGTTGGCCACCTGCTCCGACAGCGACCGGCTCTCGATGGGGCGGACCGACCCGGAACTGGCCGACGCGATCGTCATGTCCGCTCCCGTTAGCTTGATGATGGTGGAGTGACGATATCAAAAATAGCAATCCTTGACTGTTATCACATATCAGGATTATTGTGTGAGCCACAGCACGCCTGGCAGCGGAGCCGGAGGAGATCGACATGTCCACGCCCAAGTTCGCCCATAACGTCTTCCAGACCGCCAACCACGAGGCGATGCGCGACTGGTACTGCACCGTCCTCGACGCCCACGTGGTCTACGAGGACGCCACCTTGACCTTCCTCACCTTCGACGACGAGCACCACCGGGTGGCGCTGCTGCACCCGCCGGTCGAGTTCGAGGCCAAGACCGCGACCACCGCCTCGCTGCACCACTCGGCCTACACCTTCGACGGCATCGACGCGCTGCTCGAGCGGTACGCGATGCTGCGCGATCAGGGGATCACCCCGGCCGTCTGCATCGCCCACGGCGTCACCACCTCGATGTACTACCAGGACCCGGACCGCAACTTCGTCGAGCTGCAGATCGACCGGTTCGCCGAGCCGGACCAGGCCACCGCGTACATGCTGGGGGCCGAGTACGCGGCCGACTCGGTCGGCCCCGCCTTCGACCCCGAGGAGCTGCTGGCCGCCCGCCGGGCCGGCGGGACCGTCGAGGAGCTGTCGGACCGGTCATGGGCGCTCAAGTCGGATCTGCCCAACCCGCTCGGCGTGCTGATGGGCGGCTGACGTGGCCGATGCGGCCGACGTGACTAATACGACCGACGTGACTAATACGACCGACGTGGCCGATGCGGCCGACGGATTCTGCCTGATCTGCTCGATGGAGGAGGCGGACCCGGCCGGGCGGGTGTTCCTCGACGACCTGTGGGCGGCCGAGGTGGCCCCCGGCTCTGAGGTCCCGGGCTGGTTCTTCCTGCGCGCCCGCCGCCACGCCGAGAAGCTGACCGGCCTGGACCAGGCGGAGACGGCGACGCTCGGCCGCCGCGCGCACGATCTGGCCAGCGCGGTCGAGCGGGTCACCGGCGCGCCCGCCGTCTACCTGCTCTCGTTCGGGGAGAACTACCGGCACTTCCACGCCCTGGTCGCCGCGCGCGGCGACCAGGTGCCGCCGGAGGCGCGCGGGTGGGCGCTGCTTGGGCTGCTTCCGCTGGGCCGCGACGTCCCGGCCGCACAGGCGGTGGCGGGGGATGTCAGGCTTGCCTATGAGGAGATCGTCCGTGGCCGCGAGCACGCCGCCGTGGGTTAGCCTGCTGGGCGCCCCGCCATAGGCGAAAAGCATGTCCGAACGAAGGAACACCCATGATTTCCAGCGCTCATCCCACCGCCGCGGCCCCCCGCCCGGCCTACGACGAGGCCGTGCTGCGCGATATCGCGCAGCGGGTGCTGTGGCTGTCGGCGGCGATCGTCGACGCCGCCAACGCCGGCCGCGCCAACAGCTCGGGGGTCAAGGTCGGCGGTCACCAGGCGTCGAGCGCCTCGATGGTCGACATCATGACCGCGCTCTGGTTCGCCGAGCTCACGCCGCTGGACCGGGTCTCGGTCAAGCCGCACGCCTCGCCGGTGCTGCACGCCGTCAACTACCTGCTGGGCGACCTCGACGAGTCCTACCTGACGACCCTGCGGGCCAAGGGCGGCCTGCAGTCCTACCCGTCCCGGCTGAAGGACCCCGACACCGTCGATTTCTCCACCGGCTCGGTCGGGATCGGGGCGACGGCGGCGCTGTGGGCGGCGGTCGCGCACCGGTACATCGCCTCCCAGTTCCCCGGCTGCCCGGCCGCGGGCCGCTTCATCAGCCTGCTGGGCGACGCCGAGCTCGACGAGGGCGCGATCTGGGAGGCGGTCGCCGACCCGGCGGTGGCCCACCTGGGGGAACTGCTGTGGGTGGTGGACCTGAACCGGCAGTCGCTGGACCGGGTCGTCCCCGACATCCAGATCGAGCGGCTGCAGGGCATGTTCGCGGCGGCCGGCTGGCAGGTGCTGACGGTCAAGTGGGGACGCCTGATCAGCGGGCTGTTCCAGCGCGAGGGCGGCCAGGAGCTGCGCGCCCGGCTGGAGACCATGCCCAACGAGGAGTACCAGCGGATGCTGCGGGTGCGCCCGGCCGAGATCGCCGACCGCATCGTCGGCGCGGGCGGCAGCGACCAGCTCAGGACCCTGCTCGCGGCGATCGACCCGACCGAGCTGGCGGCCGCGATCCGCGATCTGGGCGGCCATGACCTCGGCCTGCTGGTCGACACGTTCCGCGGCGTCGACTCGCACCGCCCCACGATCGTGTTCGCGTACACGATCAAGGGCCGCGGGCTGCCGACCGAGGGGCATCCCAACAACCACTCGGCGCTGCTGACCGCCGCCCAGATGCAGGCCCTGGCGGCGGCCTCCGGGGTGGACACGGCCCGGCCGTGGCAGCGCTTCGACCCCGGCTCGCCGGCCGGCCGGCTGTGCGAGAACCGCGCGCGCCAGCTGCGCCGGGAGCCGGTGACCCCGTCCCGCCCGCTCGCCATCCCGGCCACGCTTGGCCACCCGCACCGCAAGCCGGTCTCCACCCAGGCCGCCCTCGGCCGGTTCCTGGCCGACCTCGCGCACGACGCCCCGGAGGCGGCCGCGCGGGTGGTCACCTGCAGCCCCGACGTCGCCTCGTCGACCAACCTCGGCGGCTGGATCAACAAGACCGGGGTGTGGTCGGTGCGGGACCGGCACGACTGGTTCGCCGACGACTCCGAGCGGGTGCTGCGGTGGCGCGAGGTCGCCAACGGCCAGCACATCGAGCTCGGCATCGCCGAGGTCAACCTGGTGTCGCTGCTGGGCGAGCTCGGCGCCACCTGGTCCCGGTGGGGGATGCGGCTGATCCCGATCGCGACCCTGTACGACCCGTTCGTCTCCCGCGCGCTCGAGCCCTGGTCCTACGGGATTTACTCCGGCGGCCAGTCGATCCTGGTCGGCACGCCGTCGGGGGTCACGCTGGCGCCCGAGGGCGGAGCGCACCAGTCGGTCACCACCCCGTCGATCGGCCTCGAGCAGCCGGGCTGCATCGCCTGGGAGCCAGCCTTCGCCCAGGACCTGGAGTGGTGCCTGCTGCACGCGATGGAGCGAGTCGGCGTGCCCGGCGGCACGTCGTCGTACTTCCGGCTGAGCACCCGCCCGATCGACCCGGCCCTGGCCCAGGTGCCGGCCGACCCGGCGCTGGCCGAGCGCCGGATGCAGCAGGCCCGGGCGGGCGGCTACCGGCTGCCGGCCGGGCACCCGGCCGACCAGGAGCACATCACCCTGGTCGGCGTGGGCGCGATCATGCCCGAGGTGGCGGCCGCCGCGACCACGCTCGCGACGGCCGGCGTGTACGCCGGGGTCGTATGCCTGACCAGCCCCGACCTGGTCTTCCGCTCCTTCCAGCAGCGCGGGCGGCGGGAGCCGGGGGTGGGCGGCAACGTGGTCGACGAGCTCTTCCCGGCCGACCGCCCGGCGCCGCTGGTGACCGTGCTCGACGGCCACCCGCACACGCTCGCCTTCCTGGCCGGCGCGCGCGGCGACCGGATCCGCTGCCTCGGGGTCACCGACTTCGGGCAGTCCTCCGGTCTCGACGACGCCTACCGCATCCACCACATCGACACCGGCTCCATCGTCGACGCCGCGCTGAGCCTGGTCGGTCGGTAGGGCATGACGCCGCCGTCGAGCGTGGGACCGTCGGGTAGCGGGCAGTCGAGCATTCGCGACAGCCCGGTGCTGATCGCCGGGGGCGGCCCGGTCGGCCTCGCGCTGGCGGTCGAGCTCGGCCTGCGCGGAATCGAGTGCCTGGTGGTCGAGCCACGGCCGCAGCCGACCCGGCTGCGGCCGCGGGCGAAGACGCTCAACGCGCGGACGATGGAGCACGCCCGGCGCTGGGGCCTGGCCGGCCGCCTCCGCGCGGCCGGCCCGCTGTCGGTCTCCTGGTCGCAGGACGTCTCCTTCTGCACGACCTTCCTGGGCCGGGAGATCACCCGGTTCACCGGGGTGCTCGGGCTGGCGGACGACGGCGACTCGCCCGAGCGCGGCCAGCAGATGCCGCAGTACGTGCTCGAGGAGGTGCTGCGGGAGGTCGTGACCGAGCTCCCGGCGGTGGATCTGCGGCTGGGCTGGCGGGTGCAGGGCGTTGACGCGGCCGGGCCGGGTCCGGTCCGCGTCACCCTGCTCGATCCGGCCGGGGAGGCGGCCGCGGTCACGGCCGAGTACGTGGTCGGGGCGGACGGCGCCCGCAGCGTCGTCCGCGAGCAGATCGGCGCCCGCTACGTCGGGGCGACGGCGCTGCGGCCCAACACCGGCCTCGTGTTCCGCAGCCCGGAGCTGGTCAGCGCCGCCGCGCACCCGCCCGCCGTGCAGACCTGGCTGCTCAACCGGCAGACCCCGGGGATGATGGGGCCGATCGACCGCGACGGCCTGTGGTGGCTGATCGCGTTCGGGGTTGACGGCCGCGCGGCCGACTTCGACCCCGGCCTGCTGATCAGCGGGGCGCTCGGGCGCGACCTGCCGGTCGAGGTCGTCAGCACCGATCCGTGGACGGCGCGGATGGAGCTGGTGGACCGGTGCCGGAGCGGGCGGGTGTTCCTGGTCGGCGACGCCGCCCACCTCAACCCCCCGTTCGGCGGCCACGGCCTCAACACCGGCATCGGCGACGCGGTCGACCTGGGCTGGAAGCTGGCGGCGGTGCTGGCCGGATGGGGCGGCCCGGGGCTGCTCGACTCCTACGAGGCCGAACGGCGGCCGCTGCACCGGCGGGTGATCGACGAGGCGACCTCGAACATGGCGACGCTGGCGCCGGAGCTGCTCGACGACGGCCTCGACCGGCCGGGACCCGACGGCGACCGGGCCCGGTCGGCCGCCGCCGGGCGGATCGAGCAGACCAAGCGGGCCGAGTACTTCAGCACCGACCTGGTCCTCGGCCACCGCTACGCCGGCTCGCCCGTGCTGCAGGCGTGGCCGGATGGGCATGGCCATGGGGATGGGACGAGGTCTGGTCCTAGGGCTGGGCCGGGGTTCGCGGCGCCCGGCGGCCGCCTGCCCCACGTGTGGGTGTCGCCGCAGGTATCGACGCTGGACCTGGTCACCGGCCCGCACCTGATCCTGACGGCCGACCGCGAGCTGGGCGCGCAGACGGAACGCGCCGCCTCGGCGGCGGGGCTGCCGGTCACCGTGACCGTGCAATTGCCGCCGCTCATGCGCCGGCTGGGCGCGGAGCTGATCGTGGTGCGACCCGATCAGGTGGTCGCGGCGGTCTGGCCGGCGCCCGCGTCCGGCCGCGTGGCTGCGGCCGACCAGCCAGCCGAGCCCGATGTGGCGGCAACGGCAGGATTCCTCGACACGACCATGGCCATGCTCGGCGGCCGGCAGGGAGCGGATGAGACATGGACAAGATCGCGCTGACCAACGTGCGGGTGTTCGACGGAGAGCGGCTGCTCGAACCGTCGACGGTCGTCATCGACGGCGACCGCATCGGGACCGACCAGGCGGGCGCGGCGACGGTCGACGGCGCCGGGCGGGTGCTGCTGCCCGGCCTGATCGACTGCCACATCCACCTCACCGACGACGCGACGCTGTCGGCGCTGGCCCGCCACGGCGTCACCACCGGGCTCGACATGGGCACCTGGCCGCCGGAGCTGGTCGCATCGCTGCGCGGCCGGGCCGGCGTCACCGACATCCGCTCGAGCGGCACCGGCGCCACCCACCCGGCCAGCATGCACGCCAAGCGGATGGGGCGGGCGCAGGGCCTGGTGGCCGATCCGGATGAGGCGAAGGCCTACGTGGCCGCGCGCGTCGCCGAGGGAGTTGACTACATCAAGATCATCGTCGATCCGCCCGGCTTCGACGAGATCACGGTCCGGGCCCTGGTCGACGCCGCCCACGCGCACGGCCTGCGCACCATCGCCCACGCCGCCAGCCGGGACGCGGTGCTGATGGCTCAGGCAGGCGGCGTCGACGTGCTCACCCACGCGCCCATCGACCGGCCGCTGCCGGACGAAGACGCGGCCGCGACGCGGTGGTTCGGTCAGGTCATCACGATCGAGGAGCACGTGCTCAACCCGGCGGTGGCGCGCGCCAGCGCAGCGGGCCACCAGGCTGGAGCGCACGATCGGCGACTACGTCCGGCAGAACAGCTACTACACTCCCGGCGGCATGTTCACCGAGCCGCACCTGCGGTTCTGCCTTGACGTGCTCGGCCCCGAGCGGCTGGTCTACGCGGTCGACTACCCGTTCGTCGGCAACGACGGCGCGGTCGACTTCCTGCTCCGGGCCGAGCTTCCCGAGGTCGCCAGGGAAGACATCGCGCATGGAAACGCAGAGCGCCTAATGCCCGGGCTCGCGTAGCCGCTC
>Ga0208356_1000475_pt1 | contig 10427 bp, 8 predicted proteins | sample NGESurshal072012_4_FD_184467 | JGI IMG/M metagenome (GOLD analysis project Ga0208356, IMG submission 184467) | Arctic peat soil microbial communities from Barrow, Alaska - NGEE Surface sample 53-1 shallow-072012 (SPAdes) | ecosystem: Environmental > Terrestrial > Soil > Wetlands > Peat ... | reverse complement strand
GGCGACGGCCAGGGCCTCGTCCAGGGCCAGCGGGAGGCCGAGGTTGCGGGCCAGCAGGTTGCCGGTGCCGGCCGGCAGCACGGCGAGGGGGACGCCGCTGCCCGCGACCCCTTCGGCGCACGCGGTGACGGTCCCGTCGCCGCCGCTGGCCACGACCACGTCCACCCGCTCGGCCACCGCGGCCTCGGCCAGTCCCCGGCCGGTCTCCTCCGGGGTGGTCTCCAGCCACAGCGGCTCGCTCCAGCCCTGCGCGGCCATGGCCTCGGTGACCTCGGCCCGGAAACGGTCGCCATCGGGGTGTTTAGTGGGATTGACCACCACAGCCGCGCGCATGCGCTTACATCGCCTCAGGCCGCATGCCGCGAGCATAGGGGAAGCGGGGTCACCGGCGGCTGCCCCGCCGCCCGAGCGGCACCAATCCGTGACACGGGGCCGGCTGACCCCGGCCCCGTGTACTGTTGCGGCGTGGTGACAGCGCCAACCTCGACCACGGCCGGCCTGCGCCGGCAGGGGAGCCTGGACGTGCTGGCCTGGCCGTCGCTCGACGCGCTGGACGTGGACGCGTTCGTGACGACGCGGCACGGCGGCGTCTCGGCCGGTCCCTACGCCACCCTCAACCTGGGCCTGCACGTCGGCGACGCCGCGGCGGACGTGCTGGTGAACCGGCGGAGGGTGGCGGCGGCACTCGGTGCCGACCTGGGCGACTTCGTCTTCTGTAACCAGGTCCATGGCCGCCGCGTCGCGGTCGTGTCCGCGGCGGACCGGGGCCGCGGCGCGCTCCGCCTGGACGACGCCATCGCCTCCACGGACGCGCTGGTGACCACCGACCCGGGCACCGTGCTGGCCATCCTGGTCGCCGACTGCGTCCCGATCATCCTGACCGACCCGCAGGCCGGGGTGCTGGCCTGCGTGCACGCCGGCTGGCGCGGGACGGTGGCCGGCGTGACCGGCACCGCGCTGCACGCGATGCAGGCGCTGGGCGCCCGGCCGGAGCGAATCCAGGCCGCCATCGGCCCGGCCGTCGCGGCGGATCGCTATCAGGTGGGCCCGGAGGTCGCGGCGGCTGCGGAGCGGTTCTTCGGCGGGAACACCGGCGGGATCATGCACCCGGACGCTAATTCTTCAGGCCCGGCCCATTGGCTGTTCGACCTGCCCGCGGCTAACCGGCGTGTCATCCGCGAGTCCGGGGTGCCCGACGCGCAGATCCACGGCAGCGGCCTGAGCACGGCCAGCCCGGTCCCGGACAGCAGGGGCATGCACAGCCACAGCCCGGAGTTGTTCTTCAGCGACCGGGCGGCCCGCCCGTGCGGCCGGTTCGCCGCAGTCGCCAGGCTTAAGCCCAGGGAGGGCACGTGAGCGAGCTGACGGGGCGTGGAGTGAGCACCCCGTTCCGGTATGACGGGTACGACATTGACCCGGACCGCGGGATGCTGACCTGCCGGTACTCCGTGGGTGACTACCGCTTCAGCGAGCAGGTCACGGTGCCCGCCGAACCCGGCCGCTGGGACCGCGAGGAGGCGCGGCAGGCGGCCCGGCTGGTGTGCCTGCTGGCCGGCGTCTCTTACTACAAGACAGCCGCCCCCGCAGTCATCGATCTGGGCAACACTGCCGTCACCGACACCGAGCGGGCGTTCCTGCGCTCGTTCTACACCGGCGGCCTGGCCGAGTTCGGCTACCGCAACGGGCTGGACCTGTCCGGGCTGCGCATCGAGGGCCCGTCCCGCCCTGCCGGGCCACCGCAGCCGACGCCCGCGGCGGGTGCGGGCCGGGCCCTGGTGCCGTTCGGCGGCGGCATCGACTCGATCGTCACCGTGGAGATGGTCCGCGAGCGGGCCGAGCCCGCGCTGTTCATCGTCAGCCGTCCCGGGGATCGGTTCGACGCCATCGAGCGGCCCGCCGCCATCACCGGGCTGCCGGTCATCCGCGCCGAGCGCGAGATCGACGCGCAGCTGCTGCGCTCCCGGGATCTGGGCTTCCTCAACGGCCATGTTCCGGTGACCGGCATCATCTCGGCCATCGCCGTCCTGGCCGCGGTGCTCGACGGCCGGGACGCCGTGGTCATGTCGAACGAGTGGTCCGCGTCCATCCCGACCCTGGAAGTGGACGGCTCCCCGGTCAATCACCAGTACTCCAAGAGCGGGGTGTTCGAGGCGGGCTTCCGCGACGTGCTGGCCGGATCACTCGGCCCGGACTTCGCCTACTTCTCCGCGCTGCGCCCGTTCAGTGAGCTGTGGGTGGCCCGGCGGTTCGCGGCGCTGACCCAGTACCACGACACGTTCCGCAGCTGTAACCGCGCCTTTCACATCGACAAGTCGCGCCGGCTCGACCACTGGTGCGGCCGCTGCGACAAATGCTGCTTCATCGACCTGATCCTGGCGCCGTTCCTGCCCGCCGCGGACCTGGAGCGGATCTTCGGCGGCCACGAGCCGCTGGCCGACAGCGGCATGGCCGGCACCAGCCCGGGCGACGACGGCTCACTAGCCGATAAGTTCCGGTCCCTGCTCGGCACCTCCCCCACGAGCAAGCCGTTCGAGTGCGTGGGTGAGGTCGGTGAATGCCGGGCCGCGGCGTTGCTCGCCGCGCAGCGGCCCGACCGGGCCGGCACCAAGCTTCTCCAGGTGCTGGCCGCGGAACTGGACGGGCTGCCGCAGCTGACCTCCCCCGCCGAACTGCTCCGCCCCCTCGGCCCTCACTTCGTCCCGGATGTCTATGCGCCCGACGATCTCCTGGTCTGACCTTCGCGCCGGGCTGGCGGGCGGCCAGGTCGGGCTCTGGGGCCTCGGCGTGGAGGGCCTGGCCAACCTGCGCACGCTCACCTCACTGGGCCGCCAGCCTGTGCTCGTCGACGACCATCCGCCGGCCGGCGGGGCCGGCGGGCAGCCGGTCCTCGCCACCTCCAGCGGCGGCCTGGACGCCCTGGCCGCCTGCGAGGTCGTGATCAAGTCGCCTGGCATCAGCCGCTACCGCGACGACCTGCGGCAGCTGGAGGCCCGTGGCATCCCGGTCGTGGGCGGCCTGGGCCTGTGGCTTCAGGAGGCCCCCCGGGACCGGGTGCTGTGCATCACCGGGACCAAGGGCAAGAGCAGCACGACGGCCATCGCGGGCCACCTCCTCACCCAGTGGGGCTACCGGTGCATGGTCGGCGGGAACATCGGCCAGCCCCCGTGGGAACCCGCGCAGGCCGGCCTGAGCTACGACTACTGGGTGATCGAGACGTCCAGTTATCAGGCCACCGACCTGGGCTGCTCACCGCCGGTCGTCGCGGTGACCTCACTGCACCCCGATCACCTGCCCTGGCACCACGGCGTGGAGAACTACTACCGGGACAAGCTGTCCGCCTGCTCCCAGCCGGGCGCGGACCTGACCGTGGCCAATGGTGACAGCGGCCTGCTCCGGGACCGGGTGGCGCTGCTCGGCCGCCGCGTGGAGTGGGTGCACGCCGACGACGACCCGGATGCGGACTGGATGAGCCCGCTCGGCCTGCTCGGCGCGCACAGCCGGCGCAACGCCCTGATCGCCCGGGCCTGCCTGCGCGCCCTTGGCGTGCCACAGGCCGCTGACCACGAAGCGCTGCGGGAGGCCGCCGCGGGATTCCAGCCGCTCAGCAGCCGGCTGCAGGCCATCGGCACCGTGGCTGGCGTCACGTTCGTGGACGACAGCCTGTCCACCAACGTGCTGCCCACGCTGGCGGCGCTGGACGCGTTCCCGGGCCGCCGGGTGGCCCTGATCGCGGGCGGCCAGGACCGCGGGATCGACTACGCACCGCTGGCCGCCGGGCTCGCGGACCGGCCCGCCCCCACGCTCGTGCTGACCGTGCCGGACAGCGGGCCGCGGATCGCGGCCGCGATCGAGGCCGCCCACCCCGGCCAGGCCGAGGTGCTGTCCTGCCCGGACCTGGGCGCGGCCGTGCAGCGCGGCTTCGCCTGGGCCCGTCCGGACGGCGTGGTGCTGCTCTCCCCGGCGGCACCCAGCTTCGGCCAGTTCCGCGACTACCGGGACCGGGGCGACGCGTTCGCCATGGCCATGCGCACCTGCCCCGCCGGGTAACCCGGTGCCGCGCGCTCCCCTGCGGGCCCTGCCGCCGGCCCTGCACCGCGACCTCGCCGCCGCGGTAGGCGGCCCGCACGTGCTGACCGGCGACGCCACCGCGGGCTACGCGGTGGACTGGACCGGCCGATTCCGGGGTGACCCGCCCGCTGTCGTGCGGCCGTCCGACACCGCGCAAGTCGCCGCGGTGCTGGCGCTGTGCTCCGGCGCCGGGGTACCGGTGGTTCCCCAGGGCGGTAATACCGGCCTGGTCGGAGGGGGTGTCCCGGTCCACGGGGAAGTCGTGCTCAGCCTCGCCCGGCTGGACCGGCTCGGACCGCCTGACCCGGAGGCGGCACAGGTCACCGCGGGGGCCGGGGTGACCCTCAGCCAGGTCTCGGCAGCCGCCGGGCCGGACCTGGACCTCGGTGTCCTGATCGCCAGCCGCGACAGCGCGACCGTAGGCGGCGCGGTGGCCACCAACGCAGGCGGCCTGCGGGTGCTGCGCTACGGGCCGATGCGAGCCCAGTTGCGCGGCGTCGAGGCCGTGCTGGCCGACGGCACGGTGGTGTCCCACCTGTCCGGCCTGGTCAAGGACAACACCGGATACGACTACCCGTCGCTGCTGGCCGGGTCGGAAGGCACCCTGGCGGTCATCACCCAGGCCCGGCTACGGCTGGTCCCCCGGCCCCGGACGCCGGTCGCGGTGCTGTGCGGATTCCCCAGCCTGGACGATCTGCACGCCACCGCGCGGCGGGCCGTCACCCAGGTCCCGGGCCTGCTCTCGGCCGAGTTCTTCACGGCCGCCGGGCTCAGTCTGCTGGTCAGCCGGGCCGGTCTCACCCCGCCGCTGGCCAGGCCCGCGCAGGCGTATCTCCTGCTGGAGGCGGACGGGCCGGGTGCGCTGGAGGATCTGGCGGCCGTGGCCGGCGATCATCCCACCGCCGTCGCGCAGTCGGCGGCGGACCGGGCCAGGCTGTGGGCCTACCGGGAACGCCACCCCGAAGCGGCGGGTTTCCTGGGCGTGCCACTCAAGCTGGACGTCTCGGTGCCCGCCGCTCGCTGGGTGCAGCTGGCCGACGGGGTGGCCGGGGTGGTGGCCGGCGTGGACCCGGGCGCCGCGGTGATCACCTTCGGTCACGTCGCCGACGGGAACGTGCACGTGAACATCGTCCCGGCGGCGCCCCCGGACGGACGGCACGAGGACGCGGTGTTCTCGTTCGTGGCGTCGCTGGGCGGCTCGATCTCCGCCGAGCACGGCATCGGCGCGCTGAAAGCCCGCTGGCTCCCGCTGGCCCGGTCTGCGGCCGAGCGGGAGCTGTTCGGCCGGATCCGTCACGCGCTTGACCCTGCTGGCATCCTTAACCCGCACGTGCTGCCGCGCTGAGCTGCGCAGACCCTTTCCCCGTCGGGCCGCCGGCCGGAGTAGCGGGGAGCGCAGCGGGTTTTGGGCCCGGTCCCATGGGTAGCCAGGCCCCGTTCAGCCGCCTGGCTGGGCACGCACTACCGACTGAGAGGAACCACTCCGGTGTACATCGGTATAGGCACCATCGTGGTCATCGTGATCATTGTGCTCATCGTCCTGCTGCTGCGCCGCGGCATCTGACCCTGACCTCCCGGGCCATACCCGGGCCGCCGGGGCCTGGCCTCCGTGGCCAGGCCCCGGCGCCGCTTAATGCATGCCGTTTAATACATGCCGTGCCCGGCCGGCCCTGACCGCGACGGCGGGAGCCCAGCCCTAGCCGCTCTGGCTGATCCGCACCGAGAACATGGACGGCGGTCGCCCTGGTCAGCCGGGCTGGGTCGGGGACGTTCGGCTCATCAGGCACGACGATCCTGAGCGTGGTGGGCAACTATGCCTGGCTCGGCTGGGCGGGTGTGCGGACCAGCCGACGCCGGTGAAGCCGTATCAGCCGGTAAGGTACCGGGCACTCATGCCTGCTGACGACGCCCCCGCCTCCCGCTCCGCCGTGGCCGCCCGGCTCCGCGCGGCCGGCTGTGTCTACGCCGAGGAGGAGGCGGATCTGCTCATCTCGGCGGCCCCGACGCCCGCGGACCTGGCCGGCCTGGTCGAGCGGCGGGCCGCGGGCCAGCCGCTCGAGCACGTGCTGGGCTGGGCGGAGTTCCGCGGCCTGCGGATCGCGGTGGACCCGGCTGTATTCGTGCCCCGGCGGCGCACCGAGTTCCTGGCCGGGCAGGCCATCGCGCTGGCCCGGCCCGGGGCCGTGGTCGTGGACCTGTGCTGCGGCTCAGGCGCCCTGGGCGCCGCACTGGCCGCCGCCGTAGACGGGGCCGAGGTGCACGCCGCCGACATCGACCCGGCCGCGGTGCGCTGTGCGCGGCGCAACCTCGCGGCGGGCGACCGGGTCTACCAAGGCGACCTCTACGAGCCGCTGCCTGCGGCGCTGCGCGGCCGGGTGGACATCCTGCTCGCGAATGTCCCCTACGTGCCCACCGGCGAGGTTGGGCTGCTCCCCCCGGAAGCGCGGGACTTCGAGGCACGGGTGGCCCTGGACGGCGGCTCCGACGGCCTGGGCGTGCTGCGGCGGGTGGCCGCCGGCGCGCCGGAGTGGCTGGCGCCGGGCGGCCACCTGCTGTCGGAGGTCAGCGAGCGCCAGGTGGCCTCGGGCACCAGGGCCGTTACCCGCGTCGGCCTGACCGCCCGGGTGGACCGCTCCGAGGAGCACGGGGCTACGGTCCTCATCGCCAGCCGGCCATCGCCGCGCGCGTAGGAGGCGGGGAGGTGGACCTAGATACACCTGCGTTCCGGGGGCCAGGGACACTGCCGGACGGCTCCAGGGCGGGCAGACTGGCTGGGTGACGCCGGTCAGCCGAGGGAGACCCTGATGAGCAGCCGAACACCGCCGCTGAGCAGTTCCGGCCTGCGCGGCCCGCATCCCCGGTGGATCGGTGCGGGCCTGGTCAGCGCCCGGCGCGGGCTGGGCTTCGGGGCGCTGATGCTGGCCGGGGCCGCCCTGCTGCTGGCCCTGGCCGCTCCGCTGCTGCTCGCCGGGTTGGCCGCCGGGCGGCTGCTGGGCCGTTCTGGGTCCCCTGCTAACTTCACAGTGGTCCCCGGCGGTGTCCCCCAGCCAGCCGGGCCCGGCGAACCGCTGGGCCGGCAGCTGTTCCTGGCCGCGCTGATCGTGCTGGCCGCCTGCGTGGTGTGGCTGCTGCTGCTCCCGCGCATCCTGCTGGCTATCCGGCGGCTGGCCAGCCTGACCCGGCGGCTGGTGGGCGAGTGGTGCGGTGTCCGCATCGCCGACCCGTACCTGCCCATCCCGGCCGCCGTCCGCGGGACCTACTTCCAGCAGCTGCGCTGGCTGCTCGCTGACCCGGCTACCGCGCGCGACGTGCTGTGGCTGGCCGTCAACGCCTGCGGGGGCTGGATCCTGGCCGTCCTGCCAGCCGGGCTGGCCACGGTGGGCCTGGTCGAGTTCATCGGCCCCACCACCCGCCCGCTGGTCGCGATCCCCCCGCCCGCTTTCCCCGGAAATACATCCTTCGTGCTGATCCTGCTGGGAATGGGGCTGATCGCGCTCGGGCTGGGCTCCGGCCCCGCGATGCTGGCCGGGTACGGGACGCTGGCCCGGTTCATGCTCAGCCCGGCTGGCCACGCCGAACTGGCGCTGCGAGTCCGGCACCTGGCCGAGACCCGGTCGGAGGCGATCGACACCGGCGCGGCGGAAATGCGCCGGATCGAGCGGGACCTGCACGACGGGGCGCAGGCCCGGCTGGTGGCCATGGGCATGACCCTGGACGCCGCCGGGCAGCTGATCGACTCCAACCCGGCCGCGGCGCGGGCGCTGCTGCTTGAGGCCCGCGACACATCAGCCAGGGCCCTGGCCGAGCTGCGGGACCTGGTCCGCGGCATCCACCCGCCGGTGCTGGCCGACCGGGGCCTGGGTGACGCGGTCCGCGCGCTGGCCCTGGACTCCCCGCTGCGCGCCGGCCTGGCCAGCGACTTGCCCGGCCGCCTGCCCGCCCCGGTCGAGTCCGCGGCGTATTTCGCGGTCAGCGAGCTGCTGGCCAACGTGTCCAAGCACGCCTGCGCGACCCAGGTGTGGGTCGATATCCGGTATGCGGACGGGATGCTCCGGGTTGGCGTGAGCGATGATGGCCGGGGCGGCGCGGACGCGTCCCGGGGTACCGGGCTGCGCGGCATCGAGCGGCGGGTCGCGGCGTTCGACGGTGTGCTCGCCCTGAGCAGCCCGCCAGGCGGCCCCACCGCGGTGACCATGGAGATCCCTTGCGCATTGTCATCGCTGAAGACCTCTTCCTGCTGAGGGACGGGCTCACCCGGATGCTCGAGGCCCATGGCCTCGAGATCACCGCGGCCGTCGACAACGGGACCGACCTGCTCGCCGCCGTGACCTCTGAGCGGCCCGACGTGGCCGTGGTGGACGTCCGGCTGCCACCTACCTTCACCGACGAGGGCCTGCGGGCGGCGCTGGCTGCCCGCCGCGCCGTGCCCGGCCTGCCGGTGCTGGTGCTGTCCCAGTACGTGGAGCAGCTTTACGCCCGCGAGCTGCTGGCCGGCGGCAGCGGCGGCATCGGCTACCTGCTCAAGGACCGGGTGCTCGACAGTGCACAGTTCGTGGACGCGGTCCGCCGCGTCGCCGCGGGCGGCACCGTGATGGACCCGGAAGTGATCGACCGCCTGCTGCTGCACAACTCCGGGGACAACGCCCTTGGCACGCTCAGCCCGCGGGAACGTGAAGTGCTCGGCCTGATGGCTGAGGGGCGCTCCAACGCGGCGATCGCCCAGCGGATGTTCATCACCGAGCGGGCGGTGGCCAAGCACACAGCCTCGATTTTCCTCCGGCTGCGCCTGCAGCCGTCCGACGACGACAACCGGCGTGTCCTTGCCGTGCTCGCCTACCTGTCCGCCGAGCAGCCCGCGGCCCGGGAGTAAGTGTCAGACCCGGCTGAGACGATGCCCGGTATGCAGCTCGGATCGTTCACCATCACGCCGGACGGACCGTTCTCGCTCGAGGAGGCGGCCAGGTTCGGGTTCGGCCAGCGCGCGGGCGGGGACTGGGACGGGGTCATGCGGCTCGCGTTCTGCCTGGATGGCTACACCGACCAGGTAGCGGCCGAAGTCCGCCAGGACCAGGCCAGCCCAGACCAGGCCAGCCCAGACCAGGCCAGCCCAGACCAGGCCAGCCCAGACCACGCGGGTACGGTGCACTGCGTGGTGCACGGGCCCGCCGGCGCCGACCTGGGCCGGGTGCGCCGCCAGGTCGCCCGGGTGCTGTCGCTCGATCACGACGGCCGGGAGTTCAGCCGCGTCGGGGAGCGTGATCCGGTCATCGGGCGGCTCCAGGCCGCGGCCCCCGGGCTGCGGCCGCCGCTGTTCTACTCGCCCTACGAGGCTGCGATCTGGTGCGTGCTGAGCGCGCGGCGGCCCGCCCCGCAGATGATGCGGGTGCGCGAGCGGCTGGGCCACGAGCACGGCGCAGTCTTCGACCTGGCGGGCGAGCAGCTGCCGGCGCTGCCTACCCCGGATCAGCTGCTGGCCGTCGAGTCCTTCCCGGGCATCCCGGCGGATAGGTGGCCCCGGCTGCACGGGGTGGCGCGGGCGGCGCTGGACGGCCGGCTGGACGCGGACCGGCTGCTCGCCGAGGGACCCGAGCGCGCCATGGCCGGGCTCCAGGCGCTGGCCGGGATTGGCCCCTTCTACAGCGCGCTTATCGTGATCCGCGGCACCGGGTTCACCGACGTGCTGCCAGTCAGCGAGCCCCGGGTGCTGGATCTGGTGGCCCGGCTGTACCAGCTGGACGGCCCCCCGCCAGAAGCTGAGTTCCGCGCCCTGGCCCAGCCCTGGAAGCCGTTCCGGACCTGGGCGGCCGTGCTGATCCGGGCCGCGGCGGCACGGGTGCCCGGCGGGTCGGGAGCACCAGCCGGCGTTCGCTAGCCTGAGGAACGGTCCCGGCGGATCCGCCGTTGATCCCGGTGACGCGGAGGGAGAGCCCGGTGGCGATCGCGACCCTGATCCTGTGGGTGCTCACCGCTGCCGCGGGCCTGGCCCTGCTCCTGGGCGGAAGCGCGGCCAAGCGTGCTGCCGCCCAGCAAACCGTCTCCGCTCCTGCCCCGCCGGTGACGGTACCCCCCTCCGGCCCGTCGGGACTCCCCGACATCCCCCGGGTCAAGGTGCACGCCACCCCCGGCGAGCATCCGCTGCTGGAGTTCAGCCACCCGCTGCTGGGCCTGATCGGCCTCGGCGTCTGGTTCGTGTTCGTGGGCACCCGCCACGCGCCGCTGGCCTGGGCGTCGTTCGGCATCCTGGTCGCTGCGATCGCCGCCGGGCTCAGCTGGCTGGTCCGCAACATGCTGGCCGCCCGGCGCGGTGACCGGCCCGCCCGGGCCGGCTTCCCGCCCCGGCTGGTCCTGCTGCACGGGTT
>Ga0208356_1000469_pt1 | contig 10549 bp, 10 predicted proteins | sample NGESurshal072012_4_FD_184467 | JGI IMG/M metagenome (GOLD analysis project Ga0208356, IMG submission 184467) | Arctic peat soil microbial communities from Barrow, Alaska - NGEE Surface sample 53-1 shallow-072012 (SPAdes) | ecosystem: Environmental > Terrestrial > Soil > Wetlands > Peat ... | reverse complement strand
GTATGTGTCCAATCGCTGAATAGCGAGGGTGTTCGCCCGCGTCAGCGGGCGGCGCCTACCTTTCTGTGAAAATCCGGGTTCTGGGGTCGGCCGCCGGGGGCGGTTTCCCCCAATGGAATTGCAATTGCCCAAACTGCAGCGGCCATCGCGCGGGCACATTGCAGACCCGGGGCCGAACGCAGTCCTCGATCGCCGTCACCGGGGGCGGCTCCTGGGCGCTGGTGAATGCTTCGCCGGACGTACTGGCGCAACTCAAGGCCAATCCCGATCTGCAGCCGGGCCGCGCCGTACGCGACACTGCCATCGCCGCCATCATCCTGGTGGACGGACAAGTCGACCACACGACTGGGCTTTACATGTTGCGCGAAGCGGTGCGCCCCTGGCTCATTTGGTGCACGGACAGCACCTGCGCCGATCTGACCGCGGGAAACCCGGTGTTCAGGGTGCTCAAGTTTTTTTGCGGTGTGGACCGGCGCCGCATCGAATTGGACGGCGCCGGCTTCACGATCGACGCCGTGCCGGGGGTGCGGTGGCGAGCCTTGCCGGTTGCCGGCAAGCCCGCGCCCTATTCGCCGAATCGCGATTCCCCGGTGGCGGGGGATAATCTGGCGCTGGTGATCGAGGACGAAAGCAGCGGCCGAACGGCGCTATATGCGCCGGGCTTGAGCGGCATCGACGATCGAGTCTGGCGCGCCATGCAATCCGCAGCGTGTGTGCTGGTGGACGGCACGTTTTGGACCGACGACGAGATGATTCGGCTGGGCGTCTCGGCCAAACGGGCCCGCGACATCGGGCATCTTCCGCAAAGCGGCGCCGGCGGGATGCTCGAGTGGCTGGACCGTCTGCCGTCCGCCACGCGCAGGATCCTGATTCACATCAACAACACCAATCCGATTCTCAACGAGGCCTCCGCGGAATCGGCCGAGCTTGCGCGCCGCGGCGTCGAGGTCGCGTGGGACGGCATGGAAATCGTGCTATGAGCGCCGCCGCCTGGACTCGGCAGGAGTTCGAAACGCAGCTGCGCAGCCAAGGCCGCGCCTACCACATCCATCATCGGTTCAATGTCATGCTGAATTCCGGCAAGGCGACCCCGGCTCAAATTCGCGGCTGGGTTGCGAACCGCTTCTACTATCAAATCAACATTCCGATCAAGGACGCCGCGATTCTTTCGAATTGCACGGATCGCGCGGTGCGCCGCTCATGGGTACAGCGCATTCTCGACCACGACGGCTACGGCGAGGATCCCGGCGGGATCGAATCCTGGCTGCGCTTGGCGGAGGCGGTGGGGTTGTCGCGCGGCTCGGTGGAGAGTCTCATCGAAGTGCTGCCGGGGGTTCGTTTCGCGGTCGACGCCTACGTCAATTTTGCGCGCCGCGCGCCTTGGCCCGAGGCGGTCTGCTCTTCCCTGACCGAGCTGTTTGCGCCGGAGATTCACCGGCAGCGTCTCGCGAATTGGCCGCAGCATTACCCATGGATCGATCGCGCCGGGCTGCAGTACTTCCAGGGCCGGGTCAGTTTGGCGCGCCGTGACGTCGAGTTCGGTCTCGCAGTGACCCTGGAGCATTTCGATACACGCGCGCTGCAGGAACGCGCGCTCGACATTCTAAAATTCAAACTGGACGTGTTGTGGCAAATGAGCGATGCCATGGCACTGCGCTACATGGAGGTTTCGCAATGAACCCTGCGGTGATCGATACCACGTCGCGGCCCGCCATCGGGCGCGGTTTCCGGCTGCAATGGGAGGCGGCGCAGAATGCGCACGTGCTCCTCTATCCGGAAGGGATGATCAAGCTCAATACCAGCGCCGGCGAAATTTTGAAGCGCTGTGACGGTGCGACGACGATTGCCGACATCACCGCGGATCTCGAACGCGCCTTCTCCGCATCCAACTTGTCCGACGACGTCATGCGCTTCGTCGCCATGGCCGTGGAAAAAAAATGGCTGAAGATCCCCTCGTAAGTGCGTCCGCACAGCCCGCGCCGGCGCGGCCCGGGCCGCCTCTGTGGCTGTTGCTGGAGCTGACCTACCGCTGTCCCTTGCACTGCGCCTTCTGCTACAACCCGACCGACTTCGCGCGCTCGGCCGCAGAGCTCGATACGGCGGATTGGCTGCGCGTATTGCGCGAAGCGCGCGCACTCGGTGCCGTGCAGCTCGGCCTGTCGGGCGGCGAACCGCTGGTGCGCGACGATCTCGAACCCATTGTGGCGGAGGCGCACCGGCTCGGCTTCTACACGAATCTCATCACCTCCGGGGTGGGCTTGACCGAGGCGCGGCTGCAGGCGCTGAAACAAGCCGGTCTGGATCACATCCAGCTCTCCTTCCAGGACAGCACTCAGCGGATGAACGATTTCCTGAGCAGCACGCGCACTTTCGAGCTGAAATCGAAAGTGGCGGCCTTGATCAAGAAATACGACTATCCCATGGTGCTCAATGTGGTGCTGCATCGGCTCAACATCGATCATGTGGAGGATATCCTCGAGATGGCATTGCGTTTGGGTGCCGACTATGTGGAATTGGCGAACACCCAGTACTACGGCTGGGCGTGGCACAACCGCGAGCAGTTGCTGCCCAGCCGCTCGCAGGTGGAGCGGGCGGAGCAGACGATGCGGCGCTTCCGAGAGCGCGACGGCCGCCCGATGCAGATTTATTTCGTCGTGCCGGATTACTTCGAGCGGCGGCCGAAAGCCTGCATGAACGGCATGGGCTCGATCTTCCTGACGATTGCCCCGGATGGAACCGCGCTTCCCTGTCATGCCGCACGCATGCTGCCCGGCTTCGAGTTTCCCAACGTGCGCGCTGCGAGCATCGAAGAGATCTGGTACGGCTCAGCGAGCTTCAATCATTTCCGCGGTTTTGAATGGATGAAAGAGCCTTGCAGAAGCTGTCCGGAGAAAACCCGCGACTTCGGCGGCTGCCGCTGCCAGGCGTACCTGCTGACCGGCGATGCGGCGAACGCAGATCCGGTGTGCGACCTGTCTCCGCATCATCATTTGGTGACCGACGCGGTCGCCCGTGCAGAGCGTCCCGCCGCCGCGCCGGTGCAGGAAAAGCCGCTGGTGTTTCGCAGCGAGCGCAATTCCACTACGCTATTCGTCAAGCGAGACGGAATCTGACTCATATGCAGTGGATCACATGGCTATTTCTCGCCGCAGTCGCGGCGGAGACGCTGACGCGCCTGTGGCTGGGGTCGCGCCAGATCGCGGCCGTGCAGGCGCACCGCGACGACGTCCCGCAGGTGTTTCGCGGGCAGATCGCGCTCGCAGACCAGCAAAAGGCGGCTGACTACGCCACGGCGCGAGTTCGTATGGGGCGATGGGCCACCGTGGTCGAGGCGCTCGTCAAGCTGTTGCTGACCTTCGGCGGCGGCCTTGCCGCCGTCGATGCGATCTGGCGCCATTCGGCCTTGAGCGAGCCGGGGCGCGGCGCCCTGGTCGTTGCGACCGTGTTGCTGCTGCTGCAGCTGGTCGGACAACCGTTCGCGCTGTGGAGAACGTTCAGGATCGAAGCCCGCTTCGGATTCAATCGAGTCTCGCCGCGGCTGTATATGGTGGATTTGGCCAAGCAATGGCTGCTGGCGGTGTTGCTCGGCGCCCCGCTGTTGCTGGCCACGCTCACCCTCATGGAACGCGCCGGAGCGTGGTGGTGGGGGTGGGTCTGGCTGATCTGGTTGGCATTTACCGCAGGATTGACCTGGGCGGCCCCGAAGTTCATCGCGCCGTTGTTCAACCGATTCTCTCCGCTCACCGACGAGACGCTCAGGAAGCGGGTCGAGACGCTGCTCGAGCGCTGTGGATTCGCGGCGCGCGGCGGTGTGTTCGTGATGGACGGATCGCTGCGCTCGGCGCACGGCAACGCCTACTTCACCGGCATCGGCCGCAACAAGCGCATCGTATTCTTCGACACGCTGCTGTCGCGCATCGAGGCGCCGGAAATCGAAGCGGTGCTGGCGCATGAGCTCGGACATTTTCGGCTGCATCACGTGCGCCAGCGGCTGGCCGCGTCGGTGGCACTGACATTCGGCGGGTTGGCGCTGCTTGCTTGGTTGGCGCGCCAGCCTGGTTTTTACAGCGCTCTCGGCGTACCGGAGCCCTCGGCCGCGATGGCGCTGCTGCTGTTTGCGTTGACCGTGCCGGTGATCACGTTCTTTGCGACCCCGGTCCTGTCCTGGTGGTCGCGCCGGCAGGAGCGGCAGGCCGACGACTTTGCCGTCGCCCATGCCGATGCCGGCAATTTGGCCGCCGCCCTGGTCAAGCTGTTTCGCGACAATGCGTCGACGCTCACCCCCGACCGCATCCACTCGGCGTTCTTCGATTCCCATCCGCCGGCGCTCGAGCGCATCGGACGATTGCGCGGATTGGCACTCAGGAACTGAAGCCTGACTTCTTCGCTGAATTATCCGCTGCAGACGGAACCGCAGACCGGCGATGGCTCCGCCGTCGCCGTGGTACCCGGTGTCCTGTGGCTGCGCATGCCTTTGTTCGCCGCGCTCCCCTGGATCAATGTGTGGGCCATCGCGGACCGCGGCGGCTGGGCGATTGTCGACACCGGCCTCAAATCTCCCGCCACCATCGATGCCTGGCAGCAGGCGTTTTCGCAGGCGCTCGACGCGGCTCCCGTCACGCGCGTGCTGGTCACGCACATGCATCCCGATCATTGCGGGATGGCGGGTTGGATTGCGGAACGATTCAAGGCGCGGCTGTGGATGAGCCGCCTGGAATACTTGAGCTGCCGCCTGATGGCGGCCGATACCGGACGGAGCGCGCCTGCCGACGGCATCGCTTTTTATCACGCCGCAGGCTGGAATGAGGAAGCGCTCGAAAGGTACAGGGCCAAATTCGGATCGTTTGGCGAAATGATCTATCCGCTGCCGGCTTCCTACCAGCGGCTTAGCGATGGAGATTCTCTGCGGCTTGGCGCCCACGAATGGCGAGTGGTGGTCGGCAGCGGCCATTCACCGGAGCATGCCTGCCTTTATTGTCCGGATTTGAAATTGCTCATCTCCGGCGATCAGGTATTGCCGCGAATTTCGTCGAATGTCTCGGTGTACCCCACGGAACCGGAGGCCAATCCGCTGGACGACTGGCTCAATTCGCTGGCCGCCATCCAGCAGCGGATTCCCGACGATGTGCTGGTGCTGCCTGCTCACAACAGCCCCTTCAAGGGGCTGCATGCGCGCATCGACGAGCTGATCGAGTCGCATCGCACCGGCCTCGCACGCCTGGAAAGCGCGCTCGCCGTGCCGCGGCGCGCGGTCGATGTGTTCGGCGCGCTATTTGCCCGTCCCATCAATCCGGGCGTGCTCGGCATGGCCACCGGCGAAGCCGTGGCCCACCTCAATTACCTGACGAGGAGCGGACGCGCCATCCGCGAGGTGGACGGGGACGGCATTTGGTGGTGGAGAGCGAACTAGACGCCTGCAGAGAAGCGCTAGGAGCCTGTCCGAGTAATGATCGCCGTCGCGAGGGCGTCCCATATCGAGCAGAAAGATGCCGATGTGGGACGGCCGCAGCAGGCGCATCATAGGCTCCTAGGCCGCTGCCAGCTGCACCGGCTGCTCTTCCAAGGCGCGCGCGAGCACATCCTCGATCCGCTCCGCCCAGACAAACTCGAGCTTGCCGCGCACGCTGTCCGGAATGTCCTCGAGGTCGCGCCGATTGCGCGCCGGCAGGATCACCGTCCGAATTCCAGCCCGCGCGGCCGCCACGCATTTCTCCTTGATGCCGCCGACCGGCATCACAACGCCGCGCAGGCTGATCTCGCCGGTCATGGCGACATCGGCTCGCACCGTGCGCTGCGTGAGCAGCGACGCCAGCGAGGTGGCGATGGCGACGCCCGCGCTCGGCCCGTCCTTCGGAATGGCGCCGGCCGGCACGTGAATGTGCAAGTCGCTGTTGTCCAGCACGCTGGGATCGATCCGCAAGCGATCTGCCTGGGACTTCACCCAAGTGACCGCGGCCTGCGCGCTTTCCTTCATCACTTCGCCGAGCTGTCCCGTCAGAATGAGTTTGCCCCTGCCTCGCACCCGGCTGGATTCGATGAACAGAATGTCGCCGCCCGCGGGGGTCCAGGCGAGGCCGGTGGCTACGCCGGGAATGCTGGTGCGCAGCGCCACGTCGCTTTCGAAGCGGGGCGCACCCAGGATGCCGGGTATCTCTTCGACGCCGATCGAGACGTGCTGCGCACCGCCCGAGGCAATCGCGACTGCAGCGCTGCGCAACACGGCGCCGATCTGCCGCTCCAGATTTCTCACGCCCGCTTCGCGCGTGTAGTCGGCGATGAGACGACGCAGCGCCTCCTCGGAGACCTCGACCTGATCCGCGGCGAGGCCGTTCGCCTTCAACTGCCGCGCGAGCAGGTAGCGTCTGGCGATTTGCAGCTTCTCTTCTTCGGTGTAGCCGGTGAGCTCGATGATTTCCATGCGGTCGCGCAGCGGCGCCGGGATGGAATCGAGCACATTGGCGGTTCCGATGAAAAGCACCTTCGACAAATCGAACGGTACGGCGAGATAGTTGTCGCGGAAGGTGTTGTTCTGTTCGGGATCCAACACCTCGAGCAGCGCCGAAAACGGATCGCCCTGATAGCTCGCCGAAAGCTTGTCGACTTCATCGAGCATGAGAACCGGATTGCGGCGGCCGGTCTTGCGGACCGCCTGTGCGATGTTGCCGGGCAGCGAGCCGATGTAGGTGCGACGATGGCCGCGAATTTCCGCCTCGTCGTGCACGCCGCCGAGGCTCACGCGGCCGAATTTGAGGCCGATCGCCTTGGCAATGCTCTGGCCGAGCGAGGTCTTGCCCACCCCGGGCGGACCGACGAAGCAGAGAATGGGGCTGCGGCCCTCGGGATTGAGTTTTCGAACCGCGAGGAATTCCAATATGCGGCGCTTCACTTTCTCGAGCCCGTAGTGATCCTCATCGAGGATTGCGCGAGCCTTCTCGATGTCGACCGACTCAGGATCGAGCTTCGACCAAGGCATGGCGATCAGCCAGTCGAGGTAGGTTCGGATCATCGAGTATTCGGCGGCCGAGTCCGGCATGCGCTCCAGACGCTTGAGCTCGCGCTGCGCCTGTTCCTCGGCTTCAGGCGGCATGCCGGCGTCCTTGACGGCTTGCTTCAACTCGTCGAGCTCGGCCGACGCGGTGTCGGTTTCGCCCAGCTCCTTCTGGATTTGCCGCAGCCGCTCGCGCAAGACGGCTTCCTTCTGCCTTTCGTCAAATGCCTCGCGCGTCCGCTCATCAATCTGGCGCGATACTTTCAGCACCTCGATCCGCCGGGCGAGGTAGGCCAGCACGCGATCGAGCCGCGTCTTCAGATCGAAGGTCGCCAAGATCTCCTGCTTTTCCGCGGTCTTCAAATCCATGAAGCTCGCCACCATGTCGGCGAGCGCCGGAATCGATTCGATGCTGCGGATCGCGTTGACGAGCTCGCCGGGGGCTTGCGGCAGCAGCTGCACGGCCTCGAGGGCCCGATCCCGCAAACTCAAGCCGCGCGCTTCGACCTCGCGATCGAACACCGTGGGCTCCTTATGGGTTTCGATGCGCGCAACCAGAAAGGGCTCGCGGCTCACGTAGTCCAGCACCGTAAATCGTTCTTCGCCCTGGGCTATGAGGTGGTGGGTGCCGTCGGGCGCGGTGATGAACCGTACGATGGTGGCGGCAGTGCCGACTCGGTGGAGATTTTCGACGCCCGGCGCGGCGCTACCCGGCGTGGCGGCGCCCGGCGCTTCGGCGCTGGGTTCGGTTTGCAGCAACAGGCCCACGCGGCGCTGAGTGCGCACCGCCTCCTGGGCCGCTGCCAGCGCCGCGTTGCCCGCGAGGGCGATCGGCAGCACGACGCCGGGAAACAGCACCGTATTGCTGACAGGCAGGATGATGAGTACGTCTTCAGCGTTCATTGCGTCTCCTTCATGAGCCGCAGAAACAGGCAACCGCGATCCAGCTGACGCTCAACCAGTACATAGTGACCGGGCGGCAGATCGATGCGTCGGCGCATCCGCCCATACGGAATCTCCAGGCGCACGACGTTCATGCGGGGACTCAACGCAGGCGGTGGTACCAGGGTTTCGATCTGCAAGCCGGTCGGGGTTATCTGCACGACGACGTCGTCCACGCGCGCGCCCGGCAATGCGACCATCACGCGCAGCTCGGCGCCGTCCGCAAAGATGTCGGCCGGCGGTTCCCACACAGGATGGCTCGACGGCACCGCCAACAGCTCAAAAAAGTGCCGATGCTTGCGCTCGGCCTCATCGAGGAGGGCACAGGCTTCCGCCCACATCCAGGATTTTCTACGGGTTGTGTTCATGGTCACCGCCAAAGGGTCAGTTGATGAAAAGTGCGGACGTTTTGCGGGAGTTCAAGGGGAAGCGGCGTCGCCGCCGCGGTCACGGCGCGGTCTTCGGAGCGCTCGACGCAGCGCAGAACCCGATCGCAGAAGCGCGTTGGGTTAAGGGGTGCGCGGCGCCGGTCTATCGGCCACCCGGACCGTGTAGCCGCCGGATTTCTCGTCCGCCCGCAGCGTCAGCAGCCCGCGTTTTTCCCCGTCGGCCAATAGGTCATTGAACGACCTGAACCCATAGGCGCGCTCGTTGAAACCCGGATGGCGGCGCTTGATCGCCTGTTTGACCATCGAACCCCAGATGGGTTCGCCCCCGCCGCGCTCCTCCGTCAACGCTTCCAGGGTTTCGACGATCAGCTCGAGCGCATCGTTGAGGTCGGGACCCTTATTCTCGTGGGGGTCGGGGACCTTATGCTCGTGGGTGACGGTCTCGGGCGACGCGACCGGAGAGCGGGCCGCCGTCGCGCTGCGCCGCCGCGCTTTGGACGGCTCCTTGCGCACCAGGTCATCGTAGTAAATGAATTCATCGCAATTGTTGATGAACAGATCCGAGGTCGAATTCTTGACGCCGACCCCAATGACGGTTTTGGCGTTTTCGCGCAATTTGCTGACCAGCGGGGAGAAGTCCGAGTCGCCGCTCAAAATGACGAAGGTATCGACGTGTCCCTTGGTGTAGCAGAGGTCGAGCGCGTCGACGACCATGCGAATGTCCGCCGAATTTTTACCGGACTGGCGCACGTGCGGGATTTCGATGAGCTCGAAGGCCGCTTCGTGCAAGCCGCGCTTGAAGTCCTTGTAGCGATCGAAATCGCAATAGGCTTTCTTGACCACAATGTGACCCTTGAGGAGCAGGCGTTCGAGCACTTTCTCGATGTCGAAACTCGGGTACTTGGCGTCGCGCGCGCCCAACGCGATGTTCTCCAGGTCGAGGAAAACGGCCATCGTGGCGTCGGAAGTTCTGGTGATCATTGGGCGCCGAGTCTACCCCATTTTAGAGCGACGGCGCGCGATGCGTCTCCTAGAACCAGTTGTAGTTGAAGCTGATGCTGACGCGTTCGGCATTGACGCGGTTCGGCACCACTTCATGCCGCAGCCAACTCTCGAACAACAGCAATTGGCCCGGCACCGCCGGAAACGTTCCCCACGGCCGCGTCTCGCGCGAACCCGTTGACTTGCGCGGCGGCGCCGCCATGAAGCGGTCCAGCCGCGGATCCTCGAATTTGATTCCCGGAGATCCCGCCGGGACGTGCACGTAGTAGGTGCCGCTCACCGTCGAGAGCGGATGCAGATGCAGGCCGTGCACCACGTTCTTGGGATTGATGTTGATCCAGCAATCCGTCATGTTGAGCTCTCGTCCGTCGAGATCCCACTCCACGGCGTCGGCAAAGGCCTTGACATGCCTCTTAAGCTTGGCCTCCAGGGCTTTGAAGGTCGGCGAGATGCGCTGCAGCCAATGCACGGAGCCGTAGGAGGTATAGCCGCCCGGGTAATTCTCGGCGGACCAGCGCCGCCCGGCCGCGTCGTCATGGCGCAGCTGCCGACATTCCTTGAGCAGCTGGCGATTGAACTCCTTCGTGCCGCGTGTCTGCAAGGCGCTCGCGTATACGAACGTTGGAAATAATCGGTGTAGGGTCATCGGGCAAGCAGAATGAATTCTCGGGTCCCTACGGGGCCGCCGCGGAGCCCGCGGGGGCGCGCGAGTCGCTCGCGCCATAGAGCACGCCGGGCCGCGGGAACCCCAAGGCCTTGGCCTCTGCCGCATCCGCGGGCGCAACGCCGATCGCTTCGGCCGCGTTGCCGGTTCCCCAGGGCTCCAAGGGCACGATGTGATAGCCCATTTGGGTCAGAGATTTGACGGTGTCGGCGGAGAACGCGAACGGTTCTCCCGCCAATGTGTCGGGCAGCCATTGCTGATGAATTCGCGGCGCATCGACGGCTTCCTGCAGCGTCATGCCATGGTCGATGACATTGACGATGATCTCCAGGACGGTCGTGATGATGCGCGACCCGCCCGGCGAGCCGACCACCCACACCGGTTTGCCGTCCTTGAGCACGATCGTGGGCGTCATTGAGCTCAAGGGCCTTTTGCCCGGCGCAATGGCATTGGCGTGGCCCTGCACCAGGCCGAACAAGTTCGCCTTGCCAGGCTTCGCGGCGAAGTCATCCATTTCGTCATTCAAGAAGAAGCCGGTGTCCCCGGCGATGACTTTGGCGCCGA
>Ga0208356_1000468_pt1 | contig 10550 bp, 9 predicted proteins | sample NGESurshal072012_4_FD_184467 | JGI IMG/M metagenome (GOLD analysis project Ga0208356, IMG submission 184467) | Arctic peat soil microbial communities from Barrow, Alaska - NGEE Surface sample 53-1 shallow-072012 (SPAdes) | ecosystem: Environmental > Terrestrial > Soil > Wetlands > Peat ... | reverse complement strand
GAGAAGGTCGTCGAGGTGAGTGGCCTCGATCCAACCTCTCTGGACAGCCTGCGTGAACCGGGCGGTTAGGGGACCGCACGGGCAGGATGTGGATGTACGAGGGATGTACAAAGGATGTATGGGCATCGCACCGAGGCGGCCATGATATGAGGTCTCGATATCCGGCTGTGATGTTTGACTCCGTCCAGCTCGGGGCAGACTCCTTCTAGTCATTCCCCCATGGGATGCCCGCTTGCGGTGGCCGACCGCATCTACCTCGAAAAGATCCGTGGCTTGTTCCGGCGAAGTTCGAGAAGAGGAGTCAGCGATGACTAATGGAACCATCAAGAAGCTCGTTTCCGACCGCGGCTTCGGCTTCATAGCGGCCGAGGACGGGAAGGAGTACTTCTTCCATCGCGACGCAGTCGACAACTTCGACTCGCTCAACGGTGGTGAGAAGGTCACGTTCGAGGTTGAGGCGAGCCCGAAGGGCCCGCGTGCCAAGCTGGTCAAGCTCAGTCAGTAGTCGTCAAAAGGCACCGGCGATACCGCAGGGGAGCCGCTCGTTCCCGTTGGCTGTTGGCCGCCAGCTGCCAACAATGGCGCCACCTGATACACGATTCGGGTAGCCGATTCTGATCGATAGACGAAAAGGTGGCCCCGGCGACCGTCATCAGGACTGGGAGTGTTTCTCGGGGGCAGTTCGCCGCGCGACTTCACGACGCGCGCACTCGATCGCTGAGGAAGGATCGTAGTGCGTGATGTGCTCGCAGTTCCAAACTCCCTGACCGTCCGACTGCTTGACCACTGCCGTGTAGTCGAGGCGCCCCACTTGTTGAAGGTAAGATGCCTGCAGGTCGGGAGCCACAAACCCATTCTGCCCCTTAGCCCATAAAAGCAGAGCGCCGATGACTATTTTGACCCGGCGGTGGCATCGTTCATCACTGGCGATTTCAGAAGCGGGCGTGCGGCCCCAGGCTTTCGTGATTATTCATGGTTAAAACAGCAACTCCCACAGCGGACCGTGACGAAGTGCACGCCCACGATCGCCGAACCCGTCTCGTCGGTCGAGAGATCGCACACGTAGCCAAGGCTGCGACCAAGACGAGGACCAGGGGCGGCAAGGCCCAGGAGAAGCCGGAGCACAAGTTCGAAGACGAGCTGATGGCCGTGGCCGAGCAGCTGATCGTCAAGGGCAAGGAGCAGGGCTACCTCACGCCCGACGACATCCTTCAGGGCTTCCCCGAGCTCGACGCCGAGCCTGACCAGATCTTCCGCATCTTCGCCGCGTTCACGGAGATCGGGATCGAGGTCACGGACGGCGAGAAGGACTTCGAAGAGGTCGAGCAGACTGACGACGAGATGCTGCTCGACATCGAGATGATGGACTCGGTCTCGCTCGACGACCCGGTCCGCATGTACCTGAAGGAGATCGGCCGCGTCAGCCTACTCACCGCCAAGGACGAGGTCGAGCTGGCGCAAGCGATCGAAGCCAAGTCGCTTCACGATGCATTCAAGGCGCTGAGTGTGGCCGAGGAGGTCGAGGGCCGCCAGCGCTCGGTGGAGGAGATGCTGCCCGACGTCATCGAGCGCCTCGCCCTGATCAAGCGCAAGGGCCAGCAGGCGCACATCGCGCAGGAGCTGCTCGGCCTCACCGACCTGTCCAGGCTGCCGAGCCTGATCGCCGCCGCCGCTGCCGAGCGCCGGAGCCAGGCCAACGGCACCGCCAGGCCTCGGGTTCGAGCGGAGGCGCTGGAGGTCTATCGCATCGCTCGCTATCGGCTGACCGCGTGCCACGAGCGCCCGTATGAGGCGAAGCAGCGGCTGACCGAGGCCAACCTGCGGCTGGTCGTGTCCATCGCCAAGAAGTACATCGGCCGCGGCCTGTCCTTCCTCGACCTCATCCAGGAAGGCAACATGGGTCTGATCCGCGCGGTCGAGAAGTTCGATTACCACAAGGGATTCAAGTTCTCGACCTACGCGACGTGGTGGATACGCCAGGCCGTCACCCGCGCCCTCGCCGACCAGGCGCGGACGATCCGCGTCCCTGTCCACATGATCGAGATGATCAACAAACTGGTGCGCGTCTCCCGCCACCTGCTCCAGGAGCTTGGGCGCGAGCCGAGCGACGAGGAGATCGGCGAGGAGATCGGGATCACGCCCGAGAAGGTGCGGGAGGTCATCAAGTTCGCCCAGACCCCGATCTCGCTAGAGACCCCGATCGGTGAGGAGGAGGACTCCCACCTGGGCGATTTTGTCGAGGACCGCGAGGCGGTCTCGCCAGCGGACGCCGCCTCGATGACGATGCTGCACTCAGATGTCGAGGATCTTCTCGACACGCTGACCCCGCGCGAGCGGCGTGTGCTCCAGCTCCGCTTCGGGCTCAGTGACGGGCACGAGCGCACGCTGGAAGAAGTGGGGAAACGATTCGGGGTGACCAGGGAGCGCATCCGCCAGATCGAGGCCAAGGCTTTGCGCAAGCTCCGCCACCCCTCGCGCTCGAAGAAGCTCCGCGACTATCTGGAGTAGGGCGGCCGGCGCCACGGCGATCGATCGATCCGATTCCCTTGCCCCCACTCGAAGACAGTTTCGACTGCATTCTGGACTCGTCCGGAGCACCGACGATACCCGACCAACACCCACTGTCCCGAACAAAGGGTAGGTGGATAATGGGGTCAAGCCCGCAGGGGCGGACCGCGACACTAAAAGACGAGGAGGTGCTGGCCCTACCCTAGCCCCCGGACCCAAGGATTAAGGGACGTGTTCCCGTTCGAGAGGTTCACTGAACGAGCCAAGAAGGTTCTGGCGCTCGCCCAGGAAGAAGCAGAAAGGTCCCACCACAGCTACATCGGCACTGAGCACGTCTTGCTCGGGCTGCTGCGAGAGGGCGATGGGATAGCGGGCAAAGTCCTGAACAACCTTGGCGTCGAGATCGACAAGGTCCGCCAGACAGTCGAGTCACTGGTCGGCCGAGACAAAGGGCTCACCGTCCTGCAGCAGATCATCCCGACTTCGCGCGTGAAGAAGGTGATCGAGCTCTCCTTCGAAGAGGCGCGCCGGACCGGCCACAACTACGTCGGGAGCGAACACCTGCTACTTGGCCTCCTGACCGAGGGGGAAGGCATCGCCGCCCACGTTCTGCTGGATCTCGGGGCCACGTTGGATAAGGTGCGGGTCGAGATCGAGCGCCTGCGCCAGGGCTCCACTGTAGAAGACACGGAGTCGCCTCCCCAGAAGCCCTCCAAGACGCCCCTTCTGGACCAGTTCGGTCGTGACCTCACCGAACTCGCCCGCAAGAACTCGCTCGACCCTGTGATCGGCCGCGAGGCGGAGATCGAGCGCGTGATCCAGATCCTCAGCCGCCGGACCAAGAACAACCCGGCCCTGGTCGGCGAGGCGGGCGTCGGCAAGACGGCGATCGCTGAGGGCCTGGCCCAGCTGATCACGCTTGGTAACGTCCCTGAGTCGCTGATGAACAAACGCGTGCTCACGCTCGACATGGGCCTTGTGGTCGCCGGCACCAAATACCGCGGTGAGTTCGAAGAGCGCCTGAAGAGGATCCTCGACGAGATCCGCTCCTCCCGTGAGGTCGTCCTCTTCATCGACGAGCTTCACACCCTGGTCGGTGCCGGCGCGGCCGAGGGCGCGATCGACGCCGCCAGCATCCTGAAGCCCGCTCTCGCCCGGGGCGAGATCCAGTGCATCGGGGCGACCACGCTCAACGAGTACCGCAAGTACATTGAGAAGGACGCCGCCTTGGAGCGGCGCTTCCAGCCCGTGTTTGTCGACCAGCCGACCATGCTGGAGACGATCGACATCCTGCAGGGCGTCAAGTCGCTCTACGAGAAGCACCACCGGGTCACCATCACCGACGCCGCCATCCGGGCCGCGGCCGTTATGAGCGACCGCTACATCAGCGACCGCGCCCTCCCCGACAAGGCGATCGATCTCATCGACGAGGGGTCAGCCCGCGTGCGCATGAAGCTGACCACGACCCCCGACGAGCTCAAGGAGCTCCAGAAGGAGATCAAGAAACTGAAGGCCGCGACGGAGGACGCGATCGCGCACCTGGGATATGAGACCGCCGCCACCAGTCGCGACAAGGAGAAGGAGCTCAAGGACAAGTACGCCCAGATGGAGTCCGCCTGGCGCGACAAGCTGGGCGAGATCGTCCCCGAGGTGGACGAGGAGGCCATCGCCCAGATCGTGGCGGCCTGGACCGGCGTCCCCGTCTCACGGCTGGTTGAGGAGGAGACCTCGCGCCTGCTCCGGATGGAAGAGGAGCTGCACAGGCGGATGGTCGGCCAGGACGAGGCGATCGTCACCGTCTCGCAGGCGGTGCGGCGCGCCCGCGCCGGCTTCAAGGACCCGCGCCGGCCGATCGGCTCGTTCATCTTCCTGGGTCCAACAGGGGTCGGCAAGACCGAGCTGGCCAGAGTGCTGGCCGAGTACATGTTCGACTCCGAGGACGCGCTCATCAAGCTCGACATGTCGGAGTTCATGGAGCGCCACACCACGGCAAGGCTGGTCGGTTCCCCGCCAGGCTACGTCGGCTACAACGAGGGGGGCCAGTTGACCGAGGCGGTGCGCCGTCGACCCTACTCGGTGATCCTCTTCGACGAGATCGAGAAGGCGCATCCCGAGGTCTTCAACATGCTGCTGCAAATTCTCGAGGACGGCCGGCTTAGCGACGCCAAAGGCAAGGTGGTCAACTTCGCAAACACCGTGATCATCATGACCTCCAACCTGGGCATCCGCGACGTCAACCAGGCTGGGACCTCGCTCGGATTCCAGCCCGCGGTCGTGGACGAGTCCGATGAGGTCGAGCGGCGCCACAAGAACACCAAAGAGAAGATCGACCAGGAATTAAAGCGAATGTTCCGCCCGGAGTTCCTCAATCGAGTTGACGCCGTTGTCGTGTTCAAGAGTCTGACCACCAGCCAGATCCGGCAAATCGTCGACCTCCAGCTGGCGAAGCTCGGCAAGCGCCTGGTCGACCAGCAGATAAAGATCGACGTGACCGATGCCGCCAAAGATCTGCTGGCCAAGGAAGGTTACGACCGGATGTATGGCGCCCGGCCGCTGCGCCGCGTGATCACGAGCCGAATTGAGGATCAGCTCTCCGAGGAGGTGCTCCTGGGCCGAATCTCACGCGGGGATACGGTGGTGGTCGACGGCAGTCCTGAGGGCGGCTTTACGTTCCACACCGGGCCGCGTCGGGAGGAGACCCCTTCATAAGAACCCCGCCCTCGGAACGGCGCTCCGGCTTAAGCTGACCGTCCCTCGTCAGGCCCGGTCAACGGCGGGCCGACGCCACTTCGATCCAGGGCATCGACGAAGAACACTTGATAAGGATTTCCTAGCAATGACGGGTGAGGGCAGGGCCCCCAACGAGGTGCTTAAAGTTGCTGCCACCTCCAAGCCGGTCTTGGTAGCCGGGGCCATCGCCGGAGTCATCCGGACTCAGAGCCGCGTCGAGATTCACGCGATCGGGGCTGCCGCCGTCAACCAGGCCATCAAGGCGATCGCCATCTCGCGCGGTTACGTGGCACCAGGGGGCCTCGAGCTGGTATGCATCCCGTCCTTCATCGACTTGTCGCTCGATGGGCAGGAAAGGACCGGGATCAGACTCGTAGTGGAGGTGCGCCGACCGTAGTGTCCTCGATCAAGTAGGCAAAACCGGTTGCTGGATGGACGCAAAGCAGGATGGCGCAGGCGCGAGGGGCGAGTCCTTCCACGTCCCGCATTAGTTCCAAGGGCTCTTGGCGTCGATCCAGATCGAGTCCGCGCCGGCCGCCTCGAGAGCGATCACGTCCGCCAGGTAGTCGCCGATGCGACCGGTGGCGGCTGGAAGCTTGACCGCAACCCGGAGCATGAGCTCACTGTAGCTCGGCTCGTCTACCGGGTAGAGCGTGCCCGAGACAGAGGACGCGCGCTCGAAAGAGCGATCATCACCGCTGGGTCTACCGTTTCACGCCAGCCTTCGCCCGGTTGAGGCCATCGGATCTCGTTATTGACACCAGCTCGGGTTATCCTCCTAATACAGCTACCGGGCGGCTTGGGAAGTCGCGGCGCAAGCTAGGGGGACTAGGGGATGAGATGGTTTGCTGTTGCGGTCGCGGGACTGGTCTTGGTGGCGGCGTGCGGACCTAGCGGGGGTACGAGCCAGTCTGGCGGCACCCCGAAGGCCGGCGGGACCGCCACGATCGCCCTGGAGAGCGAGCTGCGCACGCTCGACCCGCTCGACTCGTCGCTGCTGGTCGAGCGCGAGGTCTTCTACAACCTGTACGACTCGCTCTTCACGATCGATCCGTCGCTCAAGATCACACCCGGTCTCGTGAAGTCATGGGACGTCTCCGACCCCTTGAACCTCAAGTTCACGCTGCAGTCCGGCGTCAAGTACCAGGATGGGACGGCCTTCAACGCACAGTCCGTGAAGGACAACATCCAGCGCTACCTGACGGCTTCGACCTCTCGCCGAAAATCAGACCTGGCCAGCGTCAGCAGCGTCGAGGTGGTCGACGACTCGCACGTCATCTTCCATCTGAAGAAGCCTGACGCCACCCTGCTCGCGACGCTGGTCGACCGCGCCGGGATGATGCTGTCGATGGCGGCGGTCCAGAAGGGCGGCCAGAACTTCTCGCTGGCGCCGGTCGGTGCCGGCAGTGGGCCATTTGAGTTCGTCGAGTGGCAGCGCAACGACCACCTGACGCTGAAGAAGAATCCCAGCTACTGGAAGCCGGGCCTTCCCTACCTGGACGGTGTCACGTACCGGGCCATCCCCGACGTCAACGCCATCCTGGCGGCCCTGAAGACCGGCGACATCGACATCGCCCGCACCATCGCCCCGAAGGATGTCGCGGGCATCAAATCAGACTCCAGCTTCATCTACCGCGACACCCCCGCCATCGGGTTCAACGGGTTCGAGCTCAACACCGGAGCGCCACCCTTCAACGATCCGGCCAAGCGGCAGGCGGTGGCGCTGGCGATCGATCGATACGAGATCCTGAAGAACATCAATTTCAACATCGGAGTTGTCGGCTACGGACCGATACCGCCCTCCAGCTGGGCCTTCGATTCGACCGAGAAGATCTACGACCACGCTGACGCTGCGAAAGCAAAAGCTACCGCCACCGGGTTCACCTTCACCTACAAGACGACCTCAGACCCGATCAACCAGCAGCTGGCAGCGCTGCTCCAGTCGGAGCTTGCCGCGGCTGGGATCACGATGAACATCCAGACCGAGGAGTTCGCCACCTACGTGCAGGAATGCGCCAATCACCAGTTCCAGGCCTGCAACGTGAACTGGTCGGGGAGGCTCGACCCGGACGGGAACACGTACGCGTGGTGGCACACCAAAGGCGACTTCAACGACAGCCTGTACAGCAACGCGCAGGTCGACGCCTGGCTCGAGGACGCCCGCGTGAGCACCGACCAGAACAAGCGCAAGCAGGACTACCTCAACGCCCAGAAACAGATCGTGGCCGACGCGCCGTACGTCTTCACAGTCTTCGGCGTCAGCGCGCAGATCTCGAGCAACAAGATTCATGGATTCACGCTCTACCCCGACCTGATGATCCGGATGGCAGCGGTCTGGAAGGGCTAGCCCACACTAGACAATCGCACTTCCGTCCCTTGAATTGATGCTGGGGAGCAGCCCGGCATGACCACGTACGTCCTGCGCCGGTTGGTGCTGATGGTGCCGGTCGCCTTCCTGGTGACCATCGGCGTGTTCATGCTCATCCACCTCACGCCTGGCGACCCGGCCCTGATCCTCCTCGGAGAGGACCGCAGCCCACAGGCGATCGCGGCAATTCACCAACAGCTCGGACTCGACAAGCCGCTTTATGTGCAGTACCTGATCTGGCTCGGGCACATCGTGCACGGGGACCTCGGGCGGTCTATCACCACCCACCAGCCGGTTACCACCGCCATCGGCGAGCGCCTTCCGGCCACGTTGGAGCTCGGAGCGGTCGCCCTCATCTGGTCATTGCTCGTCGCGATACCGCTGGGCACCATCGCCGCCGTTCGGCGAGGCTCGCTCGCCGACCACCTGGCCACCGGCCTCGCCGTCGGCGGCGTGTCGATCCCGAACTTCTTCATCGGGATCGTGCTGATCTTCTTCCTCTCGGTCACGCTGCGGCTGTTCCCCTTCGGCGGCTACGTGCCCTTCAATCAGGACCCATTCGAGAATCTGCGCCACGTGATCCTGCCGGCGATCGCGCTGGGCACCGCCGGCGCCGCGATCAACATGCGCTTCACGCGGTCCTCGATGATCGAGGTTCTCAACCAGGACTACATCCGCACCGCACGGGCCAAGGGAGCGCCCTGGCGGCGCGTGGTCTTCATCCACGCGCTCAAGAACGCACTGATCCCGGTTGTAACCATCGTCGGACTGCAGATCGGGGGCATCATCGAGGGCGCGGTCGTGACCGAGATCGTGTTCACCTGGCCAGGGGTGGGCCGTCTGGCCGTGGAATCGATCTTCAATCGCGATTACACAGTCGTGCAGGGGATCGTGCTCCTGGCCGCCTTCTCGTACCTGATCGCCAACCTGCTCGTTGACCTTGTGTACGGCTGGCTTGATCCCCGGATCTCTTTCGCATGAGCACCGCACCGGCGCTGGTCGCGACCCAGGCATCCATCCGCCAGACCCGGATCCACCTGCTCGAGCTTGCTCGCGGGCACCCCCGCGTCATCCTCGCCGGCTCTCTCGTATTGCTCCTGTTCCTGATTGCGCTGCTCGCCCCATTCATCTCGCCCCACGACCCAATCGCCGTCAATGCGGATAACGCATACCTGCCGCCCCTCAGCCCCAGCCACCTGCTGGGCACGGACGAGCTGGGGCGCGACCTCTTCAGCCGCGTCCTCTGGGGCGCCCGTGTTTCCTTGCCGGTAGCTTTTGTGGCGGTGGCGGTGGGATTGGTCGCCGGCGGGGTGATCGGCCTGATGAGTGGCTACTTCGGCGGGGTCTTCGATCTGTTGCTGATGCGGTTGATCGATGCGCTGCTCGCGTTTCCCGCGCTGATCCTCGCGATCGCCATCGTGGCCGCCCTGGGCCCCGACCTCCGCAACGCGATGATCGCGATCGGCATCGTCGCCATCCCGGTTTACGCGCGCCTCGTCCGTGCGCTGGTCCTCCAGCTCAAGCAGATGGAGTTCATTGCGGCCACCCGCTCGCTGGGGGCCACGCCGATTCGCATCATCGTTCGACACCTGATCCCGAACCTGCTCAACCCGGTCATCGTCCAGGTCTCTTTATCCGCCGGCTTTGCCATCCTGGCCGAAGCGACTTTGTCGTTTCTCGGGCTGGGAGCACAGGTGCCGACCCCGGACTGGGGGCAGATGATCAACACGGGGGCAACCTTCCTCGCGAACGACCCGTGGCTGGCGATCGTGCCCGGGACCGCCATCTCGGTGACGGTCTTCAGCTTCAACCTCCTGGGCGATTCGCTCCGTGACGCCCTGGACCCGAGGCTTCGCTCCTAATGTCCCTCCACCTGCTGGAGCTCGAGGACGTGCACACCAACCTGACCCTCAAAGCGGGCGTCGTGAGGGCGGTCGACGGAGTCTCGTTCCACGTCGACGCGGGCGAGACACTCGGCATCGTCGGAGAGTCCGGCTCCGGGAAGTCGATGACAGCGCTCTCGATCATGCGACTCCTGCCCCGCTCGGGCCGGATCGACAGCGGAGCGATCCGGTTCAAGGGCCGCGAGCTGACCGGACTCTCCGAGGATGAAATGGAAGAAATCCGGGGCACCGAGATGGCGATGATCTTCCAGGACCCGATGACCTCCCTCAACCCCGTCTACCGCACGGGCTGGCAAGTGGGAGAACCGCTGCAGATCCATCGCGGCACCGATGTGCGAGCCTCGCTCGCCGCGGCGATCGCGATGTTCAAGAAGGTCGGAATCCCGGAAGCGGAAAAGCGCGTAGCCCAGTATCCGCACGTTTTCTCCGGCGGCATGAGCCAGCGGGCCATGATCGCGATGGGGCTGACCACGAGCCCAAGCCTTCTCATCGCCGACGAACCGACCACGGCCCTTGACGTCACCATCCAGGCCCAGATCCTCGATCTCCTCCGAAACCTGAACCGCGAATCGGGCATGGCGACCATCCTGATCACCCACAATCTCGGCGTCGTCGCGGGCATCTGCGACCGGGTCATCGTCATGTACGCCGGTCGAGTGGTCGAGCAGGGACGGACAGAAGACGTCTTCGCGCATCCGGAGCACCCCTACACGTGGTCGCTGCTGCACTCCATCCCGAGGCTCGACGCCGACGATCGTGAGCCGCTGAAGGTTATCGAGGGGTCGCCACCGGACATGATGCGACTGCCGTCCGGCTGCAAGTTCCAACCCCGGTGTCCATTCGCGGTCGAGCGATGCGCCAAGGATGAACCCGAGCTCCGCGACGTGCGCGGGCATCTGGCCCGCTGCTGGGTGACGCAGGCGGGAACGTCTCTCAATGGTTCGGCCGATGCCGGCTGAGGCGGTCGCGAGCGGGCTCTCCGCCTCGACCTGGAGCGCGGCCGACCCCCTGGTCGAGGTTCGGCGCCTGACCACCTGGTT
>Ga0208356_1000466_pt1 | contig 10632 bp, 8 predicted proteins | sample NGESurshal072012_4_FD_184467 | JGI IMG/M metagenome (GOLD analysis project Ga0208356, IMG submission 184467) | Arctic peat soil microbial communities from Barrow, Alaska - NGEE Surface sample 53-1 shallow-072012 (SPAdes) | ecosystem: Environmental > Terrestrial > Soil > Wetlands > Peat ... | reverse complement strand
GGTGAACTGTGAGAACGGGTACAAGGTGTCGATGCTCAGTTCCGCCCCGTTCTCCATAAGGATCGCGAAGACGACCTTCTTGAGTTTGTAGCCGGAGCCGCCTGGCAGGATCCGCCCCTTGCCAAGCCGACTGACCTCGGCGGCGAACTGCTCGCGTACCTGATGTGGGCCGTAGAGAAGGGTCTGGGCGGAGACAAGGCCCTGGCCCTAGCCACACCACCAGCAGTCACTGGAGGAGCAGCATGTCACCCATCATCACCCAGCCCGGTCGGCAGGCGCACCTAGGTGCGCAACCCGACGCGGCCGCGCGGCAGCGTCGGGACCGCCTTGCAAGGGCCAACGTCGAGGACATGGAGGCGGCGCTGGCGTTCTTGAGCATGATCGACCCGGAGGCGTTCGAGATCGCGTTCACCGCGGTCGCACCGCGCGGCGGCCAGGCCCCCGCAGATGCCGCGACGCCCGAGGACGAGGAGCCGATCCCGGTGTGTCGCGCATGCGGCGCCTTTGTCGGGATCTTCCTCGCCCATGGCCTGCAGTGGCAGCACTTCCGCGGTGACGGCGTCACGTCCGGCACCCAGGAGATCTACGACCCCGGCCATCGCGTAGAGGTCGCCTGGCTTCTTCCCGGTGAGGACCCGGGAGAGCTCTAGCCAGCAGCGTTAGGCCAGTGCCCCGTCGGCCGGCCCGACGGGGCATTCGTCTGCTTCCGCGAACTTGGCGACTTGTTCCGGTCCCTCCACCGTTCTTGGTGCGTGTCATCTGGCTATATGGTGCGCAGCGCGACCGATCGGAATGCGCGCGCAAGTGCGTTGACTGCCACGGCTACGAGATGGCCGGCCGATCCCGTCCAGATACACGGCCGACCCAGCCTCAGCGATCGTGAACGGTGATTTCTGGGTGCTCCCAGGGATGATTGACCCGCAGGTGAGCTCCAGGTGCCGCCCGGCTCCGGCAGGTCATGGAGGATGCGCGCGCCAGGACGCCTACCGGCTGAAGGCGCGGGCAGCTGTCAGTGCCATGCTGGCCCCGGGGTGAGCGGGTGGGCGCGGAGGAAGTCCTCGTCGACGTCCACGCCAAGGCCGGGGCCTTCGAGGGGAAGGACCGTGCCGTCGGCCGCGAGCGTGTACGAAGCGGAGCAGGCGGTGGTGCGGAGCGGGTTGTCGGTCGAGCCGTCGGCCTCGAAGTACCAGGCGTTCTCGATGGCGGCCAGGTAGTGCACGCTGGCGGCGAAGTTCAGCCCGGTGTGGCAGCCGTGGGTGCAGACCGGCAGGCCCGCCGCCGACGCCAGCGACGCGATCCGCAGCGCCTCGGTGACGCCGCCGCAGCGGGACAGGTCGGGCTGCACGACCGACACCGCGCCGCCGTCGATCAGTCGCTGGAACTCGTACCGGGTGTACAGGTTCTCGCCCGCCGCCAGCGGCAGCACCGGGCGGGCGAGTGACGCCGCCGCGCGCCAGGACCGGTCCTGGTAGGGCGGGAACGGCTCCTCGAGCCAGCCCGCCCCCGCCTCGGCCAGGACCGGGAGCATCGCGCGGACGTCATCGACCGAGTAACGGCAGTTGGCGTCCGCCAGCAGCGCCACGTCGGGGCCGAGCTCGGAACGCAGCGCCAGGGTCCGTTCGATATCACGGTTGAGAGTGTCGCCGAGCCGCAGCTTGACCGCTCGGTAACCGCCGGCTACCTGCCTGCCCGCCTCCTCCGCGACCGCGGCGGGCTCGGCGTAGCCGAGCGCGAAGCCGCCCGCGTAGGCGGGCACCGGCCGGGACGCCCCGCCCAGGAGCCGGTACAGCGGCTGGCCGAGCGCCTTGCCCTTGATGTCCCAGAGCGCCAGGTCGATCCCGCTCACAGCGCAGACGCAGGCGGCGCAGGTGCCGTGGTTGGCGAGCACCCGGCGCTCGAAGACGTCCCAGACGGCGGTCGGGGCGGCCGCGTCGAGGCCGGTCAGCAGGTCGCGGAGGGTGCTGTCGATCGTCGCGGCGACGGCCAGCGGCGCCCGGCTGTTGTAGGACTCGCCGTAGCCGACGAGGCCGTCAGCGGTAGTGACCTTCACGACCACCGTGTCCCGCTTGGTGACCGATCCGAGACCCTGGGTCACCTGCTGCTTGAGCGGTACCGAGCACGGGAGCGCCTCGATGGAGGCGATGAGGAGGTCTTTCACCCTCTCGACACTGGCAAAGGACGACGCCGGGGGCAATGGTGCCCGCTCATGATCGCGGGCCGCTCGCGGCGGATCTCGCCACAAACGGCCCGCGGCCAGGCAACAGACGGAGCGGCTATCCGGCGACGCCGGCCGGCTCGCCCACCGTCAGCGGGTGGCCGATCGACTCGCCGCTGGCCGGGTCGAAGAAGTGCAGGCGGCTGGTGTCGATGGTGAGCTCGAGCGGCTGCCCGGAGCGGACGGCGGAGCGGGCGGAGACCCGGGCGGTCCACAGCGTCTTGCCGCCGGCCAGCGCGGTGACCGTCTCGTCCTCCTCCGAGGAGCCGTCGGAGGCGCTGGCGATCGAGGCGTGCTCGACCGGCGGCGCGTCGATCGTGAAGATCGCGTGGATCTCGGTGCCGAGCTCCTCGGTGACGCCGACCGTGACCGGGAACCGCGCCCACGAGGCGTCGCCGAAGGCGGCGTCCTCGAAGTCGGACGGCCGGATGCCGAGGATGATCTTCTTCCCCAGGTACCCGTCGAGGCCGGGCTTGGACTCGAACACCGACGCCGGCACCGGGAGCTGGAAGCCGGCGAAGCTGACCGTCGCCCCGGAGTCGCCCCGGTCGAGGGAGGCCGCCGCGAAGTTCATCGCGGGGGAGCCGATGAAGCCCGCCACGAACAGGTTCACCGGCGACTCGAACAGCCGCTGCGGGCTGTCGACCTGCTGGATCCTGCCGTCCCGCATGACGCAGACGCGGTCGCCGAGGGTCATCGCCTCGACCTGGTCGTGGGTCACGTACACGGTCGTGATGCCGAGCCGCTCGTGCAGCTGGTTCAGCGCCGCCCGCATGGACACCCGGAGCTTGGCGTCGAGGTTGGACAGCGGCTCGTCCATCAGGAAGGCCTGCGGCTCGCGGACGATCGCACGGCCCATCGCGACGCGCTGCCGCTGGCCGCCCGACAGCGCCGCGGGCTTGCGGTTCAGGTAGGGCTCGAGGCCGAGCAGCGCCGCCGCCTCGCCCACCCGCCGCTTGATCTCCGCCTTCGGCGTGTGCCGCAGCTTCAGGCCGAAGGCGAGGTTGGCCTCCACGGTCATGTGCGGGTAGAGCGCGTAGTTCTGGAAGACCATCGCGATGTCGCGGTCCTTCGGCGGCAGGTCGTTGACCACCTGCGAGCCGATGGAGATGGTGCCGTCGGTGATCTCCTCAAGGCCGGCGATGGACCGCAGCGCCGTCGACTTGCCGCATCCGGAAGGACCGACAAGCACCATGAACTCGCCCTCCTTCACCTCAAGGTTCAGGTCGTCGAGGGCCTTGACGCCCCCCGAGTAGACCTTCTCCACGTGTTCAAGGACGATCTGTGCCATTGAGAAGCTCCCTTGTCTGCCGTGTCTTCATGATGTCCGCCAGCGGCTGCCACGGCAACATTGCGATGATAAATGTTGATGATCAATGACGTGGGATGATAGATGACGTTCCGCGCTCAGGGGAAGCCCGTTCACGTCTCTTCGCTGGCGAGGGGCCGGACCGAGACCGGGGTGGTGAGCACCCGGTCAGCCCCGGCCGGCCGGACCGGGCCGGTGAGCGTGAACGAGCCGGACAGCGGCAGGTCGTCGGACGCGCCCCCGACCGCGATCGAGATCTCGCCCGGCTCGACGATCCGCGTCCCGGCCTGCCCGGTGAAGGCGGTCCGGTCCGCGTGCAGGCGGAAGGTCACGAGCGCGCTCTCGCCCGGCGCCAGCGTCACCCGGGTGAACCCGGCCAGCCAGCGGGTCGGCCGCACCACCGACGCCACCGGGTCGCCCAGGTAGAGCTGGACCACCTCGGTCCCGGCGACGGCGCCGGCGTTGCGGACGGTGCACGAGATGCCCACCCCGCCGTCGGTCGCGGTGCGGTCCGCCGACAGCTCGAGGTCCGCGTACTCGAAGGTCGTGTACGAGAGCCCGTGCCCGAAGGCGAACAGCGGCGTCGGGTCGACCGAGCTGCCCGCGTGCTGCGCGGCGTTCCGCGACCGGAGGTAGGTCGAGGGCTGCCCGCCCGGCAGCCGCGGGATCTCGACCGGCAGCTTGCCGCTGGGCGTCACCCGCCCGGTCAGCACCCCGGCGATCGCCCGGCCGCCCTCCTCGCCGGGGAAGAACGCCTGGACGACGGCGGCCAGCCGGCCCGCCACGTCGCCGAGCGCGTAGGGGCGGCCGGTGACGAGCACCGCCACCACCGGGGGGCCGGCGTCGGCCAGCGCCAGCAGCAGCTCCTGCTGCACCCCGGGCAGCACCAGGTCGGTCACGTCGCACCCTTCGCCGCTGGTCCCGTGCCCGAACAGGCCGGCCTCGTCGCCCACGACGGCGACGACCAGGTCAGCCGAGCGGGCCGCCGCGACGGCCTCGGCGAACCCGCTCCGGTCGGCGGTGGCGACGTCGCAGCCGCGCGCGTAGCCGACGTCGGGGAGTTCCTCCCGGAGCGCGGCGAGCAGGGTGGCGACCTCGACGCCGGCCCCGCCGCCGTCGAACCACGCCTGGTGCCCGAGGTGCCTCGGCATGGTGTAGCAGCCGAAGAACGCGAGCGGGTCGTCGGCCAGCGGCCCGATGACGGCGACCCGGGCCGTCTTCGCCAGCGGCAGCGCCCGCCGGTCGTTGGCGAGCAGCACCACCGACTCCTCGGCCAGCCGCCGGGCGATGTCCCGCTGCGCGGGCGGGTCGAGGTCCAGGTCCTGGTCCTCGGGCTGCCCGGCCGACTCGAGGCCGGCCGGGAGCGGCGACCAGCCGCGGTCGAGCAGGCCGAGCTCCAGCTTCTGCCTGAGGACCCGGGCGGCCGCGCGGTCGATCAGCTCCGCGGGGACGTCGCCCGCGGTGACCGCCGCCAGCAGCGGGTCGCCGAAGCAGCGGGTGCTGGGCAGCTCCACGTCAAGCCCGGCCGCCAGCGCCAGCGCCGCCGCGCCGCCCGGGTCGGCCGCAAGCTGGTGCTGGAGCTGGAGGAAGGAGACCGCGAAGTAGTCGGAGACGACCACCCCGTCGAAGCCGAGCTCATCGCGGAGCAGGGCGGTCAGCAGGTTCGGGTCGGCGCTGGCGGGCACGCCGTCGCGGTCGATGTAGGTCGGCATCACCGCCCGGGCGCCGCCGATCCTGACCGCCATCTCGAACGGGGGGAGGATCACGTCGGCGAACTCGCGCGGGCCCATCGAGACCGGCGCGTGGTTCCGGCCGGCCCGCGACGCGGAGTACCCGGCGAAGTGCTTGAGCGTCGCCTGCAGGCCGGCCGACTGGAGCCCCTGCACGTAGGCGGTGCCGACGGTCCCGACCAGGTACGGGTCCTCGCCGATGGTCTCCTCGACCCGGCCCCAGCGGTAGTCGCGGGTCACGTCGAGGACCGGCGCCAGCCCCTGGTGGACGCCGGCCGCCCGCATCGTCGCGCCGAACGCCGCCGCCATCTCGCCGACCAGCGCCGGGTCGAAGGACGCGCCCCACGCCAGCGACGTCGGGTAGATGGTGGCGCCCCAGGCGGCGAACCCGGTCAGGCACTCCTCGTGCGCGACGGCCGGGATGCCGAACCGACTGCCGGCCGCGATCCGCGCCTGCAGCCCGGCCAGCGCCCGCATCCCGGCGGCGGCCGGCACCGGCCGGCTGCCGAACACCCGGGTGAGCTGGCCGAGGCCGTTCTTGATGAGCTCGTCGAGCGGCGGCTGCTCCTCGTTGAACTGGTCCTGCATCGGGGCCACGCCGTCCCCGTCGGCCGCCGCGCCCTGCCAGATGCTGCCGAGCTGGGCGACCTTCTCGGCCAGCGTCATCCGGCTCAGCAGGTCGGCCACCCGCTCGCCGGCCGGCCGGGCCGGGTCGCGCCACGGCTCCTGCTGCCCGAGCGCGGACGTGCCCGGGCCGACATCCCCGTCCGATCGCGGCCGGACGGAAATCTCGGTCGTGTTGTCCACTGGACGTGTCATTTCTCGTTGCTCCCTGGGGTCGCGGAGCCGGCCCTGGGGGCGGCGGTCGACTCGCGCACGATGAGTTCGGTGGTCAGCTCCATCCGGCTGGACCTCAGCGGCTCGCCGTTGATCAGCTCGCCGAGCATCCGAGCGGCGGCGTTTCCCATCTCGGCCAGCGGCTGCCGCACGGTGGTCATCGGCGGCGAGGCCCAGCGGGCGACCGGCAGCTCGTCGAAGCCGACCACGGACAGGTCCTCGGGGATGCGCAGCCCGCGCTGGCGGGCGGCCTCGTAGACGCCGAAGGCCTGCTGGTCGCTGCCCGCGAAGATCGCTGTCGGCCGGTCCGGCAGATCGAGCAGCTCGGCCGCGCAGCTGAATCCGCCCTCGTGCCGGAAGTCGCCGTACCGGACCAGCGCCGGGTCGAACGCGACGCCGGCCCGCTCCAGGGCCGACCGGTAGCCGTCGAGCCTGGCCAGGCTGCACAGGTAGCCGGCTGGGCCGGTGATCGCGGCGATCCGCTGGTGGCCCAGCGAGAGCAGGTGCTCGGTGGCGGCGAAGCCGCCCGCCCAGTTGGTCGCACCGACGGACGGGATGTCGGCCGGGGGCGTGTTGACCGGGTCGATGACCACCAGCGGTATGCCGGCCCCGCGAAGCTGGCCGACCTGGGTCTGGGTCAGCTCGGTGGTCACCAGGATCACCCCGTCGCTGTGGTGGCTCGCGATCGTCGAGGTCCAGCTGGCCGGCCGGGCGTCGCCGTGCCGCACCGAGGAGACCGCGATCGCGGTCCCCCGCTCCGCGCCCCAGTCCTCGACGCCGCGCAGGATCTCGACCGCCCACGGGCTGTCCAAACCGATGAACACCAGGTCGATCAGGCCGGAGCGGCGGCTTAGCCGCGGTCCGGTTCGTGGATACTTGTGCCGGTCAAGAAGCTGCTCCACCCGGGCGCGGGTGGTCGGCGAGACGTCTGGGCGGCCATTCACCACCTTCGACACAGTGGGCAGAGAAACGCCTGCCTCGGCTGCGATGGTGGCGAGCGTGGTCTTCCGCACGGCCTCACCTTTCGGGTTAATCTCGAAACTTATCGGTAGCGCAGATCGACTGAACCGCGCTGTTCTCGCAGCATCGTACGCGAATCGTCAAGTTATGAAAATGTCGGTAACACCATGGAAACGAGGGGTTGACCTCCATGGGCCGCGAAATTACGATGGCGGCACGTCGAAAGTGTTCGAAAACTTTCGAAAGTGGCTTGTGCCCAATCCTAAGAGACGACCATGCGTAGCAGCCGGGAAGTTGCCGCCGCTCCCGCGGAGCGTCTTCCGAGTAGTCGTGGTACCCAGTTTCGCTCAAGGAGTTTCTACGATGATGAAGAAAACCCCCGCTGCGGCGATAGCCGCACTCGGCCTCGGCGTCGTCCTGGCTGCCGCCGCCTGCTCTAGCGGCGGCGGCAGCAGCAATGGCGGCAATAGCTCTTCCTCCACCAGCTCCGTCACGATGACCTTCTGGACGAACGCCACCCCTGGCCCCGGCCTTACGTTCTTCCAGAACGCCGTCAAGTCCTTCGACACGGCCCACCCGGGCGTGACGATCAAGATGCAGAACGTCCAGAACGAGGACTACGACGGCAAGCTGCAGACCGCGCTGGCCTCGAACTCGGCGCCGGACATCTTCTTCCAGCGTGGCGGCGGCAAGATGCTGGCCATGGTCAACGCGAACCAGGTCGCGCCGCTTACCCTCACCACCGCGGACCAGGCCAATGTCAGCGCGGCCGCGCTCGCGGGCGAGACTCTTAACGGCAAGATTTACGCCATCCCGATGGACCAGCAGCCCGAGGGGATCTACTACAGCAAGGACCTCTTCAAGCAGGCGGGCATCACCTCGACGCCGACCATCATCCCTGAGCTCGAGGCCGATGTCGCCAAGCTGAAGGCCATCAACGTCGCGCCGATCGCGGTCGGCGCCAAGGACGCGTGGCCCGCGGCCCACTGGTACTACAACTTCGCCCTCCGCGAGTGCAGCCAGGCCACGATGAACGCGGCCGGCACGACCCTCAAGTTCACCGACCCGTGCTGGACGAAGGCCGGTGACGACCTAGCGGCGTTCCTGAAGGTCAACCCGTTCCAGCAGGGTTTCCTGACGACCGCCGCGCAGGTGGGCGCGGGCTCCTCGGCCGGCCTGGTGGCCAACCACAAGGCCGGCATGGAGCTCATGGGCGCCTGGGACCCGGGCACGATCGCCTCGCTCACCCCGAACCAGAAGCCGCTGCCTGACCTCGGCTGGTTCCCCTTCCCGGCGGTTCCCGGCGGCGCGGGCGACCCGAGCGCGATGATGGGCGGCATCGACGGCTACTCGCTGTCCCCGAACGCCCCGAAGGAGGCCTTCCAGTTCCTTGAGTTCCTCGTGTCCACGCCCCAGCAGAAGGCCTACGCCACGGCGTTCATCACCCTCCCCGTCAACAAGGCCGCGCAGTCGGTCGTGACCGATTCGGTCAGCGTCTCGGCGCTCCAGGCCCTGAACAAGGCCGGCTACACGATGCAGTTCCTCGACACGCAGTACGGCCAGAACGTCGGCAACGCGCTGAACGCCGCGGTGGTGAACCTGCTCGCGGGCAAGGGCACTGTGGCCGGCATCGTCAGCTCCGCCACCGAAGCAGCGGCGAAGGGCTGATTTAAGACAATGAGCGAAACCCTGCGCACTGCGGCCGTTGGCCGCATCCGCCGGGGCGCACTTCAAGTCGGGGACGCGGCGCACGCTGCGTCCCCGACGCCGCGTGCGCGCAAGCGCGGCAGAGGGCGCCAGCGGCTGGAAATCGCGCTCCTCACCAGCCCCGCGATCATCGTGTTCGTTGGCCTTGTCATCTTCCCTGTCGTGCTCGCCGCGTACTACGGCTTCTACAAGTGGCAAGGCTACGGCCCGCCCACCGACTGGGTCGGACTGGGCAACTACAAGATCATTTTCACTGACCCCGCCTTCCAGCAGGCGCTCGAGCATAACGGCCTGATCGTCGTGCTGTCCCTCGTCATTCAGGGGCCGCTGGCCATCCTGCTCGCGCTGCTGCTGAACCAGAAGATCCGCGGCCGGGCCCTCATCCGCGTCCTGATCTTCGTCCCTTACGTGATCTCCGAGGTCATCGTCGGCACCGGCTTCAGCCTGATGCTCCAGGTCACCGGCGCGGTCAACGACGCGCTGCACAGCATCGGCCTCGGCTTCCTCGCCACCGACTGGCTTGCCGACCCGAACATCGCGCTGTGGACGCTGATGGGCATCATCACCTGGAAGTACATCGGCTTCGCCGTCATCTTGATGCTCGCCGGCCTGCAGTCGATCCCCGATGAGCTCTCCGAGGCCGCGCGAATCGACGGCGCCTCCTACTGGCAGGTCCAGCGCCACATCACGCTGCCGCTGCTCGGCCCGACCATCCGCATCTGGGCGTTCCTGTCGATCATCGGCGCACTGCAGCTGTTCGACCTCGTCTACATCATCTGGGGTCAGTACATCTCCGGCACGGCCGGCACCTCGACCATGGCGACGTACATGGCCCTTAACGGCCGCCTCGCCGGGAACTACGGCTACGGCAGCGCGGTCGCCGTGGTCATGTTCCTGGTCTCGCTCGTCGTCGCGCTGTTCTACCAGCGTTTCGTCCTGCGCCGCGACCTGCGGGGCGCCGTCACCCAGGGAGTTAACTGATGAGCGCAGCGACCTCCGGCGCACCGTCCCTGCGGGCCCGGCCCGCCAAGCGCACCGACAAGCCGCAGAAGTGGGGCAACCCGGGCATCTACTTCATCGCCTTCTTGCTCATCTCGGCCAGCGTCGGGCCCGTCGTGTACATCGTGCTGGGTGGTTTCCGCACCAACTCGCAGATCACAGTCAGCCCGGCCGGCCTGCCGAACCCATGGGTCTTCAGCAACTACGTCGGCGTCCTGAAGTCGGGCACCTTCTGGAGCGAATTCTCGAACTCGACGATCGTGGGGCTCGTGACCACGGTCGGCGTCGTGGTGCTCGGCGTCATGGTGAGCTACGCGCTCGCCCGCTACGAGTTCAAGCTCAAGGGCGCGATGTACTCGCTGTTCGCCGCGGGCCTGATGTTCCCGCTGGTGGTCGCGATCACCCCGCTCTTCATTATCATCAAGGACCTCGGCCTCATCGACAGCCTGATGGGCATCATCATCCCGCAGATCGCATTCGGCCTGCCGACGACGGTCATCATCCTGACGCCCTTCCTGCGCGCCATCCCCAAGGACATCGAGGAGGCCGCGGCCATCGACGGCACGAGCCGTCTCGGGTTCTTCTTCCGGATGGCCATCCCGCTGGCGATGCCCGGCGTGATCACCGTCGCCATCCTCGCCTTCATCGGCAGCTGGAACAACTACATCCTGCCGCTGTACGTCTTGAACTCGCAGGTGCACTACACGCTGCCGCTCGGCGTGCAGCAGTTCTCCTCGCAGTACTCGCAGGACACGGCGCGGGTCCTGGCGTTCACCTCGCTGTCGATGATGCCCGCGCTGATCTTCTTCTCTATCTTCCAGCGCCGCATCGTCGGGGGCCTGACTGGCGCGGTGAAGGGCTAGGCGCACGGGCAC
>Ga0208356_1000463_pt1 | contig 10695 bp, 10 predicted proteins | sample NGESurshal072012_4_FD_184467 | JGI IMG/M metagenome (GOLD analysis project Ga0208356, IMG submission 184467) | Arctic peat soil microbial communities from Barrow, Alaska - NGEE Surface sample 53-1 shallow-072012 (SPAdes) | ecosystem: Environmental > Terrestrial > Soil > Wetlands > Peat ... | reverse complement strand
AAACGCCGCGTGCCCCAATCAATCTTCTCGTCGTGCTCTTCCAATTTGGCTTCCGCGAGCGCCAAGCGTGTCTGATTGTCATCCGTCTTCGTCTTGGTCTCGGCGAAGAGCGCCATTTGCACACCGAGAGCCCCTGAGGCTTGCGAGGTCTGGATGCGTGCCTCGGTGAGCTTGGCGACCTCATCCTTCATCGCGCGGATGTCGGCGCGGATGCCGCCCACGAAATAGGCGAAAAGCAGAAGTTGGACTCCCGCCGCCGTCACAACGGGAAGCCAATCGGCCATGCTATCTCCTTGGTCCAAAAGGGGAGCGGTGGTATGGGAGCAGGATGCGAAAAGTGACGGATGCAAAGTTCACCGTCGTTCGGGGGCCTCAACGGGTTCCCTGGTGGCGTCGCGCGTTTCCTGGCCTGACCAAGGACTGGCTCTGGATCACGGCCCTGGCGTTCATCGCCGCTATTGGCCGGGTCCTGATGCATTCGCGCCCAAACTGAGCGCGGCCGGATTGCCAACGTTGGCTGGGAGGCCGGAGAAATCGAGCGCCGTAACAGAGCGCGGAGTCTTCACCGCTTCGATGGCCGCCTTCACCGCTTCGGGACTCACATTGGCGAAGGCGTTTGGCACACCACGCCCCGACAAGGCGTAGGGAACAGCCGCCGCGCCGAGTCCCGCAAGGGTAGGCGCGCCGACGCCGGCAGTTGCGGGATGCAGGGAGCCGAGCGCCATGCTGTTCAGGATGAGCCGGCCCGTGGTTCCGCTGTCGGGGTAGTTCGATCCCATCGTCGTGTCGGCGTTGTTGGCCAGATCGAACAAAAGAGAATCGCCGCGAGCGGTCGCGCCCTTGCCAACGCTGTCGTCATTCGAGCGGACGGCCATTTTCAGTTGCGCCGGGGTGAAGACGCCATTCTTGGCCCCTTGGGAGGCTGCCGCCTGGCGCATCCGCACGAAGTTGGCCCAGCCTTCATCGGCCGCGCTCTTGGCGGTCGCATAGTCAGGGTTTTGCTTGGCGGCGAGGGCCTGAACGTCGTCGCCAACGCCGTCAAGCGCCCGCCCGAGTTGCGCGCCGTAGCCGCCTTGCCGAACAAAATCGCTCGCCATGCTTCCGAGATCGGATGAGATCGAGCCGACTTGGGTTCCAGACGCGCTCCCGCTGGAAAGTGGCCCCAGAACGCGGTTCTGCACCGTCTTGGCGAAAGCGTCCTGAACGTCCTGGGGAGCATCGGCGAGGGAAGCCGCGCGGGCTTTGATGGCCGCCGTGAAATCGGGGTCGGTCGGATCCACGCCTTTGATCAGGGACGCGGCCTTGTCATATTGAACCCCGAGACGGGCCTGAACATGGGCCACAGCATCGTTGCCCGTCGCCACCTCCGCCGGCAACGTCTCGCCGATGGGGGCGAGCGCGCGATTGGCCACGGCGCGGTTCAGAGCGTCGAAACCCCGCTTTCTCGCGCCGGTAATGGCGTCGCCGACGATGGGGAGGGACGTGGCCTTGTCCTCTATCGTCTTCGCCACGCCGCCCGCTTTCTGGCCGACCGTCAAGGGAATGTTCTCAGCCGCCAAGGCTTGGGCCGCTTGCGATCCTCGCGGCATGAACGCATTGGGCCGCAGAGAAGACGCTGCGCCCCCGGCGACCGCTCCGGCCACTTGAGCCGCGCCTTGGGCCAAAGGCCCTCCACCGAGGGCCTGAGCGCCCGCGCGAGCCCCTTCCGACGCCAGGGCCGGGATAGCGACCTGCGCGGCACGCCTGACCACGCCGCCGCCGCCCATGAACGCATTCGGAAGCATCGTCCCGGCTGTCTCGGCGATCCTGCCCGGCTCCGTCACGGGCGCGGGCGTCATCTGTTGGCGGAATGCCTTGATGCTGTCCGGAGCGCCGGCCGCCGCCATCTGGCCGATGACGTTACCCTTGGGAGGCGCGACGCCCTGACCGAACGCCGAGCGCATGTAGCCGGCGATGTTGTCGGTGGCCACTCCGGCGGCGCGCAGCATCCCCTCGGGGTTGCCAGTGGCCTGTCGCACCGTGTCCATCAAGCCGCCGACGCCTTGAGCGACGCCGCGCCCGAACTGGCCGATCAGGTCATCCTTGGCCGGGTTGGACTCGGCCCATTCCTGCGCGCCCCGCGTGGCCGTCTGCGGATCAGGCGCCTGGATGCGGATGACCCGGCCGTCCGGCGCGCGGATGCGATAGGTGGGCACTACTCGACCCCAAGGACCGTGTAGCCGGGCTTGGCCGACGCGTGTGCCGCATGAGCCGACCGCTGGCCATCATACTTCTGCCAGGCCACGCCGACCTCTGACGGGGCCATGCCGTTCTTTTCGGCCTGTTGGTAGAAAGACGCCTTTGCCGCCGCCCTGGAACCGTCCTGGCCGCCGAGACGGGCCATCGTGGCCGCCGCGTCGGGACGAAGCAGGGTGAGGCCGTCTTGAGTGCGGCCCATGCCCTCGTTGTATTGGTCGCCGAGGTTGTTGACCCGCGAGGCCACGAGGACGGCGAGGGCCTGCACGGCGGAATGAAGCTGCTGAGGGCTCTTGGCCGCGTCGAACTGGGCCTGCCACGCCTTCATCTCGGTTTCGTGCGGAGCCGAGCCTTGGAACACGCGGGCCGCTTCGGCCGAGACGGCTGATTTCAGGGTGTTGAAGGTGGAGAGCGTCCCGCTGGTAGGGTCGCTGAAGGCGTTCTTGGCCTGATTGTAGAGGCCGCCGACGACAGGAACCGACACGTTGCCGAGGGCATCGACTTGCTTGTCGAGGGCGTCGAGGTGGCCCATCAGCGTATTGGCCGACGTGACCGCCGCCGCCGGCTGGCCAGACGTGAAGGCCGAGCGCGTCTTTTGCCGAGCGGAATAGGTGGCCGCATCGAACGCCGGGTCGAACTGGGCCGTGTCCTGAAACGCCTTGGCCAGCATCGGATTGCGGAGAGCGGCCCCGGTGGGAATGGGAGCGCGGCCTTGATCGAAGGCGAGCACAAGGGCCTGTTCTGAGGGCGCGAGAGTGTGGAGAAACGCGACGCCGTTCAGGTTCTGCGGATTGGCCGTCGCGTTCGCCGCGTCCACCTGCGAACTGAGCGCGGGATTCATCGCCCCGACCTCGCCCTTCGCATTGGTCCACGCCTGGGCAGTCGCGGGAAGGCCAGCTTGTTTCAACTCCGCCGGCGTCGAGACGTGGCCATTCGAGTTCCCCGAAGCGCCGCCGCTGGGATCGACGAGCCGGTAGCCGCCGGGAAGCGTCTGATCGGCCGGAGGTCCGGGCGTCGCCCCGTTGCTGGCCACCTGATAGGAGCCCGCCGGAAGGCCGCCCGTGACCTTGGAGACATATGCCTGGGTCTCGGCATAGGGCGGGACGCCGCCGTGCTGTGTGACCGCTCCAGGCCCGGCGTTATAGGCCGCCGCGATGAGTTTGGGATCGCCGTTGAACTGCTTGGAAAGCTGGGCGAGGTAGCGCACGCCCCCGTCGATGTTCTGCGCCGGGTCGGTCGGATCGACGCCGAGGCTCTGCGCGGTAGCCGGCATGAGTTGCATCGTCCCGATGGCGCCCTTCGGCGAGCGCGCGGCGGGGTTGAAGTTGCTCTCGGCGTGGGCGACCGACAGGGCCAGTTGCGGGTCCACGCCGTATTTCTGCGCCGCCGCCGTGATCATGTCGGGGATTTGGCCGGTGGGCGCGGGTCCGGCTCCCGCCGGCTGGGGCGTGTCGCCTCCAGCAGCCGGCGGGGCCGTCGCTCCAGGCGTTCCCGGTGCGAAGAGAAGGCGCGAGTCCTTGCCCACGACCTGCGGCTTGTCATGCTCCAGAACCTGATCGATCGTCATCACCTGGGCCATGTGGCCGGCGATGCCCTGGTCGGTCACGTCGTCCGCCGTGATGGTGGACGGATCGATGCCGATGGTCTGCGCCATATGCTGGGCGACCGACAGACGCTGCGCGGGGTCCTGAATGGTCCCGATCTGATGGAGCGCGACGGCCAGTTGCTCGTTGCGCTGCTTCGCGGCTTCGCGCTGGGCGCCCTGGAGCTGGGCGATCTGGGCGATGTTGCCAGTGGGAGCCAAGGCGCTTTCGGCGCCCTGATAGTCGCCTTGGGCGAGCGATCCAGCCGCCGAGGCGTTGGCGGTGCGCGTGTCCTGTTCCTGGTTGTTCTGCTGGAGCGCCAAGCCCCCATTGATGTCGCCGGCCTGGATTAGCCCGCTCGCCGCTCCCGCCGGGTCCGTGGCGTATTTGGCCAGCGCGGCTTGCTTCATCGACTGTTGATGGAGCGCCTGGCCGACCTGAAAAGCATTAATAAAATCACCCATAGGGTCAACTGGGTGTTGAGTCAGAGGACTGAAATCGATGTTGATATCGTTAGACATCGGCTTGCCTCCATGACTTATTCTTTAAAATATAGCCGATGTTTGACGGCGATACACCATATTGCGCGCCAAGACGGGTTAAATCGCCGCGACGTGGCGGCCAATTGCACCTGATAGCCGCCACGTCGGATTCGGTCAGCTTGGCCCATGGACATTTGCTGCCACGCGCCGGTCGGTGCCTGCCCTTCGCCATCTTGTCGGTCATGTTGTCCTGCGCTGTGCCGAGGAACAGATGCTCCACGTTGACACAGCCGGGGTTGTCACAGCGGTGGCAGACCATCATTCCTGCCGGGATAGGCCCGTTCGCCACTTCCCACGCAATACGGTGAGCCTTCTTGAGTTTTCCGGCAACTTGGAGATTGCCATAGCCGTGCGTCAGGCTGGCCGTCCACGCATGGCATCCGGAGACCGGATCGGGGCGACTGTGTTGAGCAATGCGCTCGGCAAGTGATAGCTTGGGGATAGTCATTTCCGGCCCTTCCTCGGCTGGGATGATTAGAGGCCCTGATGGCGGTGGAACGCCGCAGGGCCTCGTCTTTATGGACCAAAAGAGCTTACGAATCAATGATGTCCTGGCCCATCGATCAGCCTCCCACGCCACCGAAGGGATTGTAGTCCGAGCCGCCGCCGGACGAACCGCCGCCGCCGAAACTCGAGCCGTTGCTGCCGCCGAAATACCCCGCGCCCTTGAAGGCGTTCCCAATCAGATTGTCGATCGACGAGGCGTTGGCGATGGCGGCGTTCCCGGCCACGGTCGCGGCGTTGTTGTTGTTGCTGGAGACCTGGGAGCCATACTGGAGTCCCTCGCCGGCCAGGGCATTGGCCGAGCCCGCGCCGGTGGTGACGAGATTCTGGAGATTGCCGACGTATTGCTGGCCGTATTGTTGGCCGAGACCCGTTCCGAAGGCGTTCAGGCTTTTCAGTGTCGAGCCGCTGTCGAGAAGCCCGGAGGCGGCCTTGTTGCCGGTGATCGCGTTCGATCCGCTGGAAAGATCGAACTGGTAGCCGGTGCTGTTCAGGTATTTCTGGAAAGCTGCCTGGGATGCGGCCGGATCGCCGCCGAGCCCGAGGAAGCCTTGAAGCTCCGTGTTCGCCGCGTCGCCGCCCTGGATGTAGGGGTCTTCGAGCCCTTTGTTGGAATTGTAGATTTGCTCTTCGAGGGCATTGTTGGCGGCGGCGGCGTTCTCGGCATCCTGCGCGGCGCTGTTGGTGGCGCTGGAGCTGATCAGCGCGCCCCCGATGGAGCCCGCCGCGCCGAGGCCGGCCGCGACTATTGCCAGTGGCATTTGTTCATCCTCCGGAAGGCAGGCGAGGCTTCCCAGGCGAGACGGGTCAGCACCCAAGCGCGGGCCGTTCCCGCCGCCGTCTCGCGCCAGTCCCCAGCTTGGACGAAGCCAAACGCCTTGGGTGGCCGGGAGCGAGAATTGGCCTCCAGCTCGTAGGTCGTCAGAATGTGGCAACCCTGGAAAATCCAGGTCAGGGCTTCGCGGCCCGCGTCATGGACCTCTCGGCCCCAGCCTTCGGGCGTGAACAGGCTGTGAAGCTCCATCGTCAGGCCCAGCGCGTCGGTGCGCCGGAACATGAAGCCGCCGTGTTGCGCCGCCAGGGGAAGGACATCCTCCCGAGAGGCCAAGGCCCCGATCACCTGCGGGGCGATGCCCATGAGACTGGCGGAAATCCCCGGATGCGAGGCCACGTCCGCCCACCACGCCGGGTCGCGCTCTATCCTGATCATGCGCTCACCAGATAGGTGAAGCTCGCCAGGGTGGCCGAGCCGTCGCTGTTGTTCTTGACCGTCACGGTCCCGCTCACCGTGTCGTCGCCGTCGCCCAGGATGGACCAGGCCAGGGTGTCGCCCGCGCTCACCGTGAAGGGGCCGGCATAGGCGCTGGCCACGCCGTTCTTGATGTAGCCCAGCCCTCCGGCGCCGGTATGGCCCGCGCCGATCGAGATCGGGACGGTGATCCCGCTGATCGTCTGGAGGTTGGTGTCCCCGGCCACCCGGCCGTAGATGTTGCTCCACGAGAGCGCGCCCGGAACGATCCCCCCGCCGCCGCCGCCGCCGGTATTGGGTCCGGCCAGGGTCATGAGGGTGATCCCGCTCACGAAAGCCCCGTCCCGCTGATCACCCACGTATCGGCCGTCTCGCGGATCATGGTGGCCAGGCCGTATTGCGCCATCGCCACGTCCTGGTCGGTCCCGCCTCCGGCGATGGTCAGGTGAACGCCGCTGGTCCGCGTGATGGTCAGGGTCCCGGCTCCGATGTTGCGGAAGCCGATCGCCGTTCCCAGCGGAAAGGCCACCGTGGCATTGAGCGGAATGGTGTAGGCGCTGGCCGAGCCATTGCTGGTGCGGATGATCTTGCCCGCGTCGCCCAGGACCAGGGTGTAGCTCGCGTCCTGTTCATTGACCGGCGCGCCCAGATAGCCGGCGCTGGTGAGCGCGAGGGCCGAGTTGGTGATCAGCAGATTGGTCGCCGTGTCGCCGGCCCGGTTCACCGGCGTGTAGCCGAGGGACGCCACGATCGCCCCGCTGGCCAGCATCCCGGCCGTGATCGAGCCAGCCGCCGGAACCCATGGCGCGAACACCGGGTCGATATCCTGGATCAGCGTCCCGCCGCTCGCTTTGAGCTGCGCCCGATAGGCGATGGTCGGGTCCAGGAACATCGGGACGAAGAGGCCGAAGCCGTCCGCGACCACCGGATTGCTGAGCGGCGTGACCAGCGTGTCGTCGGTATAGGCCGGGCTCGGCGTCGTCGTGCCGGTCAGGTAGAATTGCAGCAGGGCGCCGGGCATCGGCGTCCCGGTGGCGTCGAGGGCGCGATAGACCGGGGAAAGCAGCGCGCGGCCGTTGGTGGTCATCTCGCCCTCCTCAAGCCGCCACCGCCGCGCCCGTGTCCGGCGCGATCCAGGCCGTTCCGTCCCACCAGCACGGCGTCCCGGAGCCGGAGCCCGAACCCTCGCCGTTCTTGCGGCCGTCCAGCGCGTAGGCCCAGTCGCCGAGGCCGGCGCTGGCCGGCAGTCCCGCCACCGCGTCGAACACCACGTAGAGCGCCACGCCCACATTGCCGCCCAAGGCCCCGCCGTGCTGCAACCCGCCGGCCGCCACCACTTCGGTCCCCTGGGGCACCGCGGAACTGGCCAGGGCGTGCGTCGTGGCCAGCGGCGTCGTGGCCCCGTCCAGCAGCTTGCTCGCCGCCTGCATCCACGCCTTGGCCCAGCGCGACAGCCGGCCGGCCCCGTCCACGAACGGCAGGCCGAAGTCCGGCTGGGGAACGGGGTTGCTCACTGCGCCGGCCTCGCCGGGTTCAGCTCCAGGTGCGAGAGCGCCACGTTGACCGGATCGGAGCACCGCACCTGCACCAGCCGGCCCGGCGCGCGCATCTGGCCCAGCCTCTGCCAGAAGGCCCGCGCCCCGTAGTCGCCCTGGACGCCCAAGGTGGAAGGCCGCCACGCCCCGAAGGTGCGGCCCAGGTCGTCGGACCAGCGCATCTCCACGATCGGCAGGCTTCCCGGCCCGCTCGAAAGGCCCACCCCCTGCACGCAATGCAGAACCAGGGAATTGCAACGCGGGCTCCCCTCCTCGATCTTGATGAAGGCGCTCGCCCCGCGCGTCAGGGGGCCGGCCGCGTCCGTATAGGTCCCCTTGGCGAGGCTCCAGACGGTTCCGCTCGCATCGTCGCCGACGAACCAGGTCCCGCGCACGTAGGCCGAGCCGACGCCCCGGAAGGTCTGCTGGCCGAAGCTCGTCCATTGCGCCCACTGGCCGCGCCCGGTGGAATCTCCGTAGGCCCCTTCGATCGTCCCGACCCGCGAGCAGTCGTAGGCGTAGCTCCCCACCCCTGGGATGTTCAGCACATAGAGCGGATGGCCGTCGAACTCACAAACGAAGGCGTTGATCGCCGAGGGCGTGGCGCACTGACTGATCTTGTCGGCGATGGTCGGTGAGGACACCGGACCCGGCACCGATCCGGCCCGATAGATCATCCCGTCGTCGCCGAGCCAGAAGACCGTGTTGTCGAGGTTCTGGACCGTGTTCCTGGACGCGCAGCCCCGCGTGGCGAAGCCTGAGCCAATGTTGGGCGTGAAGGACGGCGCGGTGATATCGGTCGAAGAGGTGTCAGGGCTCCAGTCCTCCACGGTCGAGGAACCGAGAAACAGGATATGATCGCCCAGCACGCCGATGGCCACGTTGGCGTCGGCCCGCAGCTCGGCGGTGGCGAACGAAAGCCCGTCCACGCTGGCCGCATCGCTCACGTCCGACCAATAGAACTTGTCGGAACCAACCAGCGTGTAGATGAACCGCCCGGCGCAGAAACCCACGTCGCTCACCGGCTGGGAAAAGCTGAACGGGATCGGCGCGAACACGTTGTCGCCGTTCAGGTTGTAGAGCCACGCCTGGCCATCGGCCACGATCACCACCTGCGTCGGGCTGACCGCCGCGCGGATCAGATCATTGCCGGTGATGAAGCCGAGGCTGTTTCCTCCGTCGTCGAAGACGGCATGGCCGCAGACCATGACCAGGGTGGAATTGAGGCTCGGCGGCGATTGGGTGAGGCCCCGCACCGGCGATCCGGTGTGCGTATAGGCGCTGACCAGTCCCGGCCGGCTGTAGCGTATCTCCCTGAGGCCCACATAGGCCGCATAGGGCCGCTCCTCGCGATGCGGCGCGGCCTCGGCGATCATGTTGATGGGCAGCGCCTCGGGAAAGCCGAACTGCCGCGAGAACGCATCCGACATGAACGGCACGCGAAGCCCGGTGAGCGCCGAGACGCCATCGGAGCGGAACTCGGCGATCTGGGATGAAGGCGCGGAGGCGACATCGGTCATCGTTGCGGCGCCTGCTGGGGCTGAAGCGTCACGGGACCGTCGAGTTGATTGCCGCCCCTTCTGGCATACTGCCGCGCAAAGGCTTGTTCACCGCGCTGCGCTCCGGCGATAATATCCGGCCGCAAAGTGCTGTCGAACTCCGAAGCCCACGCTACCGCGAGCAAGTAGGGTAGGAACTCGGCCAGATCGTCGGGGAAGTCGATCACGTCCTGGGCCGTCAGATAATCGGCTTGGCGCACCCAATTGCCGGTATCGCCTCGGAACCACCACCTGCGGTTGTCGCCGCTGTTCGTGAGGGTCAGGTTGGAAGCGGCGCCTTCCAGGAGCCGGCCATTGCGGGCGATGGTGCAGTTATTGAGGGCGAAAGCGCGATTGGCGTCCACCACGCCCACCCTGGAACCACTGCGGGGATTGGCCGGCAGGGTCAGGGTGAAGGTCGCGGCGGGTATCTGATATTCCCCTCCGGCCTCGGCCTGTTGCGACGAAAGTCCGGTCGGCTGGGGCGAAAGCCTCTGGCCGATCAACGATCCGAACAGGTTCCGCTTGACCGTGTTCAGCGCAAACAGGCCATCAATGGCCTCATCCGCCGTGGGCTGGCGGCCGGACTCCAGTGAGCCCATCATCCGCATGGCTCGGGAGATCACGTCGGCGACGATCATGGATCACCCCGCTCTCGAAGCCGACGCGCCGGACCACAGCGTTGATTGGGCGTTAACCCGGCTGGAATCGACCGCCAGGGCCGTGCTCGTCGCTCCGCCGGATGGGGAGACATACGAGGCGATGAGCGCCTGTAGAGCCAGTCCCTGGTCGTTCAGGACCCCATTGTCATCGGCGATCACCGTGGCGCGGTTCGCGTTCGGCGAGGAAAAGAAGACGAAAAGCTCCATCCCCAGAGCTATCCCCAGTTGCGCGACGGCGACCGTGGTCAGCGGGTTGATGTCATATTGTCCCGAAGCCAGGGAGACCATCGGAAGCCCCGCCGCGTGCTTGATCCAGCCGAACGCCTCCTGCATCGGCTGGATGGTCGGCTGAGACCAGAAACAATGCGCGTCCACGAAATCGGCCGAGACCTGCCCCAGGCCCTGAATCATGGCATAGGCTGTCAGCATGTGGAGATAGGCCGTTTGATTGGCCGCGAAGATCGCCCGATTGGGATTTTGCGTGTTGGGCAGGTCCGAGCCGATCAGGGCGCCGCCGCCCGGCCCCGACGTGTCGATCACGAACTGATCGGCCTTGTTGTGCCCGGCCCCGTTCGGCATGGTCCAGAGATAATACCAGTAGGCCCGCATGACGCCGGTGACGGAGAACGTTCCTCCCGCGACCTTGTAGGCCCTCCCTTGTCCGGCATAAGCCCCGGTTGAATGGGCCACGTCCGCCATGGCCTGGAGCATTTTCAGATAGCTCGCCGTGGTAGCGGTGGCGATCTGTTGCGTCAGCGTCCGGTCGGCTATCTGGTCATCGGAGGCCGGCACGCCATCGGAGATTTGCGGGGCAAAGTTGGGCGCGGCGTCCGGCTCGTTGTTGATC
>Ga0208356_1000458_pt1 | contig 10756 bp, 13 predicted proteins | sample NGESurshal072012_4_FD_184467 | JGI IMG/M metagenome (GOLD analysis project Ga0208356, IMG submission 184467) | Arctic peat soil microbial communities from Barrow, Alaska - NGEE Surface sample 53-1 shallow-072012 (SPAdes) | ecosystem: Environmental > Terrestrial > Soil > Wetlands > Peat ... | reverse complement strand
AGACCGAGTTCATCCTCGGCCTCACCACGCTGCTCACCGAGTCGATCGGCATCAGCCAATTCCAGCACGTCCAGGCCGACCTGGCCGAGATCATCACCACCCTGGAGACGCTCCGCGCCCTCAACCGCGCGGCCGAGGCGGACGCGGCAACCAACGCCTACGACGTCATGACCCCCGCCTGGCCGCCGCTCAACGCCGCCCGCAACCTCTATCCGAAGCTCTACCAGCGCTTCCCCGAGATCCTGCGCAAGCTCGGCGCCTCCGGCCTGATGGCCACCCCGACCGAGGCCGACGTCAACGGCCCGGCCGCAGGCGACATCGACGCCTACCTCCAGGCCGCCACGCTGACCGGCAAAGACCGAGTAAGACTCTTCCGCCTGGTCTGGGACACCTGCGCGTCCGCCTTCGCCGGCCGCCAGGCCCTCTACGAGTACTACTTCTTCGGCGACCCGGTCCGGATGGCCACCGCCTACCAGGCCAGCTACGACAAGGCCCCCTACGCCGACCGAGTCAAGGCCTTCCTCGAACGCGACTACTAACGCGACTACCAGCCAGTCAGGCGACCTGGAACGACCGCTTGGCCAGCCCCATCCAGTACCCGTCGATCACCGTCCGCACCGGCTGCTCGGGATCGGAGGCCGCCCCCAGCGTCACGAACAGCGGCAGGAAGTGGTCCGCTGACGGATGCGCGTACGGCATCCCGGGCGCCCCCCGGTACCGCGAAAGCTCCTCCACGTCCCCCCGCTCGAGCGCAGAGCCCGCCCACAGGTCGAACTCCGCCGACCACCCGGGCACGACCCCGCCTGAGATCGCGGAAGACGTCAGGAACGGCAGCCCGTGGGTCAGGAACCCCGACCCGATCACGAGCACCCCGGACTCCCGCAGCGGCCGCAGCCGCGCCCCCAGCGCCAGCAGCGCGGCCGGGTCCGACGTCGGCAGCGACAGCTGCAGCACCGGCACGTCGGCCAGCGGGTACATGATCTTCAGCGGCACCCACGCCCCGTGGTCGAGCCCCCGGCTCGGGTGCTGGTGCGCCGGCGAGGCGGCAGGCATCAGCGACGCGACCTCGGACGCGAACGCGGTCGCGTCCGGCGTCGGGTACGTCAGCGTGTAGTACCGCGACGCGAACCCGCCGAAGTCGTACACCAGCGGGGTGCCGAAACCGGGCGCCGACAGCATCAGCGGCGCCGCCTCCCAGTGCGCGGAGACGATCAGCACCGCCCGCGGCTTGGGCATCGACAGCGCCCAGGCCGACAGCTGCGACATCCACTCCGGATCGTCGAGCAGCGGCGGCGCCCCGTGCCCGATGTACAGCGCGGGCAGCGCACCGTCCGACGGCTGCCACCGAAGCTGCCCGGCCGAGCGCGCCGCCCCGTCGGCGTAGAACGCGTCGTACGCCCCGGCGGGCACCAGCGGGTCGAAGATCGAGCGGCTCATGGCCCCTGCCTCACAGCCTCGAAGTTAATTGATGCTTCAACTGTACCAAGATAATTTGAAGCGTCAACAAGGCGGCGTAGAATGAGACTCATGGAATGGCTCAGCGATGAAGAGCAGGCGGCGTGGCGTCCGTTCGTCGGGCTGCTCTTCCGCTTCCCCGCGCTCCTCGACGCCCAGCTCCAGAAGGACGCGGGCATCAGCCACTTCGAGTACCTGGTGCTGTCCGGCCTGTCGGAGGCCCCGGACCGCGCGCTGCGGATGAGCGACCTCGCCGCGCAGGCGAGCAGCTCCATGTCGAGGCTGAGCCACGTGGTCAGCCGCCTGGAGGCCAAGGGCTGGGTCCGTCGCGAGCCCTGCCCGGGCGACGGCCGCTTCGTCAACGCCGTCCTCACCGAGCCCGGCTGGCAGAAGGTCGTCGAGACCGCCCCCGGCCACGTCGCCGCCGTCCGCCGGCTCCTCATCGACACCCTCACCCCCGAGGAACTCCGCTCCCTCGGCCACACCAGCGCCCAGATCCTCAAAGCACAAGGCTTCAAACCCGTCATCTCGAACGGACCGTGCCCTCCGCCCCCACCCTCAGCCTGAGCCTTCCACCAGCCCAAACGGACCCCGCCGCAATTCCCCGGCACCCGCAAACAATTGCCATTTAATACATCGCCGCCGGATTATGCCCGCGCGCCCTGGAATGTCACTACCCTCGCATAAACTGGAGCATGCGGCCAAACCCCGCAACCGCATTAAGCAGTCAACACGAATAGTGGCAACTCGTTGCCACTATCTCGCAAAAAGAGACGGCCCCGCGTAACACGCGGGGCCGTCGGGCCGGGGCTGCTCACCCCGGGGTGGATAACGCAACTATACCCCATGCACGCGTTGAAGCAAAGGAACTTTCATGATGACCCGTGTAGTCGCCTACGTGGACGGCTTCAACCTGTATCACGGGCTCAAGGCCGGGTACGGCCGACGGTACCACTGGCTCGACCTTCAAGCCCTGGTCAGGAGTCTGCTACGGCCTGGCCAAGAGTTGTACGAGGTGCAGTACTTCACCGCCCGAGTCCGTGACAACCCCATGCGGAGCTAAGGCAGGCGCTCTATCTGGAGGCACTGATGAGCCATAGCCGTCGAGTACGGCTTATCGAGGGCCACTTCCAGGACAAGCCCCGAGTAGGCATGAACTGCGGCGCCCGCTGGATGGCGTACGAGGAATAGGAGACTGATGTCAACATTGCCATCGCGATGTTCGAGGACGCAGTGCAGGACGCGTATGATGTGGCCGTCCTCGTCTCCGGTGACAGCGATTTGCGACCGGTGATCGGTGCCGTCAAACGGTTGCGCTCAGGAAAGCGGATCATCGCCGCGTTTCCGCCACGCAGGCACTCCAAGGACTTGGCGAAGGCGGTCGATGGTCGATGGCTACATCTCCGTCGGTCACGACAAGATCCGTAAAGCTCAGCTCCCGCCGAAAATCGTCACAAAGGGCGGAGTCGCGCTTGTCCGCCCCCCGTACTGGAGCTAACCCAGCCGCCGGAAAACCAGATGCCAGGCGATCCGCCCGAACGTTACTGTCCAGTCAGCAACAGCACCTGACGATGGGCGCGACATGGAGCACTTGGCCAAGAACCTGATCAGCTGGGCATCGATCCTGGAGCCAGGCGCCGCCGACCAAGCCAGGCGGACGGCCGCGATGCCCTTCATCTGGCCGCACCTGGCGCTCATGCCGGACGCGCACCAGGGAAAAGGCGCCACGGTCGGATCGGTGATCCCCACCCTCGGCGCGATCGTGCCCGCCGCGGTTGGCGTTGACATCGGCTGCGGAATGATCGCGACGCGGACCGCACTCACCCGCGACGACCTCGACGGCAAGCCCCTGGCCGTCCTGCGGACCGCGATCGAGGACGCGATTCCGCTCTCGGCCGGCCAGTACAACGACGCTGTCCGCGACGAGGGCACCGCCAAGCGGATCGTGGAACTCGAGGCGCGCGAGGGCGCGGACAGCGCCGAGGCGATCGCGCCGAACTGGCGGCTGCAGCTCGGCACCCTAGGCAGCGGCAACCACTTCGTCGAAGTCAGCCTCGACGAGGCCGACCGAGTATGGCTCTTCCTGCACTCGGGCTCCCGCGGCGTCGGCAACAAGCTCGCGACCAAGCACATCAAGGTGGCGCAGGAATGGTGCGACCGCGCCTGGATCCCGCTGCCCGACCCGGACCTCGCCTACCTGGTGGAGGGCACCCGCGAGTTCTGGGCGTACCTGCGCGACCTGCGCTGGGCGCAGCACTTCGCGCTGCTCAACCGGGAGGAGATGATGGCCCGCGTCCTCGCCTGCCTGCGCGACTTCATGGGAGCCGACGTGGCGGCCGAGGAGATAATTCAATGCCACCACAACTACACCGAGCAGATGAGCGACGAGCAGCTCCGGCACTGGAAATCCCGTCCCAAGGGCCGGACCGGGCATGTCTGGCTCTCCCGCAAGGGCGCGATCGACGCCAGCGTCGGCCGGCCAGGGCTGATCCCCGGGTCGATGGGCACCCGCTCCTACGTCGTGACCGGCAAGGGGAACGCGCTCTCGCTGAACTCCTCGCCGCATGGCGCCGGCCGCGAATACAGCCGGTCGAAGGCCCGGCGGCTTTTCACCCGCGACCAGCTCGACGCGGCCATGGCGGGCATCGAGTGGCGGCAGACCGACGCGTTCCTCGACGAGATCCCCGGCGCCTACAAGGACATCGACCGTGTCATGGCCGACGCCGCCGACCTGGTGGAGATCCAGCACACGCTCCGCCAGATCGTCAACGTCAAGGGCGACTGAGCCGGCCCGCGATCGCTAGGGAAGGGCGGGGACCTTGCCCACGGTCACCCGGCTGACGACATGCTCGCGGAACAACTCGGCCGCGGGCAGCAGCGGCCGCTCCGCCGACCAGGTCAGGTAGATCGCCCGCTGCGCCCCGGCGTCGGCGATCTCCAGGTAGCGCACCGGCCCGTCGGCGGCGGCCTCGGGTGAGGCCGCCCGCGGCGCCGGGACCACGGCCACGCCGAGCCCGGCCGCGACCAGGCCGCGCAGGTTCGTCAGGTCGTCGCCCTCGAACACGATCGACGGGCGGAATCCCGCCTGCCTGCACAGGTCGTCGACCAGCTCCCGCAGGGCGGAGGTCGTGCGCAGGGCGATGAACGGATCCTTGGCGACGTCCTTGAGCCGGACGCGCCGCCGCCCGGCGAGCCGGTGGTCACGGGGGAGCGCGAGCCGCAGCGGCTCGGTCCCGATCTGCTCCGTCCGCACCGCGAGGTCGCCGGGACGCATCACCTCCGGGCTGGTGCGGAACCGCCGGGTCCCGATCTCAAGGTCGGCCACGCCGCCGTCGAGCGGCAGGCCGTGCAGCTCGTCCCTGACCAGGGTCAGCTGGAACTGGACGTCCGGATGCCTGGCCCGGAAGCTGCGCACCAGGTCGGGCACCAGCCAGGTGCCGAGCGACTGCTGAAACGCCAGCGCGACCGTTCCGGCCTCCGCCGACATGAACTGGCCGACGGCGGCGATCCCGGCGTCGAAGCGGCGCAGCATCGAGTCGACGTGCGGCTTGAACACCTCGCCGGCCCGGGTCAGCCGCAGTGTCCGGCCTGACCGGCGCAGCAGCGGGGTGCCCACCTCGGCCTCCAGCCGGGCCAGCGCCCGGGAGACGCCGGACTGCGTGACCCCGCCGAGCTCTGAGACCTCGGTCACAGTGATCCCGTCGGCCACCTGCTGAAACCAGCGCAACACGTCAGTGTCCACAATCTATGACTCTAGGTCATGAAATTCAGATGATCTACTCATTGGACGCATGGTTCGGTTGCGGGTTCACTGGAGTGCGTAAGGGTTACCGCACCCGCGCTACGCAGAAGAAGGAAGCAACATGTCGAGTGCTATCAACCTTTTGAGCCCGCCCTGGATCGCGGTCCGCAGGCAGCTCCGCGAGATGTTCGCCGACCGAGCCGAGAACAGCGTGCTCGAGCACGATCTCGCGGGTTACACGAGCGAGAAGGACCTGTCCGACCTAGGCGCGATCCTGGACCGGCACAGCGACGCCCAGACCGGCGACATCCGCCGCATCCTGGGCGCACGCAGCTAAGGTTCGGCTAGGCGGAGCGCAGCCGCCGGGCGAAGGCGGCCGCGGCCGCTCCCGGGTCGTCCGCCTCGGTCAGCGCCCGCACCACCACCACCCGCGTCGCCCCCGCCTGCAGCACCTCGTCGAGCTGCTGCAGGCCGATGCCGCCGATCGCGAACCAGGGGCGCCCCGCGCCGAGCAGCGCCGTCTGGGTGACGAGCGACAAGCCGGTGCCCTGGCGCCCCGGCTTGGTCGGCGTCGCCCAGACCGGCCCGGCGCAGAAGTAGTCGATGCCGTCCTCGGCCGCGGCCGCCGACGCCTGCTCCCGGCTGTGGCTCGACCGCCCGATGACCGGCCCTGGCCCGAGGATCCGCCGCGCGACCGCCACCGGCAGGTCGTCCTGCCCGAGGTGGAGCACGTCGGCCCCGGCCGCCAGGGCCACGTCGGCCCGGTCGTTCACCGCCAGCAGGGCGCCGTGCCGGCCGCAGGCATCGGCGAACACCTCGAGCAGCGCGAGCTCCTCGCCCGCCTCGAGGCCCTTCTCCCGCAGTTGCACGACGTCCACCCCGCCGCCGAGGACCGCGTCGAGGAACGCGGGCAGGTCGCCCTGGGCCCGTCGCCCGTCGGTGCACAGGTACAGCCGGGCGTCGGCCAGCCGGGAGCGCAAGTCAGTCACCCCGACATCATGCCGCACCCCAGCCGCACCCGGGTCCGCGGCCAGGTCACGGCCGGACGCCCGGCGCGCCCGGCCGCGGGGGCCGGGTTACACTGAGGTTAACGACCACGGGAGCCCCACGCGGGGCTGAGAGGGAGGCGGACCGCCTCCGACCGTCGAACCTGATCCGGGTAATGCCGGCGAAGGGAGAGAGCAGGCAATCCATGATGGACGCATCTGTCATCGTCGTTGGTGGCGGCGTGATCGGCACCGCGATCGCCTGGCGGGCGGCCGTCGCCGGCCGGTCGGTGACCCTCATCGATCCGGGCACCGACGACAAGGCGAGCCTGGTCGCGGCAGGCATGCTCGGCCCGGTCTCCGAGTCCGTCTTCGGCGAGCAGGACCTGCTCGCGCTCAACCTGCACGCGATCGACCGCTTCCCGGCCTTCAACGCCGAGCTCGAGGCGGCCTCCGGGCAGCGGACTGGGCTGCGGACCGAGGGCACCCTCGCGGTCGCCTACGACAGCGGCGACCTGGCCGCGCTCGACCGGCTGACCGAGTTCCGCCACTCGATCGGGCTCAAGGCCGAGCGCCTCGACGCCAAGGCGTGCCGGCGGCTCGAGCCGTTCCTCGCCCCGTCCACCCGCGGCGGCGTCCTCGCCACCGGCGACCTGTCGGTCGACAACCGCCGCTACCTGGCCGCCCTCCGGGCAGCCGCAGCCGGGGCCGGCGTCCGCACGATCCTCGGCCAGGTCACCGACGTCGCCCCCGGCCTGGTCCGGTTCCGGCCGGACCAGGCGCAGGCGGGTGCAGCGGGCGCGACGGCCGCGCCGGGTCAGACCGCTGACCTGTCCGCCGCGCACGTCGTCGTGGCCGCCGGCTGGGGCACCGCCCGGATCGAGGGCCTGCCCGACCACATCCGCAAGGCCATCCGCCCGGTCAAGGGCCAGATCCTGCGGCTGCGGCACCCGGGGAATCTCCCGCACATCATCAGCCACACCGTCCGCGCGATGGTCCAGGGCCGCGACATCTACCTCGTCCCCCGCGCCGACGGCGAGCTCGTCGTCGGCGCCACCCAGGAGGAGCGCGACGACCTCGACATCACCGCCGGCGCCGTCCACGACCTGCTCCGCGACGCCATGACCGCGGTCCCCGCGATCAGCGAGCTCATCCTGGCCGAGGCGAGCGCGGGCCGTCGGCCCGGCACCAGCGACAACGGCCCCATCCTCGGCCCGGTTACCCCGGCAAGCCCTCCCCCCACTCCGGGCCGGGCCACCAGCGCCCGCGCCCCCCAGCTCATCGTCGCGTCCGGCCACTACCGCAACGGGGTCCTGCTCTCGGCGGCAACCGCCGACGCCGTGGTCGCGCTGCTCGCCGACGGCCAGCCGCACCAGGCCTGGGCCCCCTTCTACCCCGGCAGGCTCACATGACGGTCACAGTCAACGGAACCCCGCGAGACCTCCCCTCCGGCCTCACCCTGGCCGACCTGGTCGGCGAGCTGACCCAATCGCCGAAGGGCGTCGCCGCGGCCGTCAACGGCGAGGTCGTGCCGCGCCGGGCGTGGCCGGCCACCCCGCTTGCCGAGCGTGACCAGGTCGAGGTCGTGACCGCGGTTCAGGGAGGCTAGAACGATGATCATCCAGAACGAGCCAGGAACGACGCCCGTCCCCCCGGAGCGCGGCGGGTGGCAGATCGGCGGCCGGACGCTGACGTCCCGGCTCATCGTCGGCACCGGGGGCGCCCAGTCCCTCGACGTCCTCGGCAAGGTGCTCAAGGCCTCCGGCACCGAGCTGACCACGGTCGCCATGCGGCGGGTGGGCGGGGCGGGGGAGGGGTCCCTGATCGGCACGATCCGGGAGGCAGGCGTCACCGTCCTGCCGAACACGGCCGGCTGCCACACCGCGGCCGAGGCCCTCCTGGTCGCCCGGCTGGCCCGCGAGGCCCTGGACACCGACTGGGTCAAGCTCGAGGTCGTCGCCGACGAGATCACCCTCCTGCCCGACCCGGTCGAGCTGCTCGAGGCGGCCCAGCTGCTCGTCGCCGACGGGTTCACCGTGCTGCCGTACACCAACGACGACCCGATCCTGGCGCGCCGCCTGGAAGAGGCCGGCTGCGCTGCGGTGATGCCGCTGGGCGCGCCGATCGGGTCCGGCCTCGGCATCAGGAACCAGCACAACATCGCGATGATCGTCGAGCGGGCGACCGTGCCGGTGATCCTCGACGCCGGCATCGGCACCGCCAGCGACGCCGCGCTGGCGATGGAACTCGGCTGCGCGGCCGTGCTCGTCGCCTCCGCGATCACCAAGGCGGCCGACCCGGAGCGGATGGCGGTCGCGATGGCGCTGGCGGTCGAGGCCGGCCGGGCCGCCTTCGAGGCGGGCCGCATCCCGCGCCGCTGGCACGCGGTCGCCTCAAGCCCGGCCAGGGAGTCGGAATGACGACCAGCGCCAACCCGAGTACCAGCCGCAACCCCATCACCCGGGTGCTGACGATCGCCTCGTCCGACTCGGGCGGCGGCGCCGGGATTCAGGCCGACCTGAAGGCCTTCGCGCGCTGCGGCGCGCACGGGATGTCCGCCATCGTGGCGCTGACCGCCCAGAACACCGTCGGCGTGACCGCTATCGAGCAGCTGCCGCCGGGATTCGTCAGGGAGCAGATAAGAGCGGTGCTCGACGACATCGGCGCCGGCGCGGCCAAGACCGGCATGCTGTTCTCCTCCGCCATCATCCGCGCGGTGGCCGACGAGCTGGCCGGCCGGGGCATTCCGCTCGTGGTCGACCCGGTCATGGTGGCCAGCTCGGGCGCGCGGCTGCTGCAGCCGGACGCGGTGGCCACGCTGATCGCGGCGCTGTTCCCCCTCGCCACCGTCGTCACCCCCAACTTGCCGGAGGCGCAGGCGCTGACCGGGCTGGCCACCGAGGACCGGGCCGCGCTGGCCGAGCGGCTGGTCGCGATGGGCGCCGCCGCCGCGCTGGTCACCGGCGGCCACGGGGCCGAGCCGGCCGACCACCTCTTCGACGGGCGCCGCCACCTGTCGATCCCGGTCCCGAGGTACGACGTCGCCGCCACCCACGGAGCCGGCTGCACGCACTCCGCGGCCCTCGCGGCCGGCCTGGCGGCCGGCCTCACGCTGGCCGACGCGGCCCGCCAGGCGAACCAGGTCGCAGGCGACGCGGTCAAGCACGGGCTGGCCGGGATCGGGGCCGGCGACGGCCCCGTGCACGCCCTCCACGGCCTCACACTCTGTTAAGCGGGCTTTCAGCAAGCTTGCAGATCCCCGGCGTAAGGTCACCGTGATAAAGAAAGTCACGCTGCATCTTGGAGGCTGGAACCGTGCCGGAGAAGGCGATCATCTCGCACCGCGGCGAGAAGTACGAAATCGGACGGGGAAAGCGGTTTTACGGTATCTGGGTGGTGGGCGCCCCCTACGATGCGCCCGTCGACCGGTGGCCGGAGACCCGCGAGGGCTGGGAGCAGGCCTGGACGCGGTTTGCCGCGGTCGAGGTGCCCGGCACCATTTCAGCCGTCCAATCGCAGCGGTCGGGTCTTGGCGCGATGCTGAAATCCAGGCGGCCGGCCGCGACGGCCGGGGCCGGCCCGGCCGACCCCGGCGCGGCCGAGGCGGCCGACGGGGCGGCCGGAGCCGCTCCGAGCGCGGCCGCGCGGCGCGGCGGGACCGCGCTCCTGGTCGGCGAGGGACTGCTGGTCCTTGGCGTGGTGCTGGGGCTGGCCGGGTTGTTCCCGAGCTACGCGGGGGGCCAGAGCCTGCTGTCGCAGGGCGATCAGGTCGTGCCGCACCTCTGCTATGTGATCGCCTGGGCGATCAGCGCCGGGCCGATCGCGCTGAGCGTGTCCCGGCCGCGGGCGGCCAGGCTCGGGGCGCTGTTCGCGCTCGGGCTGAGCGCGGTCACGCTCGGGCTGTTCGTCTCCGATCTCGGCGAGGTGGTCTCCGGCGGCGCGTCCCTCGGCACCGGCCTGGTGGTCAGCCTCCTCGGCTGGCTGGCGTGCACCGCGGGCGCGGCGATCGCGCTGGTGGCGTCGTGCCGTGACACCGACCCGGCCCGGGCCGGGTCGCCCGTCCCGGCCGGTTCCGCGCGACCCGACTGCGGCTGGCCCGCCAAGCCCGCCCGCAGCCACCTCGGGCCGCTCGCGCTGCTGGTGCTGGCCGGCATCGGCACGGCCGCGGCCTTCGCCGCCGCCTGGGACAGCTACACGGTGGCGCAGGCCACGCTGGGCACGGTGAAGACGCTCCAGGAGGGCAACGCGTTCAGCAACCCCGCCTTCGTGATCGCCGGGAACGTGACGGTGATGGCGGCGGTCGTCGTCGTGGCGGTGCTGGCCGCGCTGTGGCGTCCGGCCCGGCAGGGGGCGCTGCTGCTGGCGGGCGCGATCATCCCGCTCGCGGCCCAGGCGGTCTCGGCTCTCATTCAGGTCAGCCAGCCCGCCTACAGCTTCTTCGGGCTGACCCGGGCGCAGGCGGCGCAGGAAGGCGTGACGATCAGCTCCGGGGTGACGCCGATCTTCTGGGTCTACTGCGTCTTCGTCATATCCCTGCTTATCTCCTGCGCATGGCTCCTGACCGCCCCCGGCC
>Ga0208356_1000451_pt1 | contig 10848 bp, 10 predicted proteins | sample NGESurshal072012_4_FD_184467 | JGI IMG/M metagenome (GOLD analysis project Ga0208356, IMG submission 184467) | Arctic peat soil microbial communities from Barrow, Alaska - NGEE Surface sample 53-1 shallow-072012 (SPAdes) | ecosystem: Environmental > Terrestrial > Soil > Wetlands > Peat ... | reverse complement strand
GCCAGCATCCGTTAACAGGCAGGGTTCCTGTTCCCTCTCCTCCAACCTAGCCTCGGGGCATGCGCTCCCACCTCCGTCTAATTCCCGGCTGGAAGCAAGTCCTCTTGCTCGCGGCGCCGATCACGCTGGCCGGTGGAGCCCTGGCCGGCGCCTACCTCTATGCCTCGTCCGTCTCTGCCGCCGGCGCAGCGGCTGCCAACCACCCTGTCCCCGCCAACCCTTCCCTCGACGTTCCCCTGCCCGCCGGGCTTCTCGTCGACGTCAGTGGCGCGGTCGCGAATCCCGGTCTGTACCGCGTGCCTCGCGGCGGTCGTGTCTACGACGCCATCGCGGCCGCCGGCGGTCTCAGCCCCGACGCCGACCTCACGAAGCTCCCCAACCTCGCCGGTCGGTTGACAGACGGCGAGCAGGTGAAGGTCGCATACGCAAAAACGACCTCGGGCACTGTCGTCACTCGCACCAATCTCAACACCGCGACCCTCGAGGAGCTGGTGACCGTGCCCGGCTTCACCGAGGCCTTCGCACAGGACGTGATCGACTACCGCACGAACTTCGGCGGCTTTCAAAACACCCGCGAGCTCGTCGACATCCTGGGCATGAGCGAAGCAGAGTACGTCATCGCCCGCCGCTACCTGACGCTGTGAGCCGGTATCCCGCCCTGGTCATTGCGACCTCCTGGTGCACTGCGCTGGCCGCCACCGTCGTGCTTGCGCCCTTCCAACCGAACCTCGGAGTCTTCGCGATCGCTTTGGCCATCCCATGTCTTGCGCTCGCCCTCGCACTGCGGCCCGCCATCCTGGCGGTGGCTCTTGCGTTCGCCCTCCTGGCCGTTGGCCGGGCCGAGCTGCCCCCCTCCGATCCCCAGATACCCCTCAGGGCCGCCGGCCTCGTCGGTCGCGTTGCGACGATCACCGGCACGGTCGCCGACGACAGCCGTCCATCGGCCGGCGGAGGCGAAGTCCTCGTCGAGCCCAACCAGCTCGTGATCGGCACCTCCCAGGTCAGCGCCATCGGCAACCTGATGGTCCGCTGGCGCGGCCCGACCATCGCGAGCTTCGGCCAGCAGGTCCAGGCGACGGGCAGACTGATGCCGCCTCGCGACCTTCCCACCTTCGACCGTCGCGCCTACCTGGCCCAGCGCCAGGTCTATCTCGAGCTCCAAACGACGAGCTTCGACATCCTCACCGATGGATCCGGCCCGGCCGCCTTTCCAGCGTGGCTCCGCGCCCGCTACACCACGGCGCTCGACGACGCACTACCGCCGCCACACGCTGCGGTGCTGCTTGGGGTCGTGCTAGGAATCCGCCAGGGCATCCCGCCGGGCCTGCAGAACGCCCTCATCGCCACGGGACTAGTTCACCTCCTCGTGCTCAGCGGCCTGAAGGTCGCGGTCTTCGCCCGCATCGTGCAGGGTGCGCTCCGGCCGCTAATCGGGCGGCTCGCCACGTGGCCGGCGCTCGCGTTGATCGCGATTTACGCCATGGTCGGCGGCGCGACCCCCGCCGCGGTGCGCGCCGCGGCGATGGGTGGACTCGCCATCGCGGCCTCCAGGCTCGGCCGCCCAACGCACGTCTGGACCTCCCTTGCGCTGACCGCCGCCGCGATGCTCGGCTGGCACCCGGAGCTCGCATGGGACGTCGGCTTTCAGCTGTCGTTCGCAGGCACGGCCGCGATCATCCTGCTGACGCCCGGGATCGAACGACGCCTGACCTTCATCCCCCGAGTCCTGCGCGAACCATTCGCCGTCACCTGCGCCGCGCAGGTCGGGACCCTGCCCATGATGGCAACCGACTTCCACGTCCTTTCGCCCGTCGCGCCGCTCGCCAACGCGCTGGTCATCCCCATCCTCCCCGCGCTCGTGAGCGCCGGCCTTCTGCTTGGCGCACTCGCGCTGCTACCCGAGGTGGCCCACCTGGCAGCCATCCCGATCACCGGGCTGCTGGCCTACCTCGAACAGGTCGCGTACGTCCTCGCCCGCGTTCCCGCCGCGGTCATTCCCATCCCAAAGTTCCCGACCTGGGCCGGACTCGCTTACTACTCCGGCCTCGCGCCTGGCATCGCCGCCGGCCACACATTCGGCAGGAAGCGTTCGGTGGCCATCGCGACCGCGATCCTCGCGCCCACGCTCATCGCCGCCGCCGCACTCGGGATGTGGGCGAACGCACCGCCCCAAGCCATCGTGATGGCCATCGGCGACGGCCAGGCCATCCTGTTTCGGGGACCGCACGGCGCGATCCTGATCGACGGCGGCCCGAGCCCCGCCCGTCTCAGGGACGAGCTTGGCGCCCAGCTGCCACCCTGGCAGGCGGCGCTCGACGCTCTCGCCATCACCGCCCCGACGCTCGGCCACGTCGGCGGCCTTGTCGGGTTTGACCGCCCCGCCCGCGCCCTCTTGATCCCCGACGCTCAGCTCACCGGCTCCGCCTGGCGGACCGCGGCGCTCGAAGCCACTTCTCGTGGTGCGTCGGTCAACAGGCTCACCGCCGGATCGACCCTGAGCATCGCCGGATTCGAACTAGAGGTCCTCGCGCCCGAACCGGGCGCCCCGGGTGACGAGGTCGGAGCAGCCTATCTTGCCATGCGCATCGTGGCACCCGGCGGCCGCAGCTTTTGCGACCTCAGCGACCTAGACCTCGATGCACAGACCATCGCCGCCGGCAGGTTTCGCGGACCCTGCACCTACCTTCTCCTGCCGGTCGGCGGCCGCAGCCAGCTCTCGCCGGACCTCGACAACGCCGCCATAACATCGTCCACCGAGCTCATCGCCTCGCGCACCGCGGGCAGGCTGGCGAACGGATACCCGCCCAACGTTCTGCGAACCGACCAGGAGGGCACGATCAACTTGCCGATGTAAGTGCGACGTCGCCTCTAGAGAAGGATTCCACGCCAGGTCGCCTGAGCAGCGAACACAGCAGCCGCTACGAAGACACCGATCGCACCAAAGCCGATCGCGATCGGGATGGCGACCGCACGCAAGCCCGTCCGGAAGGCGGGATAGCCCGCGGCAACCGCCGCGACTCCCCCGCCCGCAATTAGCGGGGTAAGAATGCCAACTCGATAGGCCCAGACCGGCGACCAGAAGGACGGATACGCATTGTGGGGGTTGAAAAAATGTGACATCGCCAGAAAGTAGTCAGTGCCCAGGTACGGCCAGGTCAGAGGGATCCCTTGAGTCACAGGCGCCGCGACCTGGATGCCAATGACCGCCACGGCTACCGCCGCTCCGGCAATGCTCACCGGGACACAAGCACGAGGGTGGCGCCAGAGCCCGACTGTCGGCGCCAACAGAACGCCCACGGCGACCATCCCGCTCGCGAACAGGACCATCGCGGCGACCCGCGCCACACCCATCCTGGCCGAAGCATAGGACGTACGATCCAGCCATGGCACGAGCGGCAACCACCCGAGCGACGACTCTGCTCCTGTTTCACGGCGAGGAGCGATTCCTCATCGCCGAGTCGGCGCGCGCTACGCTCGACGCGTGGAAGGCCGATCTTGTCTCCGACTTCGGCTTCGATGCCCTCGAGGGCACTGGTCTCACACCAGCCCACCTCCAGGATTCCATCCTCCAGGCCCCCTTCCTCGATCCCTACCGAGCCGTCCACGTCCGCATGCTGCCCGCCACCCGCGCAGAGTCGATGGCGCCCGCCCTGGGCGAGATCCCTCCCACGACGCGCCTCCTCATCACCGTCGCCGGCCGGCTCGGCCCCGGCAACAAGCTCGTCAAGGCCGTTTCCTCCGCGGGCGGAAACGCCCACGAGATGCAGCACCTCAAGGGTCGCGCCCTCAGCGAGTGGGCCGCTAAGCGCGCCACCGAAACCCACGGCCTCACGGCAGCGATCGCGGCCCAAGTCGTACGCGTCACCCCGCCCGACCTGAGCATCGTCGACTCCGAGCTCAGTAAGCTCGCCGCCTACAAGGCATCCGGCTCGAAGTTGACCAACGAAGCGGTCGCCGAGCTGCTCGCCGGCGGCCGGGAGGACGAGATCTTCAGGCTCACAGACAACCTCTTGCCCCGGCCGAGTCCGCAAGCCATGCAGATCGCTCGCAGCCTCACCCGTGGGGGCATGCAGCCGACCTCGGTCGCCTATCGCATGGCAAGACATGTCGCGCTTGTGCTCGAGGTTCACGCGCGCCAGGAACGCGGCGAATCTTTGCAGCAGGTGCAGGACGCCATGGCCGAGCACCGCTTCGTGATCCAGAAGGCTTTTGAGGTAGCCCAGGGCGCCGACCCGGACCGCCTCGAGAACGCTCTGAAGGCGATCCGGGACTACGAGTGGGAGGTCAAGTCAGGCCAGATCGACGCCGAGCTAGGCCTGGACGTCCTGTTAACGCGCCTCTAGCAAGAATTTCACCTCCCCACCTTGTGGGGAGGCCAGGCGCTGCCCGCAGGGCACCGCCCGGTGCGGGGAACGTCTGGAACCCTTACTTTTTCTTCGAGGCGACGGGTTTCGAAGCCGCCGGCTTGGTAGCAGCAGGCGCCGCCGCCGCCGCTCCCTTCTTGCCCTTCCCGGCCGGAGCCACCGGCGCGATCGCCAGCTTGGCCATCTGCTTGGTGAGCCTCGCCTTGCGCCGGGCGGCGTTGTTCCGATGCAGGACGCCCTTTGACGCCGCCCGATCCAGTGCCCGGACCGCTTCCAGCGTCAGCGCGAAGCGCTCGGATTCCGCAACCGGAGGCCCAACCAGCGACTTCCGTGCCTTGACGACCAGCGTCTTGACCTCGGAACGCACGCCGCGGTTGCGCGCGGCACGCCGCACGCCAGATCGGGCCTGCTTTTTCGCAGACGCGGTTCGCTTAGCCATGAGCCATCACCAGGTTGGAAGTACGCACGAACTTAGGATTATAGGGACCAGTGGAGTTTGAGCTCGGCGGCAAGCGCCCCAGCGTGCATCGCGACGCGTACATCGCGCCGACCGCGGTTCTCATCGGAGACGTCGTGGTCGAAGCGGGCGCGAGCGTGTGGTTTGGCGCGGTCCTGCGCGGCGACGAGGCTCAGATCAGGATCGGTCGAGGCGCAAACGTCCAGGACAACGCCGTCCTCCACTGCGCCGAGCACCTCCCGACCGTCCTCGAGCCAAACGCCAGCGTCGGCCACTCCGCGCAGCTGGAAGGCTGCGTGGTCGAGCAGGGCGCGGTCGTGGGCATGGGCGCGACCATGCTCCAGCGCAGCCGCCTCGGCGCTGGATCGATGCTCGCGGCAGGCGCCGTGCTTCAAGAAGGCATGGAGGTGCCTCCCGGCCACATGGCCGCCGGCGTCCCGGCCACCGTCAAGAAAGCGCTCGACGGCTCATCGAACAACTGGGTGGGCACCACCGCCAAGCACTACCAGGACCGCGCCATCATGTACCGCGCAAAGCTCAAGCCAATCGAAGAGCGTTGAGCATCGCGCTGCCGGCGCGCGCCAAGCTCAACCTCGACCTCGCCGTGCTCGGCCGCCGTACCGACGGCTTTCATGACGTCCGCACCACCCTGCAGGCGATCGACCTGCACGACCTGGTCACGGTCGCTCTGGCGCCAGAGACGGCGCTCACCATGACGGGCCTGCCGGTCACCAACCCCAACCCCAACTCCGTCCTCAAGGCGCTTGCCGCGCTCGAAAAAGCCACCAACCGACAGCTGCCGACACGCATCCACCTCCACAAGCAAATTCCGCCCGGCTCCGGTCTGGGCGGCGCGAGCTCGGATGCCGCCACCGCACTCAGAGCCCTCGCCGCCCTTCACCACGTCACCGCCGACCTTCCAGCCATCGCCCAAACCCTGGGCGCCGACGTCCCCTTCTTCCTCACCGGCGGTACCGCCGTCGCCGATCAGCGAGGCGACCACCTTGCACCCATCCCGACGCACCCCATGTGGTTCGCCATCGCCTGGCCCGGAGTCGAACTTCAGACTCCAGACGTTTACCGTGCGTGGGACGAAATGGAAAACACCCCCCTAGCACGCCTGAACCACCTCACCGAAGCCGCCATGCGCATTGAACCGCGCCTGAAAGAGTTTGCCAACGCCCTTAACAGCCGCCAACACGGCTGGCAGATGACCGGCAGCGGATCGGCCTTCTTCCAACGCTGCGCCGGCGAGCAGGCCGCGCTTGAGAGTGCGGCGGAACTGAAGTCACTGAAATGCTGGACGGCAATCGCCCAGACTGTCAGCGCCTGGGCTTGATCCGCAAAATAACACCCCGCACTAGCCAGATTCGCAAGACCGCCGCCGTCTTGGCCGGCAAGGCAACCGGCGCCCTCAGCCGCGTCACGCGGCGTGGCGGCGGCACCACCCTGCCTGGAGACGTGGCCAGGGCGATCGACCCCAACATCCTCACGAAGCTCGCGGCCGACCTCACAAAAGGATCGGTGGTCATCACGGGCACCAACGGGAAGACGACGACATCCAGACTTGTCAGCTATCTCCTCGAAGGCGCCGGAAACAAAATCGTCTCCAACCGTGCTGGCGCCAACCTCATCTTCGGCGCCACCGCCGCCGCCCTCAACAGGGCGGGACCCGGCGGAAAGCTGAAGGCCGATTGGGGCGTCTTCGAGATCGACGAGGCGAGCCTGCCCAAGGCGGTCGACGAGATCAGACCCAAAGCGACCCTCGTCCTCAACCTCTTCAGGGACCAGCTCGACCGCTACGGCGAGCTCGAAGCGATCGCGAAAAAGATCGAGCACGCCCTCAGCCGCATGCCCGACCAGAGCATCGCCATCCTCAATGCGGACGATCCGAGAGTTGCCGAGATCGGCCTCGGCCTCCCGACCCCGCCCCTCTGGTTCGGCCTCGACGACACGAGCGTTGCGGCGCACGAGCTGCCTCACGCCGCCGACGCACGCACGTGCCCGAAATGCGGCGCAAGCCTCATCTTCGACGCCGTCTACGTCGGCCACGACGGCGTCTACAGGTGCCCCAACAACGATTTCGAAAGACCCACGCCGGCCATCACGGCCAGGAACATCAAGCTCGACGGCTTCGATCGTTTCTCCGCAACCATCGACGACACGCGCATCGACATTCAGCTCGGCGGCCTCTACAACACCTACAACGTGCTCGCCGCCTTCGCGGTCGCGAAAACGCTCGGCCTAGAACCGGCCTACATCGCCGAAAGACTGAAAAGCTTCAGCGCCGCCTTCGGCCGCCAGGAGCGACTCGAGTTTCGTGGAAGACACCTCAACCTCGTCCTCTCGAAAAACCCAGCCGGTTTCAACGAGACGCTCAGGACCGCTGTGGATCTCGCCAAGGGCACCAGCTTCCTGATCGCCCTCAACGACCGCAAGGCCGACGGCACCGACGTCTCGTGGATCTGGGACGTGGACTTCGAGCATCTGAAAGGCAATGCGACGGTCGTCGTGCCCGCGGGCGATCGCGCGCACGACCTCGCCGTGCGGCTCAAGTACGCAGGCGTTCCGGCCGCGCCCCCGGAAACTGATCCCGGCAAAGCCCTCGACCTCCTCATCAAGCTGACCAACGAAGGCGACACCGCTCACCTGCTCTGCACCTACACGGCCATGCTCGATCTAAGGGCAGAGCTCGTGCGCCGCGGCTGGGCCAAGCCGTACTGGGAGACATAAGACAGATGCCACGGACCAACAACATCTTCACCGTCGGCTGGCTCTATCCCGACCTCATGAATATCTACGGCGACCGCGGCAACATCCTCACGCTGCTCAAGCGCGCGGAGTGGCGTGGATACGAGGCGAGGTTGATCGAGCTCGGCCGCGGCACCGTCACGCAGATGGACGAGGTCGACATCTTCTTCTTCGGAGGCGGCCAGGATCGCGAGCAGGCGCTCGTCTACGAAGACCTCCTCGAGTTCAAGCAGCCACCACTCGAGAAAGCAGTGAGCAGCGGCGCCGGCGTGCTCGCGGTGTGCGGCGGCTACCAGCTCCTCGGCCACTACTACCAGACCGGCGAGGGCGAGCGATTCCCAGGTATCGGCATGATCGACGTCCGGACCGAGGCGGGGAAGAAGCGCTTCATCGGCGATGTCGTCGTGGACACGGAAATCGAAACCCTGACCCCAAAAACGCTGGTCGGTTTCGAGAACCACAGCGGCCGCACCTACCTCGGGCCCAAAGCAAGACCGCTGGGCAAGACCCGAATCGGCTATGGCAACAACGGCTCAGACAAGACCGAAGGCTGCCTGCAGGGAACCGTCCTCGGCACTTATCTGCACGGCTCGCTGCTGCCGAAGAATCCGCACCTCGCGGACTACCTCATCCGCAGCGCCCTCATCAGGCGCGGCGTCGACGAGCTTTCGCCGCTTGACGACTCGGTGGAGCTGGCCGCGCACGAGCGGATTTTGCAGCGCGCCCAGCACCCGCACCGCTAGCACCAGCACCGACCCCGTTCGACGAAACCGCGACCAGCCGCGGCGTCAGCGCCTCTCGCAGCACTTCGTCGATCGACTCGATCAACACCAGCTGCATCTCCTTGCGCAGGTCGGCCGGGATGTCGTCGAGGTCGGCCTCGTTCCGCCGCGGCAGCAGCACGCGCCGCAACCCCGCGCGATGCGCGCCGAGCACCTTCTCCTTGATCCCACCGATCGGCAGCACCCGCCCGCGCAGCGTGATCTCGCCAGTCATCGCGACGTCGTCCCGTACCGGCCGGCCGGTCAGCAGCGACGCCATCGCGGTCAGCACCGTCACGCCCGCCGACGGTCCTTCCTTCGGCTGCGCGCCCGCGGGCACGTGTATGTGAATGTCGTTTTTATCGAACAGTGAGGGGTCGATGTTCAGAGAGGCGGCGTGCGATTTCAAATACGACAGCGCCGCCGCAGCCGACTCCTTCATCACCTCGCCCAGCTGGCCCGTCAGCTTGAGCTCGCCCTTGCCCGGCGTCAGCGCGGCCTCGACGAAGATGATCTCGCCGCCGGTCGGAGTCCACACCAGGCCGGTGGCCACGCCGGGGTGGTCGATCCGCTCGCGGACGTCGTCGTAGTAGCGGCGTTTTCCCAGCGCCGCGCGGACGCGCTTCGCGTCGTCGACCGCGGCGCGACCCCGCTTTCGCACCGCCATGTCCGCCACGTCGCGCCTCATCACCGACGCGATCTCGCGCTCGAGGTTGCGCACGCCCGCCTCGCGCGTGTAGTGGCGGATGATCAGTCGCACGGCCTCTTCGGAGATCGTGACCTCGTCCTCGCGCAGCCCATGCGCCGTGAGCTGCTTCGGGATCAGGAACATCTCCGCGATCTTCACCTTCTCCTCTTCGGTGTAGCCCGAGAGGTTCAGCACCTCCATCCGGTCGCGCAGCGCGGGCGGGATGGTGTCGAGTGCGTTGGCGGTCGTGATGAACATCACCTTCGACAGGTCGAACGGCACGTCCAGGTAGTTGTCGCGGAAATCTTTGTTCTGCTCCGGGTCGAGCACCTCGAGCAAAGCAGACGACGGGTCGCCCCGCCAGTCCGCCCCGATCTTGTCCACCTCGTCGAGCATGAACACCGGGTCGTTCGACTCCGCCCTCCGGATCGCCTGCAGCACGCGGCCCGGCATCGCACCGATGTAGGTACGCCGGTGCCCGCGAATTTCCGCCTCGTCGTGCACGCCACCCAGAGACGCCCGTGCGAATTTGCGACCCATCGCTCGCGCGATCGACTGTCCCAGCGAGGTCTTGCCCACGCCCGGCGGCCCGACGAAGCACAGGATCGGCTCGCGTCCGCGGTCGGTCGATCCGCGCTGCTGCTTCAGCCGCCGCACCGCGAGGTGCTCCACGATGCGCTGCTTCACCTTGTCGAGGTCGTAGTGATCCGCGTCGAGGATCGAGCGCGCCTTCTTCACGTCCACTTCGCCGCCCGTCGAGACGTTCCACGGCAGCGACACGATCAATTCCAAATAGGTTCGAATCACCGACGACTCGGGTGATGCCGACGGAATGCGTTCCAGCCGCGTGATCTCGCGGTCCGCCTCGCGCTTCGCCTCGGGCGGCAGGCCCGCCTTCTCGATCCGCTCGCGCAGCTCGACCAGCTCCCCGTGCTCGGTGTCCAGCTCGCCCAGCTCGCGCTGGATCGCTTTCAGCTGCTCGCGCAGGAAGTACTCGCGCTGGGCCTTGCCCATCTGCTCTTCGGCCTGCGACTGGATCTTCCGCCCGAGCTCCAGCACCTCCAGCTCGTGCGCCATGTGGCCGAGCAGCCGCTCGAGCTTCTCCTTGGCCGAGCTCAGCTCGAGGATCTCCTGCCGCTGCTCGGTGGTCAGGCGGATGTGGTTGGCGATGTAGTACGCGAGGTGCAGCGGATCGTCGATCGCGCCCGCGAACACGGTCTTCGGCGCCGTCGCCCAGGCGATACTGTTGCTGCTCCAGGATCAGGCGCGCGATTTCCACCAGCTCGTCCGGCGAGTAGTCCGGGAAGTCGATGTGGTGCGCGATGCGCGACGACATCCCCGGGTTGCTCTGGAAGAACAGGTCCATCTTGTCCTTGTAGCCGGCGAGAATCACCACCAGGTCGTCGCGATTGTTCTCCATCACCTGCAGCAGGATTTCGATGGCCTCCGCCCCGTAGTCGCGCTCGTTCTCCGGCTTGTAGAGGTAATAGGCTTCATCGATGAACAGGACGCCGCCCATCGCCTTTTTCAGCACCGCGCGCGTCTTGGGGGCGGTGTGCCCGATGTATTGGCCGACGAGCTCGTCGCGGGTGACCGCGACGAGGTGTCCCTGGCGCACGTAGCCGAGGCGATGCAGGATCGTCGCCATGCGCAGCGCGACCGTGGTCTTTCCGGTGCCGGGGTTGCCGGTGAAGCACATGTGCAGGCTCGGCGCGCCGGCCGCGAGGCCCACGCTGCGGCGCAGGCGGTCCACCAGGAGGAGCGCGGCCGCCTCGCGTATGCGGGTCTTCACCGGGACCAGGCCGACCAGCTCGCGGTCGAGCTGGT
>Ga0208356_1000443_pt1 | contig 10995 bp, 13 predicted proteins | sample NGESurshal072012_4_FD_184467 | JGI IMG/M metagenome (GOLD analysis project Ga0208356, IMG submission 184467) | Arctic peat soil microbial communities from Barrow, Alaska - NGEE Surface sample 53-1 shallow-072012 (SPAdes) | ecosystem: Environmental > Terrestrial > Soil > Wetlands > Peat ... | reverse complement strand
CCCACCAGTCCAGGCTCCGCGCCGCGGCCGCGGCCGGGCTGCTGGAGGTCGGGGTGATCATGGCGGCGGTCCGGTGGGTGCCGGCCGGGACGCTGCCGCGCTCGCTGCTGTTCCTGTCCGCGACCGTGGTGGCGGCGCTATTCGCCGGCCGGACGGTGGCGTCGGGCAGCCGGTACCTGGCCTGGATGGACGAGCGCGCCCGGCGGCTGGAGGTCGAGCGGGACCAGCAGGCGGTGATCGCGGCGGCGGCCGAGCGCACCAGGATCGCCCGGGAGCTGCATGACATCGTGTCGCACAGCCTGTCAGTCGTCATCACCCTGGCCGACGCGGCCGCCGTGGTCAGCCGGACCGACCCGGAACGAGGGGCGGAGGCGATGACCGAGGTCTCCGAGGTCGGACGCAGTGCCCTGTCGGATATGCGGGCGATGTTCGGGGTGCTGCGGGAGAGCGAGCCGGCGCCGGGCCTCGAGCCGCAGCCGGGCGTAGCCAGGCTCGGGGCGCTGGCCGAGCGGATCAGGGCGACCGGGCTGGCGGTCGACCTCGTCATCGAGGGAGCGCCGTTCCCGCTCGGCGCCGCCGCGGAATTGACCGTGTACCGGGTCGTCCAGGAGGCGCTGACGAACACGATCCGGCACGCCGCCGCCAGCCGCGCGTCGGTCACCATCGGCTACGACGCTCCCCTGGTGCACGTCCGGGTCGGCGACGACGGGACCGCCTCCCCGCCGCGCGGCGCGCGGGACCACCGGGGGCACGGGATCGACGGGATGCGCGAGCGGGCGGCGCTGCACGACGGCACCCTGCTGGCAGGCCCGGCCCAGGGCGGCGGCTGGGCGGTCTCGGCGACGCTGCGCGCCGCAGGGCAGGCGTCGTGATCTCGGTCCTGCTGGCGGACGACCAGCCGTTGCTGCGCCGCGGCTTCCGGATGATCCTGGAGGCGGAGGACGGCGTGGCCGTCACCGGGGAGGCCGGCGACGGGGCCGAGGCGGTCGAGCTCGCCCGACGGCTCAAGCCCGACGTGGTGCTGATGGACATCCGGATGCCGGGCACCGACGGGATCGAGGCGACCAGGCGGATCACGGCGGCCGAGCCGGGCATCCGGGTGCTCGTGCTCACCACCTTCGACCTCGACGAGTACGCCTTCGGCGCGCTCCGGGCCGGCGCCAGCGGCTTCCTGCTCAAGGACGTGCGCCCGCACGAGCTGGTCGCCGCCGTCCGGACGGTGGCCTCGGGTGACGCGGTGGTCTCGCCGCGGATCACCCGTCGTCTGCTCGAGGAGTACGCGCAGCAGCTCCCGGTGGCCGACGCCGACCCTGACTCTGATCCGGCCGACCGGTATCCGCAGCTCGCGTCGCTGACCGAGCGCGAGCGGGAGGTGCTGGAGGTGGTGGCGCAGGGGCTGTCCAACACCGAGATCGCGACATCGCTGTTCGTGTCCGAGACCACGGTGAAGTCGCACGTCGGGCGGATCCTGGCCAAGCTCGGGCTGCGGGACCGGGTCCAGATCGTGGTCCTCGCGTACGAGTCCGGACTGGTACGGCCAGGCAAATCAAAATCGTGATGTCTAACGGACCGTGGCGGTGCCTGGACGGTCCGACATTTACGCCTTCGGCGCGGGCGCCCGTTCCTCGACGCGTCGCGCGATCTTCACCGCGCTGAGCCCGAATTGCTGGAACTGCGCCGGGCTGAGCGCGTCGACAACCAGATCCCGCACCGCCTGGGCGTGATGCGGGGCGCTCTCGGCCACCTTCTCCCATCCAGCCGCGGTGAGCACTGCGTTGATCGCGCGCGCGTCGCGGCCGGACGCCTCGCGGGTGACCCAGCCCCGCCCCTCTAGCCGGGTGATCACATGGGACAGCCGCGCAAGCGAGGCGCTGGCCCGGGCGGCGAGCGCGCTCATCTGCAGCGTCCGCTCGGGCGCCTCCGACAGCGAGGCGAGCACGGTGTACTCGAACATGGTCAGGCCTGCCGTCCGCCGCAGGTCGCTGTCGAGCGCGGCCGGCAGCACCGTCAGCAGGCCGATGACCGCCCGCCAGGACTCCTGCTGGCCGTCGTCGAGCCACACCTCGCCGCCGGCCCCTGGGGATCCCTTCATAAGGGAAGTCTAGCGGGTTCATTTACTTGACACTTTAAGTTTTGGTCGTAAGATTTTGATTGTAGCAACAATCAAAATCTTGTCATGACGGCACGTCAGGGCAGTGAGAGGATGACCAATGACTACCATCTCAATCATCGGAGCGGGGAAGATCGGCGCGGCGCTGGCGCGCGTGTTCGCCCGCAGCGGCGTCGACGCGATGATCGCCAACACTCACGGGCCCGGCTCGTTCCCCGAACTCGCCGCCGAGGTCGCGCCGACCGTGCGAGCGACGACCGTCGACGAGGCCAAGGACGCGGACGTGCTGTTCCTGGCCATCCCGTTCCTGGCGGCCGGGCCGTTCGGAGCCTCGCGGCCCCGGTGGGACGGCAAGATCATCGTCGACGTCACCAACACGCTCTCGCTCCCCAACGCAGCCGAGGCCCTGGCCGGGCGGCTGTCCACCGAGATCGTGACCGACGACTTCCCGGGGGCCGAGGTGGTCAAGGGGTTCAACCAGCTGCCGGCCAACGTCCTCCCCCGCCAGCTGCCCGACGGCGACGGAAAGACGGTCATCTTCCTCGCCAGCAACTCCGGCGGCGCGAGCAAGGAAATAGCCCGGATAGCCGAGCAGCTCGGCTACGCCCCGGTCGAACTCGGCCGCCTCGACGAGGGCGGCCGCCTCATCCAAGCGCCCAACGTCCTCGTGCTGCGCCACTTCATAGAGCGCCCCATGTCCTGACCGGTCCGGTACCGTGGCTGCCGGTGACGAAGGCGTCCTTCGGGCGGGAGGGGTGACGTGACCGGCCTTTCTGATGAGTCGCAGTCCGTTCTCAGGGAGGCCGGGTGGACCCCGGGCAGACGGGTGGACACGTCGCGGTGGATCGACGTCATTGAGGCCGCGGGTATCGCCGCCCATGATGCCGCGCGCCGGTTCCTGGCCGAGTTCGGCGGGCTCAGCATCGACATCTCGGGATCGGGCGTGACCCGGGCGCGGGAGCCATTCGAGTTGGACCCTCTGCTGTGTGTCGGCGAAGAGGGCCGATTCACGGAATGGGGAGAGGAGATCGGGCGCTCCATCTTCCCGATCGGCGTTCACGACCGGGGCAGGTTCTTCCTCGGCATTGACGGGGAAAGCGGGATCCTCCTCGTCGAGACGTGGGTTGCCAGCTTCGGCCGGATGCCGACGGCGCTGGAGAATCTGATCAGCGGGGTGCGCCCAGTGGACCTTTGCTGACGGGGAAAGATCTTCTTTTCGAAGCCCGTGGCGTTTCCGGGGTCAGGACACCGGGAACGCCATGTATCTTTTCGATCTTGGCGCTTAAGCAGATAGATTTCGGAGCCATGGTGGCTAGCTGGGCCACAGTGACGAGCGCGGTATCCTTCGTCTCCGTGGGGTGCTCGGAGATACAGGGCCGGTTGGGCAGCGTCACGGTCCGTTAGATAATACGATTTTGATTTGCTTGGCCTTGGAAGGCTGCTTGGCGGGAAACGAAAATGAATATAGGGTCAGGCTGGTGGAAGATAACGAAGTTATCAGCGAGCGGCGCGACAGCGTGCTGGTGATCACGATCAACCGCCCGCAGGCGAAGAACGCCCTCAACCTCCGCGTTGCCACCGGCATCAGAGACGCCGTCGACGAGCTCGACGGTGACAGGGAGCTTCGCGTCGGCGTCCTCACCGGGGCGGGCGGGGTGTTCTCGGTCGGGATGGACCTCAAGGCGTTCCTGCGGGGCGAGTCGCCCAGCTTCGAGGGTCGCGGGCTGTGCGGAATCACCGAGACGCCGCCGCGGAAGCCGATGATCGCCGCGGTCGAGGGCTGGGCGCTGGCCGGGGGGTTCGAGCTTATGCTCGCGTGCGACCTGGTGGTGGCGTCGCGGTCGGCCCGGTTCGGGGTGCCCGAGGTCAAGCGGTCGCTGGTGGCCGCGGCCGGGGGCGCGCTGCTGCTGTCACGGCGGCTGCCGCAGGCGATCGCGCTCGAGCTGCTGCTGACCGGGGATCCGATCGACGCGGAGCGGGCCGCGCACATCGGGCTGGTGAACCGCGTTGTCGACGAGGGCAAGGCGCTGGACGGGGCGCTCGACCTCGCGGCCACGATCTCGCGTAACGGGCCGCTGGCGCTGATCGCGTCCAAGGAGATCGCGCGAAGCGGGCAGGACTGGACGGTGGCCGAGGGGTGGCGGCGGCAGGCGGAGATCACCGCGCCCGTCTTCAGCTCGAAGGACGCCGTGGAGGGCGCGACCGCGTTCGCGGAGAAGCGCTCCCCGGAGTGGCGCGGCGAGTGAGCGCGGACGGCTGAACGCCCGCCTCACTACCTGAGGATAAATTCAGTTTCACTATTACTGGGCGACACCCATATGACAAGGGGAACGCCGCTACTCCCCAGGTCGTATGGCAGTGCCCGGCCGCCTCCCGGCGGAGCATGCCGAAGTCGCTTCCGCCGGACGACGACAGGGCCGCCGCTGTCCGGCAGCATCGGTTGCATGACGACATCAGACACGGCCAGGGCCCGGCCAGAGCGCCGAGAGGGCACCGGCATCACGCTCCGCGCGTTCCGCGTGAACGCGGCGGTCAACCACCTGATGTTCACCGGGCGACGGGGCCGGGTGTACGACCGGATTGTCGCGCTCAGCGGGGTGCGGCCGGGGGACTCAGTCCTCGACGTCGGGTCGAGCAACGGGTATCTCGCCGGCCGGCTGGCCGCCGCCGGCCCGGCGATCCGGGTCACCGGCGTGGACCCGTCGGAGCCGGCCATTGCCCACGCGCTGCGGCACGCCCGCCCGGGCATGACCTTCACCGTCGGCGTGGCGCAGCACCTGCCCCTGCCGGACGCGTCGTTCGACGTGGTCACGTGCACGCTGGCGATGCACCACATTCCCCGGCGGCAGCGCCCGGCCGTGTTCGCCGAGATGTACCGGGTGACCAAGCCCGGCGGCCGCCTGCTGACCGCCGACATGGTCCCGCTGCTGCATTTCCGCGGCCGGGGCGCCCGGCTGGAGCACGGCGCGCCGTTCGGCTCCGGGCCGGACGCGGCCGGGCCGGGCCCCGCCTGGACAGGCTCGATGGGCGACCTGGCCGCGGCGGCCGGGTTCCAGATCGAGTCGTTCGGCAAGCTGCCGCTGCTGCACTACATCGTGGCGGTCCGCCCGCAGGCGTCGCGTGGCTAGGGGGCGGGCGGATGCCAGGCCCGCTTGAGGACGTCGCGCACGGAGGCGGCGACGGCATCGGGCGTCTCGTAAACCGGGGTGTGGCCCGCGTCGACGAGCAGGAAGTCCGCGTTGGGCAGAGCGTCTGCGAGTTCCCGTCCCTGCTGCGGCGGCCGGGCGCGGTCGTGGCGGCCGTGCACCACCGCGGCGGGCTGCCGGACGCCGGCCAGGTCCGGGGTCAGGTCGAGGTCGCGCTGGCTGGCGAGGACGTCGTAGACCGCTTGGGGGTCGAGCGCGGCCGCCCACTCCAGGTACCCGGCGCGGACCTCGGGGCTGAGCGGAGACCGGAATGACCGGTCGAGGACGGCCGCACGCAGTTCTTCGCCCCAGTTCAGCCGGATGCGGTCGAGGATCGCGCCGACGTCCGCGTGGCCGCGCATGTGCGCCCCGGTGTCGACCAGCACCAGGCCAAGGACCGACGTGGGCCGCCGAATGGCCAGCTGCAGCGCGATGGCACCGCCGGTCGAGTGCCCGCACACCAGCACCGGGCGCCCCCAGCTGGTCTCGATGTGATCGGCCACTCGCTCGGCCACGGCCGGAATGTCCCAGGGACCGGGCTGGGTGAGCCAAGAGAACGGGTCGACGACGAGCTCCCCGGCCAGAGCTTCAGCCAGCGGGTCGAACACGGCGGGTGAGCACATGGTCCCAGGCAGCGCGACCAGCACCGCCCCCGCCACCATTCGCCCACCGTAACCCATGAACGAGGAACGGACCGTGGCGCTGTCGCCGCCGCCGGCATCAGCCGGAGCAGGTACCCGCGGGCCGCCTCGATATTCCCGATATAATCGGGCGGGATGAAGGACTGACCGGGTGATCCCGGTCAGCGGCAGTGTGGACGAGGCAGCCGGCCGAGACAAGTCCCGTTAGCCTTCACAGGGAAGGTTGAGGGGAACGCAGGATGCGTAAGGTTTCAGATGACGGGTGAGACCGCACGCCATCCGGCATCAGGCCTGCCTCTATCGAATGGAGATTCACGATGAGCTTGACGATCGGTGACACCGCCCCGGACTTCACCGCCGAGACGACCGAAGGCACGATCAACTTCCACGACTGGATCGGCGACTCCTGGGCGGTGCTCTTCTCGCACCCGAAGGACTTCACCCCGATCTGCACGACCGAGCTCGGCTACATGGCCTCGATCAAGTCGGAGTTCGACAAGCGGGGCGTGAAGATCCTGGCGCTGTCGGTCGACCCCCTCGAGAAGCACGCCGCCTGGGCGGCGGACATCGAGGAGACCCAGGGCACCGCACCGAACTACCCGATGATCGGCGACGTGGACTTCGCCATCTCCAAGGCCTACGGGATGCTGGGCGCGGACGTCAGCGGCGACCCGGCTGACCGGACCGCGGCCGACAACCAGACCGTGCGCGGCGTGTTCGTGATCGGCCCGGACAAGAAGATCAAGATGATCATGCTCTACCCGATGACGACCGGGCGCAATTTCGACGAGATCCTGCGGGTGATCGACTCCCTGCAGCTGACCGCCAAGAACAAGGTCGCCACGCCCGCCAACTGGAAGCAGGGCGGCGACGTCATCATCGCCGGCTCCGTCTCCAACGACGCGGCCAAGGAGATCTTCGGCAGCTGGACCGAGCCCAAGCCCTACATCAGGATCGTCCCGCAGCCGTCGTCCTGACCCGGCCGCGGTATTTATCTGCAGAGCGGGTGATCCTGGCGGCCCGGCCTGAGGCCGAGGCCGCCGGGATCATTGGGAATTTCTAACTCTATTAAATCGGCCGGAAAGATATATAATCGCGTTCATGCGATTGTCCGCCCGGGCCGACTACGCGCTGCGGGCCGCCATCGAGTTGGCGGCGGCGCCGGGTGTCCGGGTCACGGCCGAGGTGCAGGTGGTGCTCATCGGGTACCTGGGACCGAGCCTATTCGGCCTCGGGGCGGGACCGAGGTCGTGGCCGGCTACGTCGCGGCCTGGCTGGCGGTGACGGCGGGCGCGCTGATCGTGGGCGGGAAGCTGCTCGTGCTCGGCTAGCGCGGCCGCTGCCTGAGCCTGCGGTTCTTGATCCGGTTGCCGCAGGTGGCCATATCGCACCAGGCCCCGACCTGGCTGTGGGAGCGGTCGTAGAAGGCCCATCGGCAGTCGGGGTTGCCGCACGCCTTAAGCCGCTGCCAGGTGCCATCGCGCTGCGCGTCGCGGATCAGCAACAGCAGCGCGAGCAGGCCGGCCTCGGGCCGGTCGGCCGGGTCGGCGTCGAGGCTGACGTGTCCGTCCGGGTCAACCTGGAGCGCCGGGCGATCGGCGCGGGCGACGGCTTGCAGGGGCTCAAGATCGCCGGGCGCGGCGGCGGGCCCGCCGCCGTTGGCAACCAGCATCGCCCGGATGCCCTCGCGGACGCTGCGGGCCAGATGCAACTCGGCCGGATCGGGCGCGCGCTCCGCGCGCCACAGCCTCGCCTCGGTCAGCCAGTCGCGCGCGGTCGCGGGATCCAGCAGCAGGTCGGAGTTGTGGTCGCCGTCCCAGGTGTTGACGAACGACTGCACCAGCAGCAGCGGCATCGGGGCCGGCTTGCTCTCCTCGCCGGACACCCACGACGGCATGGTCATGACTCCAGCGTAGCAGGCATGACCACTTAAGTCGTTTGACCGGTCTCTGCGTGACCTGTAAACTGACTTTAATAGTCACAAGCGGAGGTGCCGGTCATGGTGATCCTGCTCGGACTGACCGCTGCGGTGCTCTACGGCAGCGGCGATTTCCTCGGCGGCATGGCGACCCGCAGACTGCGGGTGCTGCCGGTGCTCCTGCTGGCCGACACGGCCAGCCTGCTCGTCGCGCTTGTCGTCGCGGCGGTGTCCCCCGGCACCGTCGGGCTGGCCGGCCTGGCCTGGGGGATCAGCGCCGGCCTGATCGGCGGGTTCGGCCTGATCATCTTCTACATCGGGCTGGCGACCGGGCCGATGAGCGTGGTCGCGCCAGTGTCAGGGCTGGTCTCCACCGTGCTGCCGGTCGGGGTGGCGCTGGCCGAGGGCGAACGGCCTGGAGTCGGCGTCTACGCGGGCGCGGTACTCTGCCTGGTCGCGATCGTGATGACGAGCTCGGCCGGCCACAGCGACGGCGGCGGGACGGGCGGGACGGTTCGCCCGGGGCGGCCGGGGCGGGGCCGGGCGATCGCCTACGGGGTGGTGTCGGGCGCCGCGTTCGGGCTGTTCTTCCTGCTCATCAGAAACGCCGGCGAGTCCGGGGAGTTCTGGCCGGTGGCGGCCGGGCGGATCGGCGAGCTCGCGGTGGTGCTGATCGCGGCGGCGGTGCTGCGGCGGAGCGTGTCGCCGCGCGGAGCGGACGGCGGGCTGCTGGTCGCGGCGGCCGGGGCGGGCGTCATCGACGTCGTCGCCAACATCTGCTACGTGGCCGCGACCAGGACCGGCGCGTTCGGCCTGGCGGTGGTGCTGGCCTCGCTTTATCCCGGGTTCACGGTGCTGCTGGCCCGGGTGGTGCTGGGCGAGCGGCTGCGCTGGGTGCAGCGGGCCGGCCTCGCGCTCGCCGTGATCGGCATCCTGCTGGTCACCATGTGACCAGCAGTCGGTCAGTAGCGGGCACCGACGGGGCGGGCATGTCGGCCAGGTCGGCCGGTGACAGCTGGAGATCGGAGGCGCCCGCGTTGTCGGTCAGGTACTTCGGGGTCTTGGTGCCGGGGATGGGGACGACGTGCGGGCCCGGGCGATGATCCAGGCCAGCGCGACCTGGGCCGGGCTGGCGCCGATGCGGTCGGCGACGTCGTGGACCTTGCCCGCGATGGCGAGGTTGGCGCGCAGGCTCGGCCTGGACATCGCGGGTCCAGAGCGAGAACTCGGCCTGGATGGTGGTGACCGGGTGCACCACCTGGGCCCGCTGGATCTGGTCGACGCTGACCACGACCTCCGACAGGCCCAGGGAGCGGACCTTGCCCGCTGGAACGTCGACCGCCCCGACGTCACGGTCGCCCTCCGCGAGAGCACGGACCCGGAGGCGGCCTACGCGATGCCGGAGTCCGGCGAGGCCGACCTCCTGCTGTTCCCCGACCTACTCTTCGACGACGCCGGGTTCGAGACCACCACCGTGGCCGAGGAGGAGGAGGTCGTCGTCGCCCTCCCGCCCCGGCACCCGCTCGCCGCCCGGGATGCCATCCGGCCACGCGATCTCCAAGGCCAGCCGTTCGCGCACTTCACACCGGAAAACCGCCTCGGCACTTGGATCGAGAGCCACCTGAAAGACCTCGACCTACGGGGCTCTGTCGTGGTCCGCACCGCCGTGACCAGCCACGCTCCCCAGCTGGCGGCGGCAGGACTGGGAGTGACCGTGGTGCCGGTCAGCGCCATCGCGGCCGGCTTCTCCGGGGCGGTCCGGCCGCTCGAGCCGCAGCTAGCCGGTGCCAAGGGCGAGCAACCTTGAGACCCCGGACCGGTCGGACAACTGCCGCAGCGGCCCGGGCGCCCGCTCACAGCAGGTCGTCGGCGGTCAGTGAACGGAGTGCTGTGAGCTGGGCCAGGTGCGCTTGGAGGGCATCGAGTTCCCCCGCCCCTATCTGCGCTGCCCAGCGGTCGCGGATCTCGTCAAAGAGCCCCGCGCCGAGTGTCATCATTTCGTGGCCTCGCGGCGTCACCTGCAGACGCTTGACGCGCGCGTCGCCCGGGTCCGCCTCCCGCCCCACGTATCCGAGCTGCTCGAGGACGGCGATCGCCTGGGCGGCTGCCTGCTTGGTGATCGACAGCCGGCGGCCGAGTTCCGAGGCGGTGTCCGCTCCCGCATCGATGGCGCGCAGGGTGAACTCATGACCCGCGCGGACACCCGGGTGCCCGCGGTCCGCCAGCTCAGCTCTCACGTCGTCGGTCATCGAGTGGAAGCCGTCGAGCAGCAGCAGCGCGAGTTCAACCCCTGGAGATCGCGGCATGGAGGAATCATACGGGATCTCCCAGACGTAGACAAGCTGCTTGTCCATCGCATAAAGTTAGACAGGTAGCTTGTCTATCCGACGACGAGGGAGAAGAAAATGAATCTCATCCAAGGCAACGCCACCATCCCGGGCGTCAGCCACCATCGCACCAGCGTGAACGGCACCGAGCTGCACTACGTCCGCGCGGGAACCGCCGGCTCCCCCGTACTGCTGGTCCACGGCTTCCCCGAGACCTGGCGGGTCTTCCGCAAGCTGATCCCGCTGCTGAGCCAGCGGCACCGCGTGTTCGCCGTCGACTTGCGCGGCTTCGGAGACTCCGCCACGGCGGCGGGCGAGCCGGGCAGCGCGACCTCGGCGGCAGACCTGAGCGAGCTCATCACCCAGCTGAACCTCGGCCCCGTCCACCTGACGGGCCAGGACATCAGCGGCCCGGCGACGTTCCGCGTCGCCGCCACACGCCCGGAACTCGTCCGGAGCTACGCGGCGATCGAGACCGGCCTCCCCGGATTCGGCCTCGAGATGCTGGCCGACGTCACCCACGGCGGCGGCTGGCACATCGGCGTACTCGCCGCCCCCGGCATACCGCAGATGCTGCTGGCCGGGCGCGAGCGCGCGTTCATCGCCGACTACGCGATCCCTTCCCTGTGCGCGACCCCCGGTGCGTTCACCGACGAGGACATCGACGAACTCACCCGCTGCTACTCACGCCCAGGCGGATTCAGCGGCGCGGCCGGGCTCTACCGGTCAATGCTCCGCGAAGGAGACGAAATCCGCGAGCTAGCCGCCCGCAAGCTGCGCATGCCCGTGCTCGCCGTCGGGGGCGGGTCGGGAG
>Ga0208356_1000442_pt1 | contig 11003 bp, 13 predicted proteins | sample NGESurshal072012_4_FD_184467 | JGI IMG/M metagenome (GOLD analysis project Ga0208356, IMG submission 184467) | Arctic peat soil microbial communities from Barrow, Alaska - NGEE Surface sample 53-1 shallow-072012 (SPAdes) | ecosystem: Environmental > Terrestrial > Soil > Wetlands > Peat ... | reverse complement strand
CCCGCTCCCCCAGCTGCAGCCGGGCGGTCCCCGAGAGCACCGTGAACCACTCGTGGCCGGGGTGCACGCCGAGCTCGTGGGTCGGCCGGCGGGCGGGGATGCGCATCTTGGCCACGGCCAGGCCGTGCGGCTCGTCCTCGCGGGTCAGCATCCAGCTCACCACGCCGTGCCCTCGGTCGTGCCGGGGCCTGATCACCACGTCGTCGTCGTCGACCGGCTCGACCAGCTGGTCGAGGCTGGAGCCGAGCGCGCGGGCGATCGGCACCAGCTGGTCGATGGAGATGCGCCGGTGCCCGGTCTCGATCCGGCTGAGGGTCGACGCGCTCATGTGGCAGCGGCCGGCCAGCGCGTCGAGCGACCAGCCGCGGGCCAGCCGCAGCCCCCGGATGCGGGCGCGGATGACGGCGTCGAGCGGTTCTTCTTGCGTCATTGGCAAGATCTTATGCTGATGCTGCAATGTGCGCTTACCGTGGGGGCATGCCAGACACTGACGCGCACACTCACGCTCACCACGACCATCACGCGCACCGGCACTCGGGCGCGGCCGAGGACGACTACACCGACCTGCTCGAGCTGGACGCCGAGGTGCTGCGCGACTACTGGGCGGCTGCGCTGGACTGGGTCCAGAGCGCGGCGGCGGGCGCTGCGCGCACCCGGCTGCTCGACCTCGGCGCGGGCACCGGCACCGGCGCGATCGGCCTGGCTGAGCGATTCCCCGACGCGGAGGTTCTCGCGCTCGACGTCTCGCCCGTCGCGGTCGCCAAGATCGCCGCCAAGGCGTCGGCGGCCGGGCTGGCCGCGCGGGTCCGCCCGGTCGAGGCCGACCTTGACGCCGGCTGGCCCGATCTCGGCGTTCTCGACCTGACCTGGGCCTCGGCGTCGCTGCACCACATGGCCGACCCGGCCCGGGTGCTGCGGGACGCGCTCGGCGCCACCCGTCCGGGCGGGCTGATCGCGGTGTCGGAGTTCGCCTCGCAACTGCTCTTCCTCCCCGACGACCTGGGCTTCGGCCAACCCGGCTTCGAAGGCCGGATCACCGAGGTCCTCGGCCATGCGCACACGGAGGAGATGCCGACGCTCGGCTCGGAGTGGGCGCCGCGGCTGGCTGACGCCGGCTGGACCGTCGTGGCCGAGCAGGAGTTCCGGGTCGACCTGGACCCGCCGACGCACCCGAGCGCCGCGCCTTACGCCCGGGCCTGGTTCGCGCGGCTGTCGGAGGGGCTGGCCGACCGGCTTGCGCCTGACGATCAGGCGACCCTGGCGGCGCTGCTCGACTCGGGCAACCCGCGATCGCTGGCGAATCGCACCGACCTGCACATCCGCGGCGGCCGGACGATCACCATCGGGCGCCGCGACTGACCCCTTTTTTTGCGCTGTTGTGTTTAGGCGGCGCCGGGCTCGACGCAGAACTCGTTGCCCTCGGGGTCCGCCATGATGACGCTGTGCGGGAAGCGGCGCAGCACTGCGGCACCGAGGGCTTCGAGCCGTGCGACCTCAGCGTCCATCGGGCCGGGGGCGCGCAGGTCGAAGTGCACCCGGTTCTTGGCCGACTTGGGCTCGGGAACCTGGTTGAACCAGATGTTGGGCCGATCACAGCAGGGATACTCGCCACGCTATCGGTCGCGGTCGATGGTAAGCATGTTGATGCGGTTGGGTCGAGGATGCCGCGCTTAAGGCGATGGAGGACGCAGCGATGTCACGTGTGGACGTAGAGATTCCCGCCCCGGACGGAGTCGCGCGGGGCTCGCTGCACGTGCCCGACGGTGACGGGCCGTGGCCGGGCGTGCTGGTCTTCCCCGACGCGGGCGGGCTGCGGGAGACGTTCAGGGAGATGGGCGACCGGATCGCCGGGCTCGGGTACGTCGCGCTGATCCCGGACATCTACTACCGCGAGGGCGACTGGGCGCCCTTCGACATGGCGACCACGTTCAGCGATGAGAAGGAACGCGCCCGGCTGTTCGGCGTGATGGGCAGGCTCACCAACGAGCGGATCATCGCCGACGCCGACGCGTACGCGGACTTCCTGCTCGCCCGCCCGGAGGTGAGCGGGCCGGCCATCGGCACCACCGGCTACTGCCTCGGCGGGCGGATGTCGATGCTCGCCGCGGGCGGGATCGGGGACAAGATCGCCGCCGCCGCGTCGTTCCACGGCGGCCGGATCGCCGTCGCCGGCGATCCGACGTCGCCGCACCTGGCGGCCGGCCGCATCGCCGCCACCGTCTACGTGGCGGGCGCGATCGAGGACGCCTCGTTCACGACCGAGCAGGCGGCGCTGCTCGAGTCCGCGCTCACCGCGGCCGGGGTGGAGCACACGGTCGAGTTCTACCCGGCCCATCACGGGTTCGTCGTCGCGGACCACGACACCTACGACGAGAAGGCGGCCGAGCGGCACTGGGTGGCCCTCGGCGACCTCTACGGCGCTCACCTGTAGATCGGCCCTACGCAGCGTGAAAGAGATCGTTACCTACGTCGAGATGACGACGCCGAGCCAGCTCATTCCGGCGCCGCCCGTGCCGGGCGCTGCCGAACTACCATCGGCGGGGTTTCCGCACGTTCAGGACCGAGGAACGCGAGCGCGGCTGACCCGCTGGCTCCGCCAATCCCACCCGGGCCTGCGGCACCACCGACGGCCCCTACCATGGCGGTCATGCCTTCCGACGATCTCGCCACGCGAATCCGCACCGCCTCAAGGTCGTGTCCCACCGCCGTCTCGGGACGGGTCTTCCGCTCGCCAGCCCAGGCCTTCGCGGACCTCGCGCGGTCTTGCACCGAGCTTGGCGTCGAGGAGTGGGATCTATACGGTGAGTTCGGCCCGGTTGGTCGGCTGGAGTCGGAGCTGGTCGAGCTATTCGGCGTCGAAGCGGCGGCGTTCTTCCCGAGCGGGATCATGGCGCAGCAGGTCGGGCTCCGGGTTCACACCGACCGGGCGGGCGTCTCTCGGGTGGCGCTGCCGGACCTTAGCCACCTGCTGCTGCACGAGGAAGACGGCCCCCGCCTGCTGCACGGGCTGGAGATCAGCCTGCTGACCCGCGGCTTCGAGGCCCCCGCGGCGCGACACCTCGAGGCGATACCCGGCAGGCTCGGCGCCGTGCTCGCCGAACTGCCGTTGCGCGAGGCCGGCTGCCTGCTGCCGACTTGGGATGACCTGGCGGAGCTTTCCCGAGCGTGCCGCGCCCGCGGCGTCGCGCTGCACTTCGACGGTGCGCGCATCTGGGAATCGCAGCCTTGGTTCGGCCGCCCGCTGGCGGAGATCGCAGCGCTGGCCGACTCGCTCTACGTCTCGTTCTACAAGGGGCTCGGCGGCATGGCCGGCGCCGCCCTGCTCGGCCCGGCCGACTTCATCGCGGAGGCGCGGCTGTGGCGGCGGCGTCAGGGCGGCACCGTCTACCACCTGACGGCGGAGGCCGTCTCGGCCCTGGCCGGCCTGAAAGACCAGCTCCCGATCGTCGCCGACACGGTCGCGTGGGCCCGCGCGTTCGCCGCCGAGCTGCCGTCATTCATCGCCGTGCAGCCGGGGGTGCCGCACGCCAACCAGTTTCTCGCGTACGCCGCGGGCGACGCCGACGCGGTCAACCAGCGGGTGCTCGCCTTCATTGAGGAGCGCCGCATCGCACTACCCGCCTGGCGCGCGGCACCGGAGCCGGGCCGGATCACCACCGAGTTCGCCGTCTCCCGCGCGGCGCTCAAACTCGACCCCGCAGAGATGGCGACGCTGGTCGCCGCGGCGATCGCGCCGGGCGTCGGCTGAGCAGGAGCTCAAATACCAGCGGGTGATCGGCCTGGTCGATCTGGCTCTCTGAACGATCCTCATTTCGCCGTCTTGGGCAGCGGGCGGTAGATCGTCTGGCTCTCTCGCCTTTGGGCCCCGTTCGACATGGCGACCGCGTTCAGCGACGAGAAGGAGCGCGCCCGGCTGTAGGTCGTTTGGGTTATGCCGTCTCGGTGATGGAGAAGGCGTTGCCCTCGGGGTCGCGGAACGCGAACATGGCGGGCACGCCGGGCCAGCGCAGGATCTCGTCGACGTCGACTCCGGCCGTCAGCAGCGCGGCGTGCGCGGCCTGGGCGTCGTCGGTGGTGAACCGGATGCCGATGGCGCCGCGAGTGACGTCCGCCGCCGCGGGTTCGAGCGTGACGATGGCGTTGTCGCCGCCCGGCGCGAGTTCGATCCAGCGGCCGCCGCTCGGGGTCGGGTTGTCGCGCAGGACGGTGAAGCCGAGCGTGCCGCTGTAGAAGCGCAGGGCCGAGTCCTGGTCGCCGACCGGGATGCTGACCGTGCGGATACCGGTGATGTGGGTCGTGGTGGCTGTCATCGGCTGCTCCTTTTCGATTTATCGGTTTGTGAAAGCCGTTGGCCGGGCGTGGTCACGTCGTTTTTCCGTACATCAGGGAGCCGGGGGTGGTGAGTTCCCGGCCGGTCTCGAGCCAGGTCTTGAGGCCGGACAGGATCATCGGCCACCCGCCGTACAGGTGCGAGTCGGCGTTCTCGCGCAGCTGGTCGTGCGTGACGGTGAGCCTGCAGGAGTCCCCGACGGGCTCGATTTCCCACGTCACGCGGCTGGTGCCCTCGGCCGCGATGTCGTCGTCCCACACGGCCCGGTACGACTGCACCAGCCGGCGCGGCGGGTCGACCTCGAGGTTCTCGCCCTCGATCAGCGACCTCGGCCCGCCTTCGTGCGTCAGCTGGTAGGAAGACCCCGGCGCCCAGCTGGACTCGACCCGCGCGCCGAACTGGTAGCGCGCCCGCACGTCCGGGTCGGTGATGGCCCGCCAGAGCTGTTCCGGCCTGGCGCGGATGTAGATCTCGAACACCTTCTCCACCCCTGCCTCCAGGTCGTGTTTAAGGTCGGCGAGGCCGGCCGCCCAGCCCTCGGTGTACTTGCTCACCCACCGGTCGTGAACAAGCCGGATCGGGACCGGGTTGAGGTAATGCAGCTTTTCCCGGCCGCTGCGACGGCTGACGACAAGGCCGGTTTCCTCCAGCAGGCGCAGATGCTTCGCCACCGCCACCCGGGTCATGTCGAATCGGCTGGCCAGCGCGTTGAGCGTCTGACCGTCGTGGCGGAACAGCTCGTCGAGCAGTTCTCGCCGCGTCTGGTCGGACAGCGCCTTGAACACCGGTTCCACGAGCCCCACAATAGGAAACCATTTGGTTTCATGTCAAGCTCTGGCCCAGGGCAAGGGCACGCGGATCACGGCCCGGGCGGAGGCTGTTGTCGGCATGAGGTCAACCCATGCCGCGCGAGGATCGAGACCGGGCCAGAAGCCCAGGGAGCCCTGAGCCCGGGCCGCTCCGGGATTCCACGACCCCTGCTCGGCGAGCGAGTAATTGCCCTGGTCGTCGACGGCCCACCAGATGATGTGACGCAGGTCGTCAAGCGCGCTATACGGCAGGCCGGTGGGCAGCCCGGGGACGACCTCGACGCCGATGCTGAAGAACTCCGGCCAGGAGTCAATCGCGGTCACCGCCACCCTGACCCCGTCGAACGGCGCGCTGACCTTGCCGACCAGGACGCTTCCGGCAGGACTGTCCGCCCGGTCCCAGCGGGTGAGCAGGGAGCGCCACGGCACCGGCATGCCTATCGCGTCCGGTGCGGCCAGGCTTCTTTTCGGCCTCGATCCCGGGTGCATCAGCTCCGCGGCCGCGCGGGCGTCGCCGACGACCGGATCGTCGGCCGACAGCGCCCCGACGGCGGCCAGGGCCCCGATCGCCGCCTCGAGCGCGGCGCGCGGGTCGTGGAAGTCATTGCGGGTGGCGACGCGCTCCCACAGGTGATCACGGGCCGGATCACCCGCCTCGACCCGCTCGGCCCAGGACTCGATGGCGGGCGGCTCGCCGGTGAGCTCGACCCGCTCGCCCAGGACGCTGATCCACGCCGCGTCGGGAGCCAGCGGCGGCCTCGCCCGGAAGGTGCCGTGCCATGCCCGCTCGCCGATCCGCCGGCTGCCTTCGAAATGCGCGGTTGACGTCGCCCCCTGGTCATCGCTGACCTCCAGCGTCCAGGGCAGTTCCGGGCTCCAGGGAGCGGCCCCCCGGGGCGAGGCGCCGGGCGACGCGGGATCCACGGTGACCCTCAAGACAGTCGCCTCGTCGGTCAGCAGGACATGACCGATGACCAGCCGGCCCCAGGGCCGGGCAATCACGCGCCCCGACGGAACCGCTCGCCACCGCCCCAGTTCCGGCGCAGCGCCACCCGCGTCAACCGCGGCGGGCGGCGCCGGGTCCCGTGGCGGCGGCGGAGCAGGGCCACGACGCTGCACCGTCCGCGCATAGGCGTCAGCGACTGCCCTGGCCGCGTCCGGGGTCAGGGCGCCGACGGCGACCAGGGCCGCGCCCGCCGCCACGAGCCTCGAGTCAACCGGAAGGAAGCCGGCATCAGGTCGCTCCAGCAGCATCTGCTCTGCGACCAGCCGCAGGTGGCGCTCTCCGTCCAACCGTGTCATCTTCTCAGTGTGTGCCGCAGGATCCGCGCCCTTCAAGACCGCTCGACGTCCGACCGGGGCTGAGCGCGCACTTGGGCGGGCGCAGCCAGAGCACGCCGCCGCAATGGGCCGTTTCGCGGTCGGCGGCCGCGGCCGCAAGGGCGGTGACGAGGCGGTCCAGGTACGCCTTGGTCCTCGGGAACGTGACGTCGGAGGTGTAGATGAGGCCCGGGACCGGTCCGCCGGCGGCCTCGCGGGCGCGGCGCAGGGACTCGAAGTCGGGGACGTTGTTTGTCACCAGGACGCGGTTGCCGCGCACCGCGGAATCGAGTATTTCCAGGTCGGACTGGGCTCGCAGGACCGGGTCGGAAACGACGGCCCGGCAGTCGATTCCGCGCAGCGCCAGCTCGTCGGCGATCCGGGGCGAGAACATCTCGTCGAGCAGCAGGGCGTCGGGCTTGCCGTCGGGCTTGCCGTCGGACGCGCCCGTCACCGGCCCAGGAGTTCCTGCTGGCGCTCCCAGCTGGCCCGGGCCTGGGCGGCCTCGGCCCTGGCCCGGTCGAGGAAGGCGTCCACTTCCTCGGGGAAATCGCCCCAGTAGGCCAGCGCGGCCCGGAGGAAGGGCAGCGGCGTGCCCGATGTCTCCTCGACGACCGCGAGGACCTCGTCGCCCGCTAGCTCGGGCTCGGCCTCGCGGACGGAGCGGACGGCGCCGATGACCTCCCACACGTCGGGGCCGCCGACCAGCCGGGCGCGGCGGCCGGCCGGGCCGTCCTTGAACGCGATCAGCGGGTGCTCGTGCATCCGGAGGGCCTCGTCGACAAGGCGGTTGCTGGCGCTGGACAGTGACAGCTCACGGTGCGCCTTGACGAACGCGGTCAGGCGGTCCAGCACGCTCTGGTCGAAGCGGACGGATGAGGGGGTGGGGAGAGCTACCATGGAGTACATCGTAGGTTGATGTAGGCAGCTTGGCAAGAATGCGGTTGGGAGAGGGGTGGGGCCACGGTCCGTTCGATAAGAAGGGTGTTAATTTGTTGGGGGTTTTTCTGTGACGCGCGACGATTGAGGAGACGGGCGGGCGGCGGGAGGATGGCCACATGACACGTGTGGCGATCATCGGCGGCGGCATCGGCGGGCTCACGGCGGCGATCGCGCTGTCCCGGGCGGGGGTCGAGGTCCGGGTGTACGAGGCGGCGGCCGAGTTGCGGGAGATCGGGGCCGGGGTGGCGCTGCACCCCAACGCGATGCGGGTGCTGCGCGCGATCGGGGTCGAGGACGGCGTGCGGCGGGTCGCGGGGCGGTCGGAGTGGGCGGTCACCAGGAACGGGATGACCGGACGGCTGATCAGCCGGACCAACCGCAGCCAGCAGGGGGCGCTGCAGGGCATCGAGGGGGCGACCGCGCACCGGGCCGACCTACTCGACGTGCTCGCGGCCGCGGTGCCGGCGGGCGTGGTGTCGCTCGGCGCACGGTGCGTGTCCGTCTCGACGGTTGGTTCGTCGGCCGTTGCGTCGTTCGCGGACGGGAGCACGACCGAGGCCGACGTGATCGTCGGGGCCGACGGCATTCACTCGGCGGTGCGGACGGCGCTGTTCGGGCCGGACGCGCCCCGGTTCACCGGCAAGATCTGCTACCGGTCGGTCATCCCGGCCGCGGCCGTGCGGGGCACGCCGCTGGCGGCCGACAACGGGCAGTGGCTGGGGCCGCACGGCACGATCGTGCTCTACCCGCTGCGCGGCGAGGAGCTGATCAACGTCGTCTGCCACTACGACGACTCGACGTACCGGCATGAGTCCTGGGTGACGCAGTGCCCGGGTTCTGAGGTGCTGTCGCGGTACGCGGGGTGGCATGAGTCGCTGCTGCGGCTGTTCGCGGCCGGGGAGACCTGGTACAAGTGGGCGTTGTATGACCGGGACCCGATCCCGGCCTGGACGGCGGGGCGGGTGACGCTGCTGGGGGACGCGGCGCACCCGATGCTTCCGTACCTGGGGCAGGGCGCCTGCCAGGCGATCGAGGACGGGGCGGTGCTGGCGGCGGCGCTGTCTTCTCCTTCGGATCCGGTTGCGGCGCTCGGGCGGTACGAGCGGACCCGGCGGCCGCGGGCGTCGCGGGTCGTCCTCACCGCCCGCGCGCGCGGCGTCTCCAACCACCTGACCTCGCCGATGGCGGCGTTCCGGCGGGACCTCGGGATCGCGGTGCGGAAGCGGTTCAACCGGCGTGACACCGACGGGCGGGGCGCGGCCTGGCTGGCCGAGTACGACGCGACCGCGCCGGACGTTCTGGTCTCCTGATCGGGCCGCCGGCCGGCCGGGGGCTGTACGGGCGGCCGCTGTAGGGTCACGGGCTATGGGGAGCGAGTCTTTGTCTGCGGACGGTCCTTTGGACGGCGACCGGGAGCATCTCGACTGGGACCGGTTCGGCGTCGCGTCCCGGGATCTGGCCCAGGTGATTGCGGACTCCGGTTTCCGGCCGGACATCATCCTGGCGATCGCGCGGGGCGGGATGTTCGTGGCGGGCGCGCTCGGCTACGCCCTGTCGGTCAAGAACCTGCACCTGATGAACGTCGAGTTCTACAACGGCGTCGGGACCACGCTGGAGATGCCGGTGATGCTGCCGCCGGTGCCGAGCGCGGTCGACTTCTCGGCCAAGAAGGTGCTGATCGCCGACGACGTGGCCGACACCGGCCGCACCCTCGAGCTGGTGCACGACTTCGTCTCCGGGCACGTGGCCGAGGTCCGCTCGGCCGTGATCTACGAGAAGCCGCGGTCGCTGATCAAGTGCGACTACGTGTGGAAGCGGACCGACGCGTGGATCAACTTCCCGTGGTCGAGCCAGCAGCCGGTGGTCGGCGCGGGCGGTTTTGACGCCTGACGCGGGCCGGCCGAATTGATCAGTCTGGTCTGATAAGTTTTAACTGAACTTATCGATCGTGACTCTCTGGAGGCGCACTCCCATGTCCGACTCTCGCCCCGTCCTGCTGCTGATGGACTTCCAGAACGGCATCGTCGACCGGATCGCCGACCTGTCCGTCGTGCAGGCCGCCGACCGCGCCGCCAAGGCCGCGCGGGCGGCGGGCATCCCGGTGATGTTCGTGCGGGTCGGGTTCCGGCCCGGCTACCCGGAGGCGGCCGCGGCCAACCTCAGCTTCGGGCGGATGAGCCAGGCGGGCGACGCGATGACGCAGGACCATCCGGCCACCCAGGTGCACGCGGCGCTTTCGCCGCTGCCGGATGAGCCGGTCATCATCAAGCGACGGGTCAGCGCCTTCAGCGGCAGCGACCTCGACGTGCTGCTGCGCGGCGCGGGCGCGAACGCGCTCGTGCTGGGAGGCATCTCCACCAGCGGGGTCGTGCTGTCCACGGTCCGCCAGGCGGCCGACCTCGACTACCGGCTCACCGTGCTGGCCGACGCCTGCGCCGACCCCGACCCGGAGGTGCACCGGGTGCTGACCGAGAAGGTCTTCCCGAAGCAGGCCCTGGTCACCAGCGCCGACGAGTGGATCGCCGGGCTGTAGCGCGCCTTCACCTTCACCTTCATCTTCACCTTCACCTTCACCTTCACCAGGCGGCGCTTGCCATTTGTTCCGACGCCAAATTCGCCCGAATTGCGCCATTCAATCCCGATGGGAAGCTACTGCTAATGGGAGTAATTGGCGGCTTTCTCGCTTTACGCTAGCGTCTGGCGATATCCAGCGTACGCTTGCTGTTGTAACCGGCCGCGTAATGCGGGCATGGACGGGATATCGGGGGCGACGAGGATGCTAGACGCTTTCTATGGCGCGTTCTCGCCGGCCTGCCTCGCCCTGCTTGGCCTGTGGCTGGTCGTCGTCCAGCTGCGGCTGCCGCAATGGCAGGCGAGCGAGGCGGCCCCGGCCTACCAGCGGGCGTCTTACGGGATAGCGCTGCATTTCGGGCTGCCCGGCCTCATGACCTTGCTCGCCCTGGTCGACCCAGCAGACCCGGTCTATTGGCGGACGTCCTTCGAGATCATCGCGCTCGGCGGCGCCGTCGTGCTGATCGCACTGCGCGGGCTGTTCGGTCGGCCCGGGGCCGCGCCCGGGGCGGGCCGGGCCGCGGACTCACGGCTGGGGGGCGGCCTCGGCCTGGCCGCCTATGTCGTCGCCATCGCGGCGTACCTCGCGGTCGGGGCGCTCGCCTTTATCGGCGGGCCTGCGGTGCTTCGCGTAGAGGCGATCCTGCTCACCGGCCTTGTTTTCCTCGGCTTCAATGCCGCGTGGCTATTGCTCTTCGATAGCGGCCCCAATTCGCGGCCAACCGCCCCGGCGCAATCGACGGCGCCGTGGCCGTAGGCGTTCGCTTTCACGACCGCCCAGACCTCTGCGCCGTCGAGCGCGCGCAGCAACGTCTTGACGTTGCGGCGCAACGCGCCCAGATCGATCGTCAGCTCGGATCTCACTGGAGCGGCGCGCGCTGGAGCCCATGACCGGCGAGCGCGCGCTGGAGCGCCGCAACTGGGTGATCGACCAGATGACGCAGGACGGCTTCATCACCGGCGTCCAGGCCGACGCCGCCAAGCGCACGGCGCTCGGCGTCACCCAGAAGCCGACCAGCACGCACACCTTT
>Ga0208356_1000440_pt1 | contig 11011 bp, 10 predicted proteins | sample NGESurshal072012_4_FD_184467 | JGI IMG/M metagenome (GOLD analysis project Ga0208356, IMG submission 184467) | Arctic peat soil microbial communities from Barrow, Alaska - NGEE Surface sample 53-1 shallow-072012 (SPAdes) | ecosystem: Environmental > Terrestrial > Soil > Wetlands > Peat ... | reverse complement strand
AGCCGAATTTTATTCCCACGATCATGATCACCGGCATGATCAGAGGAAGAATTGCACCGCCGCTGGCTTTCAGTAGCTCGGAAAGACTGGCGCGCGGTGCGCGCGGGGTGTCGCGCCACCAGGCAAAGAAATAAATCGAAACCATCAGGAACAATGCGATCACCGCCGCCGGCAGCAGGCCGGCTATGAACAGCGTGCCGATTGAAATCGGCGTGACCGATCCGAGCACCAGCATGGCAATGCTGGGCGGGATGGTTTCCGACATGGCGCCGGCCGCCGACAGCACGGCGGCCCCTTCCTCGGCCCGGTATCCTTGGCGCTTGAGCTCGCCGCGCAGCACCGAGCCGACCGCGACCACGTCGGCCGCCTTGGAGCCCGAAATGCCGGACACCAGATAGATCGTGACCACCACGACCTGCAGCAGCCCGCCACGCAAATGGCCGACCAGGGCCATGGCGAAACGCACCAGCCGTACGCTGATGCCGCCCTTCTCCATGATCAGCCCTGCCCAGATGAAAAACGGCAGCGTGAGCAGGATGAAATGACTGGTGCCGTCGACGGTGTTCTGCGCGGCCGCGATCAGCGGCGCGGAATCGGTGATTTGCAGGAATAACAAGGAACCGAGCAGCATCGAGAAGGCGACCGGGAGCCCAAGCAGCACGGTGACAAAGAACAGCGGCAGCATGACGACGAGCGCGGTCGAATTGTCCGGTCGCGCAATCGGAAGCATGCCGATGGCGGTAACCGCCGCGATCAGCGCGACGACCGCGGGGACGACCGCGAAGGCCACCCGTTCGGGATGGTGGAAAATCAGCCGCTCGGCTGAAAACAGCGCAATCATGACGAGGCCGACATTGAACGGCAGCACGATCCAGGCGGTGCTGATTTGCAGGATCGGGGTTAGCGCCGTCAACGAGACGGTGAAGAGATCGAACGAGACGTAGAGCGTAATCAGGGCGACGCAGAGAATGAAGGCGTCAACGGCGACCGCCGTCGCTTCGCGCCAGCGCTCGGAAAAAAATCGTGTGACGAACTGGATCGCGGTGTGGTGGCCGGCCCGATAGGCAAGAGCACCGCCGAGAAACGCCAGCGTGGTCAGGCAAAGCTTGGAAGCCTCTTCTGACCACAGCAGCGATTGCGAGAATAGAAAGCGGATGGTGACGTCGGTTATGACGACGCTGAGTTCACTCAGTAGCGCCACCACGACGACTGCGCGCGCCGCGAAATCGATGCCATTGAGCGCGCGGCGGATACCGATAGCCAGCCGCTCGCACCGCCAAATCCCGCCGCGCCCCTTCATGGGCGCGACGGGGCTGGTGACGACGGCACTCGATACGTGGCCTTCGCTTGCGGCATCCACGGGGTGCGGTCCGGGCCTGGCGATCAGGTGCTTTCGACCTGCTTGATCACCTTATCGAAGAGATCGGCGCCGATGATGCTGCGGAAGTCCTTGTAAACGCCCTGCGTCGCCTTGCGGTAGGCGGGGCGATCGACGTCAACAAAGGTGAGGCCCTTGCCTTTCAGGAACGCCGTGGTCTCGGTGGTCTTCTCCACCATCGATTTGCGCCAGTCAGGTTGCATCTCGGTCGCGGCGGCGCGCAGGTCGGCCTGCAAGTTCGCCGGCAGCGAATCGAACTTGCGCTTGCTCACCATCAGCACGCCGGCATTGTACACGTGATTGGTGAGATTGATGACCTTGACGACTTCATAGTGCTTGGCGGCCGGCAGCGAAATGATCGGCGTTTCGATCGCCTCGATGGTGCGCTGCGACAGCGCCAGATAGATCTCGCTGAAGTCGATGGCGATCGGATTGGCTCCGAGTTCGCGAAATGTGGCTGAGAAGATCGGCCCGGGCTGGACGCGAATTTTCAGGCCCTTCATGTCTTTCGGCTCGGGCACCTTGCGGTCGATGGTCGAGGTGACGCGCCAGCCCCAATAGCCGTAAGTGAGGGCATAAATGCCTTTCGACGGCATCAGGTTGGCGAGCTGCGTGCCGACCGGACCGTCAAGCACCTTTTCCGCGCTGGTGAGATCCGGGAACAGGAACGGCAGGTCGAGCACCTGGAATTGCGGGAACAGGGTGTCGATGAAGCCGGATGTATGGGCGCACAGATCGATAATGCCGGTCTGCAAACCGGTGAGGATATTGAGCTGGCTGCCGAGTTCGCCGGTGCCGTAGACCTGCACCTCGACGGCGCCCTTGGTTTTCTTTTTTACGTTGTCGGCGAACCGCAACAGCACCTGGTAGAGCGGGTGGTTGCGGGTGTCGGCCATCGTCAATTTGAGAACATGCGCCGGCGCCTGCGCGAAGCCTTCGCGGGCGAGATAGGGCAACGCGACCGCCTGAGTCGCGCCTACGGCTGCAGTCTTGAGAAGTGTCCGTCGGTTAATCATCGTTTCCCTCCCGCCTGGTTAAGTTTACGGCTTATTAACAAGTGTAACCCGGCCGGTAGGCCAAACGCCACCATTGGATAGATTCAAAGTCTTGGATCGAACGCGCTTTACTTGACCCGCGCATTGATCGGCGGAGCCGCCCGGTGGAAACGCCACGATCATGCGGATCGGCCTTGATGGGTAAGTATCCAATATACGATGTCGCGTAGGCCCTCCAGCCCTCACGGGCGGCTCTCGCGCTCTAGTTTTCTAATTCCCAGACTCAGCAGAAGGTGGCATCTATCGCTTGGGGTAGGTCGGCATCCCTATGTTCGAGACAGCTAAACAGGGAGAACAAATATGCACGACGCTGAAATCGGCTGGATAGCGGCGATCATCATTGGTGGCATTGCAGGTTGGCTCGCTGAAATGTTTCATGAAGAGCGGCACTGGCATGCTCACCAATATCGTGCTGGGCATCGTAGGTGCTGCAGTGGCCAATTTCCTGTTAGGAATCTTTGGCGTCGCGCTCGGTGGGTGGTTCGGCTACCTCATTGCGGGCTTCGTCGGAGCCTGCATTCTTATCTTTGCGTGGCGCGCAATTAAGGGGCGCACCTAATTCAGCAAATGGCTGATAGCGGCTGGCAACGTCGCTTCGATGAGCCAATCCCACTGCCAGACGGGTGGACGCTGGTCAAACTCCCCGGGGGCCCGGCGTGTGAGACCTTTTTCCAACGGTACATTTGAGGGAGATTCTAGTTGATCAATCCGGGGCAGGCAATTATTCGCTTGGCCGCCTGGTCGATAACCTCGTCCTCGACTTCTTCCGAGGCTTCTTCGCCGCTTTAGAACTTATGCTTACCCGCATAGCAAGCGGGCTCTTCTTTAGTACGCGGGTTTTCTTGGGCGCCGGCTTTACGAACATCTCGATGTCTCTGCGGTCTAGGAGGGCGCGCTTTGACGCGTCGCCGCCGCGATTCATCGCGGCTATCATCCGCTCAAGAACGGATTTGGCACTGGCCATAAGCTGCTCCAGATGATGCTGGAGGCTAGCTGATTCGTTTGCGGTCGCTGTGAGACAAAAGCAGGCAGAAAGGACCCGGTGGGTCAGTTTTGAATGCCGCGCGGCGCGAGATCACCTCTTCAACGTGACCTTCCTCCGCAACTGGGCCATTCGCCAACCGAGAATAGGATCTGGGCGCACTGACGCTCCCGATGAATCCTGTCTTGCGATTCCTTGGGCGGAGTTCGCTCATTTCCGGACACGGCGCTCGCGGTAAACGGTCAGCAAACCCTCCAGAACGCGCCGAAAACACCCCCGCGCGATACAGTCTGAACAATGACGTAGGTGCACTGCACAATGCGCCTGTCATGGAAACTATTAAGGTCCTGTCACGTTGCCGTGACGTATATTATCAACAAGGGGCCGAAGAGTCCCAAATGGCTTCTCCAGAGGGATGCGTTGAGGGCAACGATGAAACGCGGAATTGCCGTTCTGGCTTCGCTTGGCGCGTTGGTTACTGTTGGATACTTCACCATAGCCAAGTGGGCCATTCATCATGAAACAATGACGTTTTACGATGCGTCGCGCAACAACCGTCCCGTCGAGGTGGACATAGCCGTGCGACGCGACAAGGAGATGCAGGCCAACGCAGGCATGTACAAGCTGCCAGTGGCGATACTCAGCCATGGCAACACCGTCAAATTTACCGAGTACTCGTTCCTGGCAAATGTTTTTGCCGCCCGCGGTTATATCGCGATCAGCATCCAGCACGATCTACCGACCGATCCGCCGATGGTCACGAAAGTCGGCGAGCTCTATGTTGGCCGTCAGCCACAGTATCTGCGCGGCGTTGCCAATATTAATTTTGCCGTCGAGCAAATGCGAAACGTCCAGCCGAACGCCGACTACGACGATCTGACACTTGTTGGACATTCCGCTGGCGCCGACATCTCGATGTATTTCGCCAAGTTGTACCCCGAGCGGACCAAGGAGGTGGTGACGCTCGACAATCTGCGCGTGCCATTTGTGACCGGCGGCAGATTCAAGATACTTTCGTTCCGCTCCAAGGACCCGGTCTTCAAAACGGATCCTGGTGTGATCCCTCCTGAAGAGGTGCGCAAGAAATCCGGAATTGACGTTATACAAACCGGCTTCCAACATAACGACATGCGCGATACCGGTCCAGATAAGGCAAAAGAATTAATTGAAGGCATGCTCGACAAGTTTATCGAGGATGATAGTCCGCTTAGGCCGGTCGAGACAAAAGCGCCACCAGATTTGACCGATGTGGGTCCGGTCACGCCCTACGTACCGGTCACACCGGCACCCAAGTTGGACCAACGCGTTGGTTCAGCCTCGTCAACTTCATTGGCCGCGCGGCAATAGCTTAAGCGGACAGGGCTTCTGGGGCGCGGGTATCGCAACATCGGGGCCTGTTACGAAGAAATATCCGGATGTCTCAATTCTCTGATGAGGGAGAGCCTTTGATCGCCACTTCCTCGATGATCACAATTCCCTTCCGCTTCTCAGGCGCTAAATTTTGCTGTCTCTTCGTAGGTGCACTGCTATTAAGCTTTCCGGCTTCAGCAGATGAATATCCTATAAATGGGGTGTGGGTGGCCTTGGGGCGAGAGTTTCCTGCCGCGGAATATGAAATCTGTTTTGCTGTAAGAACCTTCGGCGTCGAAGCCGTGGTACACAAATCAGTTTCGGAGATAATGATCTTCTCGAAAGACCGTAGATACGATATTAAAGGCGGCACTCAAATTCAAGCGATTATCAAGTCCGTGCAACCAGCGAATCACGGATATCGCATAACCGAAACACTGAACGGGCGCCGCCGATGGCTCGGGTTCGCCAGAAGAATAACATACTTTCTAGCTGTTATTGATTCTCGGAAGATTGAGATTCGAAATAAGTTAAGTGTGATCCGCTATGCCAAATGCGGCCCGCAAAAATCCGCTATCTAGCGCTCTTGCTGGGCAGGTGTGTGTACGGAAAACCTAAACACGAACATATTGGTGATGCAGTCCGCCTAGAATAGCGCGTGAACAAATGACACCGGTTCGGTGAACCGGCCTAGAGACCGGCGCATCTTTGTTCAATGATCGGGTCGCGGATGAGGTAGCGCGGAGCCTCGTCCCAAGGAATTGCCTCCGTTATCTGACGCGCAATCCACTCCGCTGTCGGGTTTGTTGTGACGTTGATCCAGACGAGGCCTCTGCGGTCGAGCCGGACGATGACGAAGGCATAGAGCAGGTCGAAACCGATAGTCGGGACAACGGACAAGTCCATAGCGGCAATATCCGGCGCATGATTGCGCAGGAAGGTTCGCCATCCTTGGCTTGGCGGTCCTCGCCGTTTGACCATGTACTTCGCGACGCTTGATTGAGCGACCTCAATCCCGAGCTTGAGCAGTTCACCATGGATACGCGGCGCGCCCCAAAGCGGATTTTCGACGCTCATCTGCCGGATCAGCGAGCGCAGCTCCGTCTCGATCTGAGGTCGCCCTTCCAGTGGGCGCGATCTCCAACGCCAATAGCGGCGAAAGCCCGCCCGATGCCAACGCACCAGCGTCTCGGGACGGATGATCGTGAGAACCTGCAGGATCGACGGAAACCAGCGATACAGCTGGATAAAGAACCAGCGATCGTTGTTCGCCGGACGCGACCATGTAGCCTGCGCCTCAAGACAATCAACTGATGTCGAAGCACCGTGTTCTCGGCTTCAAGCCGCAACTTCGACTTGAACGGCGAGGCCAGCACGGCCAGAACGAAACAGAGCAGCCCGATCATTCCGCCAGCTTAGGCGATTCCATCACGGCATCAAATCGGATAGGGTTTTCGGCACACACAGGCGGCTACAAGGAGCAGGTTCGCGGCTATGTTCGACCCGCTACTGGCCACCACGGATCCGCCACTTGAGCGGTTTTCTACGTTTTAGGATCCTGCCGATCTGTCTGACGGCTAACCGCCTCGGGGAAGAACAGGATAGTGTGCCGCACACGGAGGCAGGGGTACGCGCACTTTGCAGTGGTGTACTTGTTGTTTGAAGCCAGCACAAGCCTTCGCCAATAATCAATCCTTACCGTGCGCCGCGGACCTTCGGCGGCTTCGAGCAAGAAGGCGAGCGCCAGCCCCTGCCGATTGTCTTCCTTGGCCAGTGCCTGATCGCGACTGCGGATCAGCGTGGCTTCAAAGATCGGGCCCGGCGCCTGTTCGGTGGTGCCTTTGCAGACGACCATCTGCCCAGCGGACCTTCCTTCTAGCTTCAGTTCGACCTCATCACGCCGAATACGGAAGGCTGACCTACGCAGTAGCGAGGGGTTCATACTACGCCGGTGAGATGGTCACCGGCTTGTTCACGACTGCGCAGCGCGCCAGTAGACTATGAAACCGCGCTCGCGTAAGCTGTAGTGGTTGCGGGACTGGTTACTCTAAGAAAGGTGGCATTTCCTTTTGGGAGACGCCGCCAATGATCCGAGGGAGGACATGCCTATGACATCCCGCCTGCGTTTCGGCGTCTTTCTCGCGCCCTTCCATAAGCCCGGCATCAATCCGACGTTAGCATTACAGAACGATCTGGATTTGGTGACTTGGCTCGACCGCCTCGGCTACGATGAAGCATGGTTTGGTGAGCACCATTCCGCCGGTACGGAGATCAGCGCGTCGCCCGAAATCATGATCGCGGTTGCGGCCGAGCGCACGCGTCACATCAAGCTTGGCACGGGCGTCGTCAGCCTCTCCTATCACAATCCACTGTGGGTCGCGGAACGCATCGTGCTGCTCGATCACCTGACCCGCGGGCGCGTGATGTTCGGTGCCGGACCAGGTTCGCTGCCGACGGACGGCATCATGATCGGGCTCCCTCAGTCCGAGACGCGTGAGCTCCTCGAGCAGAGCCTTGACGTTATCATGAGGCTGCTGGCAGGAGATGAGCCGGTGACATTCAAGAACCATCGTTGGGATCTGCGAGATGCACGGCTGCATCTTCGGCCTTATTCCAATCCGCTTTTCGACGTGGCGGTGGCGGCCGTGGCGTCGCCCACGGGGGCCAAGCTCGCAGGACGGCATGGTATCGGACTCCTCTCGGTCGGGGCGACGACAGCGGCCGGCTTTGACGCCCTGGCACTGCATTGGGAAGTGCTGAGCGAGGAAGCGCGGGTGCACGGCAAGACGGTCGACCGCTCGAATTGGCGCCTCGTCGGCCCTATGCACTGTGCGGAAACGAAGGAGCAGGCGATCGCCGACGTACAGTACGGCATCGAGCATTGGTTCCGTTACTTTCAGGCGGTTGCGGCCTTCCCACAAATGGCCGTGCTCGGCGACAGCGCCTCTGAAATGATCGACTTCATCAACAAATCCGGGCTCGGCGTGGTCGGAACGCCCGAAGAGTGCTCCGCGCAGATCGCCCGGCTCGTCAAGCAATCGAACGGCGGCTTCGGTTGCTATCTGCTGCTCGGCCACAATTGGGCGAACCAGCAAGCTACCGCCAAGAGCTTCGAACTGATCGCCCGCCAGGTCATGCCCCACTTCCAGGGACAGGCCCAGTCGACCCTTGATGCGGCAGAGCGCGCGCGCGCCGCGCGGCCTGAACTCGCTGGTTTGCATGCCAAAGCTGTGGAGGCTGCTGGCGAACGTTACGCCAAGGAGCGTAGTGCGCGGACGCATTAAGGGCCGTCGTCGACCGGATTTTGGGTGCGGCACCAGCACGTGCCACGGCTGGCTGTCGTTTGCAATTGACGCAAGCCGCAGTCCTAGCGGTGCCCAGCGTGATGGACGGCCGAGGAATATCACCCTACACTTGAAACCGCGGTGTGCCTCATTAATGAGTGCGCGTGCACTGGGGGAAGAACGCAATGGTCGCCTATTTTGTTGTTCAGGCCACGATCAAAGACGAGCCTCAATTCCAGAGATACCGAGAAGCCGTCGTGCCGTTCATCGCCAGTTTCGGTGGCAGATTGACCGCGAAAGGCGCAAAGGTGGAAGTGCTCGAGGGCGAACATGACACGCGCCCAGTGGTGATGTTCGAGTTTCCCTTAATGGAAGCAATTCACGCTTTCTGGAACTCGCCGGATTACGTGCCGATCAAAAGAATGCGCGAGGGCATCGCTACTATAAACGTCTGGGCGTTCCCGGGCGCGTAGACGAGCGTCCAGCGGTTAGTCCCGTCACCTTCACCTTCATTGTCGACTCCCCCTGAAATGCAAAAAAGCGACGCTGAATTGGCGCGGCCAAGTTAGGTGATCCCATAGTCGTTTGAGCCATTTGGCATGGCCCATCACTCCCGCACTGCCGGCGCGATGCATGCGTACGTAGCGTCGGCGCAATGGGCTAGTCTTTCCATCAGAGGGAGCGGGACGATCCTTCACCTCATAGCTCACCTGCGCGGCGAAACGATCCTCGATATCCTTCGGGCGGATCAAGCCATGAAGGCTTGGTTTGTTGTCATGATTATCCTCTTCGGGGTCGGCGCGCTGAGCTTGCACAGGTACGACGTGCAGCGCGTCCTGATCTGGATTACGTTCGGCTGGTTCGTGCTGGGCGCGCTCCTGCCCGGTTACCGGGGCGGTCACCTGTGACCTCACAGCCGAGTTTGCAGTCTGCACACTAGCGCTATGCAGACAACGACGCGCCGTTTCGATTTCGGCAGCGCTGGCGCCGTGACCTCGTGCCCACGTTTCTGCGGCTGCTTCTGAGTATCTGGCGACGTAGAAACGAACAACAGCGCAAGAGACATGGCCAAACAACGGCACGCCTGCTGTGGCCGTTTGGCTGAGTGCAATCAATGTTACAAAGGCTGCGATTGCTCGTCTCATCATCAATCCACCGTGAAGGAAATAATGCAGCAATTTCGAACGTCTCTGGTGTGCGGACTTCAGCGGCGCTAGAAAGTTTGGCATCCATCCGGCTCAACCGTCCAGTCGTTGGTGAGGAGCGCAGCACAAATCCCGCCAGAATGTTTACAAGTTGCTTATTTAATTCCATCAATGGTCCATTGATTTTGGCTAGTTATTCTCACGAAATGCAAACAGCATCTTTGTCGTGCCGTTCGAACAGGGCGAGATCGAGCAACGATGGGCTGGATCGAGCCAATGTCAGAGGCCGTTCCTGCAGTTGTGCCTGTCGGAAATCAAACTCGTACATACAGATGGTGAAGTCCGCCGAGGAATGGCGTCTGCACAATGCGGCCAACGGCATGAATATTGCGCGGTGACGGCGCATCCTTGTTGACCGACAAGTGCGTCCGAGCCTGATTGTAGTAGGTCGCGTACGAGCGAAGCAGATGGCGGAGATGCCGCTCGCCGACCACGACAACATGGTCCAGGCAATCGCGTCGGATTGAGCCGATCGCCCTTTCACAATACCCGTTCTGCCACGGCGATCGCGGCGCGGTCGATCCCGAATGCCCATCGCCCGAAGGCGGCGGATGAAGACGTCACCGTAGACGGCGTCGCGGTCACGGATGATGTATCGCGGCGCCACTTTCCAGCCACAGGCCTCGGTGAGCTGCCGCGAAATCCATTCAGCCGTTGGGTGCGCGGTCACTCCCAGCCACAGGATTTGGCGGCGATCGTGATGGAGTATCAGCAGCCCGTAGAGCAGTCGGAATGAGATTGTCGGGACCACGAACAGGTCCATCGACGCGATGCCGTCGGCGTGGTTATGAAGGAACGTCTTCCACCCTTGGGACGGCGGTCGCCTTCCTCTCGCAATATACTTTGCAACGGTGGTTTGCCCGACATCGATGCCGAGTTTGAGAAGCTCACCATGAATCCGTGGTGCGCCCCACAATGGGTTGGCGAGACACATCTTGCGAATGAGACGACGGATTTCCGGCGGGGTCTTTGGACGGCCACCGCGCGGTCTTGATTTCCAGCGCCAATACGCTCGGAAGCCGGCACGATGCCAACCGATCACGGTCTCCGGCCTGACGATCTTCAAAGCGTCCAGCACGCCAGGCGCCAACCGATACAACCCGGCAAATACTAGTCGAGCGTTTCGATAATTCGAATCCTATCGCGCGGCCTTTTCGAGCCTGTAGGACCAGGTATGAACGACGGGTTTCTCGTTGAAGCGATCGATGGCAGCCATGATTCGATCCTTGAGTTCTTGTTTGGATGCGACGCGGATGTGGCGCAGGACGGAGCGGGCGAGCTTGGAGAAGAAGCCTTCGACCAGGTTCAGCCAGGAGCCGTGCTTGGGCGTGAAGGTGAACTCGAAGCGGCCCGGTCTGGCGGCGAGCCATGCATTCGTCTCTTTGGAGATGTGGGCGGAATGATTGTCGAGGATCAGGCGGATCGCGGTGTGCGTCGGATAGGCGGCATCGACCAGCTTGAGAAAGTCGATGAACTCGCGGCTGCGGTGGCGATCCGTCACCAGAGCGTGGACCTTGCCGGTGACGAGATCGATCCCGGCCAGCAAGCTGACCGTGCCGTGGCGCTTGTATTCGAACTCGCGGGTGAACGTCGGGTGCACGCCAGGCTCGGGCTGCAAGTCCGGAGCAGTCGTTGCGATCGCTTGAATGCCGGGCTTCTCGTCATAGGAGATGACCGCCACCGCCTGGTTTTTCTTTGTCGCCACGGCCGCCGCCTTCTTCAGGACCTTCACCTTGCGGTAGACGCACAGCACCTGC
>Ga0208356_1000436_pt1 | contig 11057 bp, 12 predicted proteins | sample NGESurshal072012_4_FD_184467 | JGI IMG/M metagenome (GOLD analysis project Ga0208356, IMG submission 184467) | Arctic peat soil microbial communities from Barrow, Alaska - NGEE Surface sample 53-1 shallow-072012 (SPAdes) | ecosystem: Environmental > Terrestrial > Soil > Wetlands > Peat ... | reverse complement strand
CCCCTCCCCGCGACTGCCTCCGCTAGTCGCCCGCCTCTTCGCCGTTCGCGTGCAGCGCGTGCCACTGGGCGCCGAAGGAGGAGAAGTCGTTGCCGTTGGCTTCGCCCGGCTTCTTGTCGGCCGCGTAGGTGTAGAGCGGGTGGCCGGCGTAGGTGGCCTGGACGGTGCCGTCGCTGCGCTTGGTCGTGCCGAGTTTGGAGGACATCGCGCCTTCGCCGGCGGTCGGGGCGCCTTCGGTGAGCACCGGGGGCCAGACCTTGGCGCAGGAGCCGTAGCAGGACGAGGTGGTGCCCTTGTCCTTGTGGAAGTCGTAGACGGTGAAGCCTTCGGCATCGACCAGGACCGGGCCGGCCTGCGGAGCCCTGGCGACCGTCAGCACGGCGACGCCGCTTTCCGCGCCGGCGGGTGCCTTTTCGGCGGTCGTGCTGCTCGTTCCGCCGCCCCCACCGTAAGCGCCGCCGGAGCTGGTGCCGCCGCCGCTACTCCCGCAGCCGGCGATTGCCAGCGCAGCGGCGGTTGCCAGCAGCGCGAATGCATAGGTCCTGGTCACGTGGCGTCCTCCTGGGTTCGATCGTCATCTGCCGCCCGCGGCGGGACGGCAGATGACCAGCTGGGGACGGGAGTTTGCCTTGCCTAGTGGCCGGCCTTTTCGCCGTTGGGGTGCAGCGGGTACCAGGAGGCCCCGAAGGCCTTGCTGTCGGTGCCGTTGTCTTCGCCAGGCTTCTTGTCCTCGACGAAGGTGTAGAGCGGCCAACCGGCGTAAGTCACCTGGGTGGTGCCGTCGCTGCGCTTGATCGTGCCCAGCATCGCAGCCTGGACACCGGTCATCGCTTTTGCCGTGCTGCCGGTGGTGAGGGGCGGCCAAGCCTGGGCGCAGGCCCCTTCGCACTTCGACTTGCCGCTGCCTTTCTGGTCTTTCTGGAAGTAGTAGAGCGTCATGCCCTTGGAGTCGACGAGCACCTGCCCGACGTTGGCGGCGGTTCCGACCGAGACCGCCGCTGCGGGGACCGTGGACGGCGCTTCCGCCGGGGTCGAGGCGGGCTTTTCTTCGCCGCCACCGCCATAGGCGCCGCCAGAGCCGCTGGCACTGGTGCTGCCGCTGTTGCTGCTGCTGCCGCAGCCGGCGATTGCCAGCGCCGCGGCGGTTGCCAGCAGCGCGAATGCGTAGGTGGTCCTGGTCACGTGGCGTCCTCCTGGGTTTGATTGTCTGCCGTCGCCCCTTTCACGTCGACGGGGGCGGTGAAGGTTCGGTTGCCGGCGCGCACGCCGATCGCCCTGGTCCGGGAGAGGTCGAGCGCCGAGCTGAGCACGGCCTCGGAGTCGTCTCCCCAGCGGTAGCGGAAGGTCCCGGCCGGGACCCGGGCCCCGTGCGGGCCGCGCAGGAAGACCCGGCAGAGGGTGCCGGAGCGGATCCCACTCACGTACATGTGGATCTCGGTGCCGTAGGCGTGCGGTTCCAGCGTCGCGTCGATCTGGACGCCGGCCGGAAGCGCGGCGAAGTCGATGTGCTGCTCGGGGTTGCCGCTGCTGCCGCCGGGCAGGACCGCGATCGCCAGCACCGCCGCCGCGGTCGCCACCATCGCGCCGCTGACGCCGAAGGCGAAGCGCCGCCGCTGCCGGCGCTTGCGGGTCGCCTCGAGCTCGCCGCCGATCGTCGCCGCGATCCGCTCGGCCAGCTGCGGGGAGGGCTGCGGCGAGGGCCGGCTGAAGCGGTCGGGGTCGGCGAGCGGCAGCAGCCGCGCCACCGGCGCCAGCGAGTCGGCCTCGGCGCGGCAGTCGGGGCAGCCCTCCATGTGCGCCTCGAGCCCGGCCCGCTCCTCAGCCGGCAGCTGCCCGAGCGCGTAGGCGCCGAGCGAGTGGCGCCAGTCGCGGCATTTGTCAGTCTTCATAGCCCATCTCCTCCAGCACGACGCGCAGTGCCCGCAGCCCGTAGTAGACGCGGCTCTTCACGGTTCCCTCCGGCACGCCGAGCTCCTCGGCGACCTCGTTGTAGGGGCGGCCGCGGTAGTGGGTCTCGACGAGGACACGGCGATGGTCCTCGCCGATTCGCCGCATCGCCTCCTCGACCTGCCAGGAGAGCAGGGCCTCTTCGAGCGGTTCGACCGAAGGCTCGATGCCGCCCTGGGCGACGCCGGGGCGGACGGCGCGGGCGCGGCCGAGGTCGATGACGACGTTGCGCAGGATCGCGAACAGCCAGGTCCGCAGCGAGCCGATCTCCGGGTCGAAGCGCTCGCCGGCGCGCCAGGCGCGCACGAAGGTCTCCTGCACCGCCTCTTCGGCCAGGCCGGAGTCGCCGAGCGAGCGCATCGCGAAGCCGTAGAGCTCGCCGGAGTGCGCGGCGTAGGCCTCGCGCACGTCCCGCTCACGGCTCAGCGCTCCGGCAGGCATCGCATCCGATCTTGAAGCAGTCGAGGAATCACGGCTGCACGGACTACGTAGAGGCGGAGCGGCGGGTTCAACCCCGCCGGCGCCCGCGGCGAGGACGGCGCCCCCGGCACCGGCACTCGCCGGCACCGGGAGGCGGCAGCTTCAGGGGACCGGCTTAGAGTTTTCCGATCTTGAAGATTTTCGTCCCGCAGTCGGGACAGAAACCCTGGATCGCCGGGCGGCCATTTTTCATGGTCACCTGTTTGGCGTCTCTGATCTCAACCTTCTTGCGCTCTTTGACGCAGTAGCCCTCAGGCATAAAAGGCCCTCCTTTCGCTGCCGCTTCGCGGCAAAGCTCGCGTTCCCACGCGAGGTGGATTGAGGCGAATGTAACGCAGGTCGGGGACACGACGCATGGGTTCGTGATTTTTCGCACAAAACGGCCGGGGCGCCGGGTCAACTACCCTGCCCCCCGCACTTCAAGGATCCACCACGCTCTCAAGGAGACCACGCATGCCTGAAGCAGTCATCGTCGACACCATCCGCACGCCGATCGGCCGTGCCTTCAAGGGCTCGCTCGCCCAGCTGCGCCCGGAGGAGATGGGCGCCTTCGTCGTCGACCGGCTGCTCGAGCGCAACCCCGACCTCGACCCCGCGATCATCGAGGACGTCATCTGCGGCTGCGGCATGCCGCAGGGCCTCGAGGCCTTCAACATCGGCCGGATCGTCTCGCTGCTCTCGGAGAAGCTGCCGCAGACCGTCAACGGCGTCACCGTCTCCCGCTACTGCGCCTCCAGCCTCGACGCGATCCGCCACGCGGGCAACGCGATCAAGGCCGGCGAGGGCGACGTCTACATTGCCGCCGGGGTCGAGTGGGTCAGCCGCTTCAACGAGCGCACCGAGCCAGCCGGCGCCGATGACCGCAACCCGAACCTGATCGGCGAGAACGGCCAGCCCAACGCCTACATCGACATGGGCATCACCGCGGTCAACGTCGCCAACAAGTACGGCGTCAGTCGTGAGGACATGGACAAGTTCGCCCAGCGCTCCCAGGAACTTGCCGTCAAGTCCCAGGAAGACGGCTTCTTCGATCGCGAGATCGTCCCGGTGACCCTGCCCGACGGCACCGAGGTCAGCAAGGACGACGGCCCCCGCGCCTCCTCGACGCTGGAGAAGCTCGCCTCGCTGCCGGAGGCCTTCGGCGGCGGCGGCGTCACCGCCGGCAACTCCTGTCCGCTCAACGACGGTGCCGCCGCGGCGCTGATCATGAGCGACACCAAGGCCAGGGAGCTGGGCCTGACCCCGCGCGCCCGCATCGTCACCGCCGCCACCTACGGCAACGAGCCGGAGCTGATGGGCGTGGCCCCGATCGGCGCGATCAAGAAGGTGCTGGACCGGGCCGGGATGACGATCGACGACGTCGGCGCGGTCGAGCTCAACGAGGCCTTCGCCGCCCAGGTGATCCCGATCATGGACGAATGCGGGATCGCCGAAGACAAGCTCAACACCCATGGCGGCGCGATCGCCCTCGGCCACCCGTTCGGGATGACCGGTGCCCGCATCATGGGCACCCTGCTCAACGTGATGGAGACCGACGACCACCAGGTCGGCCTCGAGACGATGTGCGTCGCCGGAGGACAGGGCGAGGCGATGCTTGTGGAGCGGATGAACTGACCGACCGCTCGAAGATGACGCCGGAGAGCGTTCGCGCTTTCATCGGCGACAGCTTTCCCGGCGACCTCGGAATCGAGCCGCTGGAGATCGAGGACACGCACGCCCGGGGCAGGATCGTCGTCGACAGGCGGCACCTGCACCCGGGCGGCTACGTCCACGGGGGCGCCTGGACCGCGCTGGGGGACACGGTCGCCGCCTGGGCGACCTTCCGCAGCATCCCCCCGGGCAGCGACTTCACGACGATCGAGCTGAAGCTCAACGTCTTCGGCGCCGGCCTGCCGGGCGACGAGATCGTCGCCGTCGCCGAGCCGCTCCACGTCGGCCGCAGCACCGTCGTCATCGAGGTCCGGATCGATCGCATCCGCGACGGCGACAGCCGCCTCGCCGCAAATCTGATCGTTACTCAGTTCGTATTGCCACAAGACGGCGTCTGACCGGCGCATCTCGGCGTCCTCGGTCGCTCGCGTGCAGAGCACGCCACGCTCCCTGCGTCTTGAGTTGCTTGGGTCAGTCGACTTCTTTTGGTTCTACGGGTGCTTCGAGACGTTCGATCGCCGGCAGGCGCCAGAGGGCGCTGGCGATCGTCAGGCCGATCGCGGCGGCAAGCAGCGAGAGGAACCACTGGGTGGCGTCGAGCAGCTCCATCTGGAAGAAGTCGCGGACCGGGGCGGCGGCGAGGATCAGGGCGTAGAGGGCGCCGAGGCCGGCGACCAGGGCCAGCATGTAGCTCTGGATCGCGATGTGCTCGCGGCCGGGGCCGCGCTCGAGCAGCAGCACGAAGGCGAGGCCGAGCACGATCAGGGTCGTCGTCGCCGCGGTGCGGCCGGCGTCGAGGCTGGCCCCGGCGACGCTGTCGACGAGGAAGAAGGAGAGGACCGAGCCGAGCGCCGTCGCCACCCCCGCCGGCACCGCGAAGGCGGCCAGGGAGCGCAGCAGGTGGCCGCGGTAGAGCGGCCCGTCCGAGGGCGCCAGGGCGAGCACGAAGGAGGGGATGCCGATCGTCAGGAACGCCGCCAGGGTGAGGTGACGAGGCAGGAACGGGAAGGCGAAGCCGGGGACCCCGACGAGCAGGATCAGGGTCGCGGCGTAGACGGTCTTGGTCAGGTAGAGGCGGCCGAGGCGGTGGATGTTGCGGGCGATCCGGCGGCCCTCGCCGACCGCTTCCGGCAGCCGCGAGAACTCGTCTTTGAGCAGGACCACGTCGGCGACGCCCTTGGTCACCTGCGCCCCCGAGCCCATCGCCACCGCCATCCGCGCCCGCTTCAGCGCCGGCACGTCGTTGACGCCGTCGCCGATCATCGCCACGTAGCGCCCGGCCCCGACCAGGGCGCCGATCAGCGCCTTCTTCTGCTCCGGTTTGATCCGGCAGAAGATCGTGTTGGCGAGTGCCACCTCGGCCAGCTCGGCCTCGTCCTCCGGCAGGTCCGGCCCCTCGACCACCCCGGCCTCGCGCGGCACCCCGACCGCGTAGGCGACGGCGGTGACGGTGGCGCGGGCGTCGCCGGAGATCAGCTTCAGGTCGACTTCCTGTTTGCGCATGAAGGCGATCGTCTCGGCGGCGTCGGGCCGCAGCGTCTCCTCCAGCACGACCAGCGCCAGCGGCGTCAGCCGCGGCGGCCCAGCGGCCTTGGCATCGGCCGGCAGCGCCCCCGCCGACTGGCCGAAGGCGACGACGCGGCGCCCGGCGGCGGTCTCCTGCTCGAGCGTGCGGGCGAGGCCGGGGGGGAGGCTCAGCGCCCCGGCCTGGGTGAGCACGTCGGGCGCCCCCAGCACGAAGGTGGAGCCGCCGCCGTTGCCGCCCGCCAGCGCCACGCCGCTCCACTTCCACTCCGAGGAGAACGGGACCTCGGCGCTGACCCGCCCGGCCTCGCCCGGGAAGCGCGCGGCGATCGTCTCCAGGGTGCTGTTGCGGTTGCCGGCGCTGGCCGCGAAACGGGCCAGCGCCGCCTGGGCGGCGCTCGCATCGACCCCCTCGGCGAACTCGACCCCGGCCAGGCGCAGCTCGCCGGCGGTCAGGGTGCCGGTCTTGTCGACGCAGATCGTGTCGACCGCCGCCAGGCTCTCACTGGCGCTCATCTGCTGGACCAGGGTGTCGCGTCTGGCCAGCCGCACCGCCGCGACCGCGAAGGTGACGCTCATCAGCAGCACCAGGCCCTCGGGGATCAGCGTCACCAGTCCGGCCGTCGCCGTCTGCGCGGCTTCGTCGAGGCTGACGCTGCGGACCTTGAGGCTGAGGATCAGGACCGCCGCCAGCGGCACCATCACGTAGGTCGAGGCGAGGATCACCCGGTTGACCTCCTCCTGCAGCGGTGAGGGCGGGTGGCGGAAGGTCCGCGCCTCGCCGGCGAGGCGGCCGGCGTAGCTCTCCTCGCGGACCGCGTCGACCACGTAGTGGCCGGAGCCGGAGACGCAGAAGGAGCCGGAGAGCACGCGCTCGCCGACCGGCTTGCGGATCCCGTCGGCCTCGCCGGTCAGCATCGACTCGTCGACGGTCAGGCCGCGGCTGGCGACCATCTCGCCGTCGGCGACCAGCTGGTCGCCGGGCCCGACCTGGACGACGTCGCCGGGGACGACCCCACCCGCGGGCAGCTCGGTCACGGCGCCGTCGCGGACGACCTTGGCCTGCGGCGCGACCAGGATCGCCAGCTCGTCGAGGGTCGCCTTCGCCTTCAGCTCCTGGCGGATGCCGATGTAGGAGTTGACGACGGCGATCAGGCCGAACAGCGAGTCGGCGTAGAGCCCCAGCGCCAGGTCGAGCACGAAGAAGATCCCGATGATGCCGTTGAAGAGCGTGAAGACGTTGCCGGCGACGATGCTCGAGGTCGTCCGCGAGGAGGTCTCCGGCGGCGGCCCGAGCCTGCGCAGCCGCTTCGCCGCCTCGGCGCTGGAGAGCCCCTGCTCGGCGGCTGGGCGTTCGTCTTCCATGGCGACATTCAATAGGGTGCGCCCCGGATGGCTTTGAAGCTCGGATTGAACCTCGGTTACTGGGGCATCGGCCCGGCGGGGGAGGACGCCCTCGAGGTCGTCAGCGCCGCCGAGAAGCTCGGCTACGAGTCGGTCTGGGCGGCCGAGTCCTACGGCTCCGACGTGGTCAGCGTGCTTGCCTGGCTCGCCGCGCAGACGACGACGATCAACCTCGGCGCCGCGATCCTGCAGGTGCCCGCCCGCCCGCCCGCCGCCGCCGCGATGGCCGGGGCGACGATCGACAAACTCTCCGGCGGCCGCTTCCTCTTCGGCTTCGGCCCCTCCGGCCCGCAGGTCTCCGAGGGCTGGTACGGCGTGCCCTACTCCAAGCCCTGGGGACGGACCCGCGAGTACATCGAAGTCGTGCGCGAGATCATCGCCCGCGAAGGGCCGCTCGAACACCAGGGCGAGCACTATCAGTTGCCTGTCCCCGGCGGCGAGGGCAAGCCGCTGAAGCTGAACTTCCACCCGTTGCGCAACGAGATCCCCGTCTTCGTCGGCGCGATCGGCCGCAAATCGGTGGAGATGGCGGCGGAGATCTGCGACGGCTGGATCCCGATCTTCTTCAGCGTCGACGCCTTCGAGGCGACCTGGGGGGAGCACCTCGAGGCCGGCTTCGCCAAGGGCGGCCGCCAGCGCTCCGAACTCGAGGTCTCGCCCTCGCTGCAGGTCGCGATCGACGGCGACCTCGAGGCCGCCAAGAGCGTCGTCAAGGCCGGCCTCGTCCTCTACTTCGGCGGCATGGGCAGCCGCAAGACCAACTTCTACGTCGACCTCGCCCACCGCTTCGGCTTCGGCGACGTCGCCGACGAGGTCCAGCAGCGCTTCCAGGACGGCGATCGCGGCGGCGCCTTCGAGGCGATGCCCGACGAGATCGTCGAGGCCACCTCGCTGGTCGGCACCGAGGCCGAGGTGGCCGGGCGGATCGAGCGCTTCCGCGAGGCCGGCATCGACCGCCTGATCGTCTCCGCCGTCCACGTCGACCGCTCCGAGCAGCTGCACACGCTCGAGCGCCTGGCCGCCATTTCCGGCGTGCAGACGCCGGCCTGACTCATCGCATAACCTTCCGCGCCGCGTGAAGATCGGAGTGCCGAAAGAGTCCGCGAATGGGGAGCGCCGGGTTGCGCTGGTCCCTGACGTGGTCAAGTCGCTGAAGAAGAACGAGCACGTCGAGGTGCTCGTCCAGTCCGGCGCGGGCGACGCCGCCGGCCATCCCGATTCCCAGTACGCGGAGGCCGGGGCCGAGGTCGTCGAGGGCGACGTTACCTGGGGCGCCGACGTGGTCCTTCGCGTCGCCGCCCCTTCCGCCGAGGAGATCGGCCGCCTCAACTCCAGCCAGGTCTTCATCGGCCACCTCTCGCCCTGGACCGCGGCCGACAGCAACAGGGCGCTGGCCGCCGCCGGCGTCACCAGCTTCGCGATGGAGGCGATCCCGCGCACGACCCGGGCCCAGGCGATGGACGCGCTCTCCTCGCAGGCCGCCGCCGCCGGCTATGCGGCGATGTTGATCGCCGCCCGCGAGTCCGGCCGCTTCTTCGGCATGATGACCACCGCCGCCGGCACCGTGCCGCCGGCCAAGGTCCTCGTCCTCGGCGCCGGCGTCGCCGGCCTGCAGGCGGTCGCCACCGCCAAGCGCCTGGGCGCGATCGTCACCGGCTTCGACATCCGCCGCGCCGCCTGGGAGCAGATCGCCTCGCTCGGCGGCCGCCCGCTGGAACTCGACTTCATCCCCGACGCCGAGGGTGAGGGCGGCTACGCCCGCCCGCTGACCGACGAGGAGAACGCCCAGGTGCGCGACGCGCTCGGCGTCAACGCCGCCAAGCAGGACATCATCGTCACCACCGCCGCGATTCCCGGCCGCGCCGCTCCGGTCCTGATCACCGCCGACGCCGTGCGCGGCATGTCGCCCGGCTCGGTGATCGTCGACCTCGCCGCCGAGACCGGCGGCAACTGCGAGCTGACCGAGGCGGGGGAGACCGTGGTCGAGAACGGCGTCAAAGTGATCGGCCCGCGCAACCTCGCCAGCGAGATGCCGGCCCCGGCCTCGCAGCTCTACGCCAAGAACCTCGAGAACCTGCTCGGGCTGCTGATCGACGACGAGGGCGCCGTCAAGGTCGACTTCGAGGACGACATCGTCGCCGCCGCCTGCATCACGCAGGGCGGCGAGATCAAAAACGAGAGGGCGGCGAAATGACGCTTTTCACCGAGATCACGATCCTCGTCCTCGCCGCCTTCGTCGGCTTCGAGGTGATCTCGAAGGTTCCGACCACGCTGCACACGCCGCTGATGTCGCAGACCAACGCGATTCACGGGATCGTGATGCTGGGCGGCCTGATCGTCGTCGGCTACGCCAACGACCCGCTCGAGTACGTGATCGGCACGATCGCGATCGCCTTCGGGACGATCAACATCGTCGGCGGCTTCCTGGTCACCGACCGCATGCTCGGCATGTTCTCCAAAAAGCCGAAACCGAAGCCCTCTTCGAGTTCCTCGGGTGACGGGACGGACAAGGGATAGGCATGGCCGGCGTCCTTTCCCAAATTCCCTATTCGGTTCTGAAGCCGGGCGGCGATGCTGCCACGGCGCTCTACATCGTCGCCTTCTCCCTCTTCATCATCGGGATCAAACGGGGCACCCACCCGACCACCGCTAAGCAGGGGAACATGGTCGCGGCGGTCGGCATGGTCGTGGCTGTCATCACCACGCTGCTGCTCGACGGGATCGGCAACTGGGGGCTGATCGCGCTCGGCCTCGGGATCGGCACCGCGATCGGAGTGATCGCTTCGATCCGCGTGCAGATGACCGAGATGCCGCAGATGGTTGCCCTCTACAACGGCGTCGGCGGCGGCGCTGTGGCGCTTATCGCCTGGTCGGAGATCCGTCACGGGATCTCGCTGGGCGGGACGATCCCGCTCGAAACCCTGATCCCCACCCTCTTCGCCGCCGTCGTCGGCTCGATCTCCTTCTGGGGCTCGAACATCGCCTTCGCCAAGCTCCAGGACCTGATCCCGACCAGGCCGATGGCGGTGCCCGGCCAGCAGGTGATCAACGGCCTCCTGCTGATCGGCATCCTCGCCGCCTGCGTCGACATCGCCGTCAACAACGGCGATCCCTCGCAGGGGCTCTTCATCGCGATCCTGATCGCCGCGGCGCTGCTCGGCAACTTCGTCGTGCTGCCGATCGGCGGCGCCGACATGCCGGTCGTGATCTCGCTGCTCAACGCCTTCACCGGCCTCTCCGCCGCGGCCGCCGGCTTCGCGCTCGACAACGTGGCGCTGATCGTCGCCGGCACCCTGGTCGGCTCCTCGGGCACGATCCTGACCATGGAGATGGCGACGGCGATGAACCGCTCCGTCGCCAACGTCCTCTTCGCCGGCTTCGGCGGAGCGCCCTCGGGCGGAGGCGGTGGCAGCACCGAGGAACGACCGCACGTCTCGATCGGCGCCCAGGACGCGGCGATCAAGCTCGCCTACGCCGACACGGTCGTGATCGTGCCTGGCTACGGCCTCGCCGTCGCCCAGGCCCAGCACGCGATCAAGGAGGTCGCCGACCAGCTGGAGAAGCGCGGCGTCACCGTCAGCTACGCGATCCACCCGGTCGCGGGCCGCATGCCGGGCCACATGAACGTCCTCCTCGCCGAGGCCGACGTGCCCTACGAGCAGCTGCGGGAGATGGAGGACATCAACCCGGAAATGCCGCGCACCGACGTCGCCGTCGTGGTCGGGGCCAACGACGTCACCAACCCGGCGGCCAAAAACGACCCCGACAGCCCGATCGCCGGGATGCCGATCATCGAAGTCGACCAGGCCCAGCAGGTCATCGTCATCAAGCGCTCGCTCAGCCCCGGCTTCGCCGGCATCGACAACGACCTCTTCTACGAGCCGAACACCTCGATGCTCTTCGACGATGCGAAGAAGGCGGCGGCGGATATCGCCGCGGAGATCGAGAACCTCTAAGCCTGAATCCACCGATTCACCGGCAGGGATAAGGAAGTAGCTGCCCGCGGCGGTGTGAACGGCGAAAATCGTCGGCCGTAGCGCAATCCATGTGTC
>Ga0208356_1000434_pt1 | contig 11080 bp, 7 predicted proteins | sample NGESurshal072012_4_FD_184467 | JGI IMG/M metagenome (GOLD analysis project Ga0208356, IMG submission 184467) | Arctic peat soil microbial communities from Barrow, Alaska - NGEE Surface sample 53-1 shallow-072012 (SPAdes) | ecosystem: Environmental > Terrestrial > Soil > Wetlands > Peat ... | reverse complement strand
CCTGGACAAGGACCCGGCGCGGCGCATCGAGGGCCGGGAGAACTTCCGCGCCTGGATGCAGGAACTGGCTGAGCGCACCATCTCGCAGTTGCACGGAAAGCACTTCGACATCCCGGAGCCCGCGCAGCGGATCGAGGCCATGATCGCTCCCGTCAACGATGGAGGGATCTACTACTCCGAGCCCTCCGAGGACTGGTCCCGGCCCGGGCGGATGTGGTGGTCGGTGCCGTCGGGTCTGGACAGCTTCGCGACCTGGAAGGAGGTCACGACCGTCTACCACGAGGGTGTTCCCGGTCACCACCTGCAGATCTCGCAGTCCCTGACCGAGCAGGAGAACCTGAACCGCTGGCAGCGGCTGATGTCCTGGGTCTCGGGCTACGGCGAGGGCTGGGCGACCTACGCCGAGCGGCTCATGGGCGAGCTCGGATACCTAGACGACGACCCGGGGGCGTATCTCGGGATGCTCGACATGCAGATGATGCCCGCCGCCAACGTGGCCCTGGACATCGGGGTGCATCTGGAGCTGGAGATCCCCAAGGGCACCGGCTGGCGGGAGGGGGAGCGCTGGAATGCCGGGACCGCCTGGGAGTTCCTGCGGGCCCACTCCAGCTGGGACGAGAAGCGGCTGCGCTTCGAACTGCACCGCTACCTCGGCTGGCCTGGGCAGGTCCCGTCCTACAAGCTCGGCGAACGAGTCTGGCTCCAGGCCAGGGAAGAAGCCAAGGCCCGGGCCGCAGATGCCTTCAGCCTCAAGGACTTCCACTCCAAGGCGCTCAGCCTGGGCGCCATGGGCCTGGACCCGTTGCGTGAGGCCCTGTCCCGCTGCTAGGACGGGTGCGGCAACTCCTTGCGGGCTTTGAGCACTGATTCCCTCCAAGTCCGGGAAGCCGATGGAGAGTCAGGGCTGGGCCCGGATCCCAGGACCGTCGTGGCACAAGCCGCCCCCTGACTCGTAAGGCGGAGGCGGCTGGACATGGTGGCTCGTTCTCGCCTGTAGTAGAATCGTAGTTGTGAAGGTCGATGTGGACTGGACCCATGGTGCTGGGCATATGCAGGCCAGCCACCAGGTGACGCCCGAAGAGGCGGATGAGGCTCTCGCCGACATCGACGCGGTCTGGTTTGACCCGGATCCGCACAGCAAGTCTGGGCGCAGCGTGCGGGTGATCGGTTACAGCCACAGCCGGAACAAGATTCTGACCGTGATCCTGGTCCACCGTGAGGACGGCGGTTACTGGGGTGCCAACGGCTGGGAGTCCAACTCCTCAGACCGGCGGCGGTATGAGAGGGGCGAGTGATGGACGCGAAGCGGGCGGTGGAGATCGCGCAGGCTGAATCGGAGGCCACACGTGAGCTGCCGCTTCCGGAGGGGACGCGGGGCGAGCGGCACGGCCGGTCAGTGGTGCAGTCGGTACGGCTGCCGGCTGAGGAGTTCGCCGAGATCGAGCGGATCGCGGCCCAAGCCGGGGTGCCGGTCGGGGCACTGATCCGGGGATGGGTCCTGGCCGGGCTGGCCGCCGAGCGCGGAACCTCGCTGCGGGATGCGATCGAGCACCTGGCCGAAGAAGCACAGCGACTGCGCCGGCTCGCCGCCGTGAGCGAAGTAGCCTGAGGCGCGATTGGCACCCAGTGAGGATCCTGAACCTGCATGGTCCTCGATCGAGGCATTTATCGAACGGGACGAGTGACGGATAGTACAGCAGTTGATCTCCGGGGACATCAATGTTGTCGGCGAGCCGGATCGTTTCGGCGGGACGGGTCAACTTGACTTCGACCAGATAACGCAGTCATCGAACATCGCGAATCAATCGACGCTTCGGTCGCCGTTCTTGCGGCCATATGCGATCTGTTCGCCGTTGCGCTCGTTAGTACGGGAGCCGCTCGGCTACCCAGGCCCAGTCGATGCGCTCTTGTTCGAGGCGGACCCGTGGGCCGAGGCGGTCAGTGATCAAATCGTGGTAGAGCGCTTCCTCGCCGGCGGTGAGCCGGCTGAGGCGAGCAGCGGTCGGAGTCGCCTCGGTCACCCAGCGGTCGCGGTGGGCCAGTAGTGTGTCGCGGTCCATCAGTACGGAGCGGGTCTGCGGCAGCCACGCGCGCAGCTGGTTGAGGATGGCGAAGCCGTGGGTATCGACGTCTCCCCAGTAGGCGATGTCGGCGTTGGTTAGCCACGGCATCGACCCGGCGCGGTCAACCTCGAAGCCCTTTCCCCACAGAACGAGGCCCTCAGCGGGCACGGGCACGCTGAGGAAGGTGATCTCGTTCTCGACTATCACGGCGAGCTTGGCGGCAATCTGCAGCGTCACCAGTTCGTCTACCCGGGCGGTGAGATCGGACAGCCCTGCAGCTAGGTTCAGCGACGGGTCCACCCGCAGGCGCAAGGTCTCCGGCTTGCCGCTCAGCCCCAGCGCGGTGAGGAAGCCCGCAGCGGCCGTAGGCACCCTGAGTAGCTGGGCCAGCAGCGGGCGGTGCCGTTCCACGAACTTCGTGTCGACTCCCGGAGCGGTGATCTCGCGCAGGTAGCGTCCGGAGCCCCGCGCGTGCTCCAGCCAGAGATAGGCCGACAGCAGCGCCGGCCACATGTCCGCGACCTCCAGCGCCCGCAGTGGCTTGCTCCCGACCCAGGCCGAGAGAATTGGCTCCGTGGCGACGACCGACAGGACGGCCTGGTACGCCTGCACCTGGTCGCCGACGCCGAGCAGCGCCGCAGCCTGCTCATACGACTCGATGATGGCACGGCTCGGCAGCTCGTTACGGCCGATCAGGCGGCCGCCCACAGGCGCGTACCGGAGCGTGTAGTGCGAGCCGCCCCGGCTCCCGGCTTCCAGCGCGGCGATCCACGAGCGCACCGCGTCCAGGTCGTCGCCGATCTCGGCCGGCTTTGGCCCGCGCAGCGCCACGTCCACCACCGGAAATGGCGAGGCTCCGGCGAGCGCACGCAGGATCGACCCGTCGTCCCAACGCCGCCTTACTCGCGCCCGGATGTCTGAGCGGGTTGTCCACGCGGTCATGCTTCGCGGCCGGCCTGGTGTCGGCGGAACTCCTCGATGGTCAGGGTCTGCAGCCGGGAATAGCTGCTGGTCGGGTTGTCGACGAACCCGATCGCCCGCACGTAGGGCTCGATCACGTGCACTTTCTGCAGCGGGGTGACGATCAGCAGTTGAAGGCCGAGCCGGGCGAACAGGTCTAGCGCATAGCGGGTCGAGACGTCCGAGCCGCGGCCAAAGGCCTCGTCGATCACGGCGAACCGGAAGTCGCGCGACTTCGCGGCGCCCCATTCCAGTCCGAACTGGTAGGCCAGCGAGGCGGCGAGGATGGTGTAGGCCAGCTTTTCCTTCTGGCCGCCGGACTTGCCGTCGGAGTCTCGGTAGTGCTCCCATTCCTGGTCGGTCTCGCGGTCTCGCTCGGAGGCCGAGAAAGTGAACCAGTTGCGGACGTCAGTGACCCGGCGAGTCCACGTGCGGTCGGAGTCAGTGTGCCCGTCCCGCCCGCGAAAGCGCTCGATGATCCGCTGCACGTCCAGGAATCGCTGCTCGGAATAGTGGTCGTCGTCCGCCGAGAGCGTGTCGTCGGTCGCGGCGCGCAGCTCGGTGCGGAAATCCTGCACCTCGGTGTTGACTGTCCGTTCAGTGACGAGCTTGATGTACCGGCCGAGACTGTAGTCGATCGCACCGAGGGCTTCGTTGATGCGGTCGACCCTGGCGTGGATGTCCTGCGACTGACGCCGTAGCCAGTTGTTGAACTGGGCGAGCTCGCGGATGGCGTTCGTGTTGAGCTGCCGCTTGAACTCGTCCTCGAACCGAGGCAGGTCGTCGGTCGCAACCCGGGCGTGGAACGCGCGGAACTCGTCCCGGGCCTCGACATGGGCGTCCATCTCGGTTGTCGCCTCGGGCCAGCGGCGGCGGACCTCGGCCATGTACTGGATCAGGCTCTGGACGTAGCCGCCGAGCTCGCGGCCGACGCGGTCGATGGCGCCATTCAGCGCGGCAGTGAGGGAATCGGCGGCAGCTGCGCACGCGTCGGCTGATCGGGGCAGAGCGTCACCGAGCCGCGCTGTGAGCTGGTCGAAGGAGGGGCGGGCGGCGGCCTGGGCCGCTTCGCCTAGCCCGGAGACGAAGACCCGGTCGGCGTCGCAGGCTGCTTTCGCTCGCCTGATCAGCTCGTTCTGGACCCGCACATCGCCGGTGAGAGTATCAAGCTCGCTCCGCCGCTGCACCGAGCTGGCCTCGTTATCTTTCAGCCGCTGCTCGATCTCGGCGAGGGCAGACGAGCCTGCAATCAGCCGCTGGCGTTCTTCCTCCGCGGCGATCGCCCGCCCGTCGGCGTCCGCCCAGTCCAGTTCGGTCCACGCGCGGAACACAGCCAGGCCGTCCAGCGCCGACAGCCGGGCCGCTACCTGGTTGCGCTGATTACGCAGCCGGGAGTGTTCCGCATCGGTCTGGTCGAACTGGCCCTGCAACTCGACCAGGTGCGCAGTAAGCGCTGTGATCTTGCGCTCGTTGATCCAGCCGAGGACCCAGGAGCGCGGGTCGTCGACGCGTGACCTGTCGTCCTTCTCGTGCCGGTCGCCGGCCCGCACCTGTCCCTGACGGGTCACGGCCCGGTGCTCGTCACGGAACTGCTCGACCGTGTCGACGCAGGTGAAGTCGGCCCGCCGGACCAGCTCGTCACGCAGGTAATCGCGGAACGGGCCGTCCGCGATGTCGATGGTGTCAGCGAGGAGCAGCATGCGGCCGGCGTTGCGCGGCTGCAGCGGAACGCGCCGGGCCGGCACCCGCTCGTACACCAGCCGGCTGCCCGCCATCCGCCCGTCGCTGCGGCGGTAGGTGAGCCGGTGCTCGTTCACCCAGCGGGCCACCCGGTCGTAATGCTGCTGCGGCACCAGCAGCGACAGCGCGAAGCCGCGTAGCACGCGCTCGGCGGCGCCCCGCCAGGCCGAGAACTCCTCGGCGACATCGAGCAGCTCGCCGGCGAATGGCAGCTCGGACTCGGTCATGCCGAGCTCGGCGCAGAGCTGGGTCCGCACCTCCACCTGGCCGGCCGGCAGGTTGTTCTGGCGAACGGCCAGGCTGGCCAGCTCGGCGCGCGTCTCGTCGCCGGTCCGGCGCAGGTCGCTGCGCGCCGCGATAGACGCCTCCAGATGCCCGTCCAGCCCTGCGTGCTGCGCCTGAGCCTCCGCCCGGGCCGTGGCTACGGCGGCCGAGACCGTCGCGAACGCCGCCGCGTCGGTGACGCTGGCCAGGCCGGCCGTGCGTACGAGGGCGTCGAAATCGGTCCGCCGCTGCCGCCGTTCGGCCGCCTGGGCACGGGCCGTGGCGGCCTGCTGTTCGAGCAGGCTGACCCGGTCTCCGCCGGCCGCAGCGCGCGCAGCGATCAGCCCTTCGCGCTCGCGGACGAGGCTGTCGTGCGCCGCCCTGGTTTCTGCCGCCGCATGAGCCCGGCTGTCGCGCATGGCTGTGTGCGCGGCGATCTCCTCGGTGAGCAGGCCGATGCGCAGTTCGGCGATGTACAAGCGCACCGCGTCGCGCTGGAGCTCCAGTTCGCCGCGCCGCGCCAGCGCCTCGTCGTACCGCTCACTCGTCGCGACCAGCGGCTGCAGTGCTTCGAGCTGCTCGCGCGCACGCTTGACTGCGTCGTGCGCCTTCGTGAGGTCTCCGAAGTGGGCGACGATGTTTCGGACCTTCTCGGCAGCATCGGCCGGCTCCAGCATGTGATCGCGGACGAACTCGTTGAGATTGCCGACCGACTTCATCGATACGGTCTGGTGAAACAACTCCATCGCCTGCTCGGACCTGATGCCGAGCAGGCGCCGGAGCTTCCGGGCGTAATCAGGGAAGACGTTGTGGATCTCCGCACCGCCGGCCCGCAGCCGACGGCGCAGGTCCGTCAGGTCGGCGCCGAAGTCGGTGAAGTCGGCCTCGATTGACAGCTGCTTCGGTGAGGTGACGAAGAACCGGTCCGGCTGGCCGGCCCGGTCCTTCTGGTGGAACACCTGCGCCAGCGTGACGGTCTCGTCGAATCCCGCGTTGGCGAAGACGCCGAGCACGACCGAGTAGTGCCGGTGGTCGCGCAGCCCGACCGGACGCGAGCTGCCGGTGGCCTCGATCCGCTCGGACTTGTAGTGGCCCTCGACGTAGCTGCGGAGCGTGCGTTCCCTGGCGTCGGCCCCGGCGGCCTTGTTGTACGAGATGCGCTGCGCGGGGAGCAGCAGCGTGGTGAGCGCATCGACCAGGGTGGACTTGCCACTGCCGATGTCGCCGGTGAGCAGCGCGGTGGCTCCCTCGGGAGACAGGCGCCAGACGCGCTTGTCGAATGTCCCCCAGTTGAACACCTCGAGCCGGTGCAGCCGGTAGCCCGCCTGGGTGTCATCGCTGCCCAGCTGAGATGCGGCGAACGGCTGGTCACTCATCGCCGCCACCTGTCTGACGCGAGCCTGCTCCGGCGTAGTCGGCCAGCTTGCCGGCGAAGTCCGAGAGCGTCTGCGCGTCCACGTACGCCTTGAGGATGCGGCGTACCTCCCACTGGTCGGTGCGCCCGCGCAGCTGGCGCAAGAACCCGAGCTCCGCTGCCCGGCGGATGGTGCTGTCGGCCTGGTCGATCACGCGCGCCTCGTTGGTCGACTCGGCGAGGAACAGCCGCAGCATCTCCACGATCTGGCTGCGGCTGAGCACCAGCTTGCCCTCGCCGCCTGCCGTCTCGAACTCGACGAGTCGCTTGCGGAGAAGGACGAGCAGCAGACTCACGTTGTAGGTGAGCGTGCGCCGGGCCACCAGGCGGGGCAGGGGATCCTCGCCGTCGGCATCCGGTCGGCTCTGCAGGTAGGCGTACCCCTCCGTGTCGTCGACGATCACGTCGACGCCGATCGCGGCGAAGTGGTCGCGGACGGCCGGGGCGTGGCGGCCGAGAGCGGTCCAGGTGGTCTCATCTTGCTCGCGGTACACGACGCCGCGCATGAGATGGATGATCGCCGCGGCCACGGCGTGCTCCTCAGGGGTCCTCATCGGCGGGTCACCGTCACCTTCGGCAGCCGCGCCCGGCGAGTGATCTCGCCATCGTCATAGTCGATGACCGTCTCGTCCCGCTCGTCCACGGTCACCTCAAGATCGTCAGCTGCGAGTGCTAGGTAGCCGACGATCTCTGCGGCGCCCTGCTCGACCGGGTAGACGCGGACGATGTCGTCGAGCAGGGCGGAGCCCCGCTCGGGCACGGCCGCGCGGATATTGTCGGCCAGCCGGGCCTGATCGACGAAGGTCTGGCTGAACAGGGCGGTCACATCGGCCTCGTCGTCGGCGTCCGGGTCGAGCAGGCTCTCGACCCGGGCGGCGGGACGGGCGTCGAAGAGCGGCCGCTCGAACGGCAGGGCGATCCCCACGCCCGGCTCGTCTACCTCCAGCCCGGCTTCCGGTGGCTGGTCACGGCAGGCGAGCGCTGACGCCTCGATGGAGCGGACGAGGTCGAGCACGCGGCGGTTCTCGAGCCAGACCTGGTCGTCGAGGAAGCGGCGTAGCTGCTCGGAGATCTGCCGGACGGTCTGCTGGGTGCGCTCCGCGGCTTCGGACCAGTCGTGGTGGATGGTGCGCAGCCGCCCGTCCGCCTCGACCTGCTCGACGGACTGGACGCGCGCCAGGAGGTCGGTTAGCTCGTCCTGCCGTGTCTCGGACAGCAGGAAATCGTAGAACGCCTGGAAGCTGCGGCCCTGGTCGGAGCTGTTTATGTCCGAGCGGCTGCTGACCAGCTCGCCGAGCAAATCGCCCTTGCCGCCCCCCCAGGCCGCGATCCGCTCGCGGGCAGCGCGGTCCAGGCCTCGGAAATTCTCCTCGACCTCGCGGAAGTCCGAGAGCAGGTCACGCGCGGTGGCGGCGAACTGCTGGTACCGGTCGCGGAGCGCGGTTGTGCCGAGGACGGCCAGGTTGCCTGCCTCGACCTCGGCGATCTCGCGGTCGATCACGTCGCGTCGCCGGTGTAGTTCGGCCAGCCGGGCCTGCGGATCGGTCTCGGCGCCGTGGATAATCTGGCGCAGTAGCTCGACCACAATGTGCAGGCGTGACTCGGTACCGACGAACGGCCGGATGCTCAGCCCGGTCACCCAGGCGTAGGCCTTCTCGAAAGCCGGGGTGGCGTCATAGTGCACCTCGTCCGACCCGAGCGGGTAGAAGCGGCGCAGCCAGCCGGCGTCGGCGTGCGCCCAGTCGTCGAGATAATCGGTAGCCGGCTTCGGGTAGCGCAGCTTGTCCGAGTCGCCTGCGTTGAGTGCGTACAGGTCATCGTCCAGCGCGGCGCTCAGCTCTGGCCCGGACGTCGCCCCGTTGTTGTCCTCGACGAAGAACCGGCCGAGAAAGGTCAGCACCAGCGGCGCGTTGCCTGCCCGGAGCAGGCGCCACGCCGGATGCCGCTCGCGAAGGCGCTCGACGTCAGCGTGTTCCATAGCCCCTCCGTCCGTGCCCGCGACCAGCTTATGGAGGACGGCCGACAGTTTCGTTCCACGCAGTCAGTAGGCATGGTGGGGTGGAACCGCGCGTTGATCGAGCATTGCTATGGCTCAAGCGCCTGACGTCTTGGCTCAGCATGGAGTTCCGCGTCGCGGTGGCTGGGTCCGGACCGCCCGCAGCTGCGCCGTCGCCCCCACCCCTGCACCGCCGAGGTGAAGACCGCGTTCTCGATGAAGTCCGAACCCCTGCGCGCGGCGCAAATCGGATCGAAATATTGGCGATGATCACCCGGGAATTTAGCGAGATGATCACCCGTGTATCACTCGATCTGGTCGTTCGCTGGTTGCCGATGAGTCTGGTGCGTGATCACTCTAAGTAGTCGATGGATGGGGGAGTCCCGTCCCTGGTTATGCTTTTGGCCGAGTAGGCGAATGTCTGTTCGGTCACGGTTGATCACGCGGCTGGGCAGTCTCAGGGAGATCATTTTGAGGGGCACATTGAGGGGCAGAATGGTGTTAGCGAGCGTAAGCCTGAGTCAGGCTCAGCTGGCGTGAGTTAGGGTTTGCACAGTTGGCGCAGCGTATGGTGTCGGCCGTGGACATGCTGGTGGTTCATGGCATGCAAGAGGTCAGCGGTTCGAGCCCGCTTAGCAAGCGTTCGATTTCCGGGTTTCACGATCATGATCACCTTGGTCTGGGGATGCCTGAGTTTGCTCCCTGTCCCCTGATGGCTGCCGGTCCTGCGAGCCGGGCGGGCGGGTCAAAGGGGCACGCAGCGCCCGCGCAGCCAATGCCGCGTAGTTAGGCGTATGGGGGCGTAGTCAAGTGGATCTGGCGCGGCGTGGCGTGGCTGGCAGGAGACGGGACCTCTGGTAGATCGGGGCAACCTGCCAAGATCGTCCTGATACCAGAGGTCCCGTTGAGCGTTCAGTCTGCCACTGTCACGATCACCCGCGCCGTCACGGTCGCCGCTGGGGTGTATGCCCCGGGCCACCTGGGCGGGTTAACGCCGTACCTGCCATTCGAGCTGGTCGATGACGTCCTGGAGCGGACCAGGACGGTGCAGCGCAGGCTGCGGGCCCTGCCGTCCCGGACCGGGGTCTACTTCGTGCTCGCGCTGGCGATGTTCCCGCGGCTGGGCTACGTGCGGGTCTGGGGCAAGCTGACCGCCGGGCTGGCGGGCCTGGACGTAGCGTCTCCGTCGGAGAAAGCCTTGCGGGACCTGCGCCGCCGCCTCGGCCCAGCACCACTGAAGGCATTGTTCGAGGTGGTCGCCGGGCCGCTGGCCTCGCCGCGCACTCCCGGGGTGTGCTTCGCCGGGCTGCGCACGGTCGCCTTCGATGGCCTGAACTCCCTGAAGGTCCCCGACACTGACCGGAACCGGGCCTGGATCGGGCGGATCCGCTTCCGGATGGGCTTCGCCGGGTATCCCACGCTGCGGCTGATGGCCCTGGCTGAGACCGGCACCCGCGGGCTGCTCGGCGCCACCCTCGGCTCAGCATCAGACCGGGATGAGGCGAACCTGGCCCGGCGGCTGCTGCCTCTGCTGCGCCCGGGCATGCTCCTGCTGCTCGACCGGGCCTTCGATGGCAACGTCTTCCTCGCCGAGGTGCACGCCACCGGGGCGATGCTGCTGGCCCGCGCCCGCTCTGCCCGCAACCCCCGCGTCCTGCGGCACCTGCCCGACGGCTCCTACCTCTCCAGCCTGGACGGCCTGGCGGTGCGGATCATCGAGGCCGACGTGGCCATCACCGGCTCTGATGGCAGCCGCACCGGGGACCGCTACCGGCTGATCACCACCCTGACCGACCACCACCGCTACCCGGCCCTGGACCTGGTCCGCCTCTACCACGAACGCTGGGAAATCGAGTCTGCCTACTATGCGCTGCGCTTCACCCTGCTAAACGGCCACGTGCTGCGCTCCGGCGACCGCAGCGGGCTGGAGCAGGAAACCTGGGCGCTGCTCACCCTCTACCAGCTGCTGCGCATGGCCATGACCGACGCCACCTTGGCCCAGCCCGGCACCGACCCGGACCGGGCCAGCTTCACCACCGCACTGGAAGCCGCCCGCGACCAGCTCACCGCCGCCGCAGACGTCTTTCCTGCCGCCCCTGCCCGGCCCGGCGCCATCGGCCGGGCGGTCCTGGCCACGCTGCTGCCCGCCCGACGGCTGCGTTACAGCGCCCGCCTCGTCAAATGCTCCACCTCCCGCTACCACGAAAACGACGACAGCCGCCCCCGGCTCCCTGCCGCCATCACCGCGATCGACATCACCATGCACACCCCGCCCCTGGGAGCAGGCGCACCCAGCCGCGCCCGGTACACCTCCGCGGCACCACGGCCGTCCCAGCCACCGACCCGGCGCGAGCTGATCACCGCCATCATCACCAGCCAGCCCCCGCGAGACTGGAGCGGCCACGAACTCGCCCTGCTCCTGGGTGTCAAGCCCCGCAACATGCTCACCCAGCTCGGCGAATGGGCCAAGCTGGGCTTCTTCACCCGAACCGGCTTCGGCACCTACGCCCTCAACACGCCGTGCCCAGCATCATCGACAAACGAGCCAGACCCTTAACTACGCGGCATTGCCCGCGCAGCGGCGCCGCAGGCGCCCTTGGGGGTATCTCTCCAGGTGTGTAAGGAGTGATTAAAGGGAACTGA